>ERZ894194.9-NODE-9-length-177015-cov-26.727515_pt1 | contig 177015 bp, 154 predicted proteins | sample MGYA00380283_ERZ894194 | MGnify/ENA primary metagenome ERZ894194 (study PRJEB32331, sample SAMN06328448) | human gut metagenome | biome: human gut microbiome; feature: stool | host: Homo sapiens | collected 2013-02-13 ... | reverse complement strand
GACTCTTAAATTTCAATCATTCGAAAATGCACATTTACTTTGTGCGTGAACTATAAAATTCCTATTGCTGCTGCAAATCGTGTCCAGAGCGGAACATATAAGTTTCAATCTGACGGGTCAAAGAACTCTCAGATCGCAAAGATAGTATTTGTGGGCGCATCTGCTGAGCCATCAATTTCTCTGATCACAGAGACTCTCCAATTTGCTGCTCCCGCTAACGTGGCTATCACCAAGAACGTCGAACTGGCTGTAGAGAATATCTCTGATGACATCAACTTCACCACTACAGGCGAAGTATTCTCAGGCAGCGGCTCTATTGGCGCAAGTGATGTAGCTGAAGGATTCCCCGTCACAATGAAGTCAGCCACAGCAGGTACATTCACTGGAGAAACCACAGTCAGTGCCCAAGGTGTCACTGCAAAAGTAACTCTATCTGCCATCGTAGTGGAAAATGAAGGCACAGAAGCCAACCCGCTCTCCGTAAAAGATGTGCTTGACCTCAAAAACCTCTATGCAGAGACAGTCTATGTCAAAGGTATCATAAATGACAAAACTGCTGCAAATGCAAAAGACGGTGTAATCACAGAGGCAGAAACACCTGGAAATACCAATCTTATTCTTAAGGACACGGAAGGAAATATGATTCCTGTAGCCTTACCTACAGGTGATGCTCGCGAAATCCTTAATATAGTTTCCAACCCCAGCAATGTAGGTCAGACAGTGGTTGTGAAAGGCTCTCTTGAAACCTATTTCGGAGCTCCCGGTGTGAAAAATACAGAGTATGTATCAGGTCTTAACGGTTCTTCAATAGAAGATCTGAATTCTGATGCAGAAAACACAAATGCCATCTACTACAACCTCCAGGGCGCACGCGTTGACAACCCCTCAAACGGCGTTTACATCCGCGTCATCAACAACAAGGCTGAAAAGGTAGTCCTCTAATTCGCCTATCACCATCCAACATATAGCCTCTGGCAGCCCACCCTGCCAGAGGCTATTTTCATGTAATGTTAGCCCTATCAATCATACAGTCATCACATTTGACGAAAAAGTAAAATGAGAGACAATACGACAACTCTTCTCATTTAAACATATGATACAACTTTCAGTGGAGGGATTTGTTATTTAAATATAAATGATTACATTTGTATTACAAATCACTACAACATGGATATAGCAATAGAAAAGAAAAACCAGACATTCCGTCTTCCTGTCTACCTGCTTGATAAGCTCAAGGAGCTTGCCAACAAGGATCGACGCAGCCTTAACAACTATGTGGAAGGGCTGTTGCTTGATGCTGTCTACCACGAGCCCAATGAGATCACCCTTGCAGCGATGAAAGATGCAAAAGAGGGAAAGCTTGAGGGACCAATAGATGTTTCAAGCGTGGAAGCGATGCTTAAGTCAATGGGATTATGAAGGAGCTGTGTTATACACGCCAATTCAAAAAGGATTTAAAGAAATTCCTGAATAACCCCCAAAAACTATCAGCTCTCCAAGAAGTGCTTGATATGCTCAGGAATGAGAAACCGCTGCCGAAGAAATACAGAGAGCATAGATTGAAAGGGGAATATTCCGGCTGCATCGAGTGCCACATCGAAGGAGATTTCCTATTGATCTGGTATGACAAGGATTCCGATTTACTCGCCTTATATCGTCTCGGTTCTCACTCCGAACTGTTTAAACAGTAATTCACCATAGGAAAAGTGCTGAAAGTTCACTATTATGGTGGAATCTTAGGGCGGTATCGGAGCATAAAAAAGGTTGATTACCGCTGTTACCAAGCTGATCATCAACCTTTTGCCTTCTGGAGCGGTAGACGGGGCTCGAACCCGCGACCCTCGGCTTGGGAAGCCAATGCTCTACCAACTGAGCCACTACCGCATCAGCGCTTTTGCTGATACAAATGTAGGGATAAATCGGCTTTATTAAAAGTTAAAAAAAGTTTCATCAGCCGATTGCGACAACAAACGGCTGAAAAAAGGTTTATATTTGTAAGTCTAAAAGACATCACATCAATTATTACTTTTGTAACTATGAACATCTACTCCAAATGCTCGTTGCTGACGCTGGCTGTGGGATCAATGACTCTCGCAGGGTGCTCGTCAAAGATGAAAGATTTCAAATCCGAGTATTTCTCATGCAATCCGCAGCCGCTTGAGGTGATCGGACAGAACGTGCCTGCTACTGTGACAGCCCGCGTGCCTCAGAAATTCTTTGTGAAAAATGCCGAACTGACAGTTACTCCTACCCTCAAATTTGCCAATGGCGAGTTGAAGTCAGCCCCTGTTATGTTTGAGGGCGAAAAGGTGCGAGGCAACTACCCCACCATAAGCTACGACAACGGCGGCACAATGACTATTCCGGTCAACTACGTCTATCAGCCCGAAATGCGTCAGAGCGAGTTATATCTCGATTTCAATGTGCGTCAGGGCAACAAGCAATACGTTCTCCCATCAGTCAAGGTGGCTAACGGCGTAGTGGCAACAGCCGCTCTGACAGACGCCGGCACAGTGAATCCCGCAGCTGCCGCAGATAAGTACCAGCGCATAGTCAACGAAAAATACAAAGCTGATATCCACTTCCTCATCAACCAGGCAAATGTGCGCTCTGGCGAGACAAACTCCGAAGGGATGAACGCATTCAAATCTGACCTTAAGAAAGCCGCTCAGGATACCGCCCGTGTGATTGAAGAAATCAACATCTCCTCGTATGCTTCGCCTGAAGGCTCTCTGGAATTTAACACCCAGCTTGCTGAGAACCGTGAGACTAACACCTCAAAGTATCTCAACGATCAGCTCAAGAAGGACAAAATCTCAAGTTTCGGCGAACTGACCGCCCAGTTTATACCTGAGGACTGGGAAGGTTTCCAGGAACTCGTTGCTGCCAGCGATATCCAGGACAAGCAACTCATCCTCTCCGTACTGTCAATGTATAAGGATCCTGCACAACGCGAACAGGAAATACGCAACATGTCAAGCATTTTTGACCAGCTCGCCGAGACCATCCTTCCCAAGCTGCGTCGTTCTCGCCTGACTGCATCTGTCAACGTCATCGGACGCAGCGACGAACAGATCAACGAGACATTTGACAAGAACCCCAAAGAGCTCTCAGTCGACGAGCTCCTCTATGCAGCAAACCTGACAAACGACAAGGCTCGCAAACAGGCTATCTACGAAGCTGCCATCGCACATTATCCCAATGACTACCGCGCATATAACAACCTCGGCAATCTCTACTATGCAGCCGGAGAATACGACAAAGCTAACGCCCAGTTTGCCAAAGCCAAGTCTATCAATCCTACCGCCAAGGAAATCGCCATGAACGAAGCTCTGCTGGCACTCGTCAATAACGATATGCAGACTGCACAGCAGAAACTCGGACAGGCAGCCGATGTCGACGGTCTCGGTGGTGCATTAGGCACATACTATCTGATGGAAGGCGACAACTCTCAGGCTCTCCGTGCTTTCGGTGATACTCAGAGCAACAATGCCGCCCTGGCACAGATTCTCAACAAGAACTACAGTGCAGCCCAGAAAATCCTCAACAACATCACTCCTGATGCGACCACCTACTACCTCAAAGCCATAGTGGGAGCCCGCACTAACAACGAGTCTGAGGTAATGACAAACCTCCGCAAGGCTATCTCACTCGACCGCAACATGGCAGCTCAAGCCGCTACCGACCTCGAGTTTTCCGCCTTCAATCTCAGCAATCTCTGATAAGCGATTCCATCCCAAATATCACAAGGGGTGTCTTGATTTCAAGACACCCCTTGTTGTTTTTAGTATCCCCCCTTAGTCTATGCGGCAAACGCTAACAATGTCAATGCGTTTATCCGAGTCGTAGGGACATGCCGTGGCATGTCCTCTTTCATTGACATATGTCAAAACAATGCCTGATAGGCGGACATGCCACGGCATGTCCCTACAAGCATCGTAATATATAGGTATTTGTTTGCCTTCAGAGGAGTAACTGGTAGTCGACGACATCGAGGTCGCGTCCGAATTTGTGGCCTACGGCTTTGAAATGGCTTACGAGCTTGAAACCAAGTTTTTCGTGGAAATGGCAGCTGTCATCATTGTCAGCCGTGATGCAAGCAATCAGTGAATGGTAACCCATATGGCGGCAACGGTCAATCAACAGTGTCATCAACTCTTTGGCAATGCCTCGGTGCATATATTGCCTGTCAAGATATATGGTGGTCTCCATAGTACCGCCGTAGGCAGCCCTCTCCTTCCAAGGATGCACATAGCAATAGCCGGCGATACCTCCGTCTGCCTCACATACGATGTAGGGATACTCCGAGGATATGTCCTTGATGCGCTGCCGCATGGCTTCAATGCTAAGCGGTTCCTGCTCGAAACTTACAGTTGTATCAGTCACAAAGGGATTGTAGATGCGGCATATCTCCGCCGCATCATCAGGGGTCACATTGCGGTACAGTATCATATGGCATTCAGTTTATATCACTGTGCTCATCAAGCAGCTTCAATGCTCTGTCAAGATCGGAAGCGTTGACCATAAGCCTCGCCTCTCCGAGAGCATTAAAACCTATCGGATACACTGTAGACATAATTTCATTATCCACGAAACTCGGTATTCCATATGAATCCAACATGCCTTTGGCTATGGCAGCTGCCTGTATGTTAGGAAAAGTAGCGGCAAGAACTATTTCTGACATAATGACTTCTATTACTATAATAGTACAATATCGCTGTTTTTAGTAAATCTTTACACATTTTACGATATATTCACCAAATACGGATATAAGATTTACAAAGTGGGTTAAAACGCTGAACCATATTTGTTTAGCTTTTGCATCCTTGCTAAATTTGCAGTGGAATATTAGTGTTCATATCTGTTACTTTTAACTGCCTTGAAGAAATACCGCTAATGAAACAACACAAATCCGAGCAGTGACGTTCACTTATTCTTTAAAGCCAATCAGCGATGATGCAACGATAAATTATATTTGAAACAACTGCTGATGCAGTGAAAGCGTTAAGTCCATCACCACTGGGACAACTCCCTTATGATGATGATTTCACTGAATATGTACTCTCCGATGCCTCTCAGACATCGGAGAGTATTATTTTTATCTGTGGGTCAGAGATCATTTCACTATGCCCTTTTCAAGAAATTCGGCGAGGTTGGTGCGCACACGCTCTCCTTCTCTCTCCGATGCAATCTTGAGCATATCAGAGTCGGTCATGATTCGGACAAGGTCTTCAAATGATGTTTTCTGAGGATTCCAACCTAACTTAGCCTTTGCCTTGGTGGGATCACCCCACAGGTTGACGACATCTGTAGGACGATAGAAATCCTGGCTCACCTCTACCAGCACCTTGCCGGTCTTCTCATCTATACCTTTTTCATCCTCGCCTTCGCCTTCCCAACGCAGATTGATGCCTACGTTTTTGAATGCAAGCGTGGCAAACTGCCTCACCGAGTGTTGCTGCCCGGTAGCTATTACATAATCCTCAGGCTTGTCTTGCTGGAGCATGAGCCACATGCACTCCACATAGTCACGTGCATATCCCCAGTCACGCAGCGATGACAGGTTGCCGAGATACAGCTTATCCTGCTTACCCTGCGCGATGCGGGCTGCAGCAAGAGTGATTTTACGTGTGACGAATGTCTCTCCACGTCGCTCGCTCTCATGGTTAAAGAGTATGCCCGAGCAGCAATACATGCCATATGCCTCACGGTATTCCTTGACGATCCAATAACCGTAGAGTTTTGCAACGGCATAGGGGCTGTAGGGATGGAAAGGAGTGTTCTCGTTTTGAGGCACCTCCTCCACTTTGCCATAAAGCTCGCTGGTAGAAGCCTGATATATGCGGCACTTGTCCTTAAGCCCGCACAGTCTGACAGCTTCAAGTATGCGAAGCACACCTACAGCATCCACATCGGCAGTGAATTCGGGCGAATCGAAGCTCACCTGCACATGGCTCTGGGCAGCGAGATTATAGACCTCGTCAGGTCTGATTTTCGATATCACCTGCATGATGCTCATCGAGTCGCCAAGGTCGGCATAATGGAGGTGGAAGTGCTTATGTCCCTCCAGATGCGATATCCTTTCGCGGAAATCCGACGAGTTGCGACGTATGGTACCGTGTACCTCATAACCTTTGTCAAGCAACAATTCTGCCAGAAACGATCCGTCCTGACCCGTAACACCGGTTATAAGAGCTGTCTTCATGATTAAATGTATCTATTGTGTGGTAAGATTTATATCTGTATTTTAATTATCTCCATTGTCTAAACTTTCAGCCTTACATCATGTCCGTCAAAACATGCATAGCTGAAATGGTTAATCCAATCACCGAGTATTATCACCCGAGCCCCGTCTGCAAGCGACTTGTCCAGCATGGCATGACGATGACCGAAAATAAAATAGTCAATCCTCGGATGTGACCGGTCAGCAATGTAATTCCTGGCATACTTGACCAATGGCTCTTCCTCTTCATTGATTATGCGGATCGAATGCTCTGATGCTGTCCCTGATTTACGGCTCTGAGCTGACCAGCCATGAGCGAGAGCCAGAGTCCAACGTGGATGTATGGTAGCATAAAGCATACGGCAGACAGGGTTACGGAATATTCTGCGTAGAATCCTGAATCCTGCGGGACGTTCTCCCACTGCATCGCCATGATCCAGCAGGAAAGTCTTGCCTCCTATTTCCTTGACCAGCGGACCATCCACTACCTCCACACCTATCTCTCGGGGCAGATAGTCAAATATCCACATGTCATGGTTGCCCTTGAACCAATATATCTTGACTCCGGCATCGGCAAGCTCGGCAAGAGCTCCGAAGAAACGGACAAAACCGCGAGGTACAACAGTACGGTATTCAAACCAGAAATCAAGCATATCCCCCATCAGATACAATTCGGTAGCGTCCTTGCGTATACCACGCAAAAACTCCACCACCCTCGCCTCGTGAGCCTTAGGGTCGCGCATGTAGGATGCTCCCAAGTGAGCGTCTGACAAGAAATATACCATAAGATATTACAAGAGGTTAATCAAAGGAAACCAAGATCCAGTTTTGCCTCCTCGCTCATCATGTCTTTGGTCCACTCAGGCTCAAAGACTATGCGGATATCGACACTTTTTACTCCGTCGATGCTCTCGAGTTTTATCCTGGCATCATCCACGATGAAATCAGCTGCCGGACAGTTAGGGGCAGTCAATGTCATATCTATGGCAAGGTTGCCCTCATCGTCAAGGTCTATCTTGTATATCAGCCCAAGACTGTAGATATCCACAGGTATCTCAGGGTCAAATACAGTCCGCAGCATTGCCACGACCTTTTCTTCGATTTGCAGACGCTGTTCTGGGGTAAGCATTATATACTCATTTTTATTTTATACTAAATCTATGGGCGGTTATTGCCTATCACTGCCGACAGACGATGCTCAAGCTCGGCAGTCGACAGACGCATATGGAGCTTGCCACGGTAAGCCACGGAAATATTGCCGGTCTCCTCCGACACCACTATCGCGAAAGCATCCGTAGCCTGGGCTATACCGAGAGCCGAACGGTGACGCAGACCGAGCGAACGGGGCACATTGCTGTCATGGCTGACGGGCAGAATGCATCCGGCACTCATCAATCTGAAATTGTCGATGATAAGCGCACCGTCATGCAGCGGTGAGTTCTTGAAGAATATGTTTTCAATGAGCCGGGTATTGATCAGAGCATCTATGATATCGCCGCTCTTCTCATACTGATCCAGAGGCATGCTCTGCCGCAGCACTATCAAAGCTCCTGTCTTGCTCTTTGCCATGCTCATACAAGCATAAACAATGGGTAACACATATTGTTTGCCTTCCGAATACTCCTCCGCCTTGCGATGATGCTTGAAGAAGTTATGAAGAAATCTCCACCGCTTGTGGTCACCTACCTCTACAAGAAAACGCTTTATCTGGTCCTGAAATAGGATGACAAGCACCAGCAGACCGATACTCATGAACTTGTCAAGAATAGTCCCCATCAGTCTCATCTCCAGAATCTGCGATGTAAACACCCACACGACTATCAGTGACAATACACCTATGAAGATGTTGATGGTGCCGCTCTCTTTCATTATCCTGTAGAGATAGAAGAGCAGCAGACCCACTATCGCTATGTCAAAGGCATCTCTTAATCCAAAGGGTTCCATAGTCTGATCATTGCGGTAACATGGATACAATCCTGACAGCCTCCGCGCAGGCTTTCACATCATGAACTCTCAATATCTGCGCCCCCTTGAGCAGAGCGATAGTATTCAGTGCGGTAGTGCCGTTCAGAGCATCTGAAGCAGGCACGCCTAAGCACCTTGTCACCATGGACTTTCGTGAAATGCCCACCAGCACCGGAGCATCAAGAAGCTCGGCAAACATGGGCAGATCAGCCATAAGACGGTAGTTTTGTTCCAGCGTCTTTGCAAATCCGAAGCCTGGATCCACTATCACATCGCTGACGCCTGCCAGTCTGAGTTTACGCAGCTTGACCGACAGATCCCGCAACACCTCTGCGGTAACGCCGTCAGGATAATCGGTCATGGTCTGCATGTCAGCCGGAGTGCCTCGCATGTGCATCAGTATGTAAGGGACTTTGAGATTTGCGACAGTTTCAAACATATCGTCATCGAGATCGCCTCCCGAAATATCATTGATTATATCAGCGCCCATCTGTTCTATCGCAATCTTTGCCACGGAAGCACGGAACGTATCCACTGATACCACTATGTCAGGTGAGACTTCACGCAATGCCGCAATGCCCGCTGCCAGACGGTCTATCTCTTCGGTTTCGCTCACAGCAGCCGCTCCAGGGCGTGAAGAATAGCCACCGATGTCTATCATGTCGGCACCGTCATCCATCATGTCACGTACACGCCTGCCTATCTCATCAGCATTGACACGCGAGCCTGCATAGAACGAATCAGGCGTCACATTGATGATGCCCATTACTGCCGGACGGTCGTATTCGATCAGCCGCCCATGTATGTTGAGAGAAAATGGCTTAAACATTTATGCAAATTTAATAAAAAATCAGATGATATCCGCTTTTTCTCCTCTTGATATAGTTATATTGCATTTCAAAGGAATATTTCGTAAATTTGCGGTGCTTAAAACAGCCTTAACGACTGGAATCAGTCAGTCACATAAAGTATCTCGCCATGGTGTCAGAGCCATGGAGCTTTCCATCTGATAGATTATGGACAAGAAATACAACGTCTACGACAAATTCAACCTTTCGGACATAAACAAGCGAGGGCTTGCCCGCTGGAAAGAGCAACACCTCTTCCAGAAGACACTCAAACAGCGTGAGGGATGTCCCTCTTTCGTGTTTTTTGAAGGTCCGCCATCAGCCAATGGTATGCCTGGCATCCACCACGTGATGGCACGTACCATCAAGGACATCTTCTGCCGCTTCAAGACCATGAAGGGTTTCCAGGTCATGCGCAAAGCCGGATGGGACACCCACGGACTGCCAGTAGAGCTCGGTGTGGAGAAATCTCTCGGCATCACCAAGGAGGATATCGGCAAGAAGATTTCGGTAGACGAGTATAACGCCGCATGCCGCCGCGAAGTGATGAAATTCACCCGTGAGTGGGAAACTCTGACCGACCGTATGGGCTATTGGGTCGACATGCAGAATCCCTACATCACCTACGACAACCGTTATATCGAAAGCGTATGGTGGCTCTTAAAACAACTGTATAAGAAAGGTTACCTTTACAAAGGCTATACCATCCAGCCATATTCTCCTGCAGCAGGCACAGGTCTCAGCTCTCACGAGCTTAACCAGCCTGGATGTTACCGTGATGTCAAGGACACCACCTGCACCGCCGAATTTGAGGTAATAAACCCGACAGCTGACATGCAGGGATGGGGCAGCTCCTTCTTCCTTGCCTGGACCACCACGCCTTGGACTCTGCCGAGCAACTGTGCCTTGGCTGTCGGTCCGTCAATCAAATACAACATAGTCCGTACCTACAACCCCTATTCGGGAGCTAAAGTGACCGTCGTTCTTGCCGACGCTCTGATGGGCAGCTATTTCAACCCCAAAGCTGCCGACATGAGCCTTGAAGATTATGACGGCGGCAAACTTGTGCCCTATCAGGTAGTGGCATCGGTTGAAGGCAAAGACCTCGTCGGTATGACCTATAAGCAGCTTATGCCGTGGATCAATCCTGGCGAAGGCGCATTCAGGGTAATTCCTGCCGACTATGTCACCACTGATGATGGTACGGGCATAGTACATATTGCCGGCACATTCGGTGCTGATGACAACCGCGTCAGCAAGCTCAACAATGTACCTGCCATGCTCCTTATAGACAAGGATGGCAACCAGCGTCCGATGGTCGATCCGACAGGACGCTTCTATCGACTGGAAGACCTTGACGCGGATTTCGTAAAAGAACGTGTCAACGTTGACGGCTACACCCAGTGGGCAGGAAAATACGTAAAGAATGCCTTTGACCCGGCATCTGACGCCGAGCAGAAGGAAACTCTTGACGTAGAGCTGTGCATGTGGCTGAAGCGACAAGATCGCGTATTTAAGATAGAGAAACACGTACACAGCTATCCTCACTGCTGGCGCACGGACAAGCCTGTACTCTACTATCCCCTTGACAGCTGGTTTATCCGCACCACAGCTGCCCGCGAGCAGCTGATGGAGCTTAATAAATCTATCAAATGGAAACCGGAGTCAACCGGTTCGGGCCGCTTCGGCAAATGGCTTGAAAACCTGCAGGACTGGAATCTGTCACGCAGCCGCTACTGGGGCACTCCGCTGCCCATATGGCGCACAGAGGACGGATCAGAGGAAATCTGCATAGAGAGCGTACAGCAGCTCTATGACGAGATAGAGAAATCTGTGGCAGCGGGTCTGATGGAATCTAATCCCTACAAGGACAAAGGCTTCGTCCCCGGCGATTACACCAAAGACAATTACGAGCGCATAGATCTCCACCGCCCCTACGTTGATGACATCGTCCTTGTCAGTGCGAGCGGAAAACCGATGAAGCGTGAGACGGACTTGATAGACGTATGGTTTGACAGCGGTTCGATGCCGTATGCACAGATCCACTATCCGTTTGAAAACAAGGAAGGTCTCGACAGCCGTCGCCTCTACCCTGCTGACTTCATAGCCGAGGGTGTGGACCAGACACGCGGATGGTTTTTCACACTCCACGCCATAGCCGGCATGATATTTGACTCTGTCGCCTACAAGGCTGTGATATCCAACGGTCTGGTACTCGACAAGGACGGCAACAAGATGTCAAAACGTCTTGGCAATGCTGTCAATCCCTTTGATGCCATCGAAGAGACCGGCAGTGACCCCCTGCGCTGGTACATGATAGCAAACTCATCACCCTGGGACAATCTGAAATTCGACATCAACGGAGTCAAGGAAGTATCGCGTAAGCTCTTCTCCACACTCCACAATACATATGGGTTCTTTGCACTGTATGCCAATGTCGACAACTTCGACAACTCACTGCCGCAAGTACCCATGGACAAGCGTCCTGAGATAGACCGCTGGATAATCTCGCTGCTCAACACTCTTATAAAAGATGTGGACAGTGCGCTTGAAGACTATGAGCCTACCAAAGCCGCACGTGCTATCAACGAATTTGTCAATGACAACCTTTCCAACTGGTATGTGCGCCTCAACCGTAAACGTTTCTGGGGCGGAGAAATGACAGATGACAAGCTTGCTGCGTTCCAGACTCTCTACACATGCCTTGAGACGGTGGCTCTTCTGATAGCACCGATAGCACCATTCTATGCTGACCAGCTTTATCTCGACCTGACCTCAGTCACCAAAGGCGATAATGCCACCAGTGTGCACCTCGCAGACTTTCCTAAAGCCGATGACAGCCTTATCAATAAGCAGCTTGAAGAAAACATGAAAGTAGCGCAGACCATCACCTCAATGGTGCTTGCCCTGCGTCGCAAAGTCAATATCAAGGTACGTCAGCCGCTCACATCCATAATGATTCCCGTAGTGGATGAAAAGCAGCGTAAAGCTGTCGAAGCTGTCAGTGACCTGATACGTTCGGAGGTCAATGTCAAAGAGATAAAGATAGCCGACAACAGCGAGGGCATGCTCGTCAAGCGCGTCAAGCCCGACTTCAAGAAGCTTGGTCCTAAGCATGGCAAGGATATGAAACTGGTGGCTGCAGCTATCCAGCAGATGACCCAGACACAGATAGCCGAACTTGAGCGCAACAACACCATTATGCTTGACATCAATGGCATGCTTAAGCCTGTCGACCTGGCTGATGTCGAAGTCATATCCGAAGATATACCCGGATGGCTCGTAGCCAATGAAGGCAACATCACCATAGCTCTTGATGTCACCGTTACTCCCGAACTCAAGCGTGAGGGACTGGCACGTGAGCTCGTCAACCGCATCCAGAATATCCGCAAGAGCCGTGACTACAATATCACCGACCGTATCAAGGTAGTGGTGGATGCTGACGGCGATATAGCAGATGCTGTCAAGGACTTCAACGACTTCATCAGCCGTCAGATTCTGGCATCCGCGCTCAGCGTAGGCAAAGTCGATGAGAACGACCAGGATGCTGAAAATCTTGATATAGACGAAAACAACATATTTGTGAGCATCACCCGTTGATGCCCACAAATATTTTTATAATCCTTACCTTATCATAACCATACCTCGAATAACTTAACCGTCACATTATGAGTGAAAAGACCCGCTATTCCGATGAAGAGCTCCAGGAGTTCAAGGAACTGATTCTTGCCAAGCTTGACAAGGCTAAAAAAGAATATGACCTTCTCAAAGCTGATGTCACCAATACCGAAGGCAACGACATCGCCGACACATCCCCTACATTCAAGGTTCTTGAAGAAGGTGCAAGTCCTCTTGGCAAGGAAGCGTCAGGCCGTCTGGCAGAGCGTCAGATGAAATTCATTCAGAACCTGCAAGCCGCCCTCGTCCGCATCGAAAACAAGACTTACGGCATCTGCCGTGAAACCGGCAAACTCATACCCAAAGAACGTCTGCGCGCTGTGCCTCATGCCACTCTGTGCATAGAAGTAAAGCAGAAGAAATAAAGGGTATCATTCATAGTACCCTTTGAACCGAAACCAAAGTATCCTTTTATGACATTGACCAAAGGCCGTCTTGCCGCTCTTATCATCGTCCTCGTCATAATCATCGACCAGGCACTGAAGATATGGGTAAAGACCAACATGTATCTTGGCGAATCGATCCGATTCACATCCTGGTTCCAGCTCTTGTTTGTTGAAAACAACGGCATGGCATTCGGGATAGAACTCGGAAGCAAGATTTTCCTCACCCTGTTCCGCATCATTGTGGCTGCCGGTGTGATATACTATATCGTCAAGATACGTAACCGAGTCGATGTCTCCAAAGGATTGATGGCTTGTCTGGCACTGATTGCCGCCGGAGCTGCCGGCAACATCATTGATTGCATGTTCTACGGCATGATATTCAATAATCCTATGCCCCCTGAGGTTGCCGTCATGTTTCCTGAGGGAAGAGGATATGCTCCGTTTCTGATGGGTAAGGTTGTGGATATGCTCTACTTCCCTCTGTTCAGTTTCGACTGGCCGACATGGATTCCGTTTGTAGGTGGCAGCCATTTCCTGTTTTTCCAGCCCATTTTCAATTTTGCCGATGCTGCCATCTCGGTCGGATTGATTGCACTCATCCTGTTCCATAGCAAATTTTTCTCCCACAAGGAGGAGGCGGTGGCGGAATGATGAAACCATCATGGCTACATATCATACTTGCGTCCGGGGCGATACTGGCTTCAGCCACAGGTTGTTCCAACCGACCTGACGGTGTGTTGTCAACCGATGACATGGCAGCAGTTCTTGCCGACATCCATGAAGCCGAAGGAGTGCTTGAACAGGATTATAACAACTATAAGGGTGACTCTGCCAAAATCACACTGCGACAGTCTGTCTATCATAAACACGGCATTGACGCAGCCACTATGGATACCTCCCTAGCATGGTACGGCTATCATATGGATAAATACCAGGAGGTCTATGATGAGGTCATCAAAATACTTGACAAACGCCTTGCCGGCATCAAGGTGTCACCTGGACAGAGTGTAGACATGGGTTCGTATGGAAACGTAGAAGGCGACTCGGCTATAGTATGGCGTGACCTCCAGCCTCGTTATTTCCACACGCGCTTGTTCAACAAATACATCACCGCATCCCTTTCGCGAGACAGATACTGGGAGGACGGCGATGAATATGAGTTGCGTTTTCATTCTACTGACAATCGTGAACCAGTGGAGGTGACCACCGCCATACTCTACGGCGATGACACAAACGATATGATACACCGCCAATTTGGCACCACCGGATGGCATAGTCTGAAATTCACAGTAGATACTGCCAAATTCGCTTCCAAAGTAACCTTCGCTATCGGTTACAGACCACAGTCAGGCAGCGTGACAGCCGCCATAGACTCCGTGACCCTTCTGCGCACCCGCAATCCGTTTATCAATCGCGACAAAGGGAATAAACAATGATGGCATATGGCACGGAAAATTCTCGTAAGCGCAGTCATAACCACACAAGGAGTCAAATATAACCAGTTGGTACAGTGCGCCCCTGACGGACAATTGTCGATACGTCCAGCAGATGCCGAACTATCTGAAACCAGATATATCAACGGCATCCTCTTCTGCTGCTGCCCACAGCAGCTCCTTGACATACTCTCTACTATAAAGAAAGAAGCTCAAACGGGCATATATGAAATCAGCACAAACCTGCTGGAGCTGCATCACAATAAATTATTATCCCCTATCACCGCCGAGAACCTCCATATCTACGACCTCCACACGTCATCTTTGCTGACTGACATAAAGTGGTCATGATTTAGAGGATGTTTAATAACAATATACGTGTAAACGAACATTTTTGCTACAGCATTGTTTCTATAATACAAACGGCATTTTGCTGGCTTCATTAAAAAAGCCTAAGACCAAATTATTAAAATGGCCCGTTTATTCGCCCGCGTCACACCCTTAGACGCGGGCTTTTATTTTGTTTACCATATCAAACCATAGAAGCCATAATGTTGTTACCCATTTAGAAATCTCAGATTTTAACACTGCAACATCACATTTACATATAGAATCCCATGAGTGACCTGATTATCATCGTCATCCTGATTCTTCTCAACGGCATTTTTTCCATGTCGGAGGTCGCGCTAATATCTGCCCGCAAATCCCGACTGTCATCTGCAGCAAAAAAAGGAAGCCGCAATGCAGCCACAGCATTGAGATTGGCTGAAGAGCCTGACCGTTTCCTATCGACCGTACAGATCGGCATAACTCTTATCGGCATTTTGACCGGTCTGTTTTCAGGAGCAGCGCTGTCAGGCGAATTTGCCGCATGGCTTGCATCCTTTGGTTTCCCGGCAGCTACAGCAAAGGCTGTAGCACAGACGGTGATAGTCATTATCGTGACGTATCTGTCTATTGTCGTAGGTGAACTGTTTCCGAAACGTATCGGACTCAATGCCTCTGATCGTGTAGCCATGGCGGTAGCACGTCCGATGCATTTCCTGTCAGTATTGACCCTTCCGGCAGTATGGCTGCTGTCACGTTCAACATCACTTCTGGTCAAACTGTTCGGACTCAACAAGAAGTCAAACCGAGTGACAGAGGAAGAAATCAAATCTGTCATACGCGAAGGCACCGATGCCGGGGAGGTGAAAGACCTCGAGCAAGACATCATGTTCAGGGCACTTGCCATGGGCGATCAGCGTGTCAGTTCCATCATGACTCCAAAGATTGACCTCGTCACTCTGGATCTGGGTATGTCAACAGAGCGTATAAAGGATGTCATACGCCAGGATACCCACAGCTGCTACCCGGTCTATGACTCCGACCATGAAAACATCATAGGTATAGTGCATCTTAAGGACATGATATTTGATGTATGCAGCCACAATTTCCAGCTTGCTGACGCAGTCAGACCAGGGACATTCATACCTGAAATCATGCAGGCATATGACACATTGGAGATACTTCGCCACAAAGGCGTACACTGCGGGCTGGTATGTGACGAATACGGCGAAGTGCAAGGCATGGTCACCCTTTGTGATGTGCTGGGCGGTCTTGTAGGATCAGTCGAAGTCGGCACTGATGATGCATTTATCATAGAGCGCGCCGACGGACAGAGCTGGCTTGTGGACGGGCAATGCCCTATATACGATTTCATGCTGCATTTCGATATTGACGAAGAAACCATCCCCTCAGGTTATACGACCATAGCTGGACTCATACTTGAACAATTAAGAAAAATACCACATCCAGGTGATTCCATCAATTATAAAGGAATGACCCTGGAAGTGGTAGATATGGACGGTGTCAGAATAGATAAAATACTCGTGACACGCTCATCTTGATGTCAGCTGTATCATCAGAAGCTGACCTGTAGCATCGCCTGGATACGATTGTCGTGACGTGACTCCCCATCCATATTGACCCTTCTGCCGTAGATATACTCCACGCCGGTCTGTATGATCGGGGTTATGTTCCACATCACATTTGCCAACGCATATTGGGCATACTTATATTGTCCGCTCCAAGGAGTATCACCGGAAGCATAATCTGGCGCATAGTTGCGGACATGACTGTAAGTAGTGGTAGCGAACACGTTCTTTGACAGATTATATTGCAGACCTACATAGCCGCCCCATGCCTTGACGGTGGTGAGCCGTCCGGGTCTCCCCTCTTCGGGAACCATGTCAAGTCCGCCTTCATAAAGATCCTGGAAATAGCTTGTGATACCCTTGCCGTAGGCAGCCTGATAATACGCCGTCACAAATGGGCAGAGCGTCGCGCTTCCGCTCATCTTGATGCCCCATCCCACATTGTTATGGTTCTTATTCTCTACGACATCCCTGTACAACATGTTACGGATGATTGCAGAAAATCGCAGCCAGCTCTTGCCTTCACCCCATGCATACTGTACATAAGCAGGGATGTCAGGAACACGCTGATTGACCATATAGGTCTCATCGCCAGTGGTCGCCGATGCCATGGGCAGTTCGATACCTGCTCCGATACTCCAGTGTTTACCGAATGAATGCGTATAGTCAATGACTCCGTTAGGTATGGCTGTGAATCCGCAAGGACCTTCGTTGTCTATGCTCGGGGGTGCTGCCGCCATATCTGAGAACAAACTGTAGTTATAACCAGCTGTTATGCCACGATACTTGATGTAAGCATACTGCAGGTCAAAGGCATAATCATTATTTCCTGTCAGATTGGCATTGAAATATGCACCGATCTGGTTGTCAGTGCCAGGAAGAGCGACAAAATTGATATAAAGGCTGCTCGTAGCGGCACTGAATTGCACCTTCCCCCCATCGCCGGGACGCTGGTTCATGGGGATGGAGGAAGTAGTAAAATCAAACGGATTATCTATAGGATTGCCCCAGTCATATGACACGGTAGCTTTGACAGTACCGCCTATGCCGAGATAAAACTTATGGTCATTGCCCACTATAGCAAAGCGAGGAGCCCCCGGGATATTGTAAGCTTTAGGAGCATTCTCGACAAATGTTTCATAGACATTTATCTCTGTCACTCCGGAAGAATCCTTGTCGTTGAGGATTCTGACCTCCTGATATGTAGGCGTGGTCGGATGCCGTTGAGCCATGACAGACACGGCAGCGCATCCGCAGAGCATTATACACCCAGTTGTACGATATAGTCGAAACATGTTGATAGGGTATTAATAGTAAGTCTTGTTAATGGCGAAAACAAACGATTTGCGGAAGATTATAACCACTACTGTAAACGCCAACATGACAATGGAATTGAATATAAAAGGAAACGCATTGTTATGCGCCTGGTGGAAAAGATCAGCAAACCCGTCCACTATAAATGGAGTCGCACTGACCGAAAGATAGTTGGCGGCAAGCACGAACGCCAAAGCCAGCGTGGATTTGCCGGGAATGGTGATGACCTGCGTCGCCTTGTCGTAAATAAGGGGCTGGAAGACTCCATAGCCGGCACCCACGAGCATCGAAGCTATGCAGAGCATGCCGAAATGGTGGCTGACCGTCATCAGGAATATTCCCACAGCCATAACCACAGCCGAGACTATCAGAGTACCCTGCTTCAGACCCTTGATTATATAGGGCAATACAAAGCCGGGCAGGAAAATAGCGAGGAAGAACAGAGCTGTCACTGTACCGACATCCGAGTCAGACAAGCCGTAACCTTGCATCAGGAACGGCGAATAATAGCTAACGATGACGCCACAATAACATACCATGAAATATACGACAATCAGCCACCAGACACGTGACACGATAAACCCGTCCTTGACATGACCGAACTTACCGAATATATCAGACGTGGGAGTAGGAGGCACTGCATGGATTGCCTTTGCAGTCACACCCGCCATAGCCGCCTTTGATGCCACCTTGGCAGTCGCCTTCATCTCTGGAGAAGGAGAGGCAATAGCCATCTGCGGATAGAGGTCGCTCTTAGGTATACCTCTGAGAAATACTGACAGAGCCAGGGGTATGGCTGGTATCAGATAGACAAGAAATGGCAGATGCCAATTGCCGTGGCTTAGCCAGCCTACAACAAATGTCGCTATAACAAGGGCGATATTGGAGATACCCGATTTGATGCCGAGCTGCTGCATGCGATACTTGCCAACGAATGTGTCAGCAAGCAACCCGGCAGCCAGCGGTATCAGCAAGCCGCATCCCACACCGAGCAGACAGCTGATTACTATCAGTGCCACCATGCTCCGAGCGAAAAAATAGAGGATGCCACTCGCCAGATAAATGACGAGTGCCACCACTACTATTGAAATCTTGCTTTTGGAAAGCGACAGCTTACCCGAAAGAAGCACGAAAGGTATGATGAAGAGATTAGGCAACACGGTAAGGAGCTGTATCTCCAGTTCGGACGTGTCGGGAAAAATCTTGTCAAGATTGCCCAGCATAGGTGTGATTGCCAGTCCTGGCAGATTCACCACGAGCGATATCGACCATATGGCGATGAGTGTCATAAGGGATATAGACCCCTTACCTGTGTTGATTCTCATGACTTTACGATATTTCGGTTAGAAATTATTATGATATCACACCTTATCTTCCTGTTTCATGGCATTCTGAATTTCTTCAGGCGTGGGCTGATAACCCTCAGGCCATTTTGAATCCTCGTTAGGCTTGCGACCTTCTATCATCCAGTTAAACGGATAGAAATCAGTGTCAGGATCATGCCAGCTGGATTTACGCTTGGCATATACTATAAACGGTATAGAGAATAGAACGACTGTACCAATGAGCAAGATGCCTATGTAGACGATAGGATTACCCGTCGAAATCTGTCCAGGAGGGAAGAAACTCAATATCATAGCGGCACCTGCGCCGATGACACCGAATATGGTGACAAACCACTGTCCGAATTTGCCGCCAGGGACACGGAAACCACGCTTCACATTAGGCTCGGTACGACGCAGACGGAAGAAAGCGCAATAGATTATGATCACAAGCAGCAGATAGATGATGGTCGCCATCTGGCTCAGAATCTGATAGGCGCTCTGCACTGAAGGAAGAACCACAAGCACAAGTGCAAGGATAGTGACTATGATACCCTGGATCCAAAGGATATGGGTCTGCACACCGTTTTTATTACATTTCTGAAGGCTGCGGGGCAGATAACCAGAGCGACCCACAGCAAGTATACCTGTGGAAGGACCTGCGATGATAACGCTCACCTGACCGATGACACCGAAAGTGACAAATACAGCCATCACATTGCCGAGCCATGGACATCCGAGATGTGCCCAAAGGCTGTTATAAGCGACAAGAAGGCTCTGAAGAAGGTTGATGTCTTTTTCAGGCATCACAAAGCCGATAGCGAGTGTACCGAAAATAAACACAGCCAGGATAATCGCCACAGCAATGAGCGCCGCCTTAGGGAATGAGCGCTGAGGATCCTGCATCTGATTGACATGCACACCCTGCATTTCCATACCTCCGTAGAACAGGAATATGGATGCGGCAAGCACAATAGTGCTATATTTAGAGAAATCAGGCCAAAATGAATGGTCGGTAGGGATGAAATTCTCACCGCCGGTGCATACATATATTATACCGAGGATGATAAGAATCGCACCCGGGATGATGGTACCGAACAGACCGCCGTAGGTCGACAGCTTGTTGGCACTCTTCAGACCGCGGAAACAGTTAAATGTGCTTAGCCAGTAGACTGCCAGTACTATTATGAGCGTATATATGACATTGGATGCCAGATGCTGGTCAAAAGTCTCGGGCCAGAACACATATGCAAGTGATACGGCACCGAACATCAGTACCGACGGGAACCATATGACCACAGTCATCCATTCGAGATACATCGCTGCCCATCCCCATCGTGCACCGAAAGCCTCTGCACACCAGCGGAACAGACCACCGCTTTTGGTGTAGGTAGAACCTAATTCGGCACAGACGAGAGAAAACGGGATAAGGAACAATATGGCTGATAGCACATACCAGAAAATGGATGTGTAACCATATTCAGCCTGTGATGCCAGACCACGGAGACTCAATACCGTCGTAACCATCATAATGGCCATCGCCATCATGCTCAACGTGGCTTTCTTGGAGCCCCCAGCGGGTTTCGTGGCTGCTGCATTGGAGGCAGGAGTCGCGGATTTGTCCGTTGTTGCCATTGTTTGTATTTTTAAGAAGATTAATAAACAGTTGAACTCATGACAGCTTTAAAGAAAATGGAGCCGATAAGATGTGATTATCGGCTCCATTTTTCATATTGCTGAAGCTCGAATGAGCTTATTTATGTCCGAGCTTGTAGTCAATCACCGGATAAGCGTCGGCGATCTTGGTACCTACCTTATAGTGTACACCAGGCTGGGCAGTGAAGCTGATGTTGCTCTTTTGCTGGAATGCCATGCAGCAGTCGGAGCCACCAAACTGGAAGTAACTGATTTCCTCGCCCTTGTGTAGTGTGCGGCCTACTTCGGCGGTAGGAACGATTGACGATACCTGACCCATGCCGATAGGACAAACAGCTACGAGACCGATCGGGCTGTCGATGATGAAGATACCACGTGTCTGCATGAACTCATAACCTGCGAGGTCGGGAGCATCGATCTTGAATGCCTTGTTAGAGGCATCAGGATTGACTGCGACAGTCTTGCCCTGAATGGTCTGGGCATCCTTCTGACCTTCGGCAGGCACAAGGGTCATCTGTACGTAAACTGCGCCCTGGATCACGCGGGCTTCAAGTACAGTACCCATGATAGGTGTGTGCTGACGGTGGTAATCATAGGTGTTGAGGAACGAGTGTGTCCACTGACCGCCTTCGAAGCAGTCCTTGTACTGGCTGCCTTCAAGAAGTTCCTGAATCTGCCAGTAAAGACCTTTGATGTTGACTGCTGTGTTGGAGTTGACCTCCCACTGACCGGCAAATGTGCTTTCGGCAGGTGATACGATGATATGGGGATCATCGATAGCTGCGATAGGACGATAGCCAGGTTTGGTGCGACGTGCGAAGAGCTGGTTGACAGTCTTCCATCCGCCACGCGGACGAACGTATTCGTTCATGTTGTAGGGACCGGCTTCGTCAAATGACTTCTCTACCTCAGGTGTCAGCCAAGAGGGATCATCCATCCACTGACCGAGAGCGATCTGGTACTCGCGCATCCACTCTGACAGTGGGGTAAGAGCGGGGTCGGTAGGACGGGGCACCACTGGGTTCTGGTACTGACCCACAGGAGCCACGTCAAGCAGGAAGTACATGGTCTTGAACTTCTCCAGAGTGGCTGTGCCGTAACGGTTCTCCAGCCAGGGAGTAATCAGGTTCTTGTTGTTCCAGTCGATGTAGTCGTCAAGTGTGCGGATATTGGCATATTCTATGACGTTCTTTTCATGCACGTAATCAAGTGCCTTTTCAAGGGCTTTACGCATTTCGCCGCCGTTAGCATCGATGAGGGCGACAAACTTCTGCATGATAGGTTGCAGTTTGGAAGTATCCATAATGTTACTTTTTGAATTTTGGAATGACTTGTGTTTTTCTGTTTTCTCTGATATTCTGTCCTGATCTTACTTCTTGTAAATCACAGGATTTGCTACGGCTACGCGTGTACCTACCTTGTAGTGTACACCGGGCTGTGCGGTGAAGCTTACGTTGCTCTTCTCCTGGAATACCATGACGATATCCGAGCCACCGAACTGGAAGTAGCTGATTTCCTCGCCCTTGTGGAGCGTGCGGCCTACTTCGGCGGTAGGAACGATTGACGATACCTGAGCCATGCCCATCGGGAGGACTGCCACGAGACCGATCGGGCTGTCGATTACAAACAGACCACGTGTCTGCATGAATTCGTAACCTGCATCATCAGGAGCACCGAATACACGCTTGCCCACAAGTTGTGTCTTGCCGTCGGGATCACCTGGAATAGGCTCTGCTGTCACTTGCAGATACACTGTGCCCTGGATTACACGAGCCTCGAGTATGGTACCTGCTACAGGCATGTGCTGACGGTGATAGTCGGTGGTGTTGAGGAACGAGTGTGTCCACTGACCGCCTTCAAATTCATGGGCATATGGACTGCCTTCGAGAAGTTCTTCGATTCTCCAGTGTAGACCCTTGATATCGACACCTGTGTTGGAGTTGACTTCCCACTGTCCGTCAAATGTGGCATCGGCAGGGGCTGTGATGATACGGCTGTCGCCGATAGCTGCGATAGGACGATAGCCAGGTTTGGTGTAACGTCCGAAAAGCTGGTTGAAGCTCTTCCATCCACCACGCGGACGAAGATACTCGTTCATGTTGTAAGGAGGACACTCGAAGAAAGTAGCCTCTGATTCGGGAGTGATTGTGGCGGGATCGTCCATCCATTCGCCGAGTGCATTCATGAATTTGCGCATCCATGCTGACAGCGGGGTCAGAGGCTGCATCTTGTCATGGGGTGTCACAGGATTCTGAAGTTCCTTTACAGGGCTTTGGTCAAGGATGAAATAGAACTTGCAGACATGCTGGAACACGACCTTGCCGTAACGGTTTTCTACCGGAACCCATTTAAGCTGGGCATCGATCCACTTGAAATAATCATCAAGGGTCTTGACATCTTCAAAACCGATTACGTTGTAGGACTGAGCCTTCTTCAAGGCTTCTTCAAACTTGCTCTGCCATCCGTTTTGGGCTATCATATCGATAAGCTCTTGTACCACGGGATGATACTGGGTTGTTGCCATGTCGTACTGATTAGATTGTTAGAAAAGGTTAGTTATTTTGGTTATGAACTCCTATGTAATCGATATGATTAGTGTGGGTAATCAAGAAATCCCTGCAACGGACTGGGTCTCAGAGCGTCCTTTTTAAATCAATTACACTGTTATAACACGCTCAAAACCAATATGGACACGGCATATCCGCATTTTTAACACAATTAACATTAATACCTTAAAATTAGGAGGCAGCACACTTGTCTGTGCCGCCTCCATATCGTGTTGCGCATTGTGTAGTCATTCGGGGACGTAGATTATGTCACCGTTTTCGAGTTCGTAGGCTATGCCTACGCGTTTGCCTCGATTGGAGTCGGATGGATCATTGTCTTCGGAGGGGGTGTAACGATTGATTTTCTCCCCTTCCTTGGTGATGATCTCCATGTTTTCCTTGCCAGGGTTTTTTACCATGGTGAAATCCTCCTGTGAGAACATCTCAGTCATATTGTAACGGCTGACAAGAGCCACCATCAAAGCCACAGCAAAGACCATCGCCACATCAAACAAATTGCTGACCACGCTCATCGGGTCGGAATCTTCCTCGGTATGTAAGAGTGAACGTCTGCGTCTCATGCCTGTGTTGATTTTGATGCCTGTTGTTTCACCACGTCAACGAGATACTCAAGGATTGTCATATTCTTAACCGCCCAACGCTGCTTGACCTGCTGCGTCAGAAAACCGATGGCACTGACCACAAGACCTACGACAGTGGTGGCAAAAGCCACCTGCATGTTATATGCCATTGAGGCAATATCGCCGGTCGACAAGCCGACAAGCGCCGGACCCATAGGTATCAGTGTGCCCATCAGTCCGAGGATAGGTCCCATCTTGGTCAGCACCTTTGAGGTCGATAGATTTTTATCTGCCTCTATCTCATATTCCGAAAGCATCAGGTCAAGTTTTCCGCTGTCGGTGCGGTTGGCGATGATTTTCTCTGCAAACGCTTTGACAACCGACGGCTGCTGGGCAGCCAGTTTCATCTCGAATTGCTCAAGTGTCTGAGGCGATAGTTTCTCTATGTCCTTATACAGGATATCGGTTGTCTTCTTGGTTTGGAGATACTGCCCCATAAAGCCGCCGATAAGTATCAAGGCTCGTATAAAGAAAAATATCAGCAACACTATGACAGGTACAAGCAGCCCTGTCGAAATCCAGTAGAGGATGTTTGAAATAACATTCATTTTAAGATTCGCTTTATCTGTCTTTTTGTTTCTATTTTATTGATAACATAGCCACATACTGTGCCGATGGCGAGTGTGGCGAATATACCGACAAGAGCTGTCAAGTCAACGCTATTGGTGCCTACGGCTGCCGTACTACCATTGACTGTGGCGATGATACCGAGCACGGCGATAAGTCCGTTGACCACAAACATCAGCTCCAGGCGGTCGTCATCGTCGCTAAGCAGCCACTTCACAGCATATACTGCCAATGGAAGCCCTATGGCTACGACTGCGGCACAGCACCACCCTATCAGCGCGAAATCCATGCCGGTCATCGCAAACATCATCTTGACAAGCGCGGCAAAAATCACCGGGAATATCAATATGCCTGGAAACCACAGTATCAGTTCCAGCAATGCCTCCGATTTTCTTGAGAGACTGCCCTTGGTGACCTTCTTAGCCATCAGCACACACATCACCATCTGCACAGCCACGTCAAGTGTCAGCACTACCGATGTATCAAGCATCAGAGCGGGGTTAGACAACCAGTCGGCTATCTGGGTCTTCGACTGCACTGTAGCATACTCCCATGTCAGGAGTACAAACAGCGCACCCATCATACAGGTCACCGCCAGTCCGACAGGACCATGATAGGTCAGTTTCATCACAAATGCCACTGTCACCAGCAGCATGATTACCATTACCAATGTTTCCATTTCTATGCCTGTTTCTTATTACGACGTATCACTACAATGGCACAAAGAAGCACCACTACTACGACGGCTGCCACGACAAATCCGTTGACATGGTTGGTCTCGCTTTGCACTGAGTTAAGCTCATCACGCTTCATGACCATGCCGTCATCAGTTGATGCGATTTTCTCGGATCGTATCTCGGAAATGTTATCCTTGTATGCCGCTGCATTTTCCTTGCTGACGTTTTCAGAGATAAAATCACGGAGCTTGGCATTATCGCATACGAAACCCGAGCAAGAGGGCTTGTACTCATTGACTATCTCAGTGTGAAGCTCAGCCATAGCCTTGATTTGCTCAGGTGTGGCTTTCCACATGCCTTTGCGGACTGTCTCAAGCATCACGGCTGTCAGTTCCTGTATAGCGGCGGGATTGACAGCCTTGAAGTGCTCTTTGATGCCGAGATCATACTTGTCAGCCACGTATGTATCATATATTCCATCCCACAGCTCATCATCAATCGCTTTGGGTTTCATCACGTTCCATCCGTAGGTGTTGCGTATGACATCCGCTATGCCCGACATGTCGCCGGCACCTCCCTTCATCTTCTCCTTGATATAATTGGGATTGAGGATAGTGGTGCGGCTCTCGACCCCTATGGCTTCTTTGACTTCTTGCATGCGCACGTTGTTGCGGTTACGGTAGTCGCTCAGATATGCCTCGGGGTCTTTGCCGGTGACATTACGCACGGCAAGATTCATGCCGCCCATAAACTCATATACGTGGTCAAGGCTCAACGCTCCCCATGTATTACTCTGTCGTGGTTGCACCACTACGTCAGTTCGGGTCAACGCGGCTTCAAATGCATATTCACGCATCTTCTCCCAGTCGGCTTCGCTGCCATAGATGGCACCCATATTATTAATATAGGTGTCGGCTATCTCTGACTCGGAGTCCCAGCGGTCGCCAGCCTCTACCATTGACTGGATGCCGGAGCCGTAGTTGCCATTGATACCTCCGAATACACGTGCCGTGGACAGCTCGCGGGCTTCCTTGGGCGATACTCCTCGGTTCACAAGATGCTTCTCTGACTCGGTTATGCCTTCCTTGACATAGTTGGATGTCTTGCCGTCATCAGCTTCGGCTGCCATCTTGACTGCCCTGTCGATCAGGAACAGGCGCGAAGCGGCAAGGTCACGGAGCTGCCCCGAAGTCTGCACTACAACGTCTATGCGCGGACGTCCAAGCTCCCCTATGGGTATGAGCTTCAAGTCAGTCACTCTCCCGAACGGATCACGGACAGGCTCTACTCCGAGCATATAAAGCACCTGCGCTATGGTTGCTCCTTCGGTCTCTATAAATTCGCTGCTCCACAACGTGTAGCTGACCTTACGTGGCACGGAATCGCCGTGCTGCTTTCGGTACATGGCTATGGTGTTGTCAGCAAGCGACTTGCCTTTCTCCCATGCTTGCAGCGAAGGGGTTTCCTCTGCATTGACTGCAAACATATTACGTCCTGTCGGAAGTATATTTGGATTCAGCACAGGGTCGCCTCCTGATGTCGGAGCGATATAACCGCCATTGAGAGCGTTGACAAGTGAAAACAACTCGTTCTGCGGACTCTGCATCAATGCCTGACGGTAACGGCTGACATTTCTCAGAGCCTTCTCCACCTCGTTTACAGCAGTGGCAAACCCTAATTGCCGGGCACTCACAGATTCTTTTGCAGCCATACTGTGTCCGTTACCTCCCTTGGCAACAACGCTCTTGCGCTTCATGGCCGCCTCCATCTTTTTGAGGGCTGCTTCGTCAGCTCCCATCTTACGCGCCATCGCCAAAGCCTTTTCAGGTGACATGCCTGGCATCATGCTATGATGCTTCTTAGGAGCTTTGCGTTCGGACACTTTCAATGTAGACGCGGGCTTGGATGACATAATCGAACCCATCACCATCATCTTTGACAGCATGTCCTTTGATCCTTCGACCTCCTCGATAAGATTACGCGCACTGTCAAGCTCTTCCTGTTTGATTCCAGCATATGCGCAGATTTCAGCATCGCTCATGTTTCTGTCAGATGCCAGCAATCCATTGACCATGGTTGCGGCACGGTTACGATATGACGACATCGGATGCCTTTGTCCGGGATGCTTGATTTCGTCTAACTTTTTGAGGCTGTATGCCACCGGGTCGACTGTCATGGCATATACCGTCGACCTGACATGTTTGGAGGCATAAGGCTCGCCCATGACATAGAGCGCACCTGTTATCTTCTCATTGGCAAGTTCCTCGGCAAACATCTCTATGCGAGCCACATCATCCTGTGAATATGGCTTAGAGAGGATGCTGTCAAGACGCAGTTCGCGGTGGATGCCGAGCTTAACGGCATTTCGCTTCACTTTCAGCGAAGCCGCCTGAATGGCATTTTCATTCTCCGCGCCGAGTGCACGGTTATACTCCATCACGGCATCGGCAAGTTCCTTGTAGATTCCTCTGACACCGCTCTCCATGAATGGCGGAGTCAGATAGTTGACCACCCCTGCATAACTGCGGCGCTTGGCTATCATCGCCTCTCCGACATTCGATGTCGAATACACATAGAAATGCGGCATAGTGCCGACCAGACGGTCTGGCCAGTCGTTGCTGCCGAGTGCCACCTGCTTGCGCGGTGTAAACTCCAGCGATCCGTGCGCGCCGAAATGCACCAGAGCGTCAGCCCCGAAGCCATGACATGCCCACAGATAGGATGCCACGTAGGCATGAGGAGGTGCGGCATCCGTGCCATGGACTATCTTAAAGTCGTCATCACCGAGCCCGGCGGCGCTCTGCGGTATCAACACCACATTGCCGAATCTGAGACGAGCCATCGCCAGATTGCCATCAGCATCGCTCATGCCGTGGCCAGGGAACACACCGTCAATCGAGTCTACCGACTGACGCATCTGTGCTGAGAATGACTCCGCACACCACTTGTCATAATCAGCCTTGGAAATCATCTCGGGAGATGCTTCCTTGACAAAATCAGATTTCGCACCTACAGCATATTCGTTAAATACTTTGCCTCTCTCGGCTATCATCTTTTCAAGGTCGGCTGCCGACCGGGGGAGATTGCCCACGTTGTAGCCCTCAGCTTTCAGACGCACAAGGAGATTATAGAGCGACGGAGCCACTTCCATACCTTCAGCCACCAGTACGTTCTGACCGGGACCCTTGAAATAGAATATCGCTATCTTCTTGTCACTATTAGGCTTGCTCTGGAGCGAAACATAGTTGCTTACGGTCTCGGCAAACTCCTCCAGACGGTCAGAGATGGCAGCCACATAGGGCAGTCCGTCATCTCCTTTGTAGTGGGCAAACAGGGCGAAGGGACGCACAGCACCGTCAATCTCGGGAGTGACGATGCTCTGCGACAGAAAGCCTCCGCTCATGCCCATCTTGTCAGCCATCCAATCGTCATAGTCGCGGTTGACATTGACCGGCGAAAAGAGCGGCACATTGTGTTCTTCAAGATATCTGACCACCATGTCGCCCATGCGTCCGTGAGCCATGTTGATCATGGCTGAGACACGCAGCGAGTCGGCATGGCGTTGTGCGATAAACTGCTGTATGCTGTTGACTGGATATACGGTCATTCCATGGCGTTCGAGAGAGGCTACAAGGCTGTCAGCCACACCCATCTGCCCTGTCAGGATGACTTTGGGGGCATTGTCACGCCACTTGCCATGCGAGCGGAGATATTTTTCATAGTCAGCTACCGAAGCGAAGTTGAGGTTGTCATCCTCCGAAGGATAGTAGAGCAGTGACGATGCGGACGCTACAGGATCACCAGGCTCATCCACAAACCACCGCTTGCCATCGATAAATTTGCGTATATATCTGAGCATGTTGCGGTAGTTGGCACGTCCGCCGGCAAGATACTGCTTTAGAAATTCGGTGTCGATAGAGTCCGTCGACACTATCATGTTCTGAGGATTGGTGGCAGCAGTGGTAAGTATAGGTGTACCGTCCTCAGCTGCTTTGATGAGTGCCTGCCGTTGCTCGTCGGTGATACGCAGACCCATGCCGTTGACCAGCACCATGTCATATTTCCCGGCTCTGTCAAGTTCTTCAACGGGCAATTCTTCGATTTTCACAAACGAGTTGTCATTGGCTTTGCCAATCTGTCCCAATGTTATCGCCTGATAATTGACAAAGGCGATGCGTGTGCTTGATGCCATACTTCTCCACGCGACAAAAGCCCCCGCGATGAGGGCTATTGTGCCGATGGAGGCGATTATTATATTTTTCCGTTTCATATACATATCATTTAAATAATGCGTCAACGTCAAGGCTCAGTCCCACCGAATAGGTACGTCCGGTGGTCGGAGCAGAATTCCAGTAATATACTTCGGGGCGATAGTCAAAGAGATTCTCTATCATGAAGTTGACATTGATGCCTTTCCATATCCGCTGCTGCAAAGTCAGTTTCCAAAGCGAATATGCGCCGTCGGTCTGATAGCGGCTTTCGGGCTTTGACATATACCGTCCGGAGATGGCAGCATAGATCTTGTAGACACTGCAAAGCTGCTTGTCATAGTCAAGCCGCCATGTGGCTGAGTGAGGACGAGGCTGGCTGAACTGAGAATCGACCGAACGCCCTGCCACATGCAAGTAGTTGTAGCTCACCGATGCTCCTATGCCCATCAGCAGGCGGTAACGTGCAGTGAAATCCAGTCCTGACACCCTCACTCCGTCCTCGTTGCAATACATCGCCCCGGCTTCACGCTCGACATCGCCGGGGAAGTCCGTAGTGGTGATGCGGCTATTGTAATAGTTATAGTAGCCTGACAGGTTGACGCTGTAGGAACCGCGGAGCGGACTCCAGTTTACCATACCGCTTCGCTCCAATGACACATTGAAGTTGTGGCTGCGCTCAGGCTTGAGGTCGGGATTACCATATATCATCTGAATGCCAGCCATGTCAAAGTCCATATACATCTCCTTGAGCGTGGGGGCGCGGAAGCCGCCGGCATATGACGCACGGATGGTAACCGGCGCAGTCTTGAACATGGCAGCAAAGCGGGCAGTGACGGCGTTGTTCTTAGATGCCGAGAAGTAGTCTTCGCGTACACTGGCGATGAGATTGAGCCACGAGAGAGGATTGTAGTCAAACTGTGCGAAAACATCCACAGAGCTTTGAGTGTGCTCCTCCCCTGCCTTGAACTGATAAGTGGTCAGATAGTCGTGCATATAGTCACCTCCAACGGTCAGTACATTCTGTCCGAAGAAATGAGTGTACAGTCCGTGCACGATATGCTGGCGGTTGCTGTAGTCATGATCGTGTGTGCGTACACCTCCCACATAGCGCGATTTGTCATACTGGTCGTAGCTATACGACACCTCAAGGTTTTGCTTGCCTGCGATGTTCCACACCGATTTCAGTCCACCTGTATAATCGTGGTAGTGGTCATCATAGTTGGAACGGTTGCTGACGCGGGCGAAGTAGCCTCCGCGGGCTATGAAGCGCAGACGGTCATTGAGGCGGTAGGTCAATCGCTCCTTGATGTTGAGCGAGTTGCCTCCATAAATGTCATGTATGCTTGACTGGGTGTCAAAGGCATCTGTCAGTTTCACAGTCTCGACGGTAGAATATTGCACCGATGTATTTGAGTTGAACCGCCCGGCATTGAAATTGAGTTCACCGCCGCTGCGCCACTCGTTGCCCTCGGAGCGGTAACGCGAGTTGACATTGAGGCTCCAAGGCTCCTTGCTCTCACGGCTGATCAGATTGACCACGCCGCCCACGGCATTGGCACCGTAGAGTGCCGAAGATGCCCCCTTGACGATTTCGACCTGACTGACATTGCCGAGATTGAGGCGGTTGTAGTCCACATTGTCCATGGTCTCTCCGGCGAGACGCTCGCCGTCGACAAGAAACAGCACCGCCTTGCCACCGAAACCTCCCATGTTGAGCGATGTCTCCTGACTCATGGCATAACCGAATTCCAACCCAGGGATTTCCTCGGTCAGGAGATCCTGGATATTGGTGGCATCGGTCTTTTTGATGTCATCAGCTGAAATCAGACGCGTGATCACTGGCACATCCTTGAGCGACTTGGGAGTACGCGTGGCGGTCACTACCACCTCGTCAAGCGAAGTCATGTCGGGAGTCATCCTTATTATCTGCTCGCCGACGTTGCCGCAAGGGCGCAGGATAAATTCATCAGTATTGTATCCGATATATGATACGGTCACCTTGAGCGCACCAGAAGTGCGACATGGTAGCTTGAATACACCGTCAAGATCGCTGACCGTCATGTCATTGCCCTTAACCGTCTTCACGACAGCTCCGGCAAGCGGACCTCCGGCTTCGTCGAGCACCTTGCCGACATAACTGCTGTCGGCAAAGACTGCGATGGACGTGATCAGGAAGCAGATGATGACCGCAAGTATTTTTGTGATAATTTTCATTGGCTATAGTTATTTCAACAGATTGTAGGGACATGCCGTGGCATGTCCGCTTGTAGCAAATTCCTTAGATACTTTCGTCTGGGGAAGCGGACATGCCACGGCATGTCCCTACATTTTTTTACTGTTTGGGGGCGCTGAACGAGCATATCAGCGGCATAGGCATGGCACCATACTGGAGCTGGAACTGCACGTTGAGCACTCCGCCGGCATACGAGCCACGCACTGTGCCTGAATAAGCCTTGCCGGCTGCGGTGGTGCCGCTGTATTCGGTAGCGGCGAGTTCATATGTGCCGTCGGCACCTGAAACCTTAACACCGTTCATGGAGAAGCCCTCCACTTTCATCGGTGCCTCACCGAAATCCGACACGGCGATGTTGACGGTTGCATCGTCTACGGCTGTCACGGTAAATATCACATCCTCGAAGTCTGATGTCGACTGCATCACAGTGCATGACATATTGCCATTGTAAGTACCTGCCACTGCTCCGGCTGCGGGAGCTGCTGGCTGATCGTTATCGTCATCGCTGCCGCATGATGTAACTGACATGAGGAAACCTGCTGCAATCATGGTCATCGCCATGAACTTAGAAATTGTTTTCATAAACTGATTGGCTTTTAACTGTGATAGATTTTTTAAATTGCGATGCAAAGTTATTGCCGACTCAGAGAGGCGGCAATACTCAAAATTTAGGTTAATGATGCGTCCATGGCATAAGCGTAAAGCCCCATTGACAATCTTCCAGTCAAAATTTCACCAATTTTGAGTATGGTGCAAGTCAGCTGGATAAAATACCTTTGCATTGGTTAAAAGTACATATATACATCCCATTTACATGGAAGCCATCCAACCCTACCGCCCGCATCACACCATGCGCGAGCTGATCATCGACAACAACATGCTCCTAATGGCGATAAGCCGCTTTGACATCGCCTTCGGCTTCGGCGATTCGTCGGTGGCTGACACCTGTCGTGCCAACGGTGTCGACACTGACACTTTTCTCGCCGTATGCAATCTTCTGAGCGATAAAAACTATTCGACATACACCTTGTCACTGTCATCACTGACAGGATACCTCAAGCGGGCGCACTCCTATTTTCTTGACTTCACCCTCCCCAAGATACGTCACAATCTGATTGACGCTATCAACTACTCCGACACCGATGAGGTCGCATTCCAGCTCATACGCTTCTTTGACGACTATGTAAAGGAGGTCACACGTCACATGGCTTACGAAAACGATTTCATCTTTGCCTACGTTGACCGCCTGCTCGCCGGAGAGATGAACGAGGACTTCAACATAGCCCGCTTCTCCATCAGTCACGGGCATATGGCTACCAAGCTCCAGGAGCTTAAGGATATATTCATATACCACTATAAACAGCATGACAATTCACGTCTCAGCTCGGTGCTGTTTGACATCATCACGTGCGAACGCGATTTCATGTCACACTTCGAGGTCGAGAAACAGCTTCTCATCCCTGCCATCGCGCATATGGAGGATGCCCTGCGGTCGCGTCTGAACGACTCCGAGACTTCTGAGACGGATGACAAAGATACCGAAGAGGATGCCCAGCTCGCATTGCTCAGCGAGCGCGAACGTGACATACTGAAATGCGTGGCTCGTGGCATGGCAAACAAGGAGATTGCCGACCATCTATGTCTCTCCGTCCACACCGTCACCACCCACCGCCGCAACCTCTGCGCCAAACTATCCATCCACTCCCCCGCCGGGCTGACCATCTTCGCCATCCTCCACCACCTCGTGGACCCCTCGGAGGTCGACCTCGCGTGACAATAACACGTTAGGATTGCCCCGGCAGTTACACCGCCGGATATCTTGGAATTACCGCCGACCACAAGCTGCACGAGCCTGACGGCTCGCTTGCATGTGGCTACAGCTCCCTTCGCGGCTCTGCCGCGAAATCACCACAGCTACCGCGTCCCTATGTGAGGGGAGGAGGTGAAAAGAGTACGTTTGCCGAATTAATGAGATGAGGCTCGCGGTATTAACCGCGAGGGGAGCAGCTTGTGGTCGGGCGCATCCTCATAAAATCCGGCGGCGTAGCTGCCGGGGCAAAACGTGAGCTGCCTCCGCCCGGGGGTGGGTGGAGGCAGCTGACTTATGATGTAAAGTTAGTCGGGATTACTTGCAGATCATCACCTTTTCGCCGTTGATGATGTACATGCCGCTTTCGAGGTTTTCAACGTCGGCGATGTTGGCAGAAGCCTTCACGATGTTGCCTTCGATGGTGTAGATAGCGAAAGTAGCGTTTTCGTCAGCTGTGATGTCGTTCCACAGAGAAGCAGAAGCGATGAGGAGGGTCTGAGCGTCGGGGTCATAGGTGAAGCTGTAGCTGCCGGTAAGGTCGCTGGTCCAGTTTGTTCCTTCAAGCTTAACTGCCATGGGAGTGTTAAGAGTAACTGTGCCATCGTCAGCTGAAGAATACCAGCCAGTCTGTGAACCATTGTCAGCATCCATAGCTTTGATTCCGAATCCGCCAGGAACTACAGAAGCATTTGAAAGCACCCATTTGCCATTTTCCTCTGACATCTCTTCTGTGCTCCATTTGGGATCGCCAAAGATTTCACCATGGATGCCGTATTTGGTTTTTGCTTCCTGCTGCTCACCTACCACGAGGAGTGTGCCGTCATTGAGATTCAGAGTCACGGTAGGATTCTTGACATTCTCAGCCATATCAATGTTAGCAGTGCTACCACCTACTGCATATTTATATGGTTCACCCACTACAAGGTTGCTGCCATTGCTGCCGAAGTTGATGTCAGGATTACTCCATGTACCATCGTTCACTTTGAAACCAGATGTAAGTGTGCCGTCATACTTAAGTTCATACACACCTGCCTGTGCAGTCTCGGTAAATTGTGCTGCAGGATCTTCTGTAGCCCAGTTGTTGAAACTGCCGATCAGATAGTAGTCAGCTGCGTTCATTGAGGCGACACTCAATGCGAGGGTTGCGAGAGCAAGAGTAAATTTCTTCATAATGCAATCGTTGTTTTTTGAATTGGTTGAAAAATAAGGTTGATGTTTTAGGTTTGCGCCATCCCTGGTCCGAGCCATGCATCAACGCTTGCGTCTCGCAAGGCATCTTCCCAAAAATGACATTGCAAATATAATATTTATTTTTCAGATTATTTACATTTTTTCCGAATTTTTCCTCAAAAAATTTTATCTCAATTTTAAGTTTCGTGAAATTTTGTAATCTCCTCCTTTCTTGCTAACTTTGCCTTGCTATGATTAACCTGACAGAACATATAGAGCATCTCATCGTGCGCAATGACTGTGTCATCGTGCCCGGTTTCGGCGCATTCATAGCCGAGAAAGTCCCCGCTTATATAAATAAGGAGTCAGGGGCTTTCATGCCACCCTCGCGCCGGCTCTCGTTCAACCCGCGCATCGACCATAACGACGGCATGCTCGTGACAAGCCTGATGCGCCGCCACCGTTGGTCGTTCGCCCTCGCCTCGGAGTCATTGGCTGACTGCGTGGCAGCTCTGAAATCACGCATAGCGGCTGCCGGCACCCTGTCTATAGGCTCTCTCGGCACACTCAGGTATCAGGATGATGCTACTCCGGAGTTTATCCCCTCTGCGCTGTCGGTAGCCGTCAACCCTTATGCCGTGCTGCCAACTCTGCAGGTCACCCCGATCAAGCAGCTGATAGCATCCTCTGCCCAACAATCCTCCAAGATCTCGGATGCAATCTCGGCTTATGACGAAGATTTCAAGCAGCATCCGTTTTGGATCACAGCAGCCCGTTCGGTCTACAGCCGCGTAGCCGTGGCTGTGGCAGTGATAGCCACATGCGTGTTCACATACCTCTCCCCTTCCCGCTCCACCGACCGCACCACCATGGCAGCCTTAGGCACCGGCTTCTCCTCTTTTGAGCCTGTGCAGTTCGCTCGCGAACTGTATGTCGCATACCCCGATCCCGAGAGCGCCACTGCCACAGTAAAGCCCTCAGTGCCCGAGCAACGCGAGGATGCCCCGCTGATCATCCCAGCCAACCCGGCTCCGACACAGACAAGCACGCCCGCACCTGCCCCTGCTCCTGTCACAGCCAAAGAGACTGCCACTCCGAGCGTCCCCGCGATGAAGGAGCGCCCTGTGGCTGCAAATACCCAGGCATCTGACCAAGCATCATACATACTTGTGGTGGCATCACTGACATCTGACAGCGATGCGCGAGCATTCATACGCCAAAGCGGTGACAACTCTCTAAAGGTCAAGAAGATGGGTTCACGCTATCGCGTCTACTCTGCCGCATCCGACTCCAAGGACGCTCTCGTGTCACAGCAGCCCTCCACCGCCGCCCGCTACCCTGGCGCATGGGTCTGCGAAGTGAAGTGATCACCCGCCAAACCCAAATACGCACGAAAACATGCGTATTCATCCGACCGTTAATTATGTAACCATAAACCACAAGGTTGTAGGGACGCGGCGTGCCGCGTCATCGTATTAGCATCAGGAATTGCATTTGATGACGCGGCACGCCGCGTCCCTACGAATAAGACATACACCATAGCCTTGTATCGCGCCCCTTGTGGGCGCATCTCTATCATAGCCGAGGGGCTTGCCCCTCGGTCGCGATGCATTCAACATAGTGCTGCGCTTTGCCGCAGCACATCAAACACCATGATGCTCAACATGATAGCGAATAATGCGCTGCGGCAAAGCGCAGCTCGTTCCCCTGATTGACCTTTCCGAGGGGCAAGCCCCTCGGCTAACAGAGAGAGGCGCCCACAAGGGGCGCATCAATAAAGCCGTCACCCTACAAAACGCACCAAATATTATGGAAAAGACTGATTTTAACCATCTGATACTCAACCGCCGCAGCATACGGCGATATACTGCCCAGGAACTACCAGCCGAGGATGTCAAACTGATTCTTGAAGCCGGACTTCTTGCCCCTACTTCCAAGAACTCCCATCCGTGGCATTTCATCGTAGTGGACGACAAGGAGATGCTCCAGCGCATGAGCGAAGTGCGCACCATGGGAGCCGGTCCGGTGGCAAAGTGCGCCATGGCTGTCGTAGTGGCTGCCGATACCACATTGAGTGACGTATGGGTAGAGGACTGTTCGATAGCCGCATCCTACATGCAGCTTCAGGCAGCAGCTCTCGGTCTCGGTTCATGCTGGATACAGATACGCAACCGCTTCGGTGCCGAAAACATTTCTGCCGAAGAACAGCTTCAGGAGATGCTCGGCATCCCCGAACACGTCAACATCGAGTGCATCATAACCCTCGGCTACAAGGACGAGCAGCGCAAACCTCTCGACCCTTCTAAAACCCTTTGGGAGAAGGTACACATAGACCGCTGGGGATAACGCCAATCCTTGTAAAGGAAGCTATCGCATACCGCCCACATAAGCTCGGGGTGTTAACCCCGAGGGGAGCAGTAGCCACATGCAAGCAAGCCGTCAGGCTTGTGCAGCTTGTGGAGAAACGATAGAATCCAAGACCGGCGGTGTAACTGCCGGGGCAATCGCCTGTTTTATGCCCCGGCAGCTAAAGCAGCCGGCTATCTGGCGGGTTAACTTTATCCACAAGCTGCACAAGCCTGACGGCTTGCTTGCATGTGGCTACTGCTCCCGTCGCGGCTACGCCGCGTCCATTCAAGTAATCAAAGTTTTACAATAAAATTTGGGAGGGTGTTGCAAAACTGTAGGTTCATCAATTGTAGGGACATGCCATGGCATGTCAGCCCCATTTGGAAGGCTTCAAACCGTCATATATAATCCAGTCAGACATGCCATGGCATGTCCCTACAGATTTTAGCTTGATTTTTGGGAGTTCTGCAACACCCTCCCTACATTATAGTGATATACATGGCTTCATCTGCTCGTCCTCGCATAGTGATTCTCGGCTCTGGCAACGTTGCCTCGTGTCTTGCGCCTGCTTTAGGCGCGGATGCTGACATCATACAGATCTACAGCCGGACGCTCCGACATGCTGAGGCGCTGGCAGGTGCACTCAGTGCTAAGGCGACAGATGATTTGTCGGAGCTTGTCACAGGTGCCGATTTCTATATCATCGCTGTCAAGGACGATGCCGTGAGACCGTTGACGGATACTTTGCGGAAGCTGCATACTGATGCCTCACGACATGGCATATGGTGTCACACATCGGGGTCTTCACCATTGTCAGCGTTGGACGGTCTGGGCAAGGGACGATGCGTATTTTATCCCCTCCAGACATTTACCGCCGGAGACACCATAGATCCTGCATCTGTCACCATGCTGCTCGAGGGGGATTGCGATGCTACCCTTGACAAAGCCCGACGATTAGCTTCTTCCTTCACATCACGCATACATGAAGCTGACTCGGCACGACGGAAGCGCATACATCTCGCTGCTGTGTTTGCAAGCAATTTCGCCAACCATATGTGGGCACAGGCACAGGGGATTCTCGAATCTGAAGACCTGAGTCTGTCGCTTTTAGAACCATTGATAGAGGCGACGCTCCGCAAAGCCGTAGCCATAGGTCCGCATGAGGGGCAGACAGGTCCAGCCCGCAGAGGCGACAGTGACATCATGGCAGCGCACATGCAGATGCTTCCGCCACAGAAGGTTTCGCTATATAAATGCGTGAGTGATTCCATCATATCCGATTACACTGACAACAATACAAAAGTCCGCTGAATATGAGCCGTACCGACTATGACCTGACAAAGATAAAAGCCGTCATCTTCGATGTTGACGGTGTGCTCTCCCCTTCGTGCATCCCCTTGGGTGATGACGGCATGCCACGCCGCATGGTCAACATCAAAGACGGATATGCCATGCAGCTTGCCGTCAAAAAGGGACTTCTCGTGGCGATCATCAGCGGAGCCAAGGATGAATCAATCCGTCACCGCTACAATGCACTCGGCATCGAGGAGATATATCTGGGAGCGTCAATGAAGCTGCCGGTGCTTCGTGAGATAATGGAGCGTTACAATCTGAGCAGCGAGGAGATAGCCTATGCCGGCGATGACATACCCGACTACGAGGTGATGGCTGCGGTAGGACTCTCGGTAGCACCTGCCGACGCAGCCCCGGAAATATGCGCCATAGCCCGTTACATCAGCCCTGCCGACGGAGGACACGGTGTGGCTCGCGACATCATCGAGCAGACCCTCAAAGCCCAAGGACTATGGATGGCCTGTGAAAAAGCCTTCGGCTGGTGAAAATCATATGTACGTAGGGACGCGGCGTGCCGCGTCATCGTACAAAGCAAGCTGTATTGCGTCTGATGACGCGGCACGCCGCGTCCCTACAAGAAGGTAAAACGTGTTAAATGGACAGCATTGTTGCATCACCATTATATTATGACAAAACTGTGACAGAGTGTTTGTTTTTCTGACTTATTTTGTATTTTTACGCAAGGATATTCCTTATAACCAAAATCACTGTATATCTTTTCCCATTTTTTCGTCACTATGCCGACATCACTTGTGCCCCAAAACCTAAGGTCATACAACATCAAGCTGGCAAGCGCATCTCCACGACGCAAGGAACTGATGCAGCTGCTCGGACTTGACTTCGAGGTAGTCAATACCCATGATGTGGAGGAAGTATGCCCAGAGTCACTCCCTGTGTTCCGCCATCCTGAGTATCTCTCCATATTAAAGGCGTCGGCATACTATGACGAACTTGCCGAAAACGACCTGCTCATCACAGCTGACACTATGGTAATCTGTGACGGGGAAGCTTTTGGCAAGCCTAAAAACCGAGAGGAAGCCATCAGCATGCTCCATACACTATCGGGTCGCCTGCATCATGTGGTGACCGGGGTAACAGTCTGCTCGATCAAGCTGCAAGTCAGTTTCAGTGTGACTACCGATGTGGAATTTGCACGGCTGTCGCAATCGGAAATAGAAGCCTATGTGGATACATGCCGTCCGTTTGACAAAGCAGGTGCATATGGCATACAGGAATGGATCGGAGCCATAGGCATCAGCGGCATTTACGGCAGCTATTACAACGTCATGGGGCTGCCTGTGCATTATCTCTACGAAGTGCTGAAGCACTTCGCGAGCTTCGAAACCAAGGCTAAAGACTTATGAGTTTTATAAGTCTTATAAGATTTATAAGACTTGTGAGCTTTATCTCTTGATGTGGATGATGCGCTGATTGGATGAGCCTCTGAAACGCAGAGTGGTGTCTCTGAGGGCTTTGACGAAGCGACCGTCAACAATCGTGTCAGCATAATCCAGTATGCGGCGCAGGCTGGCGGATGCCCGGATTTCCTCGATGGTATAACCTGTGTATATCCAGAGATTATACCCCCTGTCTTTGACAGCCTGTGCCAAGGGCAGCAATGCGTCAATCTGCATCAACGGGTCACCTCCTGTAAATGTCACATCCATCTCATTGTCATCAATCACTGCCATCAGGTCAGCGACACTCATTGGTTCGCCTCCAGCAGTGTCCCATGACTGTGGATTATGGCATCCCTCGCAATGGTGGCTGCATCCAGCGAAATATATGGATGTACGCAGACCGGGACCATCTACGATGGTCCCGTCCACTATATTAATTACGCGAAGCGTTTCGTCCATTATTCGTTATTTATGTACCACGCGGTCATGAAGTTCGGCGAGTTTGGCATGGTTCCAGCGGTCGGTTGTGCCAACGAGATAGCCTGTGATGCGCTGCAGACGGTCTATGTTGTGACCGTGGCATTTAGGGCATTCTTCCAGCCCCTCGGTAGCGTCCTCATATCCGCAGTCCATGCAGCGGTTACGGTTGTGGTTGACAGAACAATAGCCCATGTTGTGCTTATCCATCAGATCCACTATGTTCATGATAGCCTCGGGATTGTGAGTGGCATCGCCGTCAATCTCCACATAGAAGATATGACCACCGCCAGTCAGTTCGTGGTAGGGACCCTCTACGCGCGCCTTGTGCTTGGGCGAGCAGTGGTAGTACACGGGAACATGGTTGGAGTTAGTATAGTAGTCACGGTCGGTGATGCCCGGAAGGATGCCAAAGCTTTTGCGGTCCTTTGACGTAAACTTGCCGGACAAACCTTCGGCAGGCGTGGCAAGTACCGAATAATTATGATGAAAAGTCTCTGAGTATTCGTTGACTCGGCTACGCATGTGGCGCACGATGCGGAGACCTAAAGCCTGTGACTCCTCGTCCTCACCATGATGCTTGCCAGTGAGAGCCACGAGGCATTCTGCAAGACCGATGAAACCGATGCCGAGAGTACCTTGATTGATGACCGACTCGATAGTATCATTAGGACCAAGCTTCTCGCTGCCGTTCCATAAGCGCGTCATCAAGAGCGGGAACTGCTTGGCAAGAGCCGTCTTCTGGAAATTGAATCGGTCATTGAGCTGGCGTGCGGCTATGTCAAGCACCGTGTCAAGTTTGGAGAAAAACATGTCGATGCGTTCCTCACGGTCCACGATGTTCATGCACTCTATGGCTATACGGACGATATTGACCGTAGTGAAGCTCAGGTTGCCACGACCGATGGATGTTTTTTCGCCGAAACGGTTTTCAAACACACGTGTGCGACATCCCATAGTAGCTACCTCCCAGCGATAACGCTCGGGGTCGTCGGCGCGCCAGTTTTCATGCTGGTTATATGTGGCATCAAGATTGACGAAATTAGGGAAAAACCTACGTGCTGTCACCTTGCAAGCCAGCTGATAGAGGTCATAGTTGGGATCCTCAGGCAGATAGCTGACACCACGCTTTTTCTTCCATATCTGTATCGGGAATATTGCAGTCGCTCCATTGCCCACCCCACGATAGGTCGTGTTGAGAATCTCGCGGATGATGCAGCGCCCCTCGGCAGAGGTATCTGTGCCGTAATTGATGGAGCTGAATACCACCTGGTTGCCTCCACGCGAGTGTATCGTATTCATATTGTGTATGAACGCCTCCATCGCCTGATGCACACGCGCAACTGTCTGATTGATCGCATGCTGGCGATAACGTGCATCACCCTCAAGCCCGTCAAGCGACAGGGATATGTAATCCTTTATGTCTGCATCATAGAGATGCGACAGGTCGGCACCTGTGAGTTTTTCGAGTTTCTGCACTTCCTCTATATATGAGGAACGCACGAATGGCGCGAGATAATAGTCAAACGCCGGTATTGCCTGACCGCCGTGCATCTCATTCTGTGCCGTCTCAAGCGATATGCAACCGATGATGCTCGCGGTCTCTATGCGCTTGGCGGGACGGGACTCCCCGTGGCCTGCACTGAAACCATACTTGAGTATCTTGTCAAGCGGATGCTGAACACACGTGAGGCTCTTGGTAGGATAATAGTCCTTGTCGTGGATATGTATGTAACCGTTTCGCACCGCATCACGCGCCTCGGGTGACAGCAGATAGTCATCGACAAACGGCTTGGTGGTCTCGCTCGCAAACTTCATCATCATGCCTGCGGGCGAATCGGTGTTCATGTTGGCGTTTTCACGCGTGATCTCATTGTTTTTCGCTTCGATTATCTCCAGGAACATGTCGCGAGTCTTGGCGCGACGTGCTATGCTGCGCTGGTCACGGTAAGCGATATACTTCTTTGCCACCTCCTTACGCGGTGACTTCATCAACTCAAATTCCACCAAATCCTGTATCTGCTCCACAGTCATGCGCTCTGAGCCAGTAAAGCCTATGCGGTCGGTGATTTTCTGTATCAGCGACTCGTCTTCGCCGAGCTCTGTCTGGAGCATGGCTTTGCGTATTGCGGCTTTGATTTTCTCTTCGTTATAACCGACCACGCGGCCATCACGCTTAACTACGACTTGTATCATCTTTAAGGAGTAAAGGTTGGTAAAAAAGTTACACAGCAAAGGTATGAATTTTCACGGTAGCAGACAACAATACAACGCCAAAAGTTTTATACAATTACCCATTTTGGAAAACTTTCAGCATATGTAAAAATTTCAACATCCTAATTACCAGTGATTTAAAAATATTTTTGGAAAACTATATAACTATAGTAAATATTAAAAGCAGCATGATTTGTACAATCATGCTGCTTTTAGAGTGACTATGTAGTTGACTTTACTTGTTAACCTGGAACTTGGTACAGTTTTCTTTGAAGAACGCCACTATCTGGTTGGCTGCAGCGATACCGGCATTGATATTAGCCTCGGCGGTCTGCGCGCCCATTTTCTTGGGAGTGAAGAATACGCGGTCACCAAACTCAGCTTTCAGAGCATCAGCTGTGTCAGGCTTGATGTCGGCGAAATACTTCAGGTCGGGACGCTCGGCAAGAGCCTTGGCAAGGCCCTCCTCGTCAATCACCTCCTTACGGGCTGTGTTGATGAGCACACCACCCTTGGGCATCGACATGATGAGATCATAGCCGATAGATTTTTTGGTCTCAGGAGTTGCGGGGATATGGATTGACACAAACTTGTTTTCCTTGTAGAGATCTGCCACCGAAGGAAGAGCCTTGACACCGGCACCTTCTATAACCTCGACAGGGCAATAAGGGTCAACGGCTGAAACTTCCATACCGAAACCCTTGGCTACACGTGCCACATTGCGGCCGACCTGACCGAATGCCTGGATGCCGAGCTTTTTGTCTTTAAGCTCTGTACCTGCAGTGCCGTTATAGTTGTTGCGGACAGCCATGACCATCATGCCGAATACGAGTTCGGCAACGGCGTTGGAGTTCTGACCCGGAGTGTTCTCCACCACCACGTTGTGGGCAGTAGCCTCAGCGAGATCAACATTGTCGTAACCGGCACCTGCACGGACCACGATCTTGAGATTTTTGGCTGCATCAAGCACAGCCTTGTCAACAATGTCGCTACGGATAATCAGAGCATCGGCGTTGCTGACAGCATTGAGAAGTTCGCTCTTGTCCTGATACTTCTCCAGAAGTTCAAGCTCGTAGCCAGCATCTTCTACGACTTTGCGGATGCCGTCCACTGCCACAGCAGCAAAAGGCTTTTCAGTCGCTACTAATACTTTCATATTATTTTGAAAATGGGATTAATTCTATGATATTTGGATTCAAACGTTATGACGCAGCATACCGCGTCACAACGTTTGTGTACTGTCTTTATCAATGCTTTGCCTCGAACTCCTTCATGGTGTCAACGAGTACGTTGACGCTCTCAAGGGGAAGCGCATTGTAGAGTGATGCACGGAAACCACCAACAGAACGGTGACCCTTGATACCTACGATGCCGCGAGTAGAAGCGAAGTCTACGAAGTCCTTCTCAAGTTCCTTGTATTCGGGAGTCATCACGAAGCAGACGTTCATGATAGAGCGGTCAGCAGGATCGGTCACAGTACCAGTGAACATCTTGCTGGCATCGATAGCTTCATAGAGCGTCTCAGCCTTCTGGATGTCCATCTTCTCGATAGCCTTGATGCCGCCCAGTTCCTTATAGTAACGGAGGGTCTGGAGAGCAGAGAAGATAGGAAGCACAGGGGGAGTATTGAACATAGAACCTTTCTTGATATGTGTGCGGTAGTCAAGCATAGTGGGGATGGCACGGCTAACCTTGCCGAGAGCATCCTCGCGCACGATGGCGATAGTCACGCCAGCAGGTGCGAGATTCTTCTGCGCCCCGGCGTAGATGACATCATATTTCGCCACATCGATGGGACGTGAGAATATATCGCTTGACATGTCGCAGACCAGACGAGCCTTGACATCGGGATCCTTACGGATTTCAGTACCGTAGATGGTGTTGTTGGAGGTGTAGTGGAAATAGTCCACATCTTCAGGCACGGTGAAGCCTTTGGGGATGTAAGAGAAATTGGCATCCTCAGAGGAAGCCACTACATCAACTTCACCGAAGAGGCGAGCTTCCTTGATGGCATTGGTAGCCCATGTGCCGGTCTGCAGGTAAGCAGCCTTGGTGTTCAACAGATTGTAGGGTACCATGCAGAACTGCATGCTTGCACCTCCACCGAGGAATAGCACATGATAACCCTCAGGGATCTCGAGGAGCTCCTTCACGAGATCAGAAGCCTCGTCAATCACTGCCTGAAACTCCTTGCTACGGTGCGATACTTCCAGGATAGAAAGTCCGGTGTTAGCAAAATCGAGAATAGCGTCAGCTGTGTTCTTGATTGTGTAGGGGCTCAGAATTGAGGGACCTGCATAGAAGTTATGTTTCTTCATAACGTTACTGGTTAATGAATGTAGATAAATTATATGGTATATTAGTTATTGCTTGGATATTTCTATTTCAGATGGTCAGGCACCAATGTGTCAAAAGGCGTCTCGGTCATCTTGACCAGATGGGCTTTAAGATCATCCCAACGATAGAAAGGGAACATGTCAGTAGGCGCAGGGACTCTGACCTCACGCTCGTTGAGCATCACCTTTGCTATCACGGGAGCATTGGCATCCGATGGATTGCGATACAGTATAATCTGTATATTGCCAGCCATAGGCGACACCTTGAAGTTAGCCCACGACTTATACAGGCTGTCAGGACGATTTTCCATGCCATAGGTATCTTCTATCATCATCCTCGCCGCCAAAGGTATCAGGTTGCCATCATGGGCAAAACGGAGGGTGGCACCCTTGCGGTTGTTAGATACGTAATCCTGTGCCGTATCAATAATGTTGGTCAACAGGCGGTTGGCATTGTCGACATGCAGACCACGGCTCTTGGGATAGGAGGTATTATGGATGTAAAAATCATAATTAGGTACCTGCCAGAGGTCAAAAAGCTCCTGAGGGGTGAATATCTCGTAGAGCGATGTCCCCTGCTCGGTATTCTGCAAATCAGAAGCAGCCCAATACAGCCCCCACATCAGTTCCGGGGCATCAACCTGCTTCTTCATATATTCTTTATCGCTGAATAGCGTACCCATGAGTCGGTCAGGTCTGGTCATCTTAACTTTGAAATCGCGCAAAGGCTGTTTCAAAGCCTTGTTTGACTCTGAATTGAACTCATTGGACTCAGGTGAATGATAGTTAAGGTATGCCAGATGACGGTTACTTGACTCACGCGGTATTGATAGACGCGGATTGCGCTCTTTGAGAGCCTCTGTGAAAGCCATCATACTGTAGGCACATCTCATCACCGGGGTTGAGACCGCAGTAATCACGGCATCATCGGTGAAAACACCAGGGTTTGCCTCATACATGCGTCCTGCAATAGCCCGATGCTGACGCTCGCCAAGGGGGGTAAGCTCGCCGCCACGCTCTCTCATCTCTACCTGAAACGACAAAAGTTTGCTTCGCACCTCCTCACCGAGGGGAGTAAGCGCACCAGCTGCATGGGCTTTGTCAAACACCTCCACAACCCTATCAAGATCCTCGTCAGATATCAGATAACGTGATCCATGACGACTGAAATGGCTGATATAAAACGGTTCATAGCCAGCAGGCACAGGTGTATTGCAACTCTCTGTCACAGGATAGGCATAATAGACACCGCCGCTCTTGTCAAGGTCGGCAGCAACCTCCTCATATGTAGTCTGGGCAGTCATGCCATCGGCGACTGCCGCTATGAGAGCGAGGATTATAAAGGGTCGTTTCACTATAGGTCTGATGTATGTATGGATGGGTGTATCGTTCGATTGGTTATATGAATTATTATTGTATGCCTCGGTCTCTAAGAGCTACCTGCCACATCCAGGCATTGAGCAAGGTTTCGGACAGAGGCACTGTAGCACGCCAACCGAGCACATTGTTGGCTTTACTCGGCTCCGCCCACACCTTAGCAATGTCACCGGCTCGTCTCGGAGCTATACGGTGAGGCACCTTGACACCTGTAGCCGTCTCAAATGTGTCGATAAGCTGACGCACCGACACACCATTGCCAGTACCTATGTTGAACACCTCCACGGGAGCTTCCATATTGCCGCTCAATATACGGCCGACAGCATAGACATGAGCCTTGGCGAGATCAGTTATGTCGATATAGTCGCGGATACAGGTTCCGTCAGGTGTATCGTAATCATCGCCAAACACGCTAAGCTCCTTGCGGATGCCCATGGCTGTCTGAGTCAGATACGGCACAAGATTGAGGGGTACGCCGTTGGGCATCTCCCCTATCAGCGATGACGGATGTGCGCCTACCGGGTTGAAGTAACGCAAGATTACCGCATCCAATGAAGCTCCGGAGGTTATCACATCTGTGATTATTTCCTCTGCTATCTGCTTGGTATTGCCATAGGGCGACAGTGCCTTCTTGACAGGAGAGTTTTCGGTCACAGGGTTCTCGTCAGGCTGACCATATACAGTGCATGATGAAGAGAACACGAAGCCTTTGACTCCATGTCGTGTCATGGAATCAAGCAGATTGATTATAATGTTGAGATTATTGCGGTAATAATCTAAAGGACGTTGCACTGATTCGCCTACCGCTTTAAATGCAGCGAAATTGATTACAGCTTTGATGTCGGGGTAATCAGAAAATACCCGGTCAACGACATTGATATCCGCGCAGTCGCCTTTTACGAAATCAGGGCGCGTCCCCGTTATCGCAGCTATACCGTCAATGACAGATGCACTGCTGTTTGACAGATCATCGATGATGGTGACCGCGTAGCCGGACTGCATCAGTTCTACCGCCGTATGGCTTCCGATATATCCAGTGCCACCGGCAACAAGTATTCGTGGTTTCGAAGGTGTATCGTTCATTATGCCGCAAATGATTATACAACCCGATGACGAGCATCGGGTATGCTACACTGCAAATGTAATGATTTTTCCCCACATTTCCTTCATACCGCGTAGGATTGATGGAAAAAACGGCTGTATGCCTCTTATCTTCTATTCGGTGTATAGATGACGTTCATACGGCATGCCTTGCAGTCAAAATCAAGGTCGAAACGTATTTCGCGCCCCTCTATCGCTAATGGACCGACAAGATTCTTAGCATCGGGAGTTTTCAGGCATGCTCCCAGTTCACGGCGGATGCAATAGCGTGTAGTCATGACTCTAACTGGTTCTTTCAACGTGGTCCTATCGGTAACCTCAAGCGCACGGGAACCGACGATTGCACCATGACGCTCATAGAATCGCTGTGCCAACCTATTAGCCACATTGTCATCTGACCCAAGCATCAACTTGAAACAGCGGTCTCCTTTGTCACCTCGACGGTAATCGTAGGGATAGGAAGCCTGGGCGCAACGGTCAAGCGCCTCCATCAAATCTCGGCGCAAAGCACTCAACACTGACGCTGCGACAAAAACATCGGGGATATCGTCTGTGAGTCCGACGACACGATACACAGAGTCGCCCGTTTTGGACAGTTCGGTCTTATGACGCATTGCCTGAGGTGTACGCGCTGGCTGCAAATCACAGTCAACAGCAACGCTCACACGGCATCCGCGAGCATCAATGGCATCTGCTACAAGGCGATCCGCACCTACAGAACGTAGCCTGACATGCAAATCTATCTTTCGTGTCGCCGTGTCGCCCGCAAGCTGTCTGTCATGCTCTATGTCACGGCTGCGGTAGAGGATTGTCCCCTTGGGGATATCTACCGGCGATGCCGCAAAAACAGTGGAACCGTCTACCCTATTGACACGAAACCCCTGCAATTCTCCATTACGGTCGTAATATCCAAGGCCGTCACCATTGTGGAGCGGCATATCAGCCTTGACAGTAATACGGTTTCCCCGTGACGCCACACCTACGGTGGCGACCGGACGTCCTACGGACTTAGGGGTGTCAAGATTGACCATGCTTCCGGGAGCGGGTTGAGCGGTCGAGAGGAAATAGTCAGAGAAACCACGATTAAACGCATTAGTAGAATCTGGCGCAAAAGACACTTGTGATCTGCCGCAGGATGCGCGAACATATCGCTCCGGATTGCTCTCCACGAGCTTATCAATCAGCCGCGAATAATACGCCACAGTCTCCTTGACATACGCAACATCTTTCAACCGGCCCTCTATCTTAAACGATGATATACCTGCGGCAGCCATCTCTCCGAGATATAGGCTGCGGTTCATGTCACGCAATGACAGCAGATGCTTGCCACGCAATACACGCCTACCCTTTCCATCAATCAGGTCATAGGGCAGACGGCACATCTGAGCACACTCGCCACGGTTGGCGCTGCGTCCAGTGGCGAGGAGGCTCGCGCGGCAGTCTCCACTGTAGCTGACACAGAGCGCACCATGCACAAAAGCCTCAAGCGGTACATCTACCGTATCCTGTATGGCTTGTATTTCAGCCAATGTGAGTTCACGCGGCAACACGAGCTGCGAAAACCCGGCATCGGCGAGAAACCGGGCTTTCTCGGGAGTGCGGATGTCACACTGGGTGCTGGCATGCAGCGCTATAGGTGGAATATCCATCTCCAGCAACGACATGTCCTGGACTATCAGCGCATCTACGCCTATGTCATACAGACGGCATACGAGGTCACGGACAGAAGCCAGCTCATCATCGTAAACGAGGGTATTGAGAGTCACATAGACACGCGCCCTGTAGGGATGCGCAAACGCCACAACCCGCCGGATATCATCAAGCGGGTTGGTAGCATTAGCTCTCGCGCCATGTGATGGCGCACCTATATACACAGCATCGGCGCCATGCCTGACAGCCTCGATGGCTATCTCAGCATTACGCGCCGGTGCAAGAAGTTCAAGTTTTGTCAACTGTATTTATACGTATAGTCTTTTAATCGTGATTAATCAACCTTCACTACCAGGAAGTTGCTCATGCTCCAGAATTTCTCAGGATTGGTGATGTTGAGCACGGCAGCACCGTTGACATCGGTGATGGTATAGCTGTCCTTGGGCTGCTTTGTCATTACCTCACCCTTCTTGGCATTGAGAGGAATCTGAGTGAGAGTGCGCTTATCAGCCTTGGTGAAATAGCCCTGGTTGAAGTCGCCTTCCATTACTTTAGTCTTGCGGAGGAAGCCAGTCTCAAGAATGTGGTTGTCCTTAAGCTCGTTCTTTGTGCCGATAGCATAATAGCAGGTGTTGAGCTGCTCTGCAAGAGCGTTGCTGGTCTCCTGAGCGATTTCGCGCTCACGCTGTTCGGTAGCTACAGTAGTGTTGAGTGAATCAACTGTAGTGTTGAGTTCGGCAATCTGGATGTTGGCAGCTGCAAGCTGGTCACGCATAGAAGCTATCTCGCGCTCCTGATTGGCAATCTGCTCTTTGAGGGAGCTGATGGTTTTGAGAAGCTTGGAGTTTTGCCCCTTGTTGTTCTGGAGCTGCTGTTCAAGCTCGTCAAGACGCTGGCGGCGCACCTGCAGTGCCTGCTGTATGGCCATCATATCATTGCGGATCTGCTCTTTCTTTGACGATGACTCGCCTATGGCACCCGGAGTGGAAATGATGTTTTCGAGACGCTTGATCTCGTTCATACCGTCAGTGAGTTCGTTGACCAGACCGAGGAGTGTATCCTGTGTTGCCACAAGACCCTGCACATCGCCCTCGAGCTGTTCGTTACGCTCTTTGAGCTTACCATTTTCACATGAAGCCATGCTCATGACGATAGCGGCTACTGCCGACAGATAACATATCTTTCTCATAAATTTAATGTTGATTTGTGATTTCTGTATCGATATCCTTGTATTTGTTACGATGCACACGCTTGGCATCGGTGGCATCATTTCCTTTGATTATTATAACCATCTCACCGCGCGGTTGGTTCATGGTGAAATGCTCAATGACTTCGCCTATAGTACCCCGCACGGTCTGCTCATGAAGCTTCGATATCTCACGCGATACGGAGATAGCCCTGTCAGTGCCACATACCTCGGCAAGGTCTGCGAGAGTCTTGAGAAGCTTCAAAGGCGATTCATACACGATGACAGTCCGAGGTTCGGCTGCAATCTCTTCCAGCCGAGTCCTGCGCCCTTTCTTCGGCGGCAAGAAACCCTCAAATGTGAATCGGTCACATGGCAACCCGGAGTTGACCAACGCAGGCACAAAAGCTGTGGGACCTGGCAATGTCACCACTTCCACCCCTTTGTTACGGGCTGCCCGGCTCAATAGAAATCCCGGGTCGCTTATGCCAGGAGTGCCGGCATCCGACACAAGCGCCACAGTCTCGCCGCCCTCTATGCGCCTGATGACGCCATCTGTGGTGTCATGCTCATTATATTTATGATGTGAGACAAGCGGCGTGGTTATGTCAAAGTGATCCATCAGCACCTTGCTGGTACGGGTATCTTCAGCAAGAACGACATCAGCTGACTTAAGCACCTCTATGGCGCGTGGAGACATGTCGGCAAGATTGCCGACGGGAGTAGGTACTATATAAAGTTTTCCAGACATAGGTCGGATCACTTGTTGAAATAACGATTGACTACAGCCATGAACTCCTGCACTTCCGTGGCTTCTGCATCCCAGGCAAGGTCATTGTAGAAATAATCCTCTGCCTCATTATAATTGCGCATAGCCTCGACAAGATTAAGGGTGTCTGTAAACTCGGTGTCACTGTTGCCGAACAGTTCACGACGGAAACGGAACTTGTCATTGACTGTAAACATCTTCCTCAGTTCTCCCGGGTCATGACGCATCGGACGAGAACTGACAGTCATTTCTTTCTTAAAATCAGAAATCTGCGTTTCATCAAACAAAGATGCCGGCGCACTGCACTCCTCTGACTCTGATTCTGTATCCAAAACCGCTCTGGCATCTATATTCGTATCACTCTCGGCGGCAGCATACTCAATCGACGAAGATGCCTCATCAATGTTGCACTCCTCATCCTTGTCTGCATCAGATTCATCGGAACTAAAATCCATCAGTCGCACATCAGATGGTACAGAGACATCAGCCTGTCCATTACCACTCACTCCATACTCAGATTCACCCTCTGCAACTACGGACAGAGAGACTCCATCAGCATTTACGCCGCCCTCTTCCTCTATCAGTGGGGCTGCATCGCAATCAAACAGTCCCGGCAAACTCGGCAATGAAGCAACAAATTCACGTTCTTGCGCTGCGCGAGACGAAACTGTAGAAGATACCGTACCTCCAGCCTGAGAAACAAGCGTCTGTATGCCGTCGGCAAACTTCGCTGTTTTGTCACTGAGAAGTTGAAATACCTCCGAAGGAACCATATCCTCCCGGCGGACTGCCAATGATAACAGTCCTTCTATTTCCAAGGAGAGATCAAATAGCTCAGCGGCTGACATCGTATTATCGGTTTCTGCCATAGTAGTTGTAGCGTGATATGTGATGATATAATTATATAATGCGCAAATTTAACAACTTATTTGGAAATATAGTTTGCCGCTAAATAAAAAACAAAGCATTACATAGGAGAAACTATACGGATTAAATGATAACAGAAAGCACCAATACTCAAAACATGATACATATAAGCAAAATTAGTTTACAAACGCAATTCAATCGGATATGCAATTCCATCTCGTTTGTAAACAGACAATCACAACCGTTTGGATTTGCACTTCAATCCGTGCAATCATCGTTACAAAATGCAATCCAGAACTCATTTTACATTCAGAACTTCTCAACTTCATTTGTAAATATGACAAATTCATCTAAACCTTATACGCCATCACATCAAATTTACGACTGCACCTGTAGTTATTTATTCCATGATTACATCTGTATCTTTTCCTATAAAACCACATATCGCCTACCGGTTTTATGCTTTTACACAAATTAACATCAATCACTAATCACTAATAATCAATGACTTATACATATTTTCTAAAGTTTTGATTAAACTCTACAGTAGTTTCTTGGCGATTTTACCGCAAAGAGACCAATCCAGCGCATATTAAACACGCAATCTACTATATAGCAAACTATTACAATATATTTCTCAACTTATACTTTAACATATTTCTACGGTCTCGTAAGAGGGTATATGAAATTAATTACTGCCTGCATGGCAATATCCAGTAGATATTATCGCCTTCAATGAAACAGGTGTTTGTATTCGCAATCTTCTCCCCTATTTGCATTTGCGTTTGGAAATTAACGGTGTGCATTCGCATTTATATGCTTCCCAAATTTAAATTTGCATTTTTGAAACATTATAATTACATTTGCATATCGTAATTTGAATTTGTAATCGTAACTTTTATGGATATAGTAGGTCGTCTCAAGCTATTTCTTGATTATCTCGGCATCCCTGTAACACAGTTTGCCGACAACTGCGGTATTCCACGCCCCACTCTGTCGCAGCTACTCAACGGGCGCAACAAGACTGTACGCGATGAAATCATCGCGAAGATACATGACGCATATCCACAGCTATCCATCATGTGGCTGATGTTTGGCGAAGGCGAGATGGTAGAAGGAAAATCCGAAACCGCTGAGAATCCAGTTTTCACGCACGAGACATCAGACGGCAACGAAAATCAAAATCTCAGTGACCTTAATAAAAGCCCCATCCCAGAGGAAGGCGACATGGCGCTCCCCCTTGACTTCATGCTTGACAGCGAACCGATGCACGACAACGGGAGTCTGTCAACCGAGACCCCATCAACAGCCGACAGGCGACCTGATCTGACGGGCCCGTTAGAAACTCCGTACTCCCATACAGCCGAACGTATAGAGGCAAAAGGCACGGAACGCACCATCACATTCCATCAGGAAGACATGTCACAACCCCAGCCACAACCTACCGTGACAGCACCCAACGGCAAGCATGTGGTCAGCATCATCGTGTACTATAGCGACAATTCATATCAATCATTCGTGCCTGACTCGCAAGCCAGCTTCCCAGGGATTTGACAGGACGATGTGTCAATCTATCTTGCGTCCTAATTTATCTATATAGTACCACTTCTTGCTCACCCATCGTGAGTGCTCCCCTTCACGGACTTCATAACCTGAATCCGTCACCTTGGCACAACCGCCCTCAAACGGGAAACCGAACGCAAAGCGAGGGATAATCACAGTGCGCCCTGTCGAATCGGCATATCCAAATCTCCCCTTCTCATCAATAATGCGCATCATCCCATCACTGACATAATCGCCGCCGTTGTCAAAGTCAAATGGCGGATATCGCTTGGCATGGCGAGCGTCATAATCAGCAATATTGAAATTAATCGGTAAAGTGTACCACATTTTCTGCACGTTGCCATGACCATCGCGTCCCGGAGTAAAACGAGGTAACGTCTTCGCAATTCTGAGTGCTTCGGCATCAAGATATCGGTCTTTGCTGCGAACGACTTTCACTGTATCGATGTCACCACGTTCATTAATCAGCAATTGCAGTATTACCCGACCCTGTATATTTTCATCATATGCCTCTCGAGGATAGGTCATGACATTTTGGATGTACTCCAATAAAGCAGCATCTCCCCCGGGAAAGATCGGAGACTGCTCAATATAGCACTCAAACACACCTTTACCAGTTTCAGCGTCGGATTCGGTGTCCTTGAAGTCGTTTTTGACCCTTATGCCATCGACCGGCTTTTCCTGTACTTCAATTTCCTCACGCTCCACGATTATACCGACCTTTTCGCTTCTTGAGAATCTCAACAGCGGCGAATCAAAAACATCCCGTTTGAAACGGTCAATAACCGAATCATCAACGCCTTGTACTGTTACATCTATTGTGCCATCCTCTTCCCATCCCCACATGAGTGGACGAGCCACAGGCGAATCACTCTCTTCCATAGCTTTTTTCAGCAACGAGTCAACCGCTTGTTGCTGACTCTTACTGTATAGACCCACACCTATGTCAAACTCGTTGCCGCCCAATTTGTCGGTAAGCATCTTGCGGAGCTTAGTGGTGTCACCGACCACGTTAATGGTCAGACGGTCGCGATTATTGACAAAGCAACCCGAATACCATTCGGGGAAAACCATGTCGGAGCTAATGCCTACACATGTCGAGTCGGCACCAAACAGATACGAAAGCCGCTCATAGTAGGTCCATGCAGGTTCTTGCACCGCACCTTCCTCATCATCGGAGGGTGCACGATCTCCCATGGTTTCAAAAGAAGCCATAGGTGCGGGAGCTGGTGAGGCAGTTTTCTTGCTTATGCGGTCGGCGCATCCGTAGATGCCGCCGGAAATCACGAATATGAGTAATAAGAGGAGGAGGTTTTTCATCGTTAATCAGTCTATGTTAGCGCTCAGCTCTGACAGGATTGTTGAGGAAATCGGCATAGGCGAGTCTGATGCCTTCGGGCAGCTCTGTCGAATAGGTCCAGCCGAGAGCTGTAGCCTTGCTGACATCAAGCAGTTTACGGGGAGTGCCGTTGGGCTTGGTTGTGTCCCAGACTATGCGACCTTCATAGCCCACGGTTGTGGCTACGAGTTCGGCAAGTTCGCGGATTGACAGCTCCTTGCCACTACCGGCATTGACCGTCTCGTTACCCGAATAATTGTTCATCAGGAATACGCACAAATTGGCGAGGTCATCCACGTAGAGAAACTCTCGAAGCGGCGACCCATCGCCCCAGCACACCACTTCGGGAAGCTGCTGCTCCTTAGCCTCATGGAAGCGGCGGATAAGAGCCGGGAGCACATGGGAGTGGGTCGGATGGTAATTATCGTTAGGCCCGTAAAGATTGGTGGGCATCACCGAGATATAGTCAGTGCCATACTGGCGGTTGAGAAACTCGCAGTATTTCAGACCTGAGATTTTTGCCAAAGCATAAGCCTCATTGGTCTTTTCAAGCTCCGAAGTCAGCAAGCATGACTCTGGCATAGGCTGCGGAGCCATGCGAGGATATATACATGACGAACCGAGAAACTCGAGCTTCTTGACTCCATTACGCCAAGCAGCATGGATCACATTCATCTCAAGCATCATATTGTCATACATGAAATCGGCAAGAGCCGAAGCATTAGCCTGAATGCCTCCGACCTTGGCGGCTGCCAGAAAGACGTATTCAGGACGCTCCGACGCGAAGAAGTCATCGACAGCCTGCTGGTTGATCAGGTCAAGTTCCCGATGTGTACGTGTGATGATGTTGGTGTAGCCTTGACGTTGCAGCTCGCGCACAATCGCCGAACCGACCATACCGCGGTGTCCCGCCACATATATTTTCGAATCTTTTTCCATATTAATCGCATAGGATGAGTTGCGGACATGCCACGGCATGTCCCTACATTATTAATTAAATCACGGCGAGAGTGCCGACTGGGAGCTGCATGGTCACGCAATGCAGTGATCCGTGCTGACGGATGAGCGGCGAACAGTCAATCTGCACCACCTTATTATCAGGGTATGCCACCTGCATCATCTGCGCCGCCAGGCGGTCCTTGCGGGGCGAACGATATGACGGCATGAGTATCGTGTCGTTGACCACAAGATAGTTGGCATAGGTTGCCGGCAAGCGGTTGCCATCCTCATCATACCGTGCATCTGCCATAGGAAGTCCTATAAGGTTGTAAGGCTGACCGTCGGCAGTGCGGAAGGTCTTGAGCTGCTCCTCCATAGCCTTCAATGCAAAGTAGTGCTCATCGCCCTCATCGTCAGGAGCACTGACATAGACGATAGTGTGGTGCGGAGCCAGCCGAGCAAGAGTGTCTATGTGGCTGTCGGTGTCATCGCCTGCGAGATAGCCGTGATTAAGCCACAGCATCCTATTTGCACCAAAAGCATTCAGCAAGTATTGCTCAATCTCCGCCTTGCTCATCCATGGATTGCGGTTAGGCGACAGCAGACACTCCGAAGTAGTCATGATGGTGCCCTCGCCATCGCTCTCTATAGAGCCGCCTTCAAGCACCACAATACGGTGTGATTCGGGACGGGTACGAAACAAATGCATTGAGGCTGCGGCAGATGTGATAAGGTTATCCTTATCAGCAGCAAATTTCATGCCCCAGCCGTTGAAAGTGAAATCAAGAGGAATTTTGTCACCTCCAGCCTTCTCGACCGTAATCGCACCGAAATCCCGCGCCCAAGTATCATTGGTCGGAATCTCGCAATAGATTATGGGGCGTTGTGGGGAATCGTATCGGTCAAGATAACGCTTAGGGAGGGTTGTATCGGGAGCTACTACCACGAGTGTCGCGCCGCTATCAAGGATACCTCGGGCTATGCCCACATACGTCTCCGTGACCTCATCAAGCATGTCTGCCCAGTCAGTGTCAGCATGCGGCCATGCTATCATCACCGCTTCCGATGGCTCCCATTCGGCAGGGAGCCGGCGCACAGGCTTCGCGGTCGGGATGTCATTCATTGTCATAGTCATTGAGAGTCTGCCAGATGTCATCTTGCGATTCGAGGTATTCGTCACAGTAGTCCAGGAATCCGCGTTTCTCGCTGCTGCCAACCTCGCGGCACCACTCACGGTATCTCTCCTTGAGGGCGGCATCCTCATTGATCTGACGCTTGAATTCAGCTTCGGCAATGTCGACGCTTCCGGCTTGTCGCAGTATTTCGTTGAAAATATCAGTCAGTTCGTCCATAGTATCATGATGGTCTGAGGGTGAATATTAACTCGCTGTAATAACACCGATATCTCCGATTTTGTTAACGAATTAAGTTAACACGGTTAAATTACCGCGAATATAACACTTATCCCCTACACCTGCAAATTAAAAACACCATCGTCCGCCAATCGTTAAAATTTATAATAAAAGTGCTTGATATGACGTTAAATAATCGAAACATATACATCATGGCTTAAAAATGACAGTGCCAATCACTCACATCATAATCTCGCTTATGGTTACAGGGATGCTGCTCGGAGGATGCTCACGCCAGCATACCGACGATAAACCCACCTTGCTCCGCGCCGAAGCACTCATGGAGTCGCATCCCGACTCGGCTCTCAGCATACTCGACTCGCTTGACCGCAGCTCGCTGCGGTCAGAGAGCGACCGCGCCCTCTATGCCCTGCTGCTCGTGCAGGCACGTGTCAAAAACCGCATGGACGATGCTAACGACTCGCTCATCCATGCCGCCGCAGACTACTATTCACGCACCGGCGACAGCCAGCGCAAGATGCTCGCCTACTACAATCTTGGCTTCCTCCAGTCAGGCACCGACTCGCTAAGCCAAAGCGTCACCTCTCTGCTGACCGCCTTAGACCTCGCCGAAGAAATCGGCGACAACTTCTATGCTTCCCTGGCATGCCGCGAACTGTCAACAGTATTTCGTCAATCATGCAATTCCCCTGAAGAATTGTACCACTCGAAAAAATCGTATGACCACATTTGCAAAACAAACCGTCAGAATCATCAGGATTGGGCATTATACAGTCTTGCAGGTGCGTACCAAGACAACATGCAATATGCTGAAGCATACAATATTTATAACCAAGTGCTTGACACTTTGAGACTAAGACCAGACAGCCTCCTATTAACCACCGTCTATCGTAACCTATCAAAATCATTGATGGCTGAAGATAAATATCTTGTCGCACTTCCATATCTGACAAATTTATGCACATCAGGATATGTTAAAATCGACGATTATGGTCTGTTAGGTTTATGCCTTGTAAAAAAAGGAGACATCAATCAAGCAAAGCAAATGCTTAATAGGATGGATCCGGACTCTCCTTTAGCTCATTGGCTGAAATATTCCATCTACAAGTCTATAGGGGATAGGGCTATGGCATTCGAAGCATTGTCTGATATGCAAGATGATTCCGAAAACGACATACGTAGTCTGATTAGCCAACGTGCTACATTTTCTGCTTTACTGCACCACGAACAACAGAAACTTGCTGCCAGAGAAGAAGCAAAAATAGAACGGATGCACACTGTTATATCAATACTCATTGGATGCTTAATCATCATAATTGCCATAGGCATCATCATAAACCTACGTATGCGCCAACATGCCGATAATGAGCGGAACGGGCGAATAGCTAGAAGTCTCCAACAGAAACTGAAGTTGCAAAAACTCGAACAAGAGGCATCTCGAAAATCTGAAGTGACCATGAAAGTCATTCTTAATCAAATCCAGCACGAAAACACCGACATCCGCAATGAAGCAGACAAGCTTCGTGAGACACTGAAATGCGCCGAAGCACGAGCGAAGGAACTGGATGAGACTATACAGCACTCTATAAATTATCAAAAGCTGCTCTACAAACAGACTTGGGAGCATTACCATGCTATTGGTAAAATATGTTCAGTGATATATGCTGCTGATCCTGAGAAAAAGGTCACAACCTTACAAATGGCTGGATGGCTTGACACTCTTGTAGATGATATTGCCAAATCTCCCAGCAAATTCGACGAACTTGAAACGATAGCCAATATGACATATGACAATATAATGGTCAAGTTGAGAGCTTCCGATATTGATTTCAAGGAAGACGATTACAGAGTATATCTGCTATCAATCTTTGGACTCACTCCTGCAGCTATCACCAAATTAATGAAAGCCGACAAGATACAGCAGGTATATTCCCGGAAAAAAAGGATGATCTCAAAACTCTTAAAATCATCCAATCCGTTATCTACTAACTTTTTAGACCTACTCCGTGACAAGAAATAAAGCAATTAGACTTCCCATGACCCCAAGAAACACCCAATATCTTGATAATCACGCAGTTATCAAAGAGTCTAAAAACATGATTTTAGACTTCACATATCTATTTGATATTCAGAGAAATACGCAAATACAAGTCTAATTATTTTCCTTGTAATAATTTGGAAAAGAAGATTTATCGGTCATAAATTTGCGACATCACATTACACGTTATCGTTATTATGACCCGTATCATCAAAATCATCAGCATCTTACTGCTCATACCAGCATTTTCTGTTTATGGAGCAGAACATGACAAGACAAAATCGAAGGAACTTCGGACCACAGGTCGTGATTACCCACGCATGCCAGGCATCAACGGACAGACACCTCGAGGAGTATCCATCCATTACTCAAACAATCATATATGCTTCGACCTTCCAGCCGAATCAGGTTACTTAGACGTATACATAGAGGACGATAGTGGTATGGTGTGGAGCGGATATGTAAGTTCGGAAGAGCCTTGCATCGACACCCCGACAATGACATTCCCCTCCTATATAGAATGCACTACCGACACAGGAGCAAAGCTCTCTGCCACTCTCGACTGAAATATCAATAACTCCGATATTCTATTACTAATATTCCAAGATATGCCTAATTTGAAATCGAAAGTAGTTTTGCAGGAGTTCTGTATAAGACATGTTGTTTATGGGAACTCCCGGCTCTGACCAGCCGGGATAAGCCTCAAAGCTGTAGGGACGATGCTGGGGCACGCCAATAAGATATAAAAGCGAACATGCCCCTGCATGTCCCTACAGCCCGATGGCTCCAATACCAATAGTACCAATCATCACACTCAGACCAATGAACAAACTAACACTAATCCCGCTTCTACTGACGCTGAACGTATGCCAACTCACAGCTAACGGCATCGAGCGGCATTACATCCGATTTCAAGAGAAAGCCATACAAGGCTTTTCTCCCACCGTCGTGGCTCCAATGCCCGACAAATCCGAGAGGACATTACCACATCGCTTACTGAAGAGAATACCCATATTTTAAATCTGGACGGCATATCCGTCTCCCATGTCTTTAATCCAGAAATTACCAAGTCTATACTTCCCAGAGGTGTGTATATAAGCCGGACAATGGACAAAACCGGTCGTGTTAAGACGCACAAATTCATGATAAAATGAAAACATTCGTAAAACTATCCATGATTTGCATGGCTGTAATGAGTTGGTGTCATGTGTATGGTGCTTCAGAAAACGGTCCAGAACGAGCCGAAGATAGAGTTGTGATCTTAAGTAATGTAACTTATGATTATATGATGATATATCAGGAAGGACAACGTCCTGATTGCATGGGAACAGTCTCATTTGATGTTACATTTCCACCGGATGCCTCACGGATATTAGTAGTGAGAACTCGTTCTCATCTATTGGTTTATGATGATCCCTTCTATAACGCAAAATTCACTGTGGATGTAGATAAAAGTGCGACTATAAAACGTATAAATGTCCCCGATACGCAATGGGGATCATTTATTCGAGTTCGCGTAATTTACGAGGATTCCAATAATCCAGTCTCAGCTCATATCAACTCGTCCGATTATTTATCAGAAGAGGATAGATCAACTATATTCGGCTATTTAGATTCTCCGCAGGTCAATGAGGATGATCAAAGTATAAACATTTTATCCGACGGGGCAATCTCAATCAATTCACTCATCGGCGGTGAATTATGGATATATGATCTTAATGGGCAATGCGTTAAGACGGACCATTTTCAAGCATCGTCTGTAATATCGCTGCCTGAATCTCCATCCTCTCTATTTATATTAAAAGTGAGATTTAACAACAACCATACAATCACCCGTAAAATCAATCGTTAATTATGAAAATTACCTTTGTGTCAATAATGTGCCTTCTTTCCCTAATGGCAGCATATGCTTCTGAGACTACATCAAGTCTTGAAAGTTTCAACTATGCTTCTACAAAATACTGGGGAGAGATAAAAGACATCAACGTCATTCGCGAAATCGGAGGGGGTACTGTTGTCATACCTGAATTTGACAGTTCATGCCCTGATTATATAAAGAGTCCGTTTTCATATGCCTGTAAAATCATGGGAGAATTCCTTCCGTCCTCACTTCCTCTGAAAGTCAAAGTATCATGTAGGGATCTATCGGCTTCCCATAGTACTGCCCTATCAAAAGTTGCAGCCCGTGGATATGAAGAGTTCGGACATCCAGTTTTTAGCGAGTGTTTTTCTTCGATGACACGAATAAAAGGTGTCATACTTGAAGAATATTTTGGGGAGGGTTACTGGTCATATTTGCAATATATTGAAGATGCGTCTTTTCTGACAAGTGAACCAGATATAACGATTACATATAATCTATCTATGCTTGATGATATGTCTTTCAGCATAGATACTAATCCCGGACAAAAGTATGATTTCGTTTCTGTAGCATTAAGAGACTTACTTATCGGCATGGGATTTTCAAGCCGCTACATCTATAACCCGGTAACGAAAGGCATTGAGCTTTCTAATCAGACAATGACACCTTTTGAGATGTTCATTGAGCAAGCCTTAGGAAATCCATCTGATGACACTGCGAGATTGAATGCAGCAACAAAGGGTGAACTGAATGTACAAGGTTACAAACTCTATGCGCCGACCACATGGGTCAACGGTGTATCACTTAATCAGTTCATGGGTAGCGGAGATGCCCTGTCGGATGTTCTATCCTATAATTTCGGAAGAGGGACGGTAATACGTTCATTAGGTGGCAGCAGCCAACACATGTGCCGTTATCTCTTGGGGTGGGAATTGAATTTTCCTATAGGTGACTATATTTCTATAGCATCTGGATCCGGAAGTACTTCGACCAAAGTCCCTTATAAAGGCTCTATAAAACTTAACACCTCCACTATGGCAGAGACAAGCCACAGCAGCGTCGCTAATAACAGGTTGTTAAAAGCATCACAGATTGACTTGTCAATTCCATCCGTATACGTGAGTCAGTTCTATCCTTATCAGACGATGGCAGCCCTAACACAACTGGCTTCTCAATAACCATTTTAAAGAAGGATGGCACATGGGATCTCGTGTATTTCGAGTACGGGGATATGGGAGGATATGTCGTGGATATGAATCTATGGGAATTCCATTGCGAAAATGATGAATACGAACGTACTGCTGACGGCTATCTCCGAGCTTGTATAACTATATGCGAGCCAGTTTATGGTCCGACAAAAATACGTTATAGTCATCGTTCGAAATACTGTGTGGTGGATTATCTGCCTCCAAGGTAAAAATGAGCCATACCTTCTTAAACAATACAGCTACGACATCCGCTGAAAACAATACAGAAAACTCCTCAAATAGCACTCTCAGATTCTATTTCGGCAATATTGAAGGTATAAATAGAATTATACTGGAACAAAAGCGCAAAGGTGCAGTCGTTGCTAATAAAATCCAGATTAATGATTTTAAAAGCGGATTTTTTGATCTTCCCATAGATAGGAGTATAACATATACATTCACAGCCGTAGGCTATAATGACAATGGATATACCCGCAGCCTTCCTCTGACTATTGAAGCAGTAGACCTTGGATCACTTCCACATGGTACTTATGTAATCAAAGTAACAGACCGCGATTCAGGAGTAAGCAAAGCATACAAAATCAGGAAATAAAGCAAAAGAGATGAGCATGTGCCGTGGATGTTCCATTGTAAACTCGCATGGAATATCTACGGCACATGTCCATTCAATCAATCACCCACATCCGCTTTTAATGAGCAACATGAGCAAAAACATTCTACTGTTGATATTTATTGGGGTTATCTGTCCTATGTTTCCATCGAAGGCAGCCAACCATAATAGTCATTCATCGAACAATATCAGACTATATTTCCCCGCAGAAAAAGGAGTGGAGAGAGTGGTGCTTGAACGTCAACGTATAGGAGCAAGGCTTCCCACCAGGACAGACATCGAGGATTTCAACTCCGGATACTATGATATAATCTTGGATAAAGCCACTACTTTCTCAGCAATAGCATTTGATGCCGACAAGAATTCAAGAATAATTCCCATTTCTATGAATGAGCAGATGCCATCATATGCTGGCTCCGGCAAACGCGACAAAGCAAATTATCTATCCATGTGGAAAATAATGATATGGTTTCATCCTATCTATGGCACTTTTACCTCAAGAACCAGCAGGGGGAATATGTGGAGGTGAGCAGAGGAGATACCGCCCCGACTTTTGAGATAGCTGCGATAACCGAGCCTGAAAAATATGCCGTCACCGACGGATGTCTTCTCGATGGAGTAGTGGAATGTCTGTACACAGTCAGCGACACACAATATTATACTATCCTGTTTCCCCTGTCGCTGGAACTCAAATCCGGCAACATAGGCATCGACGATATCATGGCGACAGACACGCACAATATAGTTGAGGTGTTCACGCTACAAGGAATTTCAGTATTCCAGGGCACAGCCGCCGAATATGATGACACCACCCTGCCCTCGGGAATCTATATCCGCAGGGAAACCGACCGCACCTCCGGCATAACCAAGACATCCAAAATCATAAAATAAATCACAATATATCTGTATCTCGGACGTTAAAAGTACAAATATCGTATCAACTATAGATTGAATATACGGATATGACATTAACGTTAAATGCCGTCTGCTGGGTTGCCATGGCTCAATTTGCGATGGCACAGAGTCACGACATTGACAGTACAAACTTCCGCGATTCATCTCCAAAGATGTTGGGAGAAGTGGTGGTCAATGCTTCGTACATGACTCGTGAGTCTGACCATATTCTCGCGCTGCCCACTAAGAATCAGCGTAAACATGCTTTTTCCGGTTATGACTTATTGAGAAATCTGATGATACCAGGAGTGGTAATTGACCGCGCAAACAACACGGTGTCTACACCTGCAGGGAATGCTACTCTATATATTGACGGCAGGGAAGCTACTTCTAGAGAAATCCTATCACTCAGACCTAAGGATATTGCAAGCGTGGAATATTACGATATTCCTACTGGTAAATATGCAAAAGATGCATCAGCTATAAACTTTTTAATTAAGAAGCCTGATAATGGCGGTTATACGCAAATAGATGCACTGCAAGGTATTGGATTTCTTAACGGTGATTATAATCTCGTGTCAAAATACGTATCTGGCACTAAAAGCCTGACATTATGGGGTGGATACGCCATGGAAAACCCGAAATCGTCATATAGCGGCATTGAGTCGTTCGCTTTTCCCTCTCCTATAATGAGAACTACGGTCTATGACAACGCTGATCACCGTAACGATGATGGCTATGTTCAGGCAAGCATCAGCAATCGTGGCAAATCCATGACATGGATGATTAGAGGCGGAGTCGCTTGGGATAAGGATGCCATTACTGCCAGTAATGGAAATATAAGCATAGGGGCAAAGCAATATATATGCAGTAAGGAAACCTCAGACCGAAGCATGCGCCCAAGCCTGTATTTTTATGGTTTCAATCAATTATCTACGTCACTGACATTAGATTATGTGGTTGACGGATATTATTCGCGCAATCATCATCTCCGCTCATATCGTGAAGATATCGACAGCTATCTCAGCAATGTAACGGAAGATTACTATTATGCCAAATTCAATACTAATCTCATAAAGACTTTCAAAAACAACAACCGGCTCGCCTTTAATATATATGAATTTCTCAGAAAGAGCCAGTCGGATTATATCGGTACGGATGCGCCTCATCAAAACCTCACGTCTTCTGAAACCATCATTTTTGCTGACTACTCACAGAGGTCAGGCAAATTTTTCTACGACATCAACCCAGGAATTTCATTTATGGCTTACCGTCTCAAAGGTGTCGAGACAATCAATCATATAAACCCACGGCTGCAACTGAGATCGGCATACATGCTCAGCAAAGCCCAGCAGTTACAATTCAGTTTTGCCTTGGGCAACACCTATCCGAATATCAGCACTATAAATACAGTCACTCAACAGCTGGATCCGATCATCATACTTCGCGGCAACCCTGATATGGATAATTCGCTGCTGGTCAACCCTCGCTTAAGCTATAATCTTAACATCAACAAATTCGCTCTACATGCAGGCATATCCTATTTCTATCAGAATCATGCCGTAATGAGCGATTATAACATTGATGGTAATCGTCTTATCAAGTCATTCATAGATGATGCCTCATATCGCAAGTATGAATGTGACATCTACGCCACGTACAAGCCTAATTCCAACCTCAACATGAACATTTCAGCCTTGTGCGGGAAGTCTATTGTCAATAATAAAGGCATCAACAATCGGGTAACCAATGCTTCAATATATGGAGAAATCAATTATTATATAGGAGATTTCGCTTTATGTGCCTCTGTCAAGTCTGCGGAACGCCGCCTCATGGACTACCAGATTATCAGCAAGACACCTTGGCAATATCAACTCACAGCTATGTGGAATCACGGTCAATGGGGTGCAGAAATTAATTTCAACAATCTATTATGCATGACCAATACATCGACAGAACATCTCGACACGCCAGAGTATGCTTGTTATTCAGAGAGCTGGAATAGAAAGCACAACCAATATGCCACTCTAAAGCTGATTTATAGTTTCGATTACGGGGAAAAAGCGACAAGAGCGCCAGAATACGAGCACATCGTTACCGAGAGTGCCATCTTACGATAAACCGGCGGAAATACGGCATGTTCTACTAATGGTCAATCTTTGGTTGGTTATGTAAGATGAATCGTGAAAGTGTAGGGACATGCCGTGGCATGTCCGCTTGCCACAACAATCTCTAATTCAATGTCTGAATGGCGGACATACCACGGCATGCCCCTACAAGATGACTATGTCTGGTGGTTCAACACATTATACTGTGACAAACGGCTTATTGCCACCGGGAAGTTATTAACATCGGGAGCGGTTTTCTTTTTGGAAATTTTGAGGATAGGAAAATTATTTGAAAATTTGCACTTTCAGAAAACTTTTACCTTTTTCCTTACTTGAAAACTTACCAGATGGAGACACCAGAACCACGCAAGACCTACACCTACGATGAGGCTCTTGAAGCGTCAAAAAACTACTTTAAGGACGATGACCTCGCCGCCACAGTGTGGGTAAACAAATACGCCCTCAAGGACAGCGCCGGCAACATATACGAGAAAGACCCCTCGGATATGCACCACCGCATAGCTTCAGAGATAGCCCGCATAGAGAGCCACTACCCCAACCCGATGAGCGAGGAGGAGGTGTACGGTCTGCTTGACGATTTCCGTTACATCGTACCCCAGGGGAGTCCGATGAGCGGCATAGGCAACACCTATCAGGTAGGCTCGCTGAGCAACTGCTTCGTGATAGGACTTGACGGCACTCCCGATAGCTACGGCGGCATCATCAAGATCGATGAAGAGCAGGTGCAGCTGATGAAGCGTCGCGGAGGCGTGGGACATGACCTGAGCCATATCCGCCCAAAAGGCACAGCCGTAAAAAATTCAGCTCTGACCTCCACCGGCATCGTACCGTTTATGGAGCGTTACAGCAACTCCACACGCGAGGTGGCTCAGGACGGACGCCGCGGAGCCCTGATGCTCTCGGTTTCCATCAAGCACCCCGAGAGCGAGGACTTCATAGATGCCAAGATGGAGACAGGGAAAATAACCGGTGCCAACGTATCAGTGCGCATCGATGACAAGTTCATGCAGGCAGCCATGGATGGCGGTAAATACACGCAGCAGTTCCCTGTAGACTCAGACTCTCCCAAGATGGTCAAGGAGATTGAAGCGCGCCGCCTATGGGACAAAATCATCCACAACGCATGGCAGAGCGCAGAGCCTGGAGTGCTCTTCTGGGACACCATCACTCGCGAATCAGTGCCCGACTGCTACGCTGACCTCGGCTTCCGCACCATCTCCACCAATCCGTGTGGCGAGATACCCCTCTGCCCCTATGACAGCTGCCGTCTGCTCGCCATCAACCTCTACAGCTATGTGAAGAATCCTTTCACTCCACAGGCTGAATTTGACTTTGACCTTTTCAAGCTGCATGTCGGCAAGGCTCAGCGCATCATGGACGACATCATCGACCTTGAAATGGAAAAGATAGATGCCATCCTCGCCAAGATAGAGACCGACCCTGAGACCGAGGAGGTCAAACAGACCGAGAAACATCTGTGGCAGAAGATACGCACCAAGACCCTCAAAGGACGCCGCACAGGCGTAGGTACTACTGGCGAAGGCGACATGCTCGCCGCCATGGGTCTGCGCTACGGCACCGAGGAAGCCACCGCTTTCTCAGAGTCAGTGCATCGCACCCTGACCCTCGCAGCCTACAGTTCGTCAGTCGACCTCGCAGCCGAACGCGGAGCTTTTGAAATATACGACTCGTCACGCGAAGCTAACAATCCGTTTATTAACCGCATCCGTGAAGCTGACCAGTCAATCTACGACCGCATGATGCAGCACGGCAGACGTAACATAGCTTGCCTGACCATTGCTCCCACCGGTACAGTCAGCCTGATGACCCGCACCACTTCGGGCATCGAACCGGTGTTCATGCCCGTCTACAAACGCCGCCGCAAAGTCAACCCCAACGATGTCAATGCCCGGGTGGACTACACTGACGAGACAGGAGACGCATTTGAGGAATACATCGTGTATCACCCGAAATTCGTAGAATGGATGCGCATCAACGGCATCGAGGTGAAACAGGATTACACCCAGGAGGAAATCGACGATCTGGTCAAACGGTCACCATATTACAAAGCCACCGCCAATGATGTAGACTGGCTTGAAAAAGTCAGGATGCAGGGACGAGTGCAGAAGTGGGTAGACCACTCCATCTCGGTAACCATCAATCTTCCTGCCGATGTGTCAGAGGAACTGGTGGCAAACCTCTACCTTGAAGCATGGAAATGCGGCTGCAAGGGCTGCACCGTCTACCGTGACGGATGCCGCTCAGGAGTGCTTGTGGCTATGGAAAAGAAGCCTGAGCCGCAGGCTCAGACCCTCGTGCCCCACGCACATAAACGTCCGGCTGAGTTGGAGGCGGATGTGGTACGTTTCCAGAACAACAAGGAGAAATGGATCGCCTTCGTCGGTCTGATGGATGGAAAGCCCTACGAAATCTTCACCGGACTTGCCGATGACGAGGATGGCATCTTCTGCCCCAAATCGGTCACCCGAGGCAAAATCATCCGCGCTGTTGACGAAAACGGCGTAAAGCGTTACGACTTCCAGTTTATCAACAAGCGCGGCTACAAGACCACCATCGAGGGTCTGAGCGACAAGTTCAACCCCGAATACTGGAACTATGCCAAGCTCATATCAGGAGTGCTCCGCTACGGCATGCCCATCGACCAAGTGCTCAAACTCGTCGGCGGACTTGAGCTCAACTCCCAGAGCATCAACACATGGAAGATGGGCGTGGAACGCGCCCTCAAACGCTATCTGCCCGACGGCACCAAGGCATCCGGACAGAAGTGCCCCCACTGCGGCAACGAGACCCTCGTCTACCAGGAAGGCTGCCTGATATGTACATCATGCGGCACATCAAAATGCGGCTAACAATTAAAGCGGTAACTTACATCCAGCCAAATCCGCGGATATGACCTGATTCCGACACCCTGTTTTGCTTTTTTTGGCATTACAGGGTGTCTCATTTGCAGAAATATTATTAACTTTAGCCCATAAATAGAAAATTTTTATTCAAACCATAAAAAACTTATATTCAATTACCACATGAAGCTTTCGTTCAATATCGACTATCGAACCAATTGGGGAGAGTCAGTGTATCTGTGCGGAGACATTGACGCTCTCGGAGCCAACGATGAGGCAAAGGCTGTCAAGCTTGACCTTGATGGAGCCGAACACTGGTCGACTGTAATCGAAGTTGAGGACTCAACCCCGTCGTTCAACTACTTCTACATCGTGCGCCATGAAAACGGATACACCAAACACGAATGGGGCACCAAACACCGTTTCGTGCGTGGACGCGCAGCCAAGACATTCGAGATATTTGACCGCTGGCAGGATCAGCCTTGGGACAAGCCCTACTATTCGCAGGCATTTACCAACTGTATCTGCAAGCGCCACGACCTCGAGCAGCCTCTGACACCCAAGACCGGCATAGTCAACATACGCGTATCTGCCCCCATGGTGCAGGAAGACGAAGTGCTTGCCATAGGCGGCGCGTGCGAAGGCCTCGGCAACTGGGACGCATCTAAAGCCATCGTGATGAACGATGCCAACTTCCCCGAATGGGAAGCCAACATCGAGATCAAGGCTCTTGACATCCCATCTGAATATAAGTTTGTCATCCTCAAGAAAGACAGCCATGACCTCGTGGCGTGGGAAGGTGGCGACAATCGCCGCTTTGACATCGTGCCTGCACAGAAAAACGAAGTGCTTGTAGTGTCGGGCATGCGCTTTGTCAATCCCCTCGCCCCCTGGCGCGGTGCCGGCGTGGCTATTCCGGTGTTCTCACTGCGCACCAACGACGACTTCGGTGTAGGCGAATTCCTTGATCTGAAGAAGATGGTCGACTGGGCAGTAGAAACCGGTCAGAAATTCATCCAGCTCCTCCCCATCAACGACACCACGATGACATGGACATGGGTTGACTCTTATCCCTATAAAGCCAACTCGTCCTTTGCCCTTCACCCTATGTACCTGCATCTCCCTGCCATGGGACGCCTCAATGACCAGGGACGTCAGGAATATTTTGACAATCTCGGACGCGAACTCAACCAGCTCTCAGAGGTAGACTACGAGCGCGTCAACAACGCAAAAACCGAATTCACCCATGAGCTCTTCGCCCAAGACGGAGCTGCGGTGATGGAACGTGACGATTTCAAAGAATTTGTAGGACATAACGAGCATTGGCTCAAGCCTTATGCTGCATTCTGCGCATTACGTGACATCAACGGCACAGGAGACATGTCGAAGTGGGGCGAATACGCCGAATACACCCAGGAAAAGCTTGACCGTTTCGTATCCGAGAACCCGGACCGCATCAACTACGTGTACTATATCCAGTATTTCCTTGACAAGCAGATGCGCGAAGTCATCGACTATGCTCATGACCGTGGTGTAGCCCTCAAGGGCGATGTGCCCATCGGTATCTCGCGCATAAGTGCCGATGCATGGTCTAACCACCGACTGTTCAACCTCGACTGTCAGGCAGGAGCTCCACCGGATGACTTCTCTGTGCTCGGACAGAACTGGGGTCTGCCGACCTACAACTGGGAAGAAATGAACCTTGACGGTTTTGCATGGTGGAAAGCCCGTTTCGGCAAGATGGCAGAGTATTTTGATGCTTACCGCATAGACCATGTGCTTGGATTCTTCCGCATATGGCAGATACCCATGGATGCCATACACGGTCTGCTCGGCTACTTCAACCCGGCACTCCCATTCAGCCCCGATGAGCTGAAATACAACTATGACTTCTGGCTTGATGCAGACCTCCAGACCACCCCATACATCATGGACTACTTCATGGGCGATTTCTTCGGAGAGTATACCGATGAAGCACGCGAACGCTTCCTTGTAGATGCCGGTTATGGCCGCTATAAACTCAAACCAGAGTTTGATACCCAACGAAAAGTAGCCGAATACTTCGCCACACAGGACAAGAATGACAAGAACGACAAGCTCTGCAACGCCCTCCTCGGTCTTATCGACGAAGTGCTCTTCATCGAAGACCCCTACGAAAAGGGTAAATACCATCCGCGTATCTCGGCTCACTTCACCTACATCTACCGCTCGCTGACCGACTATGAGAAGTGGTGTTTCAACCGTCTCTACAACGACTTCTACTACCATCGCCACAACGACTTCTGGTACGGAAAGGCTATGTGGAAGCTGCCCCCGCTCGTGGATGCGACAAGCATGCTCTGCTGCGCTGAAGACCTTGGCATGGTGCCCGACTGCGTATCAGCCGTGATGAGCCAGCTTGAGATACTCACTCTGGAGATACAGCGCATGTCCAAAGACCCGAAAACCAAATTCGGCAACACATGGAGCTATCCCTACTACTCGGTATGCACAACCTCTACCCATGACATGGGCGGCATACGCCAATGGTGGGAAGAAGACCGCGACAAGACTCAGGACTACTTCAATCATGTGCTCGGAGAACCGGGTCTCGCGCCCTACTACGCCGAACCGTGGGTTTGCGACAAGATCGTCACCAACCATCTCGCATCTCCCTCGATGCTCTGCATCCTGCCGCTGCAAGACTGGCTGTCGATCGACGGCGATATCCGCCGCGACAATCCCCGTGACGAGCAGATCAACGTGCCCGCCAACCCGCGCCACTACTGGCGTTACCGCATGCACCTGACCCTTGAAGACCTCATGGGCAAGACCGACTTCAACCAGCGCATGCGCGACAAGATCCGCACCTCCGGCCGCTAAAACACCCGGAATCTGCATAGACTAAGCAGACACCGGCGGAAACACCCATAAGATTTTCCGCCGGTGTCTGTTTCTTAATCCGCATCATCACAACCACATATATGGCGACAAGCACCCAACAGAAACAGGAACTTTTCAAGGCTATATGGGCTATAGCCGAGGATCTGCGCAACTCGGTAGATGGCTGGGATTTCAAAAGCTATGTTCTTGGTATGCTCTTCTACCGTTTCATATCGGAAAATATCACCAACTATGTCAACCGCATGCAGCACGAAGCCGGTGACAGCACCTTCGATTATGCGAATTTTCCCGACGAGGAAGCAGAGTCCGCCCGCGAACAGCTTGTCAAGGAGAAAGGCTTCTTTATCCTGCCATCACAGCTCTTCTGCAATGTCAGAGCGAGAGCTAAAAGCGACCCAAACCTCAATGTCACACTTGCTGAAATCTTCAAATCTATTGAAGCTTCAGCTATCGGAACTGACAGCGAAGACGATCTCAAAGGTCTTTTTGCCGACATTGATGTAAATTCCAACAAACTCGGCGGCACGGTTGAGAAACGTTGCGAACAACTCACCAAGATACTCAACAATATCGGAGGCATAGACCTCGGCTGTGAGTATGACGACAATCAGATTGACCTGTTCGGTGACGCATACGAATACCTCATGGCGATGTATGCTTCCAATGCAGGCAAGAGCGGCGGCGAATATTACACTCCTCAGGAAGTCAGCGAACTGCTTGCCCGTATTGTCAGTCATGGACGTGACTATGTGAACAAAGTCTATGACCCTGCTTGTGGCTCAGGCTCATTGCTGCTGCAATTCGCCAAAGTTCTCGGTAAACAGAATGTCAAAAAAGGCTTTTTCGGACAGGAACTTAACATCACGACTTACAACCTGTGCCGAATCAATATGTTTCTGCACAATATCAACTATGCCGACTTCGATATCCACAACGGAGACACACTGCTTGAACCCTACCATTGGGACGATGAGCCGTTTGATGCCATAGTTTCAAATCCTCCTTACTCCACTAAATGGATGGGCGATGACAATCCTCTCCTGATAAACGACCCTCGCTATGCTCCCGCCGGAGTCCTTGCACCCAAAAGCAAGAGCGACCTCGCCTTTACAATGCACATGCTTTCATGGCTTTCAACCGAAGGCACTGCCGCTATCGTAGAGTTCCCCGGCGTACTTTACCGCGGAGGCAAAGAACAGAAGATACGCCAATATCTCGTTGACAACAACTATGTTGACACTGTAATTCAGCTGCCGCCAAACCTGTTTTTCGGCGTGACGATTGCCACATGTATCATTGTGCTGAAGAAGTCGAAGCGCGAAAACAAGACACTCTTTATCGACGCATCTCAGCTCTTCGTGCACGAAGGCAACAAAAACAAGCTATCGCCCGACAACATAGCCGCCATCATAGCCGAGTATGCCGACCGCAAGGATGTGAAGCACTTCTCAGCACTCATTGACAATCAGGCTATTGCCGATAACGGCTACAACCTGTCGGTCAGCAGCTATGTCGAAGCCGAGGACACCCGTCCCCAGACCGACATACGCGAGCTCAACGAGCGCATCCGCCGCATTGTCGCCCATGAAAACAAGCTTCGTGTAGAGATAGACAATATCATCGCCGAACTGGAAAAAGAGAGTGTATGAGCAAAAAATCCATACGTTTTTTCAATAATCGCGAAGTCAGAGCCGTTTGGGACGATGACAATGATTGCTGGTGGTTTTCCGCCACAGATATTGTCAGAGCGATCAACGATGAGCCTGACTATGTGAAGGCTGCAAATTATTGGCGCTGGCTGAAACGAAAACTCTCACAAGAAGGGATTCAACTCGTGAGTGATACTCACGGGTTCAAATTCGAAGCGCCCGATGGCAAGATGCGAAAGGCTGATGTTCTTGACAGTGCAGCTGTAAACCTACTTGCAAAGAACTATCCCGCCAACAGGGCAAGTGCTTTTCTGGACTGGTTTACATACAGCGATAACACGCTTGACGGACAAAGCCGTAAAAAAGCGTATCAACTTTACGAAAGCGGTCTGTTGCACCGTCTGGAACCCGGCAGCGTGAAATGCCTGCAACAGATTCATGCCTATATCTTCGGTGGGCTATATGATTTCGCAGGGCAGATTCGTACCAAAAACATCTCAAAGGGAGGCTTCACATTTGCCAACTGCATGCATTTCCCCGGGACACTCCTTACAATTGAAAGAATGCCCGAAACGACTTTTGATGAGGTGATGGATAAATATGTGGAGATGAACGTCGCCCATCCATTTATGGAGGGTAATGGACGAAGCACACGCATTTGGCTTGATTTGATGCTTCGCCGCTCACTAAAGCGATGTGTTGACTGGAGCCGTATTGACAAGAACGAATACCTCTCGGCTATGCGTGAAAGCGTTACCGACAGTACATCCATAAAGCGACTGGTCAATGGAGCCCTCACCACTAAAATCGATGACCGCGAAATGTTTATGAAAGGTATTGACTACTCGTATTATTACGAACAAAACGATTAAGCAATGAGCATGCTAAAAGAACTGATTGACCGCCTCTGTCCCGACGGTGTGGAATTAAGCCGCTGGGGGAATTGGGTGTTTTCTTTGGTGGTTTAACAGGTAAATCCAAAGATGATTTTAAGGATGGTAATGCCAAATTCATTACCTATGTAAATATTTATTCCAATCCAGCTTTAAATATCGATGTGAACGATTTTGTCAAGGTGGATGAAAAAGAAAAACAAAATCGTATTCAAAAGGGCGATATTCTATTTACAGGCTCCTCAGAAACACCGAACGAATGTGGTTTTACATCTGTCGTTACTTGTGAGATTTCAGAGCCGATATATCTGAACTCTTTTTGTTTTGGATTACGTCTTAGTAACCCAGCATTGTTTAACCTTGATTTCTTGAAACACATTCTACGTAGTGAAGAATTAAGAAAACAAATAGGAAAAACTGCAAGCGGCGTTACTCGCTTTAATGTTTCAAAAGCTCGGCTTTCAAAGGTCGTTTTGCCTATTCCTCCTCTTGAGGTGCAGAACGAAATAGCAAAAATTCTTGACCGCTTCACGGATTATGCAGCGGAGCTGCAAGCACGCAAAGAACAATACGAATATTATCGTAATCTCTTGCTCACCTTCAATCCCGCCGCCTGCGGCTGCGGGACCGATGGAGAGCAAGAGATAAAGAGCACAGCTCAGAGGGCAATTACCCCCCCCCGTTGGTTAAATAATGTTAATATAATTTGGAAACCCATGGGCGAAATCGGAACATTTACAAGAGGTAACGGACTACAGAAAAAGGACTTTACAGACAGCGGTGTGGGTTGTATCCATTACGGACAAATCTACACTCATTACGGTACATTCGCCACCGAAACCAAATCATTTGTATCTCCTGCTTTTGCTTCAAAACTCCGAAAGGCAAAATATGGCGATTTAATAATTGCAACAACCAGCGAGAATGTAGAAGATGTTGGTAAAGCCTTAGCTTGGCTTGGTTCGGAAGAAATTGCTATAAGCGGTGATTCTTATATTTTTTCGCATAATCAAAATCCTAAGTTTATCGCTTATCTCATGCAAACTCATCGGTTTTTACGGTTTAAGCGCATGAATGTTTCAGGAACTAAAGTTACAAGGATTTCTGGCGAGAGCCTTGAAAAATATTTAATTCCCATCCCACCTATCGTACTCCAAGAGAAGATTGTAGATATCCTTGACCGCTTTGAGACGTTGGTCAACGACCTGACGCAGGGGTTGCCAGCGGAAATCGCCGCAGTCAAGGAGCGATATGAATATTACCGCGACCGATTGCTGACGTTCCAACAGGCATGACTCCGTTGCGGTCGCCACATGTGGCGACCCTACATTGGTGACGCATCACGCCAACCGGCTCGGAAATATTGTCGGAGCCATTAAGGCTTCCGTGTCGCGCCATGCCCGACGCAACAACCTCATTTTCAGATGGCAAAACCGCTATCATGACCACATTATCCTCGGAAACCATGACGGTAACCGCATAGCTAAATATATTGAAAATAACGCAGCCCGCTGGGCTGATGACTGTTTTTACGAATGAATAAATACGACCTTATATCGGAAAACCCGGAGTCGACCATCGTTGCCGAGTTCGAGCCAGGTTATCGCAGTTCCGCCCAATATCAGAGCGAGGCAGAGATGGAAACCGACTTCATCCGTCAGCTCGAACGTCAGGCCTACGAGCGCGTGAATATAACTTGTGAGGCAGACCTCATTGCCAATCTCCGCCAGCAGATAGAGCGTCTCAACGACATACGGTTTACCGACAACGAGTGGCGGGCTTTCTTTGCCGAACACCTCGGCAATCCCAACCACGGCATCATAGAGAAGACACGCACCATTCAGGAGGATAACCGCAAGACAATCATCCGCGAAGATGGCTCGACTGCCAATATCACCATCATAGATAAAGTCAATATCCACAACAACCATCTGCAGGTCATTAACCAATACGTTCCTGAAGGCGGAGCTTACGAAAACCGATACGATGTAACCATTCTCGTGAACGGTCTGCCGCTTGTTCATGTGGAATTGAAGCGGCGCGGGGTGAACATCAAAGATGCATTCAATCAGATCAACCGCTATCAACGTGATTCGTTTTGGGCAGGCTGCGGGCTGTATGAGTTCGTGCAGATATTCATAATATCTAACGGCACAATCACCAAATATTACAGCAACACCACGCGCCACGCACATTGTAGGGTCGCCACATGTGGCGACCGCAAACCGCGCAAACAGACCTCCAACTCATTTGAATTCACGTCGTACTGGGCGCGACTCGACAATGAACCGATCTACGACCTTGTGGACTTTACCCAGACATTCCTTGCCAAGCATACCCTGCTCAATGTGCTGACAAAATACTGCATCTTCACATCTGAGGAAATACTGATGGTGATGCGCCCCTATCAGATTGCAGCGACAGAGAAAATACTGCAACGTCTGAATGTATCGAGCAATGCCCGTACATGGGGCAAGCGCGAGGGTGGCGGTTACATATGGCATACTACCGGGTCGGGCAAGACTCTCACATCTTTTAAGACTGCACGATTAGCATCGCGTCTGCCCGACGTTGACAAAGTGTTCTTTGTCGTTGACCGCAAAGACCTTGACTACCAGACTATGAAAGAGTATGACCGCTTCGAGAAAGGGGCAGCCAACTCCAACGGCTCTACTGCGGTGTTGACAAAACAAATCAACGACCCCGACGCACATATAATAATTACCACCATCCAGAAGCTGACCAACTTCATCGTCCGCAATCCGCAGCACAAGGTATATGGGCAGCACGTAGTGATGATATTCGATGAGTGCCACCGCTCTCAGTTCGGCGACATGCACAAAGCCATCGTCAGGAGGTTCAAGAAATATCACATGTTCGGATTTACCGGCACTCCGATATTTCCACAGAACTCCGGCAACATAAAGAATGTGGAATTCACCACCACCGAGGGGGCTTTCGGCAACCAGCTTCACAGCTACACCATCGTCGATGCAATCCGTGACGGCAACGTGCTCCCCTTTAAGGTCGACTATATCCGCACAATGCGCGAGGAAGATGAGATAGCCAACGAGCAGGTGAATAACATCGACCGGGAGCGGGCGTTGCAGGCACCGGAGCGTATCGCCAAAGTTAGCAGCTACATTCTGGAACACTTTGCGCAGAAAACACGCCGCGATGCTCGCCACTATGATTTCTCAAAACTGGTCAATGTCGGCGAAGTCGCCGCTGCCCGTGACCGCTCTAAAATCAAAGAGATTAAGGCTAAAACGAGGATGCAGGGCTTCAACGCAATCTTCGCAGTAGCATCCATCCCTTTTGTCAAGCTCTATTACACAGAGCTGAAAAAGCATATGGAGCAGTTACAGCCCGACAAGCGGCTTAAAATCGCAACGATTTTCAGTTATGCCCCCAACGTAGACATTGACGACGAAACACCCGAAGACACCGAAGGTCTCGACCAGAGCAGCCGCGACTTTCTTGAAGCTTGCATCAAAGACTATAACGATATGTTCGGCACGAGCTACGACACCAGCACCGACAAATTCCAAAACTACTACAAAGACCTTTCGCTCCGCGTTAAAAACCGAGAGATTGACCTATTAATAGTGGTGAATATGTTCCTTACCGGCTTCGATGCAACCACGCTCAACACACTGTGGGTAGATAAGAATCTTCGGTATCACGGCTTGCTACAAGCCTATTCACGCACCAACCGCATACTCAACTCCATCAAGAGCCACGGTAACATCGTCTGCTTCCGCAACCTTGAGAAAGCCACCAACGACTGCCTCCAGCTGTTTGGCAACAAGGATGCTGGAGGGCTGATTCTTCTGAAGACTTTTAAGGACTATTATAATGGCTATGATGATGCTGACGGCACACATCACACCGGATGGGTGGAACTTATCAGAGAACTGCTCAAAAAGTTTCCTCTCTCGGGCGATCCTCGCGGGCTGCATATCATGGGCGAGAAAGCCGAAAAGGAGTTTATCAAACTTTTCGGTACAATACTTCGCGCCCTCAACATATTGCAGACATTCGACGAGTTTGAGGGCAACGAGATTATCGACCTCAACGGAGATTTCCTTGACTATCGCGGTTTCTACAATGAGATGCACGAAAAATATCGTCCTAAGGGCGGCGAAGCTGTCAACATCAACGATGATCTCGTGTTTGAAATGGAACTGATGAAAACGGTGGAAATCAACATAGACTACATCCTGTTTCTTGTCGGGCTGCTTAGCGGTGACGAAAACAATGACCGTGAAATCATCATAAAGGTGATGAAAAGCGTCGAGGCATCGCCAGACCTGCGCAACAAGGAGGAGCTTATCCGCGAATTCATTGACCGCCACACGCCAGAAAACGATGTTCACGACCAATGGCATGAATTTGTTCGCGAGAGCCAGCGTAAAGAGGTTGACAACATCATCACCGAAGAGAAGCTCAAACGAGACAAGGCTTTAGACTTTATAGCCCAGGCGTTCCGTGACGGAGACGTGCGCGAAGGAGGCACTGCCATTGCCGACATACTTCCGCCTATGGGATTGTTCGGGAACGCCGGCGCCCAAAGAGCCGAAACGAAAAAGAGAGTATTCCATCGTCTCAAGGATTTCTTCGACCGTTTTTATGACATCTCCGGCGGAGTGTTTTCAGAGATAGAATAATACGTTGGTTAAATTGGGATATGATACGTCCCCAATTCGCGGTCGCGACATGTCGCGACCCTACATTGATGGATATTGTCGTAACATTATGTTCCAATTCAACCAACAGGCTATATGTGATGTATCTGTTGATTTGCGCAAATCGGGGAAATTGCGTAAATTTGTGTTAGATACACCTTAGAGATGAGAAGCGCAATGCAATCTAACCTGAAACGCTCAACGATACTGGCGGCGATTTTCGCTATCGCTACGTTATGGATCAGCCCATCTGTCAGTGGGGCTGCGCCTTTCCCCTATCCCACCGTTCCTGACACCATATCCTCGTTCACCGGGAGGGCTGACTACTTCGTGACGCACTTCTGGGACAAAGCTGATATGAAACGCATATTCAGCAACCGTCAGAATGTCAAGGCTGCCATGGGCGACTACTTCGCCATGATGCCGCATGCGCGGCGCGATGTAGCCGCACAGTCTATCGCCGAGCTGTTAAATCGTCTCTCCAAGCAGCCCAAAGACCTTGCATTTATGGCTGAGACTGCCCAAGGACTTATATTCAGTGACTCAGCTGCATTCTGGAGCGATGATCTGATGTTGCCGTTTGCCATGGCTGCCAGCAAGAACAAAAAGGTGGATGAAGGCACACGCCTGCGCATGGAGCGGATAGCGACCATTTTGCAGACCAACCGTCAGGGTCACAGTGCACCTAATCCCAAGATGACACTTATTGACGGCTCTGAGAGCGATGTCTACACTCCTGACGGCGACCTCAGCTACCAAATACTGTTTTTCAACGATCCTGACTGCACAGCCTGCAATGCTGCCCGCATGAAACTCGATGCCGATTATCTGACTTCACGACTGATCAATGCCGGCATAGTCAAAATCATAAGCATTTATCCAGGCGAGATGGACGATGAGTTCAAGCGCATAGCAGCGCGATTCCCCTCGACATGGACCATCGGAGCCAATCCTGATGTCGACCTAATATATGACCTGCGTACTCAACCTTGCTTCTATCTGCTGACCGGTCAGGGATATATCGTCGACAAAAACATGCCTGTAGAGGAGATACTCGGCATATTCTCCCGTCTGCGCAATCTCAAAGCGGCTCAGGAAGTCTCAACCGAGCCATACAAGGGTCCAGACACCCAGGCAACAAGCAACACCGACACACCCAACCAGACCCAGGAATGAAGATAGCCGCACTCATATCAGGCGGAGTAGACTCTGCGGTAGCAGTGCACTGCCTTCGGGAGCAGGGGCATGACCTGCATCTGTTCTATATCAAGATAGGCAATGAGAACGGCGAGGGCGACTGCTCTGCCGAGGAGGACATAGAGATGTGCACTCTGATAGCGCGCCGATACGGGCTGCCATTGGAGGTGGTATCGCTCCATGACGAATATTGGGAAAATGTCATGCAATATGCACTTGACACGGTCAAACAAGGATTGACTCCCAATCCCGACATGATGTGTAACCGCATGATAAAATTCGGCTACTTCGAACAACGCTACGGTCATGAGTTTGATCTGACTGCCACAGGACACTATGCCGGTACCACGGAGATAGACGGGTTGAAATACCTCACCACTGCCGTAGACCCAGTCAAAGATCAGACTGATTTTCTTGCCCGCATCACATATGACCAGCTCAAGCATCTGACATTCCCTTTGGGTGCTATGCCCAAAGTCCGCGTCAGGGAGATAGCTATGGAGCAGAAGCTCCCCAATGCCTACCGTCCTGACAGCCAGGGCATATGTTTCCTCGGGAAAATAAATTACAACGACTTCATCCGCCGTCATCTCGGCGAGAAAAAAGGTGCAATAATAGACATCAGCAACGGCCACAAGATAGGCGAACACAAGGGCTACTGGTTCCACACCATCGGGCAGCGCAAGGGACTCGGACTGAGCGGAGGGCCATGGTATGTGGTGAAGAAAAATGTACGTGACAACGTGATATATGTGTCACGCGGCTACGACACACCGCTGCAATACGGCAACATCCTCCACATCGATGAAATGCACTGGATCACCCGCGACCCATGGCTTGATGAATGTGACGGAGTGGACATCATGTTTAAAAACAGGCACTCTCCAGAACGCTTCGGAGCTAAACTCACACGCCTCTCCCCTGGCGAATATGTCATAGAGAGCAACAGTCCTGTCCAAGGCATAGCTCCGGGACAGTTTGCAGTAATATATGATGCCAAGGGTGAATTATGTTATGGAAGCGGCATAATAACAGGGCGAAAGATATAAATTTAGACTGGATATGAGCAAACGAGTAGCAATGCGCGTAATGGGTCTGTCATACAGCCAGATACAGACCGGGGCATATGCTCTGATACTGTCGGAGATAAACGGACCTGTAAAGCTGCCTATCATCATAGGTGCTCCTGAGGCACAGTCTGTAGCTATGAAAATGGAGGGAGCCATACCCCCACGTCCATTGACACATGACTTGTTCGTAAGTTTCGCACACGGATTCGGGGTCACCCTCAAAGAGGTCTATATCAACCGATTCGAGGACGGACTGTTTTCAAGCGAGCTGACCTTCACCGACGGAGACCGCGAGATAGTCCTTGAGGCACGTACCAGCGACGCCATAGCGATAGCCATGCGCACCAAGTCGCCAATCTTCACCACTCGCGAGATACTTGAGGAGGCTGGATTTGTGATGGAAAACGATCCTTTCAGCGATAAGGCTGACGATGATGCGTCAAACGACACCGAGACCGTAGAGCCTGACGAAGATATGACTCCCCTGACGCATCCATCAAACCCCAAGCTCGAAAACTACGCCATTGAAGAGCTTGAAAAGATGCTTGCAGATTTAATCAGCAAGGAGGCATATGAAGAGGCAGCCAAAATAAGCGACATAATCAAACGTAAGAAATCAGGAGACTGACCACTCAATTTTTATATAAGCCAAAATAATCTAATACACACATTGAAGTTAACATGAAGAACGTAAAACTGCGACTGATAGTCATGAACTTCCTGCAATTTGCCGTGTGGGGAGCATACTTGACCAGTGTCGGCAACTATCTCGGAAGTGCCGGCATGGGACATCTCATAGCCTGGTTTTATGCCATCCAAGGCATAGTATCCATATTCATGCCCACTCTGATGGGCATCGTGGCTGACCGATGGATTCAGCCTCAGCGTCTGCTCGGCATATGTCAGATTGTGGCTGGTGCTTTCATGCTTTCATGCTGGTGGCTGGGACATGAAGCCATGGGTAGCGGCACATTCCCAGATCCTTCACTGTTTGTCACCATGTACACAATCAGCGTGGCGTTCTATATGCCGACCATAGCCCTGAGCAACACCGTGGCATTCTCGGTGCTCAAGAGCCACGGCTATGATACCATCAAGGATTTCCCACCGATACGTGTATTCGGTACGGTCGGTTTCATAGCCACGATGTGGTTTGTCAACTGCGCCACATGGACACCGGGCGAAGGACTGTCGTTCTCGCTGTCGGCACATCCACTTAGATTCCAGTACACCTACATGCAGCTCTTTGTGTCAGGTGCATTAGGGCTCATATTGGGAGCATATTGCTTTTCGTTGCCTGCGTGTCTCCTTTCAAAGAAAGCTTCTGCCAACCACAGCATAGCCGAGACCCTCGGACTGAACGCCTTCAAACTGTTCAAAGTCAAGAAGATGGCGATATTCTTCATATTCTCTATGCTCTTAGGCATGTGTCTGCAAGTCACCAACGGATATGCAGGTCCGTTTATCACCAGTTTCAAGGGCTCCGGATTTGCCGATACATTTGCTGCCAACAATGCTACCCTGCTGACGTCGCTGTCACAGATAAGCGAAGCACTGTGCATATTGATGATACCATTTTTCCTGAAACGTTTCGGCATCAAGAAAGTGATGCTCATCGCCATGCTGGCTTGGGTGCTGAGATTCGGATTCTTCGGTCTCGGAAATCCGGATATGCCAGGTGTTATGCTATTCATCCTCTCTATGATAGTCTACGGTGTGGCATTTGACTTCTTCAATGTCTCTGGAGCATTATTTGTCGAGCAAGAGACCGACAAGTCCATTCAGGCATCGGCACAGGGACTCTTTATGCTGATGACCAACGGCATAGGAGCAACAGTTGGTACGCTGAGTGCCGGAGCCGTGGTGGATCACTTCTGCCGATGGACCGAAGTCGACGGCATAAGTTACCTGTTGGGCGACTGGACTGCGACATGGCTCATTTTTGCCGGATTTGCTTTAACCGTTGCCATCTCATTTGTGCTTATATTCAAAGACAGCACACGCCCCTCGGATGCCACAGCGGACACAAAATTGACTGAAAGTGCTCCCGACGGCTATGTAGAGGAAGCATGATATAGAAACCCCGAATAGTATATGATACAATTCTATTGTCCTGATATAGAGTCGCTCCCGGTGCTTCCCGAGAGCGACTCCAATCATGCCGTCAGAGTATTGCGAATGCAAGAAAGCGACACCCTGCAGGTCATTGACGGCAAAGGGCATGCTTTTGATTGCCGTCTTGTAGCAGCCCATCCCAAGAAAGCGGCACTTGAAATCATCAATAAACGTGACATGCCTCTCCCATGGGACTATCACATAACCGTGGCTGTTGCACCTACCAAATCAATGGACCGCATGGAATGGATGGTAGAAAAACTGACCGAAATCGGGATAAACCGCATCGTGCCTCTGAGATGTGAGCACTCCGAACGCAAGGAAATCAAAACCGAACGGCTTGAGAAAGTAGCCATTGCAGCCATGAAACAGTCGCTCAAGTCCGTGTTGCCATGTATTGATGAGATGACTCCAATAGAGACCTTTCTGTCACAACCTCATAATGGCGAAAAATTCATAGCCTACTGCGATGACATATACCAGCGTCAGGAACTGGCATGCCGATATCAGGCCGGGCAGTCAGCCACAATACTGATAGGTCCCGAAGGAGATTTCGCCCCAAAAGAAATCACCGCCGCAGTAGATGCAGGTTTCCTCCCTATAACTCTTGGACCTAACCGTCTACGCACAGAAACAGCCGCGATAGCGGCTGTACAAACTTGCCATATACTGTCACTGGCTGCTCAGTGTAGGCAATGAGAACTTTTGGAATTATACTATCCCATAGCCTGACGAATCAGCACCACAGTATAGGCGATGTAGCAAAGGACCATAATGATGCCTTCTGGACGTGTGATGGTGCGGACTTTGAACCACTGACCAAACGCCCAAAACATTATGCTGGCAAGTAACAGGACTCCAAAGTCGAGTAACGTTATGCCGCCCATGGTCAGAGGCCAGAACGTGGCAGAGACACCGAGCACGAGGAAAACATTGAATACGGCACTTCCGACCACTGTACCGATAGCCAATCCTGGCTCATTTTTGACAGCAGCGACAATTGAAGTGGCTAATTCGGGGAGCGAAGTACCAACCGCTACAATTGTCAATCCGATGACAGCTTCACTGACTCCGCATATCCTCGCTATGTCAGATGCGGAATTTACAAACAGATTTCCGCCCCATACAAGCGCGCCCAATCCTCCCACTATCATAATCAGCGACAGCCACATGGGAAATATCTTGATCTTCACAGGATCTCCGACATTCTCCGTGTTATGAGCTATAGCGAATGTGTAGCGCAAAAATATCAGGAAAAACAATATCATCAAGAGTCCGTCGCTTCGGGTAATCTCATCAACAGGGAAACCGTCAATCTGCTTGTCGACCGAACATATTATCAAGACAATAGATGATAAGACTACGAGCGGGAGTTCATTAGCCAGCGTGCCCTTTTGCACCTTTAACGGTCGTATGATAGCGACAACGCCCACGATTACCAGGATATTGAAGATATTGCTGCCCACTATATCACCTATCGCCAGCCCTCCAGAATGATGAGCAGCCGAAGTGACCGAAATAACAAATTCGGGTGCGGATGATCCTATAGAAACGATTGTCAGACCGATAACCAACGTGGACACACCCCATCGCTTGGCTACTGATGAGGCCCCGTCAGTAAGATAATTGGCGCCTCCTAATACCAGGATAAGGCTTCCGATTAATATTAATATATCAATAAACATCGTAATTTTCAGATTATTATATCAACGGAAAAGATCTGTATACTGACGCGCAATCTTTGACCAGCGGTATGCATCGCAAGCATATGTCTTGAGTTTTTGTCCCTGGGCAGACTCTATATTTGCCGCAAGCCGACGAAGATTGTCAGCATTACTGAAATAAGAAGCAAGCTCCCCCGTGGTATGACGATTATAATTCACATCATAGGCTGCTATGGGGATTCCGAGGAACATCGCCTCCACAAGCGAAGGATTAGTACCTCCGGCACTATGCCCATGCACATATAGAGCAGCCCGTGAGCGGAGCACCCACAGACGGTCAAGGTCATATATGGCATCTATTATATGTATGCCAGAGACTGTGGCATAACGCTTACGGAGCGACTGTGCATAAGCGGAATGCGACCAATTGCCTATGAATACCAATGGTAACGATGCCTCCCGACTGGCAAAAGACTCCAATATCATATCACAATTATTTTCCGGTTCAATACGGCATAATGATATTGCATATCCACTATCTTGCAAACCATATGTGTCAAGGATGGTTTGGGATACAGCATCATCTACATCTCTGATTACTTGGTCACCGCCATATGCTATCAAGACGGCTTCTTTGCCATAGGTATCACGGACATATTCCACTATGCCCTGATTGTCAGCTACCACTATATCAGCATATCTGACTGCCATAGCTTCGGATGCTTTCAAGATGCGCTTAGCCATCTTTCCCCATTTCTGTCGCCGATGTTCAAGACCATCGATATTGACTATTATTCGTGCTCTGGTCATCGCCCTTAGCAACGGCATGAACAAGCAACCTGACACCCCTAAAATCAAGATGACATCAAAGTTTCTGACTGCTTTAAGCATTGACATGATGTCATAAGGAATGGACTGTATGCCGTTTGCTCTCAACGGGATATAACGCAGGGACGCCCCACGATAGCTGCCGCCGTCAAGAGGTTTCATATCTTTTGAACTGCAAAAGACAGTGTAATGTATGTCTTGGGGGCAATTTTCGCCGAGAAGATTCTCTACGAGCGATTCAAATCCACCGTAGGAAGCAGGCACTCCCTGCGAACCTATGATTGCTACATTTATCATCGTGTGCGTTATGCGGACATGCCATGGCATGTCCCTACAATTTGCTGTTGAAAAGATTACAGATGGCAGATGAGAAAATCTGAGGATTAAATTCCCGTGATTTTTCCAATGCGCCAGCCGCAAGCCTCATATATAAATCTCTATTTGTGAGGATTTTCTGAATTTTATCACCTATTGCTGAGAGATTCCTGACGTCGATTTTATAACCGTTATATCCGTCAGTCACAAGATCTGCGATACCTCCGACAGTAGGCACAATCACCGGAAGCCCTGCTGTCATAGCCTCAGCAGCAGTAAGCCCGAAAGTCTCTACTGCCATATCCGGGTTTGTCAATGAGATGACAAGTGACGCATTATTATAGAATCGGCTTATATCAGATTGACGAGGGTAAATGCTAAGTTGAGGCATCCTCTTTATATCCAAAGCCTTATGCCTGATATATGCATCTATTTCAGACTGTGTGGCATTGATCACGATATCCCATGCAAATTGAGGCATCTCTGATGCAAGTTTGATAAACTCAAGCGTACCCTTATACTCCTTGAGCGATGAAACCATCAGGATGCGCTTACGCGCATAAGCTGCAAGCACGTCAGAGTTTAATGATGACAGCAAAGATGACGGAAGTGCATTGGAAATGACATGCAACCTTTCTTCGGGTAACGACAAATGCCTTGCCTGAAAATCACTGACGCATATTATATCATCAGCTACACGTTTCATTAGAGCTGCAAGCAGCCTGTACATCTTGCCTTTTGCAAACGCATTCTCATGATAGTGGTATATCACATGGCTACCCACCAGTTTCGCTCCTAATGCAGCACCAAACGGGAGTATAGTGTTGATATAGGTCACAGTGTCTTTATGGCGGCAATGCTTCAATGCCTTGAAAAATGAGACTGTCTGAGATCTCAATAGCCTCCATATCGTTATAATCGGGTTAGATGAGAACCTGTAAGCAATAGTGTGTTTATGTACCGCCTCATGACGAAAGAGGCTATCAAGCACACCTCCATCTGAGGTAAAAATTGTCACATCCCAACCGTCACTGACAAGAGTCTCCAATGCCATAGCGAGAACTTTCGGACTCCCGCTAAAATCGTTATAAAGATGGAATGCTACGATCTTCTTCGCGTTAGTCATCACTATTCGTTATGTTCCTACAAAGTTGAAGACTCAAGGGAGTCCGCCAGACCGAGCAAACGAGCACGGAATGCCAGCGTATCATAATCGCTGTCACTCCATTTGCCTCCGCTGCGTGAGGCATAGAGGGAAATGATGTCAAGGAGATATATCTTAAGGAGCATGGCATCTATATCGTCATAGCGTGTCAACTGCTTTATCAGTACCTCCGGAGAAATGTGTTGCTCAAACAGTGCTGTCTGAATCAGAAAATGACACTTGTCTGTGCCTGGCATGCCATGATAAATACCATACTCCCAATCAAATACAAACAGCGAGCCGTCATTGACAATCATATTCCATGGCGTGAAGTCACGATGAGTGACCACTGCCGATACATCCATGTCAGAGAAATTAGCAAGCACCTGCTGTGCGCTTTCTGAGACGAAACCGCGCAGTTCCTCGGGTATTACTTTTGCATATGTATCATACAGTCTACGAATGGACAGGAATGTGTCAGTTTCTGCTGCCTTCATTGGCGTTGCAGTCAATCTGTGAAGATCTGACTGAAAACTCTGATGCAAAGGAGTCCATTGATGTTCCTCCTTTGACTCCAGAGTCTTGACAGTGGACTGGATGAAAAGATACAGATCATCGCCTGTGACGGAATAGTCAAGAGCAAAAGGTATACGATCCTTCATCTCCTCAAAAGAATTGAGAAAATCAAGCAATAAGGATTCATGCTTAAACAGACGCACAGCTATATCATGATTGTCAGTAATTTTGCAATAGCCCGCTATACCGCCATCCTTGGCACACTGTATGGTCACTTTAGAGTCAGCTGACGGTGTTCCGCCAAACAGACTCCAACCGATAGTCTCTGCATGAAACGCATCAGCACACGGCTGACTGATGGACGGAATCAAATCATAAAATCCGAGATCGGCATGAAGCATATGGCGGAATATGCCCACACGCCATAGCACCGGCAAAAACCGCTTCAACATACGTCCCTTGACGCTCCCAGGCTGATATATAGCTAATGCAAGCTCCATAGCACGTACAGGTACAATCCATCGCTTGCCATCCGCATTGGCAAATGAAATGACTTTGTTTTCGGAAGATGGTATCAAAAGACGGTCAATATCCATCAGCTATGTCATAATTACAGGTCTTACTTATCAGATATAACGCTTCGAACCGCTTCGCGGATTTCATCACCATGGAATTTCCATGAAAACTTAGAGGCGGCTTCAATGGCTGACTGTCCCATTGACTGACGTAACGAATCATCAGCAAGACGAGATACAGCTGCCGCGATAGAGGATATCACCTCATCTCTCTTACCACGAGGGATTACAGCCGCATATTCAGGTCTGAAATACCTCGTGTAACCAGTGGTGTCAAGCGCAACCAAAGGCTTACCTGCCGCCATCGTATCAAACGAAACCGTTACTGCTCCTTCCTTAAGTGATGGATTAAGCACAATGTCAGCATCTGACAGATACCTGCGGTAATCCTCTGACGACACTTCTCCGCATAGAGACACGATATCGCCAAGTGACAATGATGTAATCAGTTTTTTCAGACGCGGCTTATCGGGACCCTTGCCAAGGATGTCAAGATGTACCTGCAGACCTGCTTCACGCAGCTCGGCAACAGCTTCAATGGCGAGATCAAAACCGCGCCACGCATCCAGTCTGCCGACACAAAGCAGCCTCAATCCATCTTGCGACTGATGGGCTACAGACTGGCTCATATCTGCAATGTCGGCAGCGACATCGGTCATCAGCACTGCCTTATCACGATATTTGCTTGGAAGTGAGTCACATGTTATATCTGTCTTACATAATATCAGGTCTGCTTGGCGACATCTCCACCGAAATCCAGGAGTATAAGGCACAACCATCGCTACCAGACGGCGCACAGACTCGATCATACGCGACTTAAAAGAGTAATGCCGGCTATATCCACGCGGTATCGTCTCAAGCCCTCCTATCGGACCCCAAATAAACCGCCGCTCTGCTCCGAAACGGCTGACATGCCACAAAGCATTGCCGTAAGTAAGATGCATGAAAGCAGGGATATCGTTGGTTTCCATCGTCTTACGTATCACCGCATCGGAAGCCTTCGTCCATTTCAGATAATAACGGTGTACACCTTTGCGTCCATGCTTGCGCTTTAAATCTCTTGGAGGCAAGTCAAAATACACCCAATGTATGCTTTCATAACCGGGATTATCAGCCATCCATCGCTCGATTGGCTCGCGATTATTTGCCCGAGTAATCACCCACAGGTCAAACTCACGGCTCAATTCGAGCACCCAGTGCCAGCCAACCCCAATCTCGCTGCCTTTCCACGGCTCACAGGCATATGCCGACACCATCAGTCGCGGCTTCTTTGAATCAGACAATGCGGTCATTTGCGGAATCCAAGACGACGTAAGTTGACATTATGTTGCTCAGCAAAAATATGGCTGAGAATCTGATTGACAGCCACATCAGGCGTCGACTCGTTGAGCACTTTCAGATACCCCTTTTGAGGCGCGAGTAGGTCTATACGTCCATTTATAGCCTCAATATCCTCGCGTGACAGTTCTCTCTTACGCTCCAATATGGTATCTGTAGATGCCGTGAGCAGAATATTGTAGCGCAGAGAAGGTATGAACAGCTTACGCCACAGATTCAGGAAACGATAAGGCAGATAGATACGCGAACGACGCGAATCGCATATTATATCGCTGAAATAACGGTCAAAGATGACAAGACGCGTTATGCGCGTCTGTGATTTCACCTTAGTCCAATAGCCCACGATATAATCCACAGTATAATAGCTCAGACGTGCCAACGAGTTTATGGCAGACGTGCGTCCACCTCGGTGCGGATCGCTATAGTTGCGATCCACCTCTTTTTTAACACCTGCCTTCTGCGCCACGTCTCCAAGGTTGCCGAACAGAGCCGGACGGAAATGATAGTAGGCATGCGCTTTGCGAAACACATCACCAAGGCGGTCAATCACCATATCGATTACCGTGGTCTTTCCTGCCCCGTCAGGTCCTGTAAATCCGATGGCGAAACCTGTACCTCTTCCCAGATAATTGCGCAAATACGACCATCCCCATCGAGACATCTCCCCTATCAACGCAAATGGTCTCCGCGTCAGATTGAGTCTGAACGCATGTAACATCAACGAATTACGGGATGCACGGTCACATGTGACGGCATCAGCGCACCCGAATATGTCAAACAGTTTGGACTGAACAGTTGGCAAGTATTCTGCAGCCTCCCTCACGGATCTATACCGTTCGGGGTATTGTGCACCTACTGCCCTATCATAGAGATATTTGTCAAGGAACTTTGATGCCGAACCAGAATGCCACAAGAAGCCGTTGAACTCCTTGTCTGCAAGAAATTCGTCAGCACTCATCAGCTGTATGCCCCACACCGATGTGTCAAAAAAGAAATCCCACTGCACCAGATCCGTTTCCCCTCCATCACTTATACGAGCGCACACAAATGTCACCAACCGATCAGAATCAAGATATGTCAGTATGCTCCAGCCGAGAGCATCTATCAATGACACCAGCCGACTCCGCAACGAACGAAACTGCTTTCGCCTTATGATGATATCGATATCACGCGCATCATTACCGACCGGCAACTGCTCGTAATTACGAAGCACGACATAATCAGCATTCTCATTCAGAAACCCGATGATTTCGCGTATCAATCGTTCCTTATCAACACCCATTGCAATCAACGATTAAGGAGATTTTTATGCAGCTTATCCATGAAATAGCTTGGTTTGAGGAATATGCTATAGAAAACGTCAAACACCCCTATTGGATTGCCACGATGCAGACGTAATGCTCCACGCCGCAGATAGTCCGTGGCCTTTGCCTCTCTACGCAATTTCTTCATATCCGATAAAGGATACTGCGCTAACCAGTCCTTGAAACACAACGGCGTACGGCCTTCCCTGCGGTCAATGAGACATTGCTTCACCCACCTCATCTTGAGCAACATAGGGAGAGTATTAGATGACAATCCGGTACCGAGCTTACGGTAGTACGCGAGGACCTCAGGGATGACGATGATCGCCTTGCCCTCGGTATATAGGTCGCTCATACGCGTCCATAGATCCAAATCCTCACAAAAATCCTGATATCGCGGCTTCCCCTCAGGAAATCCATCAATAGAGAATCCACCAACTCTGAGAGCGGCTTCTCGGTCATAAATCGCAGTTGGCTGCATGAAGATGAGTTTGCACGCCGATGCCTTGTCGTAAAACTCTTCCTTGGTCACTGCACCGAGATACAGACCGCCCCCTATTAGGGATGTATTCTGATCTACATACGCCAGATGACATCCTACAGCCATCAAATCCTTATCTGATTGCAGTTTGGTCCACATCCGGGCTATAGCTGTAGGACAGAGGACATCATCTGAATCAAGAAACATCAGGTAACGAGTAGTAGCTTGCCGCTCAGCCAGATGGCGACAATAACCGATGCCACGGTTTGACTCCAGTTCTATCAAATCATATTGACGTGGATATTGGCAGAAATATGCTTCTATTACATCAACTGACCGGTCAGTAGAGGCATCGTCTATGATGAGCAGTCGGAAATCATGGACAGTCTGCGACATCACACTATCTAGAGTCTCTGCAATCCACTCCTCCTTATCATACACACAAATGGCTAAAGTCAAATCCATAGATCAATCATTTCCATATATCTTTCTGAGCTACAGCCCATGGTAAAAATCTTCTGAACACAGGTATTAACGCCGCACAAATAGCAAGAGTCAACAATGCTACTGCTACTTCACCCCATAATGTACCACGATCAATGACCAAAGCCAATGGGCGATAGACTAGGTGATGAGTGCACAATGGTATGATGGAATAACGTCCAAAAAATGTCAGGAACGGTAAAGTTTTTATAGATTTACACAACAACAGAACAGATATGACTCCTAATGTAGAAATAATGAGTATCAGAATATAATTACCGCATATAAGATTATTTTGGAAATTCACATGATGATTGCCTAACAGATAGTACGATAATACCACGAGACCGTATAATGCAAGCGCTATCAACACATTAAATCGATCATACCTATTAGGGTATAATATCGGCGTTTTCTTCAAAACGAAGCCAAACCAGAAAAAAGGCAATGCAGTCATAGCACTGTCAATCATCAATGGAAGAAATACAAACCTCATTCCAAGATATGCGCCAAAACATCCTATGGATAAGATAATAAGACCCTGTACATAAGTATTGTTGACCAGCAAACTTATAATACAGAACATGATATTGGTCCAGAACAGGGCAAGCAAGAACCATACAGGACCGTTAAAATACTGTCGCTGCGTCCATACATCGGCTACACCACGTGCGCCAGTAGTCATAAATCCTGGTAACAAATATTCAACAATGTAGAACACGACATATGCAGTTAAATAAAAAAAGAGGAAAGGGAACAGAATTTTATTGGCTTTTTTCTTGAAAAGATGTCCTAATCCTCCATAATCCTTAAAGAAAAGACCAGAAAGAATAAAATACAGAGGCATACGAATGGCATCAAGACCCGGTATGACAACCGATAGTCCAGTATGTCCAACGATAACCAACGTTATACATACCCCTTTCGCAAGATCTATGTATTTTAATCGAGTCTTTTCTACATTTGTTCCCATATCAATCTTTAGCTCGCGAACGGAATCTATAATCAGCTAATTCCCACCATATCCACAAATGGCCTTTTTCCCATAGTGTGTAAATAATAGTTATTCAGATTATCCACAGTTTGCTGGTTTCCTCCACCTTTAGCGTTGGCATCAAGCAAAGGAGTGTCAGCCAGTATAAGCGTACGCAAATGATGGTAATCATATCCAGTAGATACCATTGGTGTTCTCTTAAGACGCCCCATACATGACAGCCATATATCATCAGCCGAGAAAGCAAGCCGTCGAATTAAAGGAATATCAAACACATCCGAATGTAAGGTATGCGGAGGATATAAAATTCCAGCACACCCGACAAAAAGCAGATCAAATGATTTCATCCTATGATCCACAGCAGGCCAGTGTTCATAGCGAGGAATCATAGAATAGACGTGCTTTGCACGATTACCGACCACAGCATCCGGGTATTCGCAATGTGTCTCCCATAATGTCTGTATAATGTCCTCAGGATAAAGGCAATCATCATCTACGGTGATTATGGTTTTATCATAAAACTCTTGCATCGCATAGAAATATTTCTTATGCGAACGCAAATCTCCTTCTACGAACTTAATTTCCAAACCTCTCGACATGAGATTCAATAATCTTGTCGGAAGATTTTTGTTTCCTTTCGGGAATTGGTCTTCGGAAAGATACAATATTATACGTTCTGGTAATGCCGACTGTCTTAACAATGATTCTACGGTCTGCCATACATAGCCTATTCTTTTCGGATATGATGTAAATGATATAATTACATCAGAACAACGAATCGCATCTGGACGCGAAAGATAAAATCTGGATTTTGTAAAATAAAAATAACACTTAAGATAGACATTAGCAATCACATCCCATATCAGATTATATATGGAATAGAATCTGACCTTGTCAAGGATGCGATTGCGTTTATTGTTCCATTTACGGTGCCGATCAAAAAATGCTATGGGTTTCATATATCATAAACATGTTTTGATTACAATTCAATCTTCTTCCTCCTCATCCAGTTCTATGGCATCATGCTGACCACATCCAGTTGACAATAATCCGAGCTGATTTTGATCATAAAAATACCGTGTAGCACTCAGTATGTAAAGCAGTCCCCATAGATAGGCTATGTTAGTGGTACCACCCCCGACTCCTAAAAAGAACATTATTGCCGCAATGGAACGGAACCGAATACAACAGCCAAACACCAGCACTAAGCTAAGAAGATATGCAACAAAACCATAATCATCTATATCACCTATCTTTCGTAATTCAGCATGATAACGGAATCGCGTTGAATAATCACATCCATGTCCCACCCAAAAATCTTCATCCTCTATATCTGTTGTCAAACTATTCAAAGTGTTAATCAATGGAGCGACACGCACATTGGCAGAGGCATCAGTATCACGTATTTCTGAGACATTCATCGTAGATGCGGCCTGAGCAATTGCTACTACGCGCTCAAAATGTTTTATCTCCGCATTTCTCATGATGAAAAAAATGCCAGAAAAAATAGGCAACATCAGAAAAAGATAGTAGCCTCTCAAAAAATATAGAGATACTATACCCATGCATATAAATGCCGTAGCAGACCCCATCAATGCGGTGTCAAGCAATACACATGCTGAAACAATGAGATGTGACCCTCTGAACGCCTGAAAAAAAGTCACTTTTGAGCCTTGGAGGTATTCATTACATTTTAAATATGCGTAATAAAGTACCCACAGAGTACGAGCAAATGTTGATGGTTCCTGTGAAAAACTATTGACTCGCTGTCCTGTTTCTTCCCCAATCCACATAAGCATATTCATCCATGGAAGACTCCATATACCAACAACATGCAGAATTGTCTGAACTACCGCCAGACCCGTGTAAGCATAAATAAAGCCTCTGATAAAATTAATAAATATATCTATGTTTAAAACATGCTTGTGGTAAACAAGGGTGTAAAACACCATGAAAGAAACAACAAACATGGCACAATACATGACGGTGCTTGATCTGAACGTCGACGAATGTAAAAAGTAGGCAGTAAAAAATATCCATAGCCAATACATAGTGCCAAAAACAACCGCCTTATTGATGTTAAAATTGGCAAGAAAAATTATAGGCATAACTGACATCATTGCCACCTTGACAGGGCTTACGCCCGCACTGCCCTCCAATGGATAATACTGGATTACCATCAATACAATCATGAACAGGACTGCATTGGTCCAGTTATAGTTCTTCAGCTGGAAAAAGCCTTTTATGAAATGCCAGATGCTGGAAAAAATGACGGAAATGTAGGTCATATGATGTTATAATAGCATTATACTGTTTTATCTTGCAGAGAGTTCGTTTTATCTCTTCTGATTCCTAAAATTTTCGGATATCTGCGTGACAACCACTCGGCTATGAAATATTCGGCAATCATGGTCACACAAAACAATGAAAAAGCAATCCAGCCACCCTTCATGGGATGTCCGCATATAAGCCGGACTGCAACATCACACAGCACAATCAATATGCTGAAATGGGTCACCATCAAAGCCATAGAATTTCGTCCCCAATAATGGAAATATCGCCATATGGGACTGGTTTCCACTGACATTATAATCAGTATCAATCCTATCGGTTCAAGCAACGGAGCTCCAAAACTCCAATAAAGAGGCACCGGCGGCCATAGTGCACAATACCATCCGGCTGCAACAATCAACAATCCTATTACTGATACTGCCATTTTATGACAAAGTTGTATCCATCTCAGCACATAGCGATGGAAACAAAAGCCGGCAGCAATCCCTAACCATGCCGTAGCTATGCTATATATGACCCTAAAGGGAGCCTCCTTGATGCTCATGGCAAGAGTGTCACGAGGTCCCAGCAAGGTCTGATAATACCATATGAACAGAGCCACTGCAACTGTGACTATGACGCATCGAACCCGTGGATAGCAGTCACGCGTCCACCACCATAATATTTCCGCACCGAATAGAGCGGGAAGGAACCACAGGGTACCGATACCTCGCAACACCACAGACTTATATACCTCGCGAGCTATGAAGTAAGTATCGTAGTAACCGAAAATCCACAAGATCAGATCAAAAGCGAGGATTATAAGCGTCCAGGCAATATATGGGACTCCGAGCTGATGCCAACGCTTACGGAGAAAGACCTTAAACGGCTGCTGGGTCTGCATGGCATTGACCCAGCCTGATGTGACATAAAACATGCTTATCATATACGAACTGATAAACACATTGACATAAGGAGGGATAAAGCCTGTGGCAAAATGCAGCAGGACGATACTGACAATCGCCACACCTTTGGCTATATCTAAATATGCCAGACGGCGATTTGAGGCATTGATGGTCTGAGGCATGGCATTCATCTACCAATCAGATTTTTCACCATAGTCCGCAACAATTGCCGCCATCGAGGGATAAAAGATGTCGGCAAGATATAACATGGCGTACGGATAACATCTACTTTGTTTTTGTACTTGGTGGCAAGATTGTTAATCTCGCATAAGAAAGTATTATCGGTCGCCTGCCCCTTGTCTGCCGAATATTTATGATATGTCATCTCTGGCAGGACATATGATTCTATCCCATGATTAAGCCTGGCATTATAACATATGTCTACAGCATAGAGATGCCAATGTTTCAGAATATTCTCATCAAATTTCATTGACATAAATACGTCTTTGTGCATGGCAATCAGACATTCATCAAGGGTAACCATGGCTGTCTTCTCAGAAAGCTGACGTCGGGTTATATATCCATCATCAGACTTATATTTTAGATTAGACACCGGACTACCATCTGACGGCATACCTGCAACACCGAGAATCTGAGACGGCTCAAAGGTCAGATCATCATATATACGACATAACAATCGGGAATCCGGGAAACTTATATCCTGATGACAGAATACGAGAATATCTTTTAAATCATCACGATGCAACGCGACCTCTTTATTATATGCTTCCGCAGCAGACTTGTAACCCTTTGCTTTTGAGTCAATCATGTGCACGTCCAACTCAAATGGCAAATCCCCCATGATTGAATCTATCGAATCCAGCAGCATATGCCGGGCCTCTGTCATGTCATTATAACAGCACAGCAATGATATACCAACTGATTTTTTCATCGTCGGATACTGTTAATAGATATCATTAAGAAAGCATATACCCTGAACGACAATGCAGCCACCATGCGTCCATACCATGGCCAATTGCTATAATGGCGTATGAAATAAAGCCGAGAATCACGCCAATGACGGAAACGAGGACGAGGATCTCCTTTTTCATCTGACACATGGCGATGAACTGCTTGGACTTCAGGTGTATAATACATTGTACGACCTGCAGACTCTATCTGACGTGACAAGACAGATTCTTCGCAGTACAGAAAAAGATTCTCATCAAAAAGCCCATTAGCCATAAGATAATCGCTGCGAAGCATCAGACAGCATCCGCTGAGTTTATGACACTGATGTGAGTTCTCAGGATTATCTATGAAATCATCGCAATTTCCTTGAGACTTCTTACGCAGCCCCATTATATCACGTATCCAAGACAAACTGGTAACCCATGAGTCATCACGCTTCATAGGTGTCTGAAACCGACCTTCCGGAGAAACTATAGCCCCACTGATAGCCGCGCAATCCTGACGGCTCATCAATTCGTGGTAAAGAGTGGCAATATATCCAGTGTCATGGAACTCCATATCGGGATTAGCAATCATCACGGCATCACAACCATCTTCTAATGCCATACGTATACCTACGTTATTGCCGGCATTGTATCCTCGGTTGTGCTGCTCAGCCCGAAATCTGATGTTTTTGACATCACAAGCAGTTTCCAACGCATCTACATCGTGCCGGGATGCAGATGCATTGTCAATGACTATGATGTCAAGATCCACACCTGTCTGCTTTGTCAGATACTCGATACACTTTAGAGTATCCGACATCGAATTATAATTGAGAATTACTACGCCTATCATGCCTAAATTTCAAGCACCCCTGAATCCAGTCTTTAATTTATATAAGTAGCGCCTGAGTCTTGCACTATGCCTGTTGAGTGACATCACTTTGTTTGCAAAACTTCTGCCAAGACTCAATCGCAGACTGGCTGGTTCGAATATAGTGACATGGTCTCCCAAAAACGCGATCTTAAATACCTCTATGACTGAGAGCTTTTTCGCCGTAGGATTTCCATCAAAGGCATCTGCCTCAAGCAGAGGGGTGAAGTTGATATCGTCGGCTTTGAGATGGGAGATAGTGTCAAGCGAATCGGAAGCCCAGCGAAACATTATGCTGCTGTCATCAAGACGCGCCCGTGTGATCTGAGATGCCATTGCTGAGGATACTTCAACATTGGCTCTGACTATCGGTGTCTCTGTCATAGAGCCATTGTCAGAGAACACGGGTATAATCTTGCCGCTCTCTGCATCTCGTGCATATGCCCCAGCTGACGGATAGGGGGAGTCGGAGAAGTAGTTCTCAATAAGAGCCGTAGCGTTAGTATCAAGTTGTCCAGGCTGGAAATATGATATGTAGTTTCCTTCTAATGGAGAAATCACATCGCGACGCACTCCCATATAGAAAAATGTGGTGGACTCTCCTCCACAATCCTTGAGTAGGCGGTTAATCATCAGACGCGATGTCCCGAGCCATCCGACATCGACCATGGCTGTTTTTTCACCATCGAGCAGCCCCTCCTGGTGGAAATATTCTCTGATAAGCTCAAACTGGTCGTTTGCTCTACTCTTGAAGGCGGGAGTAAAACGGCCATGGCGAAACAGAGTGTCCATAAATTGCTGCTGCTGTGAAGCATTGACAATACGGACAAACGGTAACTCCACACCATATTCTTTCCGCAATTGTTCGCGTGTATATTGCAACTGCCACAGCAGATGATCTGAATCGCGCCCTATGAGATTGTTACGGTCAGCTATAGCAATATAATCCTCATCACGGCATTCTCTCAGATAAGGCACCATGAGCGATCGGCGCGATACGTAGAGGTAACGCAGCTCTATCCCCTCATGAGGCAGTTGTTCGGCTATCTTCAGCAAGATGTAACTGTCACGGTTGAGGAAATAGAGCTTCTTTATGCCCTTGCGTTTAGCTTCCTCAATAACGAACTGCACATAAGGGATATATGCAGGTGCTACAAAATCGGCAGCCAGCCGTACAGCTGCTGTATCACCGAATCTAAGACGTACATTTCGCGCTATACCTGCCAGTGCCGACATCTGCCACCCGTTTCTCAGCGATGATGCCATATCAATCCATCGTTGCTCTGTGGCTGTAAAGGGAGCTGTCACATGCGTGGCTTTTATGCCTTGTTTGCGAGCATAGCGGACATCGCTGAAATGATTGTCGCCATAGTGCACCCAGCTGTCAACCTGACGTGCTATGTCGGACTTTGCGACTTCGGCATAAAGCTTACCATGCTGATGCTTGCATGCACCAGCCTCACATGACACAACCACCTCCTCATCACCCTTTAGACAACCTTCACGCCTAAGTATATCAGCAAGGAAAGTCGACGGAAGATACATGTCGGAAATAAACATTATCCTGTCACCTTTGGCTCGGTGATTATCTATAATTGCTTTCACATGAGGATTGACGCAGAGCTGACGGCTTTCCTCTTCCATCTCAGCCTGCTTAAGTGCCTCAGCAGTGTATGGGGCAAAGCACTCCGCCTCAGTTGACGAGTATATGGAGTCAATCGTGGCAAATGATCCCTTCTCGGCACATGAACGCCAGTTATAGAATGCCTCAGCCTGTGAATGATCTTCCTGCCATAATCTGGCGCCCATCAGCCGCCATATTATATCAGGACGTCCGCAACGGCGCACTAAAGCAGTGTCAAATATATCAAATGATGCTAAATTCATATGTCGTAACAATTTGCGGACATGCCGTGGCATGTCCCTACAGATGGAGTGCCTCCATCATTGCCTTGTGGCTGTTTTCCCAGGTGAAGCGATGAATGTTTTCCGCAGCCTGGCGGGCAATGCGAGTCCGCAACCCGTCATCCTTGAGCAACTTTATCACATTGGCAGCCATGGCATCCGCATCACCGACAGGAGAAATCAAAGCCGTCACGCCGTCAGTAGCCATCTCTTTAAAGCCTCCGCAGTCGGTGCATGCCACGGTTGCGCCGCATATCATTGCCTCTCCCACTGTCAGCCCCCACCCTTCTGAGCGACTGGTAGCTATGAAGACTTGTGACGAATTATATATCTCATTATGTTCTTCACGTGAAGGGCATCGTGTATATTCTACCCAGTCTGGCAAAAAGTCAGGACGCTCGGGCGTACCAAACATCTTCACTGACAGATTCGGCACCTCGTTTTTGACCTTCCGAAGAGCATCCCATCCCATTTGGCAATCCTTCAACGGCATATCGTGCCATAGCATGCTCACAATAGGACAGGTTCGTTCAGCAACTGGAACCGACATTTTAAAATATTCAAAATCAAAGCCGTTGCATACCAATACCGAATCCTCGGCATACTGAAATCTCAACATGTCCTTGAGCCATGTAGCTATAGCTATCTTATTTAAAGACATATGATAGGTATCATCCAGAATGGCTCGGAGACCGGGACCCCAATCCTCTTTACCCTGTATGAAATAAAACTTTTTATCCGCATCCACTGGGTAACGGTCGAGATACCATGCAGTATATGGCGAAGTAGCTATATACCTGTCAGCACCCTTCGGCACATGGCAGTAGTTGAGCGAGAATGTAAGCCGTTCCTTAATCTGTGGATTAATATTCATCCATTTGCCATAAGAATAGCCCCTGAAATACTTCTGCACATACCTCACCACGCCTGACAACTTGAATTTCAGAGGTTTCTGGCGGTAAAATATACTGCCAGCATAGCATACCGTCACACGGTGACCGTCAGCCACCATGCGTCCCGCATGCTCCATCACCACCTTGTATCCCCCCGTAGGCCCTTCCGCCGGACTCGGGAGCAGAAACACTACGTGCATCTATTGTTTGTAATACTCTTTAAACCAGGCTATGAACCGTTCTATGCCCTCATCAAGCGGAGTCGATGCTTCATACCCGAAATCATCACGCAGCTTCTCCACCGAGGCATATGTGGTGTGTACATCACCAGGCTGCATGTCGGTATATTCCTTTTCAGCAATCATGCCGAGGCTCCTCTCCACCGAGGAGATAAAATCCATAAGATTAACCGGGCTTCCATGTCCTATGTTATAGACCTTAGGAGAGCCTTCCGGTCGATCAATCACCTTCAATACTCCACCTACGATATCATCTATATATGTGAAATCGCGTGACAAGTTGCCATGATTAAACACTTTAATAGGCTTGCCTGCCATTATCGCCTTGGCGAAAAGCGCAGGAGCCATGTCGGGACGTCCCCAGGGACCGTAGACAGTAAAGAAACGCAGCCCTGTGGCATGCACTCCATAAAGCTTGTGATAGACCATCGCCATCAGTTCGTCGGTGCGCTTGGTCACCGCGTATATCGATGCCTGATCCTTAACCTCATCATCCTCATCAAATGGCACTTTGGCGTTGTCACCGTAGACCGAGCTTGACGAAGCATACACAAGATGCTTCACAGGCATCTGACGGGAACACTCAAGCACATTGAGGAAACCGTCAATATTAGCCTTGATATATGCCCGCGGGTTTTCAAGCGAATACCTCACCCCTGGCTGTGCCGCAAGATTCACCACCACATCCGGCTTAAACGCCACCCAAAGCGCATTAAACACATCAAAATCAGTGATATCGGTTTTAGAAAATTCAAACTTGGGATATTTTCCGCTGCGCGACAGGTATGTACCTGTCGCATTGTCGTAGACAATGCCCAACTCTGCCAACCGACCCTTCTTGAGCCCGATGTCATAGTAGTCATTGACAATGTCAACGCCAAGCACCTCTTCGCTCCTCTCCAGCAAAGCCTTGCAAAGATGGTATCCAATAAATCCGGCAGCCCCGGTAACAAGCACTTTCATTATAAATGAACGTTTCAGTCTGAATATAGTTTCTTATATGTAAAATCATGACCTTGTAGTAGGAACCATGCCCTGACAAGTCTGATTTTTAATTTATTGATAATCATTCTATGCCTGTTGGTGCTGTATCTGCTGTCTTTTTTCACATGCTCAATACGACGGATATGGTCTGAATTTCCCATATGTTCTCCCTTCGGCAAAAACAAAGCAGGCTGAATATTCTCCTTAAAATACGCAAGTCGTAACGATAACTGATCCCGTCTAGAATTTGACAAATAAATATTCCAGAACAAATCCAGCACGTGAGCTACTTCAGTTCTATGTATAGCCCAAAATATCAAGTTGTTTTCAAACAGTCCCGCATTTCTCGGGAAATTCTCATGTATATGCAGTCTCAATGATTTAATAAGCTGCCATGTCCTATCACTACCATAATACATGCAATCAAAAATTTCCTTATACACACAGTTTCGATATGGATGTATCACATGTCCTACGATTTCATGCTGACTATATAATTCATCCGCCCTTATATATATGAAATCATCAAGTATAAGATTGTTGGCATCAATGTAGATGCAATAATCATACTCTTTCAACAATACATGTGGGTGGAATTTAGGATATCTTGATACACGTGTATTGTCCCTATGCTTGAAAGGGATCGGACGTATCTGCCATACTCCTACCTTATCCTCCGGAATATCATTTGAAAAACAGATATAATCATAGTCGGCAGCGACACACTGCGGCTGCATCAGATTATCATAACCTCCTGTAAGGGCTGTATAGACACATTTTTTCATCAGACTATTGCAATTGATTGTTATCTATAGGAATCAAGTGAAAAAAAGGATTTGAATCTATTCCAACGGCTGTTTGGATACGTCATGACCCATTGTGGAGTATCATTTGACCGCCGAATACGCATACGGAACAAGAGATTAACCACCATTACTGTGAATTTTTCTCTGATAGAACGTACTGCCAGACTCAATTGTGCATCATTCCAAAGTGATGATCTATATGCTTTACGCCAGCACGCATCAAAAGCTGCTGGTTCAAAACGATAAAGAATCCATGGCTTTGACTTACCTACAAAATGATATATTCGGATATCGCCATCATACACTGCTTCCTTATCTTCCTTGAAATCAGTTCCTTTCCTTAAATCTTCACTTATCACATCTCTATGGCATGTAAGATTGAATTTCCTATGTTTGAACAAGACTTTACCCTCTAATACCTTGTTAAGAACATCCTGGTCATGATATCTGATTACCGCAGCATTGTCCTTTATAAATTCAATGCATCTATCCTTGACTTTATTATCCCGGAAATAATCAACATTAAACAATATCACACCAGCATTGAAATAACAGCCCTCAATCCCTATATAGCGTGCGTCACGGTATTCGTCAACTGCAGCCGCAGCCATTCCATCTAAATCTGTCTCATACAATTCCCTAATCGAACCAAGTATGATGGCATCAGCATCAATATGTAATATTTTATGAACTTCCGCAGGCAACACGTCCCCAAGAGCCAGTCTTGCCCACGTGGTCCGGGAAAGATACTCGCCGAGATCGAGCGATGGTACCCATTCATTGAATGAGGCATCAGTCAATTCTATGATTGTTATTTTATGGCTGAGCTTTCTGAATTTATCCTTATTATATTCTGATACATTATCAGCAAGGACGTAAACACGTATATCCTCTTCTGGATGCTGCTGAAACAGCGATGAGAGCATCACCCCACACCATGGAGCATAATTATCATCAGTAGCAGTGAGTATGTTCATCATCTTTGATTCTGCCATATATGAGTCTTGTGTGCCTATGAATTATACGTGTCTTTTTATTCTGCGCACATGCATCCAGATGTCGCTTAACAGATACATATATCTTTGAATCTTCTCCAATTTATTCTGGGAGGGGTTCAATAGTTTCTTCTGCACCAGTGCATGCCACCAAAACAGCCAATCGTGTTCCTTCTTTGCTATGGTCATCCTGGCATCATACAAGGCTCCGTAAAACAAATCATGAAATGCGTCATCAGCCTGTGATACGCTATCAGGATAAACACGATATTTGACCAAAGTGTCTTCGATCACATGAATATGATGTCCAGCAAACGCACACCTGAATGCAAAAGGGAAATCCTCAAGCATAGGATATCTTAAATCCATGCCACCCATCTGCCTCATCAGAGAGGTTTTAATAAAGAAAGTCGGACCTTCGACTATGCCGTGTCCAGCCAATGCCATATTACGAGCCTGCTCATATGGATCTTGGGTGTTTAGAAGATCCTCCATCAAATATCTCGGACCGATTTCTCCTCCATCTCCGTCAATGAGCAACGTGCCGCACACAATTATTCCGTCATCCGATAACTGACTATCTTCTACATATCGTCTGATGGCATCATGCCTCAATATATCGTCACCCGCGATATATTTTATCCAAATCCCGGTCACGTAATTTAACGCGAAATTATAGTTCCCACATATGCCAAGGTTCCGAGGAGTATGAATCTGCTTGATACGAGAAAAATACGCCCTATTTGCATCTGTCCAATTCCTACATATAGCCACGGTATCGTCCGTAGAACCGTCATCACTGATAATCAACTCCAAAGGGCCTCCATAATCCTGCATCCTAATGCTATCAAGGGTTTCAGCGACGTAATGGCTGGAATTATATGTGACAACCACGACCGACACCAACGGCATATTTTTCATTGCAGCAATCCTATCCATGCTTAAATCTCATTATCGCGCATCATATCTGACAGCATGACCGTCAATGCTCCAAACATATACATTTTATGCCGCAACATCCACAGAATTATTCTATGCTTCATGAAAGGACACACAACATACTGCATCTGGTTTCCGTACATTCGTCCTATCTTTTTGAACATCAGCTTCACGCCATCGTAACCATAGCGTGAGGCCACTGATCGCGATTCGGAGACAGCTCTTATCGCCGGACTACATTTCATATCACTTAGAAAGTCACGTCTGGATGCGCCGGGATAATATTCATGATACAATGCAATATACTCCGAATCATCTTCCAGGATTTTGGAAAGGGGGTATAGTGAAATTGTTATGTTGACATCTCTCTCTGTCGATGTATTCGAGCCAAAAACAGCATCCAATCTTTCATACGCCGAGCATAGAGCTTTAATCTTCTGTCTGATTTCTTCTGCCGACAGTTCGTATCGTCGCGAATGATCCACGGTATGTCCATATAAATTATACGGAATGGCTCTAATGCTTCGGACTCTGGACCATATACAAAGGTTGAAGAGCGTGTCTTCACCGAAACTGACCGATTCAGCAAATCTAGCACCTGCATCGCATACCGTCTCTCGCCTGTAAATCTTGCCCCATACAGCTGTGCCAAGCATACTCCGACCCACTGTATCGGCATACTCTGCAATTTCACAGCCCTTCCAGACCCTGTCCAGTCCGCTTGAGCAGGTGGTTATGTCATGTCCATCAGCTTCTCTTAGCAAAGCCGACAGAAAGCCTGGGCAAAGAAAGTCATCAGCATCAACAAAACACAGATATTCCCCCGATGCGGCATCCATGCCCACGTTACGTGCCGAGCTGACACCGCCATTGTCCTTACGGATATAGCGTATCTTTTCAGGCATTGCCTTAGCATATCGTAGGCACACAGCCTCCGAACCGTCATTCGAGCCGTCGTCAATGATAAGTAGCTCGTAGTCTTTGTATTCCTGTGAGAGTATGCTCTCAAAACAGGTCGCTAAGTGTGAGACCTTGTTGTAAACCGGAACTATAACCGAAACTTTCGGGGACATGTCATACAAGATAATAATCGGGACGTTTTTTCAGACCGAATTTCCACAAAAGCCTCAGCAACACTACACTTATCTTAAACCTGAGCGGAGCTTTGCAGTTTATCGGAGCATCAGGCCATGGGGATATGACACGGTAGTGATGCCAAAGCATGGTAAACGGGTGAGGCATCATCACCCATTTCTGCCACGGTTTTGGAAGGTATTCATAATGAATTATACAATTGCTTCCATCTCTGGCAATCACTCTTTCTATATCGTTTTTCAACTCTGCATCCATGTGCAGTTCAGACTTATCGCATCTAAGAAACGCAGACATCATGTTCCACTTGGGAGATATGTATCTTACCCTATCGTTCAACACAATATTAAAGGCATCCTGATCATGGTACACAAATTTTTCAGGGTCATTTTTAATGGCATCCATACACCTCTCACCGAATTTGCCTTCTCTAAACCGCTCTAAATCCAAAAGCATGATTCCAGCGCAGAAATAGTCATTTTCCAGTCCCAATCTTTCCTTATGTTTTGTGTTATAACTGTCAACGCATGCAGCTACGACAGCTCTATTACCCATATCCATGTTATAGAGCTCTTTTATATCCCTATTGACAATCACATCACAATCCAGATATAATATCCTGTTAAGAAAGGTTGGAAGGAAAAGTTCACACATTATACGGTAATATGTAGCCAATGACACGTGATCTCCATCCTTTATTGGACAGTTTGAAAATAAACCGGCATCAGGATCTATGACAGTGACAGTACAATCATACCGCATAGACAAAATTTCAAACCGTTGTCTATCAATGACTGATATACAAGTCCCCAATATGTATATGTCAATATGATGATCCTTATTGTTTTCAAGCAATGATGTGAGCATCACCCCGCAATACGGGGCATAATTGTCATCTGTGGCACACAAAATGTTAATAGTCTGATGAGATATCTCCTTTTCTTTCATAAGAACCTCTTTAAATCAGTCATCATAAGTGCATATCTGGCCATCTTGTTGACGAGTCCGTGCTTTGGAATATCCAATAAATAACGCTGTACACGTGCATGCCACCAAGAAAGATACTTCCTGTCACGTTTTGCTATACGCATGCGCCAGTCGTTCAACGAAGCATAGCAGCACCACCAGAACTTCTGGTAGTAGACGCTACCCTCCTTGCTCACCGACTGGTACTCTCTGTATCTGACAAGCTCCTTCTTAAGCATATGGATGTGGTAGCCGTTATATACATATTTCATTGCCAACGGCCAGTCTTCCACATAAGGGTATGTTTCATCAAAACCGCCCAGTTCTCGCAATGTAGCTGTCTCAAGGAAAAAAGAGGGACCTTCAATTATATACGAAAATTCGCTCAATGCTTTTTCTTGGTCCTGGACATCGCATTCAAGCAAGCCCTCGGCCCTCATTCTCGGCTCTTTATCTCCATTCGTGTCAAATGGTTGCAGACGACACATTATGAACTTGTCGTCAGTGCGTCGCGCCTCAGCCACAAACTCAGCTATGCAGTCAGAGGTCAAAATATCATCGCCAGCTATATATTTTACCCATGAACCATTTACAGCACGCAAAGCCCTGTTATAATTGCTGCTGATTCCAGTGTTAACCTCCGAACGGATTATCCGTGCATCAGGAAATCTTTCATGATGCTCTTTTAACCACGTATCACAGATCTGCAATGTGTCATCTTCCGAACAGTCATCGCTGATTATCAATTGTATCTCTCCAGTGTAACATTGAGATACGATGCTATCCAGTGTCTCAGCCACATATTTTCCGGAATTATATGTAACAACCACTACGGATATCTTAGGAGTGCTCACGGATATATATACCTACTGTCATTTTAATACTTTATGCAAAAAGTTACCATTAGATAACTCAAAGCGTTTTTTTGCAATATTAGTGCAATATGAATCATACTTATCTTCAGACATCACACTCATATGTGTCGGTATCTCAGATAAAGAGTCGATGGCTATGCCGAGGCCATTGTCAGTTATCCATTGTGCCAGAGCACAGCCTGACCAGACGATGACGGGCTTGCCAGTGACTATGTAGAGAGAGAGTTTATGGCTGGTGTTATATGACAAATAGCGGCCGACAGAAGAAGTAAAGCATGTGGCAGTATCCGGGCCGTCCCACACGAGTCCCCACGCACCATCTACATCTGACGGATCATCAGCCTGAAACACTCCTTTGTAATGCACATTCGGATTATCGTATGTTGTTTTTGCGCCGACTCCATATAGGTAAGTGGGCACTCTCCAATCTTTTTCATCAAAAGCCTTCAGAAAGCCGCTCTTGCCAAGGTTGCCACAGAATACTATGCTGTTATATTCTGACGGACTTTTAAATACAGCACTATCTGTATAGTAATCAAAGAGATAAAGCACATCCATATGGGTCCCTATTCCCTGACCGAGCAGATAATCACGCATATATGGAGTGTGAACGATAAGGCGGCTGACCGAGCTTAATGTCCCTTTCTCCAAATGGCTTAATGTTTCATACCCCTGACGCAGCCGGTCCAGGTCATGTATGAGCAGCGTCACCTTGATACCTTGATATTTCAGAAACTTCAGATACCATACAGGAAGCATCGACGGATATTGGAATATGACTTCTTTGGCTCCAAGTAGTTTGCTGAAATACAAACGCATCAGCATCATCGCCCTTTTGCGCGAAGCCTCCTTAGGATTCTTAGCCGATGGGTAAAACATGGTGACAGTATCATACCCTGCTGCTTTTAACGTGCGGGTAGCATCCTTGCGTGCCTTGGGTCCAGCATGCACTGCCTTGTCAAAATACCATGTAAAATCCACAGCTACACGTCTTCTCATCTCTATTTGCTGAAAGGCTTCATCAACATGTATTTATGGAACTGGAGCCACCGCTTCATCATAGCGCGGCTATAGGATGTATAGGGTGGCAAGAAATCCTTGACACTGAGCATGTCTCTCTCCATGTTATCCATATGCTCTGCTGATCCGTCATCATAGCGCTCCATGTTCATGGCAAGCCACTTCAGATAGTGTTTTCGCATCAGTCCAGCATGACGTATGGCTATATTAAGGTGACAATCACGGAAGTATTTCCGCTCTATGGAACACAATTGCTTAAATGAGGTCAATTCAACAAGATGGCCTGGATTGAAACCATCGGTCATAGCTGACCCACCACGAATCACATAGTTATAGTAAGGACGGTTGGATATTAAATTGACAGCATCAGATGCCTCATATGCCAAATATGACATCGTGAACGCTCTGTCTTCATTGTATCTTAAGCTGCTATCAAAAACCAAACCGTTAGTCCTGATTAATGACAACCGGAAGAAATTTCTGATATACCCCCAATATGACGCAGAACAGTCAAACAGAAGACGCGCACATAACACTCTGTCAAGCGATGCCACATTCTCTTCATCGGTCTCCACCCATCCAGGCAACAGGCTCTGCCGAGTCTCAACATTGCCACTATGCCAAAAATGCTCAGTATATCCTGATATCAACATGTCAGCATTGTATGACTCTATCAGATTAACAGCATTGCAAATGTAGACAGCATCGATATAATCATCGCTATCAATAAATGTCACGTATTCTCCACATGCCAGTTCCATACCTCTGTTACGGGCAGCACTAACACCAGAATTTTTCTGTGAAAGTACTTTAAAGCGCGAATCCTCATCAGCATATCGGAGCATAATATCAAGCGAACCGTCTGTCGAACCATCATCAATCAATATGCACTCCCAATCAGCATATAATTGGTGCATAATGCTGTCAAGACATCGTGGAAGCACAACAGCCGTGTTGTAGACAGGAACTATTACCGATACTTTCACCATGACATCATATGGAGGCAGCCTTATCCCGCTTGAATATAGACTGGAGCAGTCGCTTGAAAAAGACTCTGAAATTAAGTGACACAGCCCATAATATAGGTGTGGACACCATGAATATCACAATGGCGAATATAGCCGCCTTCATAGCAAAATCCAGCCATGGATTGCTAATCATAACTGCCGATGAGACATGTTCTGTGACAAAAAAAGCCACCAAAGCCCCAATCAACATCGGCCACAATGTCTTGACCCAAAGCAGCCAATATCTCAATGGATTAACCTTGAAACCACGAGTAAAAAGGAAATAGGTCTTCCATACGTAGATTATCAATATCGAGGCTGTGAGGTCTCCCATCAACACTCCAGGAAGCCCCCACCTCATGCCGCACAAGATGGCTACGGAAATTGAGATTGCCGATTCAGCTATCGGAGCCCAAACATCTGAAAACAGCCCGTATGCATTGATAAAGTAATCCGTGGGGCCACGCATGACTCCGAAAGTATAGCCTATGACAATAATTGCCACCACCGTAGGAGACACGATACACTCGGGTCCGAGCCACACATTGACAAATGGAGATAACAGATAGTAGAAGCAGAAAGCAAGATTTCCAACGATAAACAGGCGAGATATAAACAGCTGGGAAAAAATCTCCACAATCTTATTTTTATCACCCTCTGCGACAAGGTTACCTACACTGCCGCCGGCACTGTCTAATATGCCGTTGAAAAGATTCTGGATGCGGCTTGTTATGATTGTGTAATTGGCATAGAGAGCCACACTTGAGAGTGATGCGAAAGCATAGATTAGCATCGGCTGTGACTGACCTTTGACAAACAATCCAAGCTTATGCACCACAACCTGCTTGATTTTGCTGGTCACTTCAGGATATTTCTTAAGCAGTCTGCGCCCTTCTTTGAGTTCACTTTTGAGCCAAGGATAGGTCTTATGGAGCTTCCAGTTAATAAGCAATGTATTGGCTATACCCGCTGTCAGCTCAATGGCAAGAAACAGATAAAAATTAGACCATAACATCGCACATCCCATCTGTATAAACAGCTTCAGGGTCGTTGTCAGTTGGAAATAGCCCGTCACCACATAATTACGCTGGTCGGCACTAAGCAATACCATCCTGTAATTGAAGAAATACCCCAACATCGAACCAGTGAGGTATATGTAGAACGATGCATAGATCACACCCATTGAAAATGAGGTGTCGGAAAATATCAATGGCAGGAAAAACGATACTATTATAGCCGCGCCATAGATGAATATGCCTATCCAACGATAGAGATAGCCCATCACCGAAATAAGCTCATTGATTTTCGTCTCATCACCGTCAAATACAGGCTTGAACAGCAGATAGGAGATAGCAGTACCGATGCCGAGTTCCGCCAGATTCAGAAATCCGAGCACACTCCCGACCGTGCCGTTTAAACCCATGAACTCCAGTCCTAGATAATCAATGAATATCCTGCGCGTAAAGAAAGCAGTCAGCAGCGATGCAAAATAGCAAAGCATATTGACCTTGGCATTCTTGAGCGATTTGGCTACGCGGGACTCACGTCTCATATACTATCTTTTTTCTTAGTGGTTGGCCGAGACAAAGCAAAGACAATACGGGGGACATTTCTATCACCTTGATGGCTGATAGTGTTATGACAGTTGTTACAAGTGTTGAAAAGCCGATTATGACAAGCTGCATCAAAGGATTGCCTTCCATGCCCATATGCATCAATAGGATCGGTGAAAAATGACAGATTATTTCACTTAGCACGAAATAATGCAGCAGATATAGTCCAAGCGTGTTTTTCCCACACAATACAAGAAAATTGCCGATATAGTGATCTTTCCGGAAATAACCCCTCATGTTACGCATGATTAAGAATATCACAAATACCCCCAATAATGACAGAAAAGATTTAATTAATGGTTGATTATAGAAACTCAACAACAAAAACAACATTATAATGATTCCAAAAAACAATATGTGTCCATCAACATAAGAATATATGCGTCTATGAACGTATCTAATCAAAGCTCCTATCAAAAATGGAATCAAATATACACAGAAAAATGACAATTGAAACGCATCAGCCCAAGGTGTATTAAGCATGCCGTAACGAAAAGCCAGGGATGTCAGAATCTTATCAGCAATTATAACTAAACAAATAATCCCAACCTTCTTAGTCAATGAGCAACGTCTGATATACTTAAACAAGACATACCCGACAACTTCCACTACAAAAAGTGTCGGAAGGAACCAGAAACCATTCTTCATTCTGGCAAATAAATCCAATGAATCCCCATATATCCAGGCATGGATTAGATAAATAACCACTGTGGGCAGCAGCAACTGAAGAGCGAGTTTACGGACTTTTATAATAACCGGCATTGAACTTATCGCGCACAGAAAACCGCTTATAAAGAAGAACATCTCCAACATTACAAAACGAAACGCCTCAACAGTCACGCATGTATAATCCAGTGGAGAGCCCATAACCTGATGACTATATATGACCATCAACATAGCCAACCCTCTCATAGCATCCAACCACTCCATTCGTTTGGATGGCTGTTGAAGGGTAAAGGTATCTGACTGGATTTTCGCTATAGATGTAACCATTTACTGTTTCAGAGGAGTTGGACGAGATCGGGGGATACTTCGGCGGTGACGCTGCCGATAGAGGGAATGGTGACCACGAGACGGCGGTTGCGGTGGCCTTTGACTCGCTGAAAGACGCCTGTCACGCCATCAAATGGACCTCCGAGGATTCTTACACGACTGCCACGGGTTATATTGACCTCATCAGGAGTAAGATAACTGATGCTTTCATCAGCCACTGACTTTGACGCTACCTTTATAAAGTCGCTCATATCCTTGTTTGCCACGACCAGCGGCTGGTTTCCACCCGAAGAGGCTGACATGACAAACTGCAATCTCTCTACACGCTGTTTGGCTTGGAGAAGGCTCTCTTTAGTGGCATTGACGAAAACCATGCTCGGGATAGCCGGCACGAGATAGCGCCCCTTACGTCCATGATACACCCTTACCGCCAGTTTCTTGGGGACGAAAACGGTATAGCCGAGCTGCGTCAGATGTTCCTCTACGCTTTTTTCCGCTTTATACGCCCTCATGACATACCACCGGGGTATATTTCCGCTATGTTCTGATGGTGTTTGTTCCCCTGTCTTTGTCACGTTAATAATTGACTGTTGACAAATTCAGACCGATTTTTATAGCTTGTTCGTGACGGTCAAAGCAATCTCTTAGTTCATCCCAATCTTGACAACGCGCTATTAATCAACACATTATAGCCGAACGAGCAAGAAACAGGACAATTATAAGTCATAACTCCTACGCAGTATGACTCTGCATCACAAACTAATGCAAAGTTACGAAATATAATTGATTATACAGCGTCCTGACGCGTAATTTATAGCCAAGCACAGGATAAACAGAGATGGCTGCAAGCGTCAATCCATGCGGGAGCGGTAATCCTCATAAGTGAAGCGCCGCAGTTCATGGCATCGCCCATCTACATCGCAAAGTATCATGGACGGATGCTGGATGCCGTTGAACATGTTGGTTTTGACTGTAGTGTAATGGTTCATGTCCTCAAGGCGCAGACGGTCCCCGATCCGCAGCGGACGCGCAAAACTCCAGTCTCCCATGAAGTCCCCACTAAGACACGAATTGCCTCCCAGACGATAAGTAGGCAACGAGGCATCCACAGGCATGCTGCCTGTGATAGCAGGCTTGTAGGGCATCTCCAGACAGTCAGGCATATGGCATGCAAACGAAGCATCTATAATAGCCGTCTTAATGCCCTGATTGTCAACAATGTCTACTACCGATGTCATAAGGTCACCCGTCCGCCACATAAACGCACTCCCTGGCTCAAGTATGACCTGAACTCCCGTATGACGGCCTCTGAATCGGCGTATGACCTCTATCAGATGGTCTGTATCGTAACCCTCACGGGTCATCAAGTGGCCGCCACCCATATTAACCCACTTGACCTGATCAATCCACTCCCCGAAGTCAGCTTCAAACGCCTCCAGCACCTTCTCGAGGTCATGGCTCGAACTCTCGCACAAGGCATGGAAATGCAATCCTTCAATCCTTTCGGGCAAACCGCCGGCTTCACGCAGCACATCAGCTGTGACACCAAAACGGCTTCCGGGCAGAGCCGGATTGTAGATATCGGTTTCTATCACCGAGCATTGCGGATTGACGCGCAGACCAGGTGAAGCTGCTGATTCAGCCACCAACGATTTGAACCGCTCAAACTGATGCAACGAATTGAAGGTGATATGAGTCGAACGTTCCAGATACTCCCCTATTGTTTCATCAGTATATGCCGGGCAATAACTATGAGCCTCTCCGCCCAATTCGTCACATCCGAGACGCAGCTCGTTGAGCGAACTTGCTGTGAAGTCACGGCAATATTCACGCACTATCGGAAACGTCTTCCACAAAGCATTGGCTTTGAATGCCATGATTATCTTGGCTCCAGATGCTTCAGCTACATGGCTTATGAGTGACAGATTGCGGCGGATACGCGACTCATATACGATATAGAATGGTGTGGGTATCTCTGATTCGTTGTTATAGACCATGACAAGTATTAACCTTTTAGACGATTTTGAATCTTGCAAATTTCAGCATAAGCACTTTCTGACCAGTATTGTCAAACGTTACTCTGATACGGTGATCAGGCTGCTCGCGGTCAATCTCCTCGATAGTACCGCGTCCGAATATCTGGTGCTCTATCACCATGCCGACAGACAACTCTGACGAATTGTGAAGCGATGCCCCTCCTGCCGAAGCTGTGGAGGCAGCCTGGCGTGGTTCTACCCGCGGAGTGACGTTGCCATGATAGTCGCTGAGCGACCATGAGCCGCCACCTCGCTTCTTGGATGCCGCCATGCCAGAAGGCGAGCCTAATGACGAATGATATGAATCGCGATAACGTTCCACAGGATTAAACATCGTCCGACCCGTTACGCTTGTGCCTGTTACCGGTTTAAGATATCTGGTGTCTATATCTCTGATAAATCGTGACGGACTGCATGTAGCAGTCATACCGTTGCGGAAACGGCTGCTCGCATAACTTATCATGCAAAAACGCTTGGCTCGTGTGATAGCCACATAGAGCAGACGGCGTTCCTCCTCCACCTCCTCGGCACTGGCAGCACTCATGGAGTTGGGGAATAAGTCTTCTTCGACACCGACGATGAAAACGTTGGCAAATTCAAGCCCTTTGGCTGCATGCACGGTCATAAGGGTGACCTTTGCCGAGTCATCCTCTTCGTCCTTGTCCTGATCGGTGGCAAGCGACACCTCGCTAAGGAAATATTCCATGCCGATGTCCTCGTTGCCCTCCTCGGTGTGCATCTTGACAAACTGTCGGGCACCGTTGACAAGCTCCTGCAGGTTCTCTATGCGCGATATGCTCTCAGGGGTACGGTCACCTTGTAGCTGTGAAATCATGCCTGTCTCGGAGATAATCAGTTGAGCCAGGGTGGCGGCATCGGTAGTAGCGTGACTGTCAATGAATTTCTCCATCAGCTCTCTGAAGCCCTGTAGTTTTCGTTTCGTACCGTTATTGAGTCCGGTATCTATAGTGTCAAGATGCGTTATGACATGCCATACGCTCACATCGTTATCAATGGCTGCTCGTGTGAGCTTAGCCAGCGTGGTGTCACCGATGCCTCGCGCCGGCACATTGATGACGCGGCGAAGAGCCTCGTCATCGTCAGGATTGACCGACAGACGGAAATATGACACTGCATCCTTGACCTCCTTGCGCTGATAAAACGACTGGCCTCCGTAGATACGGTAGGGTATGCTCTGCTTGCGCAGAGCCTCCTCAAGTATGCGGCTCTGGGAATTGGTGCGGTAGAGTATGGCAAAGTCATCATAGCTGTCATGGCGTGTCAGCTTCACCTGAGCCACGCGGTTAGCCACGAGAAAACCTTCCTCATAATCGCTGTAAGCCTGAACGAGCTCGATGCGGTCACCTTTGTCATTGCGCGAGAACACCTTTTTGGGTATCTGCCCCTCGTTTTTGTCAATCAGCGAGTTGGCGGCATTGATGATGGTCTGCGTCGAGCGGTAGTTTTCCTCAAGCTTGAATATTTTGAGGGTCTTATAAGTGCGATTGAGATTAAGGATATTGGCTATATTGGCTCCTCGGAAACTGTAGATGCTCTGTGCATCGTCACCCACCACCATCAGTCTGCCGCACTCACCGCACAGCTGCGACACAATCAGATGCTGGGCAAAATTGGTATCCTGATACTCATCCACAAGCACATAGCGGAAAAACTCGGCATAGTGGTTGCGTATCTCGGGATTGTCACGCAGCAGCAGATTGGTGTAATAGAGCAGGTCGTCAAAGTCCATAGCCGATGCAACTATGCAACGGTTGCGGTAAGCGGCATAGATTTCATGGATGAGCGGACGGCGAGCACGTCGGTCAGCTGCCATCAGCTCCTCATTGGCAGCATATGCCTCTGGGGAGATGAGCGAGTTTTTTGCCCAGGATATAGCATTAGCAACAGTAGAAGCCTTATAGACTTTCTCGTCAAGCTGCATATCCTTGATGATGGTCTTGACAAGAGCCTTGCTGTCGGCAGCATCATAGATGGTGTAGGAACTTTTGAAGCCTATCTTATCGGCGTGAATGCGAAGTATGCGCGCGAAGATGGAGTGGAAAGTACCCATCCACAGACGCGATGCAGCCTCATGCCCCACAAGTGTCTCGATGCGTTCGCGCATCTCACGCGCTGCCTTGTTAGTAAACGTCAGAGCAAGGATGCGCCACGGTTCCACTCCGTGAGCAAGCAGATGCAATATCTTATATGTCAGCACCCTCGTCTTGCCGGAGCCTGCTCCGGCAATGACGAGCTGGGGACCGTCGGTGTACACCACCGCGGCCCTCTGCTGGTCATTAAGTTCGTCAAGATAGCTGTTATCCATCAAATTTTTATCAGGTTACTGCGGCTCATTTCCGGCAAATTCCATCAGGTATGCCTTGATGAACTCGTCAATGTCTCCGTCCATGACACCATTGACATCACTGGTCTGGTGGTTGGTGCGGTGATCCTTGACACGGCGGTCATCAAACACGTAGCTGCGTATCTGACTGCCCCACTCGATTTTCATCTTGCCTGCCTCGATCTTCGCCTGCTCCTGCATGCGGTGCTGGAGCTCCTTCTCATAGAGGATTGAGCGCAACTGACGCAGAGCGTTCTCCTTGTTCTTAGGCTGGTCGCGGGTCTCAGTGTTCTCAATGAGGATTTCCTCCTTCTCGCCGGTATAGGGATCGGTAAACTGGTAGCGCAGACGCACACCTGATTCCACCTTGTTGACGTTCTGACCGCCGGCGCCACCACTTCGGAAGGTATCCCACGATATAAGAGCCTGCTCTACCTTGACCTCGATGGTATCATCTACCAGCGGGGTCACGAATACGCTCGCAAACGAGGTCATACGTTTGCCCTGCGCATTGTAGGGAGACACACGCACGAGTCGGTGCACACCGTTCTCACTCTTAAGATAGCCGTAGGCAAACGCACCCTCGATATTGATGGTACAGGACTTGATACCAGCCTCATCACCCTCAAGCAGGTTGGCGATGGATGTCTTGTAGCCATGCTTCTCAGCCCAGCGCAGATACATGCGCATGAGCATCTGCGCCCAGTCCTGGCTTTCTGTACCGCCGGCACCTGAGTTGATTTTGATTACGGCATCCATCTTGTCCTCCTCGCGGCGCAACATGTTACGCAACTCGAGCGACTCGATTTTCTCGATAGTCGAGGCATACAACGCATCAAGCTCCGACTCCTCCACTATGCCCTCTTTGAGGAAGTCCCATGCGAGCTGTAGTTCTTCGGTAGCCTTATCGATTTCGTTATATCCGTCAATCCATGCCTGGATGTCCTTGATTTTCTTCATCTGTGCCTGAGCCTCCTTGGGATGCTCCCAGAAGTCGGGCACATGTGTGCGGAGCTCTTCCTCCTCTACTTCTATTTTCTTGCTGTCGATGTCAAAGATACCTCCTCAGCGCCAGCTTGCGCTCAAAGGTCTCTTTTAGCTGTTCGGGGGTAATCATGATTATTCCGGACGTTAATTGGGTTTGGTTAATAATATATGTATTACAGTCTCTGTTGTCAAATATCATACATCTCGTCAATCTCACGCGAATAACGCGCATTGATTACGGGACGTTTAATCTTGAGCGTATTGGTCAGTTCTCCACGTTCCATGCTGAACGCTTCAGGCAAGAGAGTGAACTTTTTAATGCGCTCGAATCCTGGCAGCCCTTGCTGCAAACGCTCTATGCGCGCCCCAATCATATGGCGGATGTCTCCGTTCTTGACCAACTCTGCCAGATCCTTATATTGGATATGCTTCTGGCGTGCATATTCCTTCAGCGCGTCAAAAGCCGGGATTATTATTGCAGTCACATACTTGCGGCGGTCACCGATGACCACCACCTGATCTATATACCTGTCCTGCACAAGACGGCTTTCAAGCACCTGCGGTGCGATGTATTTTCCATTGCTCGTCTTGAACAGATCCTTGATACGGTCAGTCAACACAAGAGCGCCAGCCGCATCAAAATGCCCGGCATCGCCAGTGCGAAACCATCTGTCAGCAGTGAACGCCTCGGCTGTGGCTTGTGGCTTGTTGAGATAACCGCGCATCACAGTAGGACCCTTGACCAATATCTCATTGTTTTCTCCTATCTTCACCTCCACTCCCGGCATGACAGTGCCAACCGAACCTATGACGTAACCGAATTCGGGAAAACAGGTCACTGTAGCCGTGGTTTCCGACAGTCCGTATCCGATAACGATATTCAGCCCCATGCTGTGGAAAAATGTCACTATCGACGGAGATAGCGGAGCGCCTGCCGTAGGGAATATGTTGCCATGGTCTATGCCGATCGCTTTGCGGACAGGACCGAATATACGCTTGTCAAAAAACTTATAGCGGCTTTCAAGCAGAGCCGGCACCTTACGCCCGAGGCGCATGTAATCAAGATTACGTTTACGCCCGGTCTTGAGAGCGTGCATTACCAGTTTACGCTTGAGTGGCGGCATCTTCAATACCTGCTCCTCTATAGCAAGATATGCTTTTTCCCAGAAACGGGGCACACTGCACATGCAGGTCGGGCGCACCTCGCGGATGGCTTTTTGTATCTCCTTGGGATCATGGTTGATGGTTACATACATTCCCCTATAGAGGCAGAAGTATGTCCACGCCTTTTCAAAAATATGGCTCAAAGGCAGAAAACAGAGCGAAGTGTCTTTCTCACTGAGAGTTGTCAACCTCTCTCTATGTATAGTTAGAGCCGCATTAAAGCATGAATGCGGCAAAATGGCGCCTTTAGGCTCCCCGGTAGTACCGGATGTGTAGATCAGAGTGGCGATATCGTCAGGGACAGCCGCCATGCTTCGCGCCCTGACTTCATCAATGACATCCGCAGACGCTTTGCGTCCGATATCAAGCAACTCCTCAAACGATATAGAGCAGGCATCCTGAGGATTCCTCGCTATATTGCCGTAGCGGACTATCTGACGGACGCTCTTGCATTCATCTGCGATACGCAGAGCGAGTCTGTACTGAGCCTCATCTCCCACGAACAATACAGTCGCCTTGGCGTCATCAACGATATATTTGACCTGGTCATGGCTGCTCGTCGCATATATAGATACCGGAATAACGCGAATCCTATATGCCGCAAGATCTGTCATCACGACCTCGCGCATGTTCTCCGAAAAGACAGCAATACATTCCTGCACACCCACTTTCAGTCTGAGTATCCCGGCAGCCAGCCAGTCCACCCTTTCTGCCAGATCGTTCCAGCCAAGCGGTTCATGAAGTCCATCTTGAGTGGTATAATACCCCATAGCCCTGCGGACGCCATACTTGGTTGCCTGGGTCTGTGTCAGATGTGTCAATATGTTATCCATATGTATCCGTAGTGTTGCTGCAATGAATAGGATAATCAGAGCAAAGTTAGCCACAATATATCCTTATAACACACTAATTAAACAAAATCAATCGCAATTAACGTTTATTCACTAACGCCAATTACGATTGATTAAAGCTTAAACGGCAGGTTATGCCAATCAGATCAGCTCTATGCCTGCTTTCTTGCATGCTTCCATCTGGTCTTCGGGCCAGATAGATGCCTGCACTTCGCCTATATGCGCTTTCTGTAACAGGAACATGCAGAGGCGGCTCTGTCCTATGCCGCCACCCATAGATGCAGGCAGCTCGCCGCCGACAAGCGATTTATGGAAGTTGAGTCCGAGACGGTCCTCGGCATTTCGTATAGCCAGCTGCTTCTTAAGAGAATCGCTGTCAACACGGATACCCATCGACGACAATTCAAATCCTGTCTCCAAAATAGGATTCCACAATATCAGGTCACCATTGAGTCCTGTATAGCCGTCGCTGTTAGGGGTAATCCAGTCATCATAGTCAGGAGAACGTCCGTCATGAGGTTCGCCAGTGGAGAGATCCGCACCTATGCCGATGAGGAATATTGCGCCATACTTGCGTGCTGCCTCGGTCTCACGGTCTTTCGCGCTGAGATTTGGATATTCGCGCAGAAGTTCTTCGGTGTGTATGAATTTTAGATTCTCAGGGAGTTGAGGCGTGATGTGCGGAAACTGCTTATATATCATCATCTCGACCTCACGGACAGCATTGTATATCTTCTTTACGGTTTCTTTCAGATAATTGAGGTTACGGTCCTCGGGGCGGATGGTCTGTTCCCAGTCCCACTGGTCAACATAAAGCGAATGCAGATTGTCGAGGTCTTCGCTGGTACGGATAGCGTTCATGTCGGTGTAAAGTCCGTAGCCTGGAGCGATGTCGTAGGCTGCGAGTTTCGTGCGCTTCCACTTTGCCAGCGAATGCACCACCTCCGCCTTGCGTCCGTCCATACATGCGATATTGAACGATACGGGCTGCTCCACACCGTTAAGATTATCATTTAGTCCCGTACCCGACAGCACGAACAACGGGGCTGTCACACGCCTCAGGTTCAATGCCCCGGCAAGCTTGATCTGAAAGGCATCTTTGATTGATTTGATGGCGACCTCTGTGGTCTCGGCAAGAAGTTTCTGCTTGTATTTGCGTGGGATGATTAGTGACATTAGTTGGCTGATATTTGCAGTTGTCAATACATTTTGATTTGATATATACTCAAATCATGTGCAAATTTAACGCTTTTATCCCATTTTTCCTAACAAAAAGACACGCAAATGCAACAATTGCCTATTCAACCTCTTCTTCGGAGCATAAAGCCTCTTCCTGACGGCACTTATCCACCACGTCATTGATGACAAGCGAAGCGAGTGTCATGCCAAAAATAGCTGTAATATGGCATATGGCTCCGTTGGTGACAACCTTGCCAAATGTCATACCCCCAGTTTCATCATCAGGGGCATCATCATGGTTAGGAAGTACCTCATCAGAGTATACACACTTGAATTTATGAGCCGGATACTCCCCTATTTTTTTGAATTTATGACGCAAAGCAGCAGCCAGTTTGCATCCCTGCACTTTGGAGATGTCTGTCGCTACCTTTATGCGCGAAGGGTCAAGCTTCAGTGCCGCACCCATGGATGAGAACAATGTGGCAGTCGATCGTGTGGCATTATTTATAAGGAGTGCCTTGTCAGCCAGCGAATCTATGCAGTCTATCACATAGTCATAGCTGTTTAAGTCAAACCGCGAGGCAGTATCGGCATCATAACGCATTTCCATGCATTTGACCCCTATACGAGGATCCATGTCAAGTATCCGCTGCCCCATGATCTCCACCTTGGCATTGTTGACAGTCGACATCAATGCCGGTAGCTGTCTGTTGATATTGCTTACCGCTACCCTGTCAGCATCGACTATAGTGATGTGGGACACGCCTGAACGAGCGAGAGCCTCGGCAGTCCAGCTTCCGACGCCTCCGATGCCTAATACTATGACTTTTGATTCGCTAAGACGCGTAAATGCTTTACGTCCGATCAGGCGCAGGGTGCGGTTAAATATCATGTCTCTCATATGGGGAGGCGTATAGGTATGATGAATTTTAAGAAATATGCCAGCGATATCACTGGATGATTGACATAATCACAAACAGAGAGTGATGATGCTATTATAGCCAAAACCTCCTATCAGTGACGGCGGATCTTATCCTTGGCACGGTCAAGCAGCGACGGTTTCTGCATGCGGAGATGCACATGCACGGCATCATCATGTTTGTTGAGGAATATTATGGACGAGTGAAGCACAACCGCTATTGAGTTTTCAAACTCCACGATTTCATGTATATTGCTGAGCGGTATTGTATGAAACGGGCTGTCTGGGCTCACACTGTCAATGACCAGATTGCCATCGTCAACAAATATCGCGTGATTGTCGATAGCGTACTGAAACAATAGTCCCAAATTCAACGTGTCAGGGCTTGACGGCCTTGACTTGTACTGCTTGTATATGCTGTCAATTACTTCTTTTGTTATCATCAGGTGCTTATGAATTAGCTGAATTGATGTGATTAATGAGTCTGCGCAAGTCAGTGAAGAGATGTAATAATGCAGTCTCACGATGCCTTTCACATTTTATAACGCATTAGCAGTGATATGGTTCTAAGTAAGTCTAAAAATTTTCCTCAGAGGTCAATACAATCATCTATGACAGCTATGTCACTGCTGCGCTATATCCGAAATCTCGTGTAAAATAATGCCTGTAAAAATCGATATTGTTTGGATGGATAAAAAAGCCGCCGGAAAAGCCGACCGAATCATATGACTGGCACTTTCCCGGCGGATATCTTACAGTATCAAAGAGCGCGTATCAAGCAAGGAATCCGAGAAGCACACCCGCAGCTACTGCCGAACCGATCACACCAGCCACATTGGGACCCATGGCATGCATCAGCAGGTAGTTTGACGGATCATACTGCAATCCAAGATTGTTGGAGATACGTGCCGACATAGGCACTGCGGATACACCCGCATTACCGATAAGCGGATTGATTTTCTTAGCCTGAGGCAAGAAAAGGTTGAACAGCTTGACAAACAGCACACCTGATGCCGAAGCGATGATAAACGCCATGAAACCAAGAGCGAAGATACCGATTGTCTGGGTGGTCAGGAACTCAGATGCCTGAGTGGATGCACCCACTGTCATACCAAGAAGGATAGTCACGATATCGGTCAACGCATTGCTTGCTGTCTTGGCAAGACGGGTGGTCACGCCGCACTCACGCAGCAGATTGCCGAAGAAGAGCATGCCGAGCAGAGGAATGCCCGAGGGTACCACGAAACATGTCAGAAGCAGACCCACGATCGGGAAAATGATTTTTTCGTTCTGAGAGACGGCACGCGCAGGCTTCATCTTGATCAGACGCTCATGCTTGGTGGTCAGCAGCTTCATGATAGGCGGCTGGATCACAGGCACAAGAGCCATGTAAGAGTAAGCCGAAACGGCAATGGCACCCATCAGATTTGGGGCAAGCTTTGACGAAAGGAAGATGGCGGTAGGACCATCGGCACCACCGATGATAGCGATGGCACCTGCCTGGTCGGGAGCGAAGCCGAGAAGCAGAGCCACCATATAAGCACCGAAGATACCAAACTGGGCAGCCGCACCCACAAGCATCAGCTTAGGATTGGCTATCAGAGCAGTAAAGTCGGTCATCGCACCGATACCGAGGAAAATCAGAGGAGGATACCATCCGGCACTGACACCATTGTAAAGGATATTGAGTACCGAACCCTGTTCGTAGATACCTATTTCCAGTCCTGCCTCACCGTTGAAGGGTATGTTACCTATCAGCATACCGAAGCCGATAGGCACCAGCAGCATAGGCTCAAAGTCCTTCTTTATGGCAAGCCATATGAAGAACAGACCTACAGCAAGCATCACGAAATGCTCCCAAGTAGCATTGTAGAAGCCTGTCAGATGCCAGAACTGCTGAAGGTTTTGCATTAAGAAATCACTGAATGACATATCTTTAATTTACTTGCAGATGAATCTATTGTGTACGTGTATTATAAGGATATATGTCAGTGACATCAGTCAATCACAAACAGCACAGTGCCTTCGAGCACAGAGTCGCCGGCATTGACGTTGATTGAGGCAATCTTGCCGTCGCGGCCTGCATGGATGGCGTTTTCCATCTTCATCGCTTCAAGGATCAGTACAGTCTCGGCAGCCTTGACTTCATCGCCCACTTTCTTGACGATATTGAGCACAGTGCCAGGCAGCGGAGCTGTCACCTGATATTTACCGGCTGCTGCTGGAGCCTTGGAAATCACCTTCTCGCCAGTCTGTGTGCGAGGAGCAGCCGTGGGTCGCGGTGTATTGATTACGGTGACAGGCTTCTTCTGAGCCTCTATTTCCACACGATAAGGTGTGCCGTTGACTTCAACCTCGGCAAGGTTGTTGTCAATATCTCCGACCGACACCTTGTAGGTGTTGCCGTTGATCTTATATTTATATTCTTTCATTGACAGTTGTTGATTATCGGATGATTAATAGAAATGGCTTTCAACGGTTGACGTTGGGTGTCTCACGGAGAGTGTAAATCTTCGAGCTCCAGGGCGAGTAAGCACGCTTCACCTTGTTGATAGTCAAGACAGTGTTCTCACGGTCATGGGCATCAAGATGCTCATGGAGAGCCATGGCAATGGCTGCGATTTCCTCACCGGTGTCGTGGTCAGGACGCTCGTCACGTGCGAGTTCCTTGAGATTAAGACCCACGGTCTTCGCCTTGTTGCTCTTGGATATGGCTGCCGAAATCTTGTTGATGATATAGAAGCTGATACAGAGCACGAGCAGAGCCGAAAATACGATGCACATCGCCATGATGGTCATACCGCCTCCAGCCTCATCAAGTTCCTTGAAGGTAGCTACCTTGTTGTTGGTATCCTTGATGATGTTGTTGCTGCTCGGGGTGATATAGAGCGACGAAGTGCTACCGTCACGTACCTCCCACGCCGAAGCGTCATTATCAGCACCTTCACCGTCCACTTTGCGTGCATATGAAGCATCAAACGGCAGCGTAGCCGGGATGGTTACCTCATCAATAAGGGTCTTTCCGTCGGCATCATACAGACCGATCCAGTTGTCCGCCCCGGGAATGAGGACGAAATTAGTATGGAAAGTTCCGTCATTGGGCATTCCGTCAGCCCAGAATATAACATGCTGACGCTTGGGAATGCGGGTATTGACATCACCAAGAGGCACAGGGTACATCGTGGGATTGTTACGGTCGTTGGTCAGATAGACGCTTGAAATCTCCAGAGGTCCGAAGGTGGAGTTGAACAGCTCTATCCAGGCAGCATGCCGGCCGTAATCATCTATGACGCTTGACTCATTCTTGACCATGACCTCATTGATGCGCAAGCCGCGGCGTCCCTGGGCTGAGACAATGCCGGCACATACACATACGGCGATGGCAAGAAGCATTAGTCGTTGTTTCATATTGAGTTACGAATATGTATTGATATGAATATTAGAGAGGAATGTTACCATGCTTCTTGGCGGGATTGACCACCTTCTTGGTAGCAAGCTGCTGAAGTGCACGGATGATGCGGAAGCGTGTGTTACGCGGCTCGATGACATCATCGATGTAGCCGTACTTGGCTGCATTGTAGGGGTTGCAGAACAGCTTGTTGTATTCAGCCTCTTTCTCTGCGAGAACCTTCTTGGGGTCTTCGCTCTCTTTTGCCTCACGTGCATAAAGCACTTCTACGGCACCGGCACCACCCATCACGGCGATTTCGGCAGTAGGCCAAGCATAGTTCATGTCGCCTCGGAGCTGCTTGCAGCTCATCACGATATGGCTGCCACCGTAGCTCTTGCGGAGGGTGACTGTGACCTTGGGCACGGTAGCCTCGCCATAAGCGTAGAGCAGCTTGGCACCGTGAAGGATGACAGCATTGTACTCCTGACCTGTGCCGGGGAGGAAGCCGGGGACATCCACGAGAGTTACCAGAGGTATATTAAAGGCGTCGCAGAAGCGCACGAAACGGGCTGCCTTGCGCGAAGCATTGCTGTCAAGCACGCCGGCGAGGAACTTGGGCTGGTTAGCAACGATACCTACAGCCTGACCGTTGAAACGGGCAAAACCGATGATTATATTCTTGGCGTAACCTGACTGTATTTCAAGGAATTCGCCATTGTCGACGATAGCTCCGATCACCTCATACATGTCATAGGGACGTGTAGCCGAATCAGGCACAATCTCGTTGAGCGAGTCCTCGAGACGGTCGATAGGGTCGGTGCACTCTACCAACGGCGGCTCCTCAAGATTGTTCTGGGGTATGTAGCTGAAGAGTTTACGGATGATTTTGAGAGTCTCCTCTCCGTCCTCAGCGGCAAAATGAGCCACGCCGCTCTTGCAGGCATGTACTTCTGCTCCACCGAGAGCTTCCTGTGTCACATCTTCGCCAGTCACGGTCTTCACCACCTTGGGACCGGTGAGGAACATGTAGCTGATGCCCTTGGTCATGATGGTGAAGTCAGTCAGGGCGGGAGAATACACCGCACCACCGGCACACGGACCGAGGATGCCTGAAATCTGAGGAATCACACCAGATGCCATGATATTGCGCTGGAATATCTCCGCATAGCCTGCGAGGGCGTTGATACCCTCCTGGATACGTGCACCTCCCGAGTCATTGAGACCGATGACAGGAGCACCCATCTTCATCGCCATGTCCATGATTTTGCATATCTTGAGCGCCATGGTCTCGCTCAGAGAGCCGCCGAACACCGTGAAATCCTGTGCGAAAACATACACAAGGCGTCCTTCGATAGTACCGTAACCGGTCACGACACCGTCTCCGAGGTAGCTTTTCTTCTCCTGGCCGAAGTTGGTGCAACGGTGGCGCACAAACATATCTATTTCTTCAAACGAACCTTCGTCAAGCAGCTGGGCGATGCGCTCACGTGCAGTATATTTGCCTTTATCGTGCTGCTTCTGAATGGCTTTCTCGCCACCGCCGAGACGTGCCTCTGTACGGAGAGCGATGAGCTCTTTTACTTTTTCTAACTGGTTGCTCATTTCAGAGTGATGTAGGTATGAGTTAAATATTACTTCTTGTTAGGATCTTCACAAAGCTCTATGAGAGTGCCGCAAGTCGATTTCGGATGCAGGAAGGCGATATTGAGTCCTTCAGCACCCTTGCGGGGAGCCTTGTCGATGAGACGGCAGCCCTTTTCCTCCACTTCGGCGAGTGCGTTTGCCACACCGTCCTCGATGGCGAATGCCACGTGCTGTATGCCGCCGCGGCCTCCGTTGTTGGCTATGAATTTTGAGATGGCACTCTCGGGAGCTGTTCCCTCAAGGAGCTCTATCTTGGTCTGACCGACCTTGAAGAATGCGGTCTTTACTTTCTGGTCAGCTACTTCTTCGATGGCTGTACATTTAAGGCCGAGCATGTTCTCGTAAAACGGAATAGCCTCGTCAAGGCTTGGCACAGCGATACCGATGTGCTCGATGTGTGAAATATCCATAAAGTTATGTTATATGAAATAAAAGGTTGATATGTATGCAGATAGTTAATGTTTCCGCCTCAAAGAGTCTGTGATTTCAGATTATAAGGCATGTGCAAAAGTAGCATTTTTTTATATGAGTAACAATAATTTAGCCTCAAAATCCTATTATTGAAGACGCACTATGCGGATGCCGGTAGCTTTTTTCTGACGTGCCAGATAGTCAGCGAGAGGAAGCGGGTCTTCTATGACCTTCCCGGCTGTGGTGGACGCATGCAGCATATGCGGCATGCCCCTGTCGTCCTTAAATATTATGCCTGCATGCGACACGTCCAGCCCCTCGATAGAAGTTGTGACGAATACCACATCTCCATCGGTCAGGAACTCCCTGACTTCACGTGAAGATATGGCAGCCTTAGGGATAAAATAGCTTTTGGAGCGGTGCATACCACGCTCCTTGTCCTTTATCCGGGCATATGTGGCAGAATCGGCAAGCTGAGGATACTTGTCACGATGCGCCGTCATGAAGTTGACCGAAGTGATATGGGCTTTGGCGCGGGGCGCATCCGAAGTCACCTCGCGGATATTCTTCCGATAGGTGTTGTCGGTAATCCAGTCAGATATATAGTGGAGTCGTGAAGAATATCCGTCCACCGTCCCGTTGCGATAGCGCATGTCTCTCAGATCATACAACGCATCTTTCCAATCCGCTTCCCCTTCTGACACCGACTTGGCGAGAGCCATGCTCAGTTCTACAAGAGTCGTGCAGTCAAGATCCGAAGTATTGACCGTGAGCATCTCTACTGGCGATTCAAGTGTTCCGCTGACATATGGCACATCCAGAAACTGCCTGGCAGCCAGCAATGTCAATGCTCCTTTGCCTCTGACCTCCGATGCCGAGAGTGTCTTGTAGACCGATGAAAGTTTGAGCGTATCTGAATGCTCATCACCCCATCTGACTCTTGGTAACGATGAGACCTGTGATGAGGCATGCAAGGATGCCACCATCATTACCAACATTAAAAACGCGACCGGATACGATTTCATATGATAATATTTAGGGATGAGATACCGCAAAAATACGATTAATTTAGTAATTTTGCATCATACAGAGAGTCGCGAATGCCCTCTTAACACCAAACCATCACATTTCTTACCGTATATGAATCCACACTCACGATTGCTTACATCACTGACAGCAATGGCTGCCGGCGGTGTCATTTCGGCGATTGCATGCACAAGCCTCATAGCCACAAGCGGTGCCACGACTGACGGAAGCGTCATGGCAACATACGCCGCCGACAGCCACACGCTCTACGGCGAGCTGTACAGCGCGCCAGAGGCTGACCATCCCAAAGGGACGATGCGCAAGGTAACCGAATGGGACACCGGACGCCACATAGGCGAAATCCCGCAGCCGTCACACACCTACTCGACCGTAGGCAACATGAACCGTCACGGACTCACCATAGTCGAAAGTACATTCGGCGGACGCCACGAACTTGCCGACTCCACCGGACTGATCGACTACGGGTCGCTAATATATATAGCACTCGAACGGTCTAAAAACGCCCGCGAGGCGATCAAGACCATGACCGATCTCGTCAAGGAATACGGCTACTGCTCCGAAGGAGAATCATTCACCATCGCCGACCCCGACGAAGCATGGATAATGGAGATGGTGGGCAAGGGCGGCAAAAGCAAAGGTGCCGTATGGGTGGCTATGAAAGTCCCCGACGGCTACATCGCGGCACATGCCAACCATTCACGCATACACAAATTTCCCCTCAAGGATAAAGAAAACTGCATCTATTCGCCCGATGTAATATCATTTGCCCGCAAGCAAGGATATTTCAATGGCAAAGACGAGGATTTCAGCTTCTCAAAAGCCTATGCCCCCGCTGACTTCGGCGCTTTGCGCGGATGCGAAGCTCGAGTATGGGCATTCTACAACAAATTCGCATCAGGCATGGACCGCTATCTGCCATGGATCAACGAGGGCAAAGGTGAAGTCCTCCCCCTCTGGGTCAAACCCGACAAGCCCCTGAGCGTCGATGACATGAAATGGATGATGCGTGACCATTTCGAGGACACCCCATTTGACATGACCACCGACATAGGCGCAGGTCCCTATAAAGTCCCCTACCGCGCCCGTCCGATGGAATTTGAAGTGGACAGCGTAAAATACGTCCACGAACGCGCCATAGCCACCCAGCAGACCGGATTCTCGCTCGTAGCACAGATGAACCGCAACCACCCCGAGGCAATGAAAGGCATACTGTGGTTTGGATGTGACGACGCAAACACCAATGTTTACATACCGGTGTTTTGCAGTGTGACACGCATACCCCGCGGTTTCCAGCCTGGCAACGGAGACCTCTACAACATCTCTTGGGACTCCAGTTTCTGGGTCAACAATTTCGTGGCAAACCAGGCTTATTACCGTTACTCCCAGATGATTCCCGACATACGCAGAGTGCAGGGAAGCATCGAAAAACGCCTTGCAGCCGACACCGACTCTCTGCGCACAAGCATAGCCTCGCTTCCCACCCCTCAGGCAGCCGAGATACTCAACGACTATACCATCGCTGCCACCGACCGCTACATCAATGAATACCGCAATCTCGGAGAATACCTGCTCGTAAAATATCTTGACTTCAATATCAAGAAAGAGGACGGCAACGGCAAGTTTGCACGCACTTCCGACGGTATGCCCGTCTCACCCACATTCGGAGGTTATGATGATCCGCGTTACTTCCGGAGCATAGTCGACGAAACGGGAGACAAGCTGCGTGTCCGCGACATCGAAGCCGACTGAAATACTTCCGTTTTATAACCATCACAGCAAATATCCTGTCAATACGTCACCACTCGTGACGATTGACAGGATATTTGATATTCAGAAGATTGCATCCTCTTTTTGGCGATTTAGGACACATCTGGCGACATTAATCCAAGAGATGCGTAATCACCGCAAATGTTGAAAAATTTTACATGCTTTTTGGTATCTAAATTGAGATAAAATCGTTACATTTGCACAGATAATGTTGTTACCGCAGTGTGGCGGGGACAATAATATACCTCCACTTGAGAAAGTAAACAGAATCATTAACATCCGATATGCTTACATTAGCGACTATTTCCAATTCAGCACTGGCTTTTACAGCCGCCTGCACGGGCATAGGTCTTGTAGCACTGGCGCTCTGGCTTGCCGGACTGATTTCTCCTCGCTCCTTCAACCCCCAGAAAGGGGAAGCCTACGAATGCGGCATCCCGACACGTGGCGAAAGCATGGCCCAGTTCAAGGTGGGCTATTATCTTTTTGCCATCCTGTTTCTTATGTTTGACGTTGAAACCGTATTCCTGTTCCCGTGGGCGGTAAGAGTCAAAGAACTCGGTACAGCCGGGCTGCTGAGCATCGCAATCTTTTTCTGTGTATTAGTGCTGGGTCTTGTATATGCCTGGCGGAAAGGAGCTCTTGAATGGAAGTAACCACAAAGTCCATGCCCTACGACGCATGGAAAGACAACGAATATATCGAAAAGCTGGTCAAGGAACTTCAGGATTCCGGCACCAACGTGATCATAGGGTCTCTTGACCATCTCATCAACTGGGGGCGTTCCAACTCCATCTGGCCGCTCACCTTCGCCACCAGTTGCTGCGGCATAGAATTTGTGTCGCTCGGAGCAGCGCGTTTCGACATGGCGCGTTTTGGCTGGGAAGTAGCACGTGCCTCACCACGTCAGGCTGACTTCATAATGGTCGCCGGCACCATCGTCCATCGCATGGCTCCGGTATTGCGCCGTCTGTATGACCAGCTCGCCGAGCCTAAATACGTCATTGCCTGCGGCGGTTGTGCCATCTCTGGCGGTCCGTTCCGCAAGAGCTACCACGTAGCCATGGGTATCGAGGACATCATACCTGTGGATGTGTTTGTGCCTGGCTGTCCTCCTCGTCCAGAGGCTATGATTTATGGCATCATGCAGCTCTCTCGCAAAATCAAAGTCGAGAAATTCTTCGGCGGAGTCAACCGTCAGGAGAAGCAGGAAGAATTTCTGAAATCACACCCCATCGAGGGCATAGATGACGCAAAATAACGATACTGTTTTTTCATTCCTACACCTTATATATTAATATATGGCAAATATTCAGGAAAAAATAGCCAAACTGTTTCCCGAAGCATCTTTTGAAGAAGCCGACACCCTGACCATCACCATCCCTGATGCCAAGTGGCATGATCTGGCAAAGACGCTGCGTGATGATGCCGGACTGGCGTTTGACTATTTAGTGACCATAGTCGGCATGGACTGGAAAGACAGTCTCGGCTGCATATACTATCTCGACAGCACCAAGCACAACACACATATCGCAGTCAAAGTTATCGCTACCGGTGACCGCGAGACCCCTTACATTCACTCTATCAGCGACCTCTACGCCATAGGATGTATCTACGAACGTGAGGTCTATGACTTTTTCGGCATAATCTTCATCGGCAACCCCGATATGCGCCGCCTCTTCCTCAGCATCGACTGGAAAGGCTTCCCGCTCCGCAAAGATTATGACATGGATCCCAATATCAATCCTGTACCGCTTGAAAGCGAACGTCAGAGCGACTTCACACAGATGTATGTCGAAGATGCTGACGGCAAGATTGTCAAGGAAGAGAAGCGCGTGTTTGCCGAAAATGACTTCGTGGTCAACATAGGTCCGCAGCACCCTGCCACACACGGTGTGCTCCGCTTCCGCACAGCCGTCGATGGCGAGACCATCAAGAAGATTGACGTGTACATGGGCTATATCCACCGCGGAGTAGAGAAAATCTGCGAGATGGATACTTATTTCCAGACACTCCACTTCATGGACCGTCTGGACTATTTTTCAGCCCATCCCTACCACCACTGCCTCTGCATGTGTATCGAGAAGGCTGCCAACATCGAAGTACCACGCCGCGCTCAGGTCATCCGTGTAATCATGGACGAGCTGTCACGTATCGCCAGCCACTGTCTTTTCATCGGCACATTCTGCATGGACCTCGGTGCTACCACCATGCTGTTCTACACCCTGCGTGTGCGCGAACAGATTCTTGACATTATGGACAAGACATGCGGTGCACGCATGACATTTAACTACGAGACCATCGGAGGCGTGATAGCCGACCTTGACCCAGATTTTGTAAAGGACGTTAAGGCTCTGCTTGAGGTCCTCCCCAAGAATATCAAGGAATACAACAAGCTCTTTACCGGCAACGTCATCACCCGTAACCGCATGGAGGGTGTCGGAGTACTCAGCCGCGAAGATGCCATATCCTGGGCTATCACAGGTCCCTCGGGACGTGGCTCGGGCTGGGCATGCGACATCCGCAAGACTGCACCCTATGCAGTGTACGATGAAGTGGAATTTGATGAAGTCGTCCGCACCGAAGGTGACTCCATGGCTCGCTTCAAAGTGCGTATGGACGAGATGGAGCAGAGTGCCCGTATCATAGCCCAGCTCATCGACGAAATCCCCGAAGGCGACATCCAGGCAAAGGTGCCCAAGGTGCTCCGTCTGCCCGAAGGACGCTGGTATCAGACCGTCGAAGGCTGCCGTGGCGCATTCGGTATCTATATCGAGAGCGATGGCGGCACATCACCCTACCGTCTGAAGATAGCACCTCCCTGTCTGCCGCTTGCTGCCGTAGTCGATCACCTCACCGAAGGCTCCAAGATTGCCGACCTTATCACTATAGGCGGCTCGCTTGACTATATCGTTCCCGATATGGACCGTTAAATCGTCAGAAAAAATCAAAACAAACCAACTATATCATCACATCATCCGTTAGATAATCAACGATTATGCAAGATTTCTCGGAACTGACCGCATTTATCCACTCGCTGCTGATGCAGTTTCTGCCCCATTGGGCTGCTGTGACAGTAGAGTGCGTCATCATAGCCGAGTGCCTTCTGCTGGCATACTCACTGCTGGCGTTGTTCTACATATGGTTTGAGCGCAAGGTGTGCGCCGCATTCCAGTGCCGACTCGGTCCTAACCGCGTAGGTCCGTGGGGTCTTCTCCAGAGTGTCGCCGACATGTTCAAGATACTCATCAAGGAGCTGATTTCACTCAAGTACACTGACAAATTCCTTTTCGCGCTGGCTCCCTATCTGGTGATTCTTGCCTCGATGCTCGGTTTCGCCGTGCTTCCCTGGGGCAACGGACTTCAGATAATAGACTTCAACATCGGCATCTTCTTCCTGATTGCCTGTTCGTCTATCGGAGTTCTTGGCATACTGCTTGCCGGATGGTCGTCCAACAATAAGTTCACCCTTATCGGAGCCCTCCGAAGCGGAGCGCAGATGGTAAGCTACGAGCTTTCGGTCGGTCTGAGCATCCTGACCATGGTGGCTTTCGCAGGCTCAATGTCTGTCGGCGACATCGTCAACGCACAAGCCAACGGTTGGTTCATATTTACCGGACATATCCCTGCTGTGATAGCATTCGTGATCTATCTCATCGCTGGTACTGCCGAGACCAACCGTGGTCCGTTTGACCTTCCAGAAGCGGAGAGCGAGCTGACCGCAGGTTACCATACAGAATATTCAGGCATACATTTCGGCTTCTTCTATCTTGCTGAATACCTTAACCTGTTTATCGTGGCTGGCGTGGCAGCACTGATGTTCTTCGGAGGCTGGATGCCCTTCCACATCAACGGATGGGACGGTTTCAACCATGTAATGGACTACATACCTTCCGTAGTATGGTTCATCGGCAAAGCCATCGCGCTTTCATTCATAATCATATGGTTTAAGTGGACTTTCCCCCGCCTGCGTATCGACCAGCTGCTGGCTCTGGAGTGGAAGTATCTGCTGCCCATCAATCTCGTCAACCTCGTACTGATGGTGTGCTGCATCGTCTACGGCTGGCATTTCTAACGATACATAACTCTCACCATAATCTAAACCCATAACCCCTGAATAACCCGTCAAATAATATTATGAGCGACAAATTCGGAAAAATAGCCCAGGTGATCGGACCGGTTGTCGATGTCATCTTCGAGGGTGACGACAACGAGATTCCTGCCATCTACACGGCATTGAAAGTCGACCGTCCCGACGGTCACGAGCTCATCCTTGAAGTTGAGCAGCACATCGGAGAAGACACTTGCCGGTGTGTGGCGATGGAAAGTACCGACGGGCTTCAGCGTGGACTGCGCGTCGACAACCTTGAGCGACCCATCGCAGTCCCCACGGGCGCACAGGTCAAGGGCAGACTGCTCAATGTGATCGGTGAGGCTATCGACCGTCTCCCCGCTCTTAAGGAGACCGACCTCCGCCCTATCCATCAGCCAGCCCCTGCATTTGAAGACCTTACCATAGGCACTGAGATTCTTTACACAGGCATCAAGGTGATTGACCTTCTTGAGCCTTATAGCAAAGGCGGTAAGATCGGTCTGTTCGGTGGCGCAGGTGTAGGTAAGACCGTGCTCATCATGGAACTTATCAACAACATCGCCAAGGGTCATAACGGTTTCTCCGTATTTACTGGCGTGGGCGAACGTACACGTGAGGGTAACGACCTGCTCCGTGAGATGATCGAGAGCGGTGTCATGAAATACGGCGAAAAATTCAAGGAAGGCATGGAAAAAGGCGAGTGGAACCTTGCCGACGTCGACATGAAGGAGGTTGCCGACAGTCAGGCTACCCTTGTGTTCGGTCAGATGAACGAACCGCCGGGTGCACGTCTGCGTGTGGCTCTCTCGGGTCTTACCGTGGCTGAGCAGTTCCGTGACCAGGACGGCGGAGGTAAAGAGATTCTGCTCTTCATTGACAACATCTTCCGTTTCACCCAGGCAGGTTCTGAGGTATCGGCGCTTCTCGGCCGTATGCCGTCGGCTGTAGGCTACCAGCCTACCCTCGCCTCAGAGATGGGTGCTCTGCAAGAGCGTATCACCTCGACCAAAAACGGCTCCATCACATCCGTACAGGCTATCTACGTGCCTGCCGATGACTTGACCGACCCGGCTCCTGCCACCACTTTCAGCTTCCTTGACGCCACCACGGTGCTCAGCCGTAAGATTGCTGAGCTTGGCATCTACCCTGCCGTTGACCCGCTGGAATCCACATCGCGTATCCTTGACCCCAACATCATAGGCGAGGAGCATTACAATGTGGCACAGGCTGTCAAGCAGCTTCTCCAGAAATACAACGAGCTACAAGATATCATCGCCATCCTCGGTGTTGACGAACTTTCTGACGAAGACAAGCTTGTGGTGTCACGTGCACGTCGCGCCCAGCGTTTCCTCTCGCAGCCGTTCTTCGTGGCTGAGCAGTTCACCGGACTCCCCGGAGTCATGGTGCCGCTCAACGAGACCATCCGTGGCTTCAAGATGATTCTTAGTGGTGAAATGGACGAATATCCTGAGCAGGCTTTCCTCAACGTCGGCACCATTGACGAAGCGATAGCCAAGGGCAAGAAGATGCTTGCCGAAGTCGAAGGATAACCGATATGTAAACCGACTCTCCACACTGACAATATATCCAGATCGCAAGACTGACATGACACTCAAGATAATATCCACCGAGGACATCCTCTTTGAAGGCGAAGTGACCGCAGTGCACCTCCCGGGACAGGCGGGACGCTTTACCGTCCTCCGTAATCACGCCACACTCATAGCGGCTCTCACCGCTGGCACCATCGGCTACGAAAGCCTTGAGGGGCACGGTGAGCTGCCGATACAAGGCGGCATGGCGGATATTGACAACAACGTCATCTCTGTATGTGTTTATTAGCCAGTGTACATCATCCCAGTTTAACCGAACTATAAAACAAAGCCATTTAGCATATGTCTGCCAAATCCAATAATATAGCCATCAGACTGATACTTGCAGTGTCAGCCCTGTTGTTGGTCGCCCCATGCTCTATGGCAGAGAATGCAGCAGACACCACCACTACCGCTGGCAACGAAAGCATCGCCCAGATGGTAGATGCGCAAGCCGAGAAAGAGGAAAGCGCCATCAATCCCAAGGAAATCATATTCGAACACCTCGGTGACGGATATGGATGGGAAGTCCCCTTCAATCACCATCTGCGCATTCCCCTCCCTGTCATCGTGTGGGGTACTGACGGACTGCATATCTTCTCTTCCTCACGTCTGGCTCATGGTGAAGAATATGTGGACGGTAACGCAACATTCAAGATTGCAGGCAAAGACAGCAAGCACAAAGGCAAAGTGGTAGAGATAGTCGACGGCAAGGAAATCAAGCCATGGGATTTCTCTATCACCAAGAATGTGTGCGCTCTCTTTATCACCGTCATCCTCGTGCTATGGGCTGTGCTGTCAGTAGCCCGCTGGCATAAGACGCAGGGACATAAGGCTCCACGAAAGATGGTAGGCTTCATGGAATTGCTGATAATGTTTGTCTACGACGGCGTAATCAAGCCCACGCTTGGTGACAAAGCCAAGAAATTCGGTCCCTATCTGCTGACGGTATTCTTCTTCATCCTTATAATGAATCTCATGGGTCTCATCGTGGTATTCCCCGGTGGTGCAAACCTCACCGGAAATATAGCTGTGACACTCGTGCTTTCGATACTGACATTCCTCGTGACCAATATCTTCGCCACCAAGCACTATTGGAAAGAGATATTCTGGCCTGAGGTACCCACATGGCTCAAAGCACCTCTGCCCATCATGCCAGTGATAGAGATATTCGGCATGTTCACCAAACCGGCAGCCTTGACCGTGCGTCTGTTCGCAAATATGATGGGAGGCCACATGATAGTGCTTGTGCTGACACTGCTCATTTTCATATTCGCATCCATGGGACCTGTGGTGCTTGGCGGCACAACTGCCCTCTCCATGGTATTCTCAGTGTTCATGCTGCTTATCGATGTGCTCGTCAGCTTCATACAGGCTTATGTATTCACGATGCTTTCGACCATATTCATAAGTCTTGCACAGGACAAAGGCCATGAGGCTCATCCCAAACCACAAGAAAATTAATCTGTAAAAAATAAAACACACTCACCTAAAAACTTTAAGATTATGTTATCAGCAGCAATCTCAGGTCTTCTCGGTATTGGCGCATGTATCGGCGCCGGAATCGCAGCTATCGGAGCCGGTATAGGTATCGGCAAAATCGGTTCATCAGCCATGGAAGCTATAGCCCGCCAGCCCGAATCATCAGGCGACATCCGAAGCAACATGATTGTGATCGCAGCCCTCGTCGAAGGTGTGGCTCTGTTCGCTGTTATCGTCTGCATACTCTCGTTCTTCCTCTAATCAGCTCCACAGAGAGAGACTGAACATCTCTCCTATGCTCTCCAACTATCCTCAACCTCAAGTCACCTCCAGCCCTGGCATGGGCTCTCTATTATCAATTAATCGTAACTCATGGAACTATTCACGCCCGACTTCGGATTGATATTCTGGATGTTCATAGCATTCGCTATCCTTTTCTTCATTCTCTGGAAATGGGGCTGGCCCGTCATCATCTCGTCAGTCGAGAAACGCGCTGATCTCATAGACAAAGGCGTTGAATATGCCCAGAGTGCCAAGGAGCAGCTTGACAATGCACGTGAAGCCGCCGACAAGCAGCTTGCAGAAGCTCGTCGCCAGCAGGCTGACATGCTCCGCGATGCCGAGAAGATGAAGACACAGATCATCGATGAGGCTCGCAGCGAGGCGCAGAAGGAGGCAAAGAAAGTCATGGATGCAGCCAAGCTCTCCATGGAGCAGGAACGCAAGGAAGCCGAACGACAGCTGCGCAATGATGTCGGCCAGTTTGCTCTTGACATCGCCACCAAGGTGGTGAAAAACCAGATGGCAGACCAGAAGGCTCAGAAACAGCTCGTAGACTCCCTGCTTAAGGATATCGAGACAAAAAACTAACCTGACAATCCACAAACCACACCACAAAGGTTAATATGAACGACGGCCTAATACCTCGCAGATACGCCAAGGCTCTCTATAAGTTTGCCCTTGAAAAAGGTCAAGACGCTTCAATGTACCGTCTTATGACCGAGCTGTGTGCCAGTTTTGCCGCACAGCCAGCGTTGCAGGCCACTATGGCCAACCCGTTTGTGGCTGACAGAGCCAAGCAGCAGCTCGTAGTCACAGCATGCGGACTCAGCAAGCCAGATCAGGTGCTTGCTGACTTCCTTCATATGCTCGCTGACAACAAGCGTCTGCCCATGCTCCACGCCATAGCTCTCGCCTATCTTGACATATACCGCCAAGCCCATAATATCCATCAAGTGACCGTCACTTCGGCTGTGCCTCTTGACAAGGCTACCGAAAAGCGTATAGCCGATGTCATCCAGCAGCAAATAGGAGCTGGCGGCACCATGGAGTACAGCAGCGTGGTTGATCCCTCCATCATAGGAGGTTTCACTGTAGCGATTGACAACGACAAGCTTGACGCATCCATAGCCAACGAGCTGAAACAGTTGAAACTAAACTTATTAAAGTAACATAAGGAATCCCATCAGACGCCCTTATCAAACCATACCTTAAAATGATCAATCCCAGCGAGATATCAGAAGTTCTGAAGCAACAGCTTGAAAATGTCAACTCCAAAGTGACATTTGAGGAAACCGGCCGTGTGCTCGAAGTGGGCGACGGCGTGGCTCACGTCTACGGTCTTGACAATGTATGCGCCAATGAGCTTGTAGAATTTGAAAACGGCGTCAAAGGTGTTGCCCTCAACCTTGAGGAAAGCAATGTCGGTGTCATACTGCTCGACCGTGTCAACTCCGTGACCGAGAACATGAGCGTAAAGCGTACCGGCGAGATTGCTTCGATACCCGTAGGCGAAGGTCTGTGCAGCCGTGTAATCAATGTGCTCGGCGAGCCTATCGACGGACGCGGTCCTATCCAAGGCGAACTGCTCAACATGCCTCTGGAACGCAAAGCTCCCGGAGTCATCTTCCGCCAGCCAGTCAACCAGCCGCTCCAGACCGGTATCAAAGCTGTGGATTCCATGGTGCCCATAGGCCGCGGACAGCGCGAGCTTATCATCGGCGACCGCCAGATAGGCAAGACCGCCATAGCCATAGACACCATCATCAACCAGCGCAAGAATTTCGAGGCTGGCAAGCCAGTCTACTGCATCTATGTGGCAATCGGACAGAAGGCTTCATCCGTAGCATCACTCGTGGAGACACTCCGCAAATACGGTGCTCTGGACTACACAGTCGTAGTTGCAGCTACCGCGAGCGATTCAGCATCCATGCGCTACTATGCCCCATTTGCAGGTGTAGCCATCGGCGAATATTTCCGCGACACTGGTCGTGATGCGCTCATCATCTACGATGACCTCTCCAAGCAGGCTGTGGCATACCGTGAGATTTCGCTGATTCTTAAGCGTCCCTCTGGTCGTGAGGCATATCCTGGCGATATCTTCTATCTGCATTCCCGTCTGCTCGAACGTGCTGCCAAGATCATCGACAACCAGCAGGTAGCCGAGCAGATGAATGACCTCCCCGAGGTGCTCAAGTCTAAAGTGAAAGGCGGCGGCTCTCTGACTGCGCTCCCTATCATCGAGACCCAGGCAGGTGACGTGTCGGCATACATTCCTACCAACGTGATTTCAATCACCGACGGTCAGATATTCCTCGAAACCGCACTCTTCAACCGCGGTATCCGTCCGGCAATCAACGTAGGTATCTCCGTGTCACGTGTCGGCGGTAACGCGCAGATCAAGTCAATGAAGAAGGTGGCAGGTACGCTCAAAATCGATCAGGCACAGTTCCGCGAGCTTGAATCGTTCACCAAATTCGGCGGCGATATTGACCCCGTGACCGCACGCGTGATTGACAAAGGCCGCAAGAACGAGCGTCTGCTCATACAGCCCCAATACCGTCCTATGCCGGTAGAAGAGGAAATTGCTGTCATCTATTGCGGCACCAAAGGACTCCTTGACAAAGTGCCCCTTGATAAGGTGCACGAATTTGAGACACAGCTGCTCCAATTGCTCCATGCCAAATATCAGGCAGATGTGCTTGATGTGCTGGCATCCGGCAAGCTCACCGATGAGTGCGCTGAAAAACTGACCCAGGCAGCTGCCGACATAGCCGGACAGTTTGCATCCTGACCCCGGTAGATACGACATAAGCATATAACCCACAGAAAGAATCACACATATACTAACCCGTCATAATGGCAACACTGCGAGAACTTAAAGGACGCATCGGCTCAGTGGCATCCTCCGAGAAAATCACCGGAGCCATGAAGATGATATCATCTGCCAAGATGCACAAAGCCGAACAGGCTTTGCGCCGCTTGCAGCCTTTCCGTGGCCAGATAGAGACCATCATCGGCAATCTTCTCAGCACTGATGCACAGTTTGCCTCACCCCTCCTTGAAAAACGCGACATCAAGCACCTCGCCATCGTGGTACTCGGAAGCGATGACGGACTCTGTGGAGCTTATAACGTCAATATATTCAAGCAGTTTCTACATCATCTGCGCCTCTACCGTCAGAAATGGGGTGAAAATATTGATGTAACAGTATATCCTGTGGGCGAGAAGATAGCCAAGGCCATCACGAAAATCGAAGATGCGCATCTCCACGTGGTCAGACGTGAAGGTCTTGATTCCCGCACCACTGGTGATGGCGTCAAAGATTTTCTGGATTATCTCAAAAATGAGTTTCTGCGGGGAACACTTGACTGCGTGTTCCTCCACTACATGCACTTCAAAAGTGTCAGCCGCCAGAATTTCACCGAGCAGCAGCTTCTACCTATCTTGCAAGAGAGTTTTGAGGCAGAAGGCGAAGCTAAAGCGTCTAATCGTCCATGCCTGTTTGAACCGGATGCGGCTTCCATCTTCTCTGCCGTGCTCCCCATGTATCTCATGGCAGTCCTGCAAGACGTTTTCACCGAAAACCGTGCTTCCGAACAGGCTTCGCGTGTCATGGCAATGCAAAGTGCCAATGACAACGCCAAGAAACTCCTTGACGAGTTGCAACTCGAATATAACAAACTACGCCAGCAAGCCATCACCTCCGAGCTCCTCGACATACTCGGCGGTCAGGCACGTTAGGCATCACCATCTCTCCCGGATGCGTTGCCGCCCCAATCGGCAGAGCATCATATTTACATAACTTACGAATATAATTAAACCAAACATAACCCCTTAGCTCGATTAACATCAATAACATTTATGGGTAGTGTTAAAGACTATTTTTCATCATTAGGGACCGGCGTGGCAAGCCTGCTCAAAGGCATGTCAGTGACCGGTAAGGAATTTATCACCCCTAAGATAACTGAAAGATACCCCGAAAATCGTGAGATTTATCATGTCCCGCAGCGTTTCCGCGCTTGCCTTGAATTAGTGTATGATGCCGAAGGGCGCCACAAATGTATCGCTTGCGGCACTTGTGAACGCGTATGTCCTAACGGAACCATCAAGCTCGACATCGATACCGTAGAGACATGGGACGGCAAGAAGAAAAAGCATCTCGCAGGGTATAACTATGACCTGGGCAGCTGCACTTTCTGCCAGCTGTGCGTGACTAACTGTCCGACCAACGCCCTGGCATTCAGCAATGATTTCGAACAGGCAGTGTTCACTCGTGACAAACTTGTCAAGCAGCTCAAATATCTGCCCGACATCCCCGAGCCCGAACCCTCAGAGGAAGAAAAGAAACGAATCCTCGCCGAGCGTGAAGCCAAGCTGGCTGCCGCCAAAGCCGCCGCTGAAGCCAAGAAGGCTGCCGCCGCTAATGCTCCAGCAGCGCCCGCACAGGACGATCCTCTTGCCAAGGCTCTCGCAGCCGCCGCCGGCGACCCTGAAAAACTCGCTAAAATCAAGGCTGCAATGGCTGCCAAAGCCGCTCGTGAAGCTGCCAAAGCCGCCGAAGCCCCTGCTGATACCGCTGCGAAAGCTGCCGAAGCTCCCAGACAGGATCCTCTCGCCAAAGCACTCGCCGCTGCTGCCAACGACCCCGAAAAACTCGCCAAAATCAAGGCTGCGATGGCTGCAAAAGCCGCCCGTGAAGCTGCCAAAGGCGACAAATAATACCTCTGTTATAAGCATTAAAGTCAATTAATTTCTATATGGAATCAGTAGGAAGTACCATCGTATCCTGGATGATTATCATCGCAATCATCGTCTTCTCGATACTGACCGTAACCACCCGCAAAATCCTGCGAGCCGCGACATATCTGCTGTTCACGCTTTTTGCCGCTGCTGTGCTCTATTTCAAACTGGATTATGAGTTTCTCGGAGCCGTGCAGATAGCCGTATATGCCGGCGGCATCGTGGTACTGTTTGTATTCTCTATTTTGCTTACCTCACACCCCGGCGACAACAGCCGCCGACTGACATCTCGCCGTAAGGTGCTCGGCACAATAGCCGCAGTGCTGACCCTCGGCATCACGGGTGCAGTCCTTTTCAGCCGCTGCGCCATGATGGCAACTCAGCTCCCCGCTATGGAAAACCCATCGATGAAACTTATCGGCGAGACCATGATGGGCACGGGAGCCGGACAGTATCTTCTCCCCTTCGAGGCTATAAGCATATTGCTCCTTGCATGTATAATAGGAGGTGTCGTTGTGGCACGCAAACGTTGATATACCAGTCACAAATATTGTCTAACCGCACACACATACTCCGATATAGTTAAGATTATGGATATCTCAATGATATATTATCTGGTGCCTACGCTGGTAATGTTCTGCTGTGGCATCTACGGATTCATCACTCGCAAGAACATGATTGCGATGCTGATTTCCATTGAGCTGATGCTCAACGCCGTTGACATCAACTTTGTGATATTTAACCGATATCTCTTCCCCGGACAACTCGAAGGCATGATGTTTACCCTCTTTGCCATCGCCATCGCCGCTGCTGAGACAGCTCTGGCTATTGCAATCATCATCAACCTCTACCGTGCCCACAAGAATATCGATGTCAGCGACCTCACTAAAATGAAATTCTGATTACGGCCATGGCTATCACACTTCCGTTACTCATACTCGTTATCCCGTTGTTCATGTTCTTGCTGCTCGGTCTTGCCGGCAACAAGATGAGCCACCGCATGGCAGGCATACTCGGCTGCCTGGGAATGGGCACCACCATGGTGCTCGCATACATCGTATCGTTCACTTACTTTTTCAGCGGCAATCCCGACTTCGTAGATGCCGAAGCCCACACACGTCTGCAGTGGGTGGTATTCAATGTTGACTGGCTGTCGTTTACCGACAATCTGGTCATCCGTCTCGGATTCCTGCTTGACCCGATAGCCGCCCTGCTGCTTGTGGTCATCACCACCATATCGTTTATGGTGCATCTCTACAGCATGGGCTATATGCGTGACCACCACGGCGTGTGGGAGAAGGGTTTCCAGCGTTTCTATGCGTTCCTGTCGCTCTTCAGCTTCTCGATGCTCGGTCTGGTCGTAGCCACCAACATTTTCCAGATGTACATCTTCTGGGAGCTTGTAGGTGCATCGTCATTCCTTCTCATCGGATTCTACTACCGCAAGCCATCGGCTGTCCTCGCTGCCAAGAAGGCATTTATCGTGACACGTTTTGCTGACCTCGGATTCCTTATCGGCATCCTTGCCCTCAGCTACTATACCGGAACATTCAACTTCATGGATCTCACATCGTCACAGCTTGTGTCAGGTGCATATCAGGTCAACATCGAGACTGCCGAAAATATCAAGAATATCTTTGCCACCAGCGCAGCCCCCACATTTATGGGTGCATCGGTGCTGACATGGGCGCTTGTGCTCATCTTCATGGGCGGCATGGGCAAGTCAGCCATGATGCCGCTCCACATCTGGCTTCCCGATGCGATGGAAGGTCCTACTCCTGTGTCTGCCCTCATCCACGCTGCCACCATGGTCGTGGCAGGTGTATATCTCGTGGCACGTCTCTTCCCCCTCTACCTAATGGAGGAAGCATCACTGGAGATAATCACCATTGTCGGTGCACTGACAGCATTCTACGCAGCGATGGTAGCCTGCACGCAGGTTGACATCAAGCGTGTCCTCGCCTTCTCAACCATCTCGCAGATTGCATTCATGATGGTGTCACTCGGCGTAGCTCGTCCTGAGTTCCACCACGGCATCGGCTACATGGCATCGATGTTCCATCTGTTCACACACGCCATGTTCAAGGCGTTGCTCTTCCTCTGCGCCGGCGCGCTCATCCATGCCATCGGTTCAAATGACTACACCGACATGCACGGTCTGCGCAAGTACATGCCCGTAACCCACATCACATTCCTCATAGGCTGTCTGGCTATCGCAGGTATCATCCCATTCGCCGGATTCTTCTCCAAGGACGAGATTCTGACCGCCACCATGGGTCACTCCACATTCTGGTATATCTGGATGTCGGCTGTAGCCGGTCTGACCGCCTTCTACATGTTCCGCCTCTACTACCTCATATTCTGGTGGAAGGAACACAAAGTGCGTGAAGGACACCATGCTCCCCATGACCAGCCCTGGACCATGACTCTTCCACTGGTGATTCTTGCTGCCATCTCTTGTGTGGCTGGCTTCGTGCCTATGGGCAACCTCGTCACCTGGAACGGCCATGAGATGTTTCCCGAAGGAGTTTCCTTCTTCACCAATCTCAAGGCTCTCGACTGGACTGTGGCTTGCGTAAGCCTTGCAGTAGCCATCGTAGCCATCATAATTGCCACAGTGATGTACCGCAAGGAAAATCCGCTGCCGGCAAAGATGAAACGCGCTCTCCCCGCTCTGTGGGACTGGTGCTACCACCGCTTCTACTGGGACGAACTTTATATGTTCATCACAAAGCGCATCATTTTCAATGGCATCTGCAAGCCTATCGCATGGTTTGACCGCCATATCATTGACGGCACCATGGACGGATTTGCCATCGTGACCAACAAGCTCTCCTTCGCCATCCGCGGATTCCAGAGCGGCAACGCCCAGACCTACGTATGGTGGTATCTCATCGGAGTGCTTGCTCTCGGAGGCATCACGGCTCTCTGCCTGTTGTAATCCCCTCCCATCCATCTCATATCTGAAGCTCTTTATAACAGACACAATCATTAAGTGAAATAACAGTCACATTATGTTTTCCAATATACTCATCTACTTCGTGGTTATCCCGGTAGTGATGCTCGGAGCCCTCGCCCTCTGCCGTGGCATGAAAGCCATCCGCACGGTAGCCGTCACCGGTTCGCTCGCCCTGCTGGGTCTGTCGATCTGGGTGCTGTGCGACTATCTTGAAATGCGCGCAGCCGGCATCGATTCGCCGATGCTGTTTACCGGCTCCTGGAGCTGGTTCGCTCCTCTTAACATTAATCTTGCTGTGGGTGTCGACGGCATCTCTATTGCCATGCTCATCCTCTCGTCAGTCATATTACTGACAGGCTCATTCGCCTCATGGAAAATCAATCCGCTGCCCAAGGAGTTCTTCCTTTGGCTGGTGCTGCTGTCGACAGGCGTATTCGGATTCTTCATCTCTATTGACCTGTTCACGATGTTCATGTTCTATGAGGTCGCTCTTATCCCCATGTACCTGCTGATCGGCGTATGGGGCAGCGGCAACAAGAACTATTCAGCCATGAAGCTGACCCTGATGCTCATGGGTGGCTCGGCATTCCTGATGCTCGGTCTGATAGGCATATATTACCATTCCGCCCCCGAAGGCGCTCCCCTCACATGGAACATCCTCGAGATTGCCCGGAACAGCTCCATAGATAAAGGTTGGCAGTATTTCCTCTTCCCGATGACATTCGTAGGTTTCGGTGTCCTCGGTGCCATGTTCCCATTCCACACATGGAGCCCTGACGGTCACGCATCAGCACCTACAGCAGTGTCTATGCTCCATGCAGGCGTGCTTATGAAGCTCGGCGGTTACGGTTGCTTCCGCGTGGCTATCTATCTCATGCCCGAGGCTGCCACCGAACTCGCCTGGATATTCCTCATCCTGACAGGTATCTCAGTGGTCTACGGAGCGTTCAGCGCATGTGTCCAGACCGACCTCAAGTATATCAACGCATACTCATCGGTTAGCCACTGCGGACTCGTGCTGTTCGCCATCCTGATGCTCAACACCACCGCCATGACAGGTGCCATCATGCAGATGCTCAGCCACGGTCTGATGACAGCACTCTTCTTCGCCCTCATCGGTATGATTTACGGACGTACACATACACGTGACATCACCAAGATGGGCGGTCTTATGCAGATCATGCCCTATCTCGCTGTCTGCTATGTGATAGCCGGTATGGCATCGCTCGGTCTGCCCGGTCTTAGCGGTTTCGTAGCCGAAATGACCATATTCGTAGGCTCGTTTGAGCATGCCGACATGTTTCACCGCGTATTCACCATCGTGGCTTGCTGCTCTATCGTCATCACCGCCGTCTACATACTCCGTGTGGTAGGCAAGCTCCTCTTCGGTCCGGTATATGATGACCACCACCGCACACTGACCGATGCCGAATGGTGGGAACGTACATCCACCATCGCACTCATCGTATGCGTGGCAGGCATAGGCTGCTTCCCCAATTTCTTTGTAGATTTGATCAAGTTCACGTTCAGCCCCGAAATCTTCGCGGTGCTTGGCATGAAATAATTCCCACAACCCATTAAGTTACTCTGAAGCTTAGCAATGGATTACTCACAGTTTTTAGCCATGAAGCAGGAAATCGGTGTACTGATCGTTTTCCTCCTGGTATTCCTCTATGACACCTTCATGCCACGCAAGGGACAGGCGGTGCTGCCACTCGTAGCCACCGTACTGTTCGGATGTTTCACCGCCCTCTGCTTTGTCACTCCGTGGCCTGACACTATCGATGCATTTGCCGGGATGTACACATCATCTACGGTAATCGTAGCCATCAAAAACATCCTCAACGTGGGTGTGCTCATCGTGCTCATCCAGTCGATGAAGTGGGCAAACAGCGAAACTACAGCCATACGCCGTGGCGAGTTCTACGAGCTGTTGCTCGTGACCCTCTTCGGCATGTATCTGATGATTTCCGCCCGCCACTTCCTCCTCTTCGTAATCGGACTGGAAACAGCCTCGCTGCCTCTCGCTGCCATGGTGGCATTTGACAAACACCGTTACGAGAGTCATGAAGCAGCCATCAAATACATTCTGACCGCTATCTTCTCGTCAGCCATATTCATGATGGGTCTGTCATTTGTCTACGGTCTGACTGGCTCGCTTTATTTCACCAACATCGCTGCAGCCATCGCAGCAGGAGGCACAGCAAGCGGTCTGCTCGCTCTGGCACTCGCTTTCGTCATCTCAGGTATCGGATTCAAGCTTTCGCTGGTTCCCTTCCACCTTTGGACTGCTGACGTATACCAGGGAGCTCCTACATCGGTTACATCTTACCTCTCTGTAATCTCTAAAGGCGCAGCTGCTTTCGCGTTCATGGTCATACTGACTCAGGTATTCGGCGCAGTCTATGCCCAGGCTTGGGAGTGGATGCTCTATGCTCTGATTATCCTGACCATCACTGTCGGAAACCTGTTTGCCATCCGCCAGAAGAACATGAAGCGGTTCCTGGCATTCTCGTCAGTATCACAGGCAGGTTACATCATGCTCGGCATCATGGCTGATGACGCAATGGGCACAGCAGCCTTGATGTTCTACATCCTCGTCTACGTATTCAGCAACCTTGCCGCTTTCGGTGTCATACAAGCCATCGAGAACGCTTCAGGCAAAGTGGATATGGACAGCTACAAGGGTCTTTACAAGACGAATCCCCGTCTGTCTGTAGCGATGATGCTCGCCATGTTCTCTCTCGCCGGTATCCCACCGTTTGCCGGATTCTTCAGCAAATTCTTCATCTTCACCAGTGCCATCTCGCAGGGTTCGATAGCGATATATGTGCTCGTGCTTATCGCATTGATCAACACTATCGTATCTCTCTACTACTATCTGTTGGTAGTCAAGGCAATGTTTATCAGCGATGACGAGTGTGTGATACCTACATTCCGCTCAGCCGGTTCAGAGCGTCTGGGTCTGTGGATCACAGTAGCTGGCATACTCGGTCTCGGTCTTATCAGCTGCTTCTACAACTATCTGCTTGACATCACCTCTGTAATATAATTAAGCTAACACTAACCTACCAAAATCGCCGCATGCCGTCTTATAATGATAGCGTGCGGCGATTAAATACTCAATATGGCACTCATAACCTGTGACGAATGTGGGCACCGCATTTCCGATAAATCCATCTTCTGCCCCAATTGTGGTTATCCGACCCATCTCAACAAGGCTCTACGAGAAAACAACGAAAAGGAATCAGTACCTGCAAAGGCTACTCTCAAACAATGCGCACAGAAGTCAGAAATGTCTGACAAGGCGGTGGAAAAAATTCTCTCACAGTCAACTCCACAGCATTCTGAGGATAGCGACTCATCAAAAATAGCAGATCTTGACAGCAAGGAGAAAACCGTCACAGCCAAAGAAGAGGCTGCTATTGAGTCCATTGATGCCAATGCCAGCGCTCAAGTGCAAGATGCCCTCGCAGAGTATGAAGCTACACTATCCAAACCGCTGACACCTGAAAACAACAAGCGCAACAAACTTATACTGTATTTCGCCGTGCTATTGGTGCTTCTCCTCGCCATAGGAGGCTGCTACTACTATGCAAAGAGCAACCATCTGCAGTCAGTCGACGAAGTGGAATGCGAGCCTATAGAGGAAGTACTTGAAGAAGAGCCTGCAACCGTACTGCCATCCGACACCACAGCCATCGCTACCGACTCCATCAGCCAGCAAGTCACGACAGAGGCACAAAGTACTCCCTCCTCCCCATCAGTAGACACCACAGCACAACCAGCTCAGACAGTACAGGCATCCCCCGCAGTGCGCCAGCTCTGACAATTCAGACTTGATGCAATAGCTCCACCGACTTGTAGGGACATGCCGTGGCACAATGTCACTAACTTAAGCCAATCTTATTCTTCCTTGTTTGCGCCCGAAAGGGCGCTTCTTTCTTGTAACCGAGGGGCAAGCCCCTCGGTAAACGTCAGCCTATGCACGCGCTGCGCTTTGCTGCAGCGCATCAAACACTGTGATGCTCAACATGATAGGACTGATGTGCTGCGGCAAAGCGCAGCGCGCATATCCTCCATCCCTCTCCGAGGGACAAGTCCCTCGGCTAACCGAGAGATGCGCCCACAAGGGGCGCGAATTACGTACAACTTAAGTTAGTGGCATTGAGGTGTGGCATATCACTCCAGGCTTGACAATTTATTCAGACATACCTGTTAGGATTTAACATGTTCCGACTGATTGTCAGGGTCTCTTGTCAGGCTTGCTTGGTGTCGGCGACATAGACGCTCCATATGCTTGTTGTGACGGCGGAGACGTGCTTTATCGCGGTTTATGGCGCGCTTTTCCTCTCTTGACTGCTTACGATTCACAGCGGTCATGGATTTATCTGCAATTGTCGTTACGCCATCTGAGGATTGCACATCCTGCTGACATGTAACAGTCTCGCGTTTCATCTCCTTGCGCCGCCGAGCACATTGGCGAGCACGACATGAGCGTTCTACGGCTTGGTCAATCATAGGTTGCAAAAGTGCGGTCACCACGGATTCCATCTCTGTAAGATCCTCAGAGACATGACATTTATCCATATAATCGTCAATCCACTGCATAACTCTGGCTTCACGTATTCCATCACTAAGATATGCTACAGAGTGAACACGCTCGATGATATACGCATAAAATTTACGTGAAACCGGGCGTTTCCATTTTCCCGAGGTAGTTGAGGTAAGGACTAATGACATAATTGTTACTCTTTAATTGTGTGTATGATTTGTCACAAAATTAAAGAGCCGATGCAACTGCATCCATGCGAAAATATCAAGTCTGCTGTAGATTTCAGCGTATGTCTGCCAAATGAGAGAGAGTACGCAACAACTCCAAGGATTGTATGTAAGGGACATCCCAGCTATTGAGGAGTGCCTTCATGTTATACTCAGGATCATCATCTTTCCAGCCCCTTACTGTGTGCAAAGAAGGTAGCTCAAGTTTGGAATATGTCTCTGATGCAAATGCGATTTTACTGGCGACCGCAGTATTATCAAATCTTCTGAGGGATGTCACATCACCCATGGCAGCTGTAAACATAAAGATCGTTCTATCGGGACGGATTCTTTCCAGACGCTCACGCCACTTGTCACGCGCCACATTGAAATCAGTATCATGGTTAAAGAATATCCGCGAGCCGACCGAATCTATACGCCCTACCGGGTATGGCATACCGGAATTTTTGACTTCGCTAACATTGCCCAATCCGGCAGTAACTGCTTCCTCCCAGTTCTCCACAAGTCTGACAAATTCGTCAGGGACAAGAAAAAGATTGACAAACGGCGAACAGAATCTACACCCCAGATGGTGAAGCATCACACCTCCAAAGCAATTGTTGCACACTACAGAAGGCGTATCTTCACGCCATTTCTCACTAAGCCGTCGATAGGCAGATTGAGAAAATGTGTCATAGATACGCCTTCTGAATTTCCTTATCATATCTGATAACTGGAAATGACTGTAGTGTTTATAAATCAGTCAGCCTTATTATCCTTGTCTGATTTGCCGTCCTTGTCTTCATGGGCAGCAGATTTATCATCGGCAGAAGCATCTTTCTTATCAGAGACTTCTTCGGCTTCTGCGAAATCGGCTGCATATGGGTCATCGGATGATTCCTTGGATGTGTCAGATTTGGCTGCAAGAATCTCATCGGTACGCGACACCCACGGACGCTTGCCGAATATCTTCTCGACATCTTCGGTGAATATTACTTCGCGGCTTACGAGAGTATGGGCAAGCTCGGCATGGCCCTCAGCATACTTGCGAAGTATATCCTTGGCGCGCTCATACTGCTCAGAGATGATACGTGACACCTCCTCGTCAATCATGCGGGCACGATCCTCACTGTAAGGTTTCGAGAAGCCATACTGCTGACCAGTGGAGTCATAATAGCATATGTTGGGAAGTTTGTCGCTCATGCCGTAATATACCACCATGGCATATGCCTGTTTGGTCACTCGCTCAAGGTCATTGGCAGCCCCCGTAGAGATATGGCCGATAAACAGCTCCTCGGCAGCACGACCACCGAGAGTGGCACACATCTCATCAAGCAGAGCCTGTGAGGGTGTAATCTGACGTTCTTCAGGGAGATACCATGCAGCACCGAGAGCCTTACCACGTGGCACTATTGTAACCTTGATCAGAGGATTGGCATATTTCAGATGCCATGACACTGTGGCATGCCCAGCCTCATGAATAGCTATGGAGTTCTTCTCTTCATCAGTGGTGATCTTGGAGCGTTTCTCCAAGCCGCCGATGATACGGTCCACGGCATCTATGAAATCCTGCTTCCCTACAGCCTTCTTGTTGTGACGTGCTGCTATAAGTGCTGCTTCGTTACATACATTGGCTATGTCAGCGCCTGAAAATCCTGGAGTCTGACGAGCAAGGAGATCTACATCCACGTCATTATCCATCTTGATGTTGCGCAGATGCACATTGAAGATAGCCACTCGGTCATTAAGGTCAGGTAGCTCCACATAGATCTGTCGGTCAAAACGTCCGGCACGAAGCAAAGCCTTGTCAAGGATATCGGCACGGTTAGTGGCAGCAAGGATTATGACACCGCTGTTAGTGCCGAAACCGTCCATTTCGGTAAGAAGCTGGTTGAGGGTATTCTCACGCTCATCGTTGGCACCCATGTTAGGGTTACGTCCACGAGCACGACCCACAGCATCGATCTCGTCAATAAACACGATGCAGGGAGCTTTCTCCTTAGCCTGACGGAAAAGGTCACGCACACGCGATGCACCTACGCCGACAAACATTTCTACGAAGTCGCTGCCCGACATGGAGAAGAACGGTACATTAGCCTCACCTGCCACAGCCTTGGCAAGAAGGGTCTTACCAGTGCCGGGAGGGCCTACGAGAAGCGCGCCCTTGGGTATCTTGCCACCCAAATCGGTGTATCGCTGTGGATTCTTGAGAAACTCGACTATTTCCTCTATCTCTGTCTTTGCCTCGGAGAGTCCTGCGACATCCTTAAATGTCACTTTCACCGGGCCGTCCTTGTCAAATATTTTAGCCTTTGACTTGCCCACGCTGAACACACCTCCAGGACCGCCTCCGTCCTTGCTTGACATACGGCGCATCATCCAGAACCAGAAAAATATCAGGAGCAGGATGGGACCGAACGACCACAGCAGAGATGTATAGTCGCTTGATTTTTCATATTTGACATCGCCGTCAAACACTCCCTGGGCCTTCCACTGGTCTATCTTATCCTGAAATTTATCAGCCGAAGGGATATCGGTGAGCAGATGTGCCGGTGTGCCCGAGCCTGGTTTGTAATGTTCGGGACGGAACATTACCGAAGCGAGCGAGTCAGTCAAGACTCCTTCAGCCTGGTTTTTACCTGTATATACGATGATTTTGGATATACCCTTGGACTGGACAGCTTTCTCAAACGCGGAGTAATCCACAGTGCGCGTCAGAGTGTTTTCGTCAAGGAAAAACATTCCGCCGAGAAATGCCAGCACGATAATGTACATCCAGTATATGCTGAACTTGAATGCCGGTTTTTTAGGCTTTTGCGATTGCATGAAGTTTATTATATGGAGGGATGGTTGTTATACAATGAAATGGAAATGCCCAGTCAGTCCTCGTCAGGCAGGTCGGTGATACGGGCATCGCTCCATAGCTCCTCAAGATTATAGTGAGCGCGCTGCTCAGGAGCGAAGATATGCACGAAAATATCACCGTAATCAATGACTATCCACTGGGCATTCTGGTAGCCGTCGTAATTATAGGGTTTCATGTCACCGTTACGGTGCACGTAGTCCCTGACACTGTCAGCTATAGATGCCACTTGGCTTGAGGAAGTTCCTTCGCATATGATAAAACATCCGGTAGACGCAGATTCGATATCCGACAGGTCGACTACAGTGATGTTCTTGCCTTTACGGTCTCTGATACCTTCAATAATCAATTCCTGTTTGGTCAATGCCGGGGAGGAGGTAGAAACTTCTGGCGCGGTATGGGTCATGAAATTAAGTGGATGAAATTTTTAGTAAAACTGATTATGCACTATACTTACAAAGTTAATGATTTTTCTTTGTGGTGAAGTACTGCTTATATTCTTTTAAACAATCTTTATGCCAAAAAGGTCATTAAACAGAGTGTCAAACGATGCGACACCCCGATAATCACTCATATCTCATAACCGATGCCGGCAATATGGTCGACACCAGCCTGGAGGGAAGCAATAGTACCAAAGAAGCAATCACGGCGACACACACATCCAGAAGCAGTATCTGCTGCCAGCCTATGAGCACCGGCACATAGTCAAGATAGTAGTTTGAAGCATCAAGTGACAACACATGAAAAGCATCCTGGACGTATAAGAGCACCAGTCCGACAGCAGTACCTATGATTATGCCATATCCCACGACCCTGAGAGCAAGTATGACGAAAATGTCACTCACCTGACGGTTAGAAGCCCCGAGCGAGCGCAGGATGCCTATCATGCGGACTCGGCGCAGTATGAGTATAAACAGACTGGAAACCAGAGTGAATGCTGCCACGACACCCATGAGTGACAATATGACCACAACGTTAGTGTCAAGCAGCGACAGCCAGTTATAGTACATCTCCTGACTGTGAAGTATGGTGTCAATAACGGGAAGTTCGTCAATCTCGCCGTCAGCCGATGCTGACAACAACCGCTCATACAACTGCTGGGCAATCGTAGCAACCTTATCTTCACTGAGTCCGTCAATCAATACCGATGTGCCCTGCGAGCTTGATAGGGTAGCAGCATCAAATGACAAAGATTCTTTCGGCACAAACACCATGCCACGGTCATAATCACCGAAATGCGTGTCAAATAGAGCAGAGATGCGGTAACGTCGCACCCTTGCATTATCATTTTCAACAAAATATGCGGTAATCTTATCACCTACTCCTACGGCAAGCATCTTCGCAACCGCCTCTGACATAACCAACGGCTCGACGCCCTCCTCCTCATCAGTAGTAAAGAATCCATCAAAAGAGCCTTGAGTCAGCACCGAAGAGAGAAACCCGAGGTCATAATCATCTGACAGTCCTCTGAACGTTACCGCCTGAAACTGGTCAGAGGTCTTCAATATGCCAGTCCGGTCGGTGACGACACTGACCGATGCACCCGGAGCCACCTCTTCAACGATGGCTTTAAGCTGTGGAGTGAGGCTGATATAAGACTCTGTGTGATAAAGTGTTATATCGCTATTGAGTCCGGATAGTTTTCGCTTGATGTCATGCTTGAATCCCGTCACAATCGCCATGGCAAGCATCATGATCATGACAGCCGTGGCAACACCTATTATGCCCACAGTCATGCCAGTAGCCGACCCACGGTCACCTTTGACCCTGAGGCTCAACCTATTGGCAATAAACAGAGGGAAAAACACTTAATCAGCTACGATAAAGTTCCAGTTCAGATAGTGCGTCCTGGATAAACCTTGAGAGCTTCGGCAAGGACCTTGATGGCTCCACGCAGCTCCTTTTTGCTGATGGCATAGGCTATACGGACTTCGTTTGTGCCTATGCCCGGAGTGGTGTAGAAGCCCGAAGCCGGAGCCATGAATATAGTGGCTCCTTCGTATTCAAACTCCTCCAGACACCACCGGCAGAACTTGTCGGCATCATCCACCGGCAGACTCGCTACGGTGTAGAAAGCTCCCATTGGTATGGGTGAGTAGACCCCTGGAATCTTATTGAGGGCATCTATCAGGAAGTTGCGACGCTCAATATATTCGTTGTAGGTCATCAGCATATACTGCTTGGATGCGTCGATCGAGGCTTCTGCCACAATCTGTCCCAACAGAGGAGGACTGAGACGTGCCTGACAGAACTTCATCAGGTTTTTCTTAAGCTCCTTGTGCTTGGTGATGATGGCGCCTATGCGGATGCCGCACTCGCTGTAACGCTTTGACACGGAATCGATAAGCACCACCTGGTCGCTTATACCATCAAGATGGAAAGCCGAGATATAAGGTGCTCCTGTATAGCAAAATTCGCGGTACACCTCATCTGAAAACAGAAACAGATCATGCTTCTTGACCATATCGCGGAGCTGGTTCATCTCCTGCTGGGTATAGAGGTAGCCTGTGGGATTATTTGGGTTACATATCAATATGCCCTTGGTGCGCGGAGTTATCAGAGCTTCAAATTCCTCGACGGGAGGCAGGGCAAAACCATTGTCGATGCTTGACGGGACTGTCACAATCTTGGCTCCAGCCGAAATGGCAAACGCCATATAGTTGGCATACGCAGGCTCCGGCACGATGATCTCGTCATCGGGATCAAGACAAGCCATGAACGCGAAAAGCACCGCTTCAGAGCCGCCAGCGGTGACTATTATGTCATCGACATCCACATTGATGTCAAACCGATGGTAGTACTCCATCAGTTTCTGACGCAATGACAACAGACCTTCCGAAGGACTGTATTCCAGAGTTGTGCGGTCTATCTTCTTCAATGCATCCAATCCCTCCTGAGGTGTAGGCAGGTCGGGCTGACCGATATTGAGATGGTAGACCTTGACCCCACGCTGCTTGGCTGCGTTACTCAATGGCACGAGCTTGCGTATAGGTGAGGCGGGCATTATATCACCGCGTTGCGAAACGTTTGGCATGGCTTATATAAGATATCGATGTAGAAATGATTGTACTTAAATAATAAATGTCAGGCACAGTAGCTCCACAAGCCTAATTGTGGGCAAGCGACCTTAAGAATTCCTCGCGCAGACGGTAATCATCGTCAAACACTCCTGATGTTTCCATCGTCGTCGTCGAACTATCCTGCTTCTCCACTCCGCGTAACTTCATGCACAAGTGCTGGGCTGTGCTGACAACGATGACCCCTTTGGGCGCAAGATGGCGTTGGAGGTCGCAGCATATCTCGGCAGTCATGCGCTCCTGAACCTGCAGCCGTCGTGCATACACGTTGACTAATCGCGCAAGCTTGCTAAGACCTACGATCTTGCCGTCGGGGATATATCCTATGGACACATGTCCGAAAAACGGCAGTATGTGGTGCTCGCAAAACGAGTAGAACTCAATATCTTTGACTATCACCATGCGTGACCCTTCGTGGGTAAAGATAGCTTTTTCTATTACCTGCTGTCCGGATTCGTCATATCCGCGTGTAGCCCTGAACAAGGCTCTCGCGGCACGCATGGGGGTCTTCAGAAGTCCCTCTCTATCAGGGTCTTCTCCGAGGAGCTTGATAATCTCCTTATAATGGTCAGCTATAGCGTTGACGGTTTCTTCTTGTCGTGGTGTCAGTGGTGTCGACATATAAACTGTATGATCAGTTATGCTCTCTAATCTTTGATATTGACACGGTCACGCACTATGCGTATCTCGTTGCGGAAGGCAGGAAAAGCCTGACGGAGCTGAGAAGCTGCTGACTCCGCTTCGCTGCGCGATCTGAAGTCACCTACCCTGAGACGCCAGAACGGAGCTGAATATGAGATATACGTGCGCATGTTAGGGAATCTCCGCGCCACCTGCGAAGCCTTAAGCTGGGTCTGTTTCTTGGCATTGCGCTGGTTGCCGTCAGAATACACCTGCACACGGTAACCAGCCATGCGCCCTGTAGCCTGATGTTTCACCGCCGGCTTCTCGGGCTGCGTGGTCGTGTCAACCACCGGGGCATCGGCAGGAGCCAACAACTCGGTGAGCTTCGAGGGCTGAGTGACAGTGTTTCCCTCGATAGCTGTAATGTGGTCGACGATGGTGACAGTCTGCTGAGCCATGGCTGAGCCAGACCAGCATACCATCATCATGCCTATCATAGTCGCACGTAATCGGTATTTGCCTATAAGCATATCAGTCAGATGAGTGAAGCGTGACATACGCATCCACTTATATCAATATAATAAAAATTAGACTACAAAGATAACGATAATCTTCTTTGTAGCCTAATTTTTATAATTCTAAACGCGCTATCTGCGAAATCAGAATGCGTTGACAATGCCCATGAATGACTCGGCATCGAGAGCCGCGCCACCGATGAGGCCACCGTCTACGTCAGGTTTTGCGAAGAGAGCTGCGGCGTTGGAGGGCTTGCAGCTACCGCCGTAGAGGATAGAGGTGTTGTCTGCGACTTCCTTGCCATACTTCTCTGCGATGACAGAACGGATGTGAGCGTGCATCTCCTGGGCCTGGTCATCGGTAGCGGTCTTGCCTGTACCGATAGCCCATACAGGTTCGTAAGCGAGGATGATTTTGCCGAAGTCAAAGGCTGAGAGGTCAAAGAGTGCGCTCTCGATCTGCTCCTTCACCACGTCGAGGTATGAGCCGTTTTCGCGCTGCTCGAGCACCTCGCCGATGCAGAAGATGGGAGTCAGGTTGTTTTCGAAAGCCTGAGCCACCTTAGCCTTGAGGATTTCTGAGGTCTCACCATAGTACTGGCGACGCTCGCTGTGACCGAGAATCACGTAAGATGCACCTGTAGATGCAACCATGGCACCTGAAATCTCGCCGGTATATGCACCCTTGGCATGATCAGCGCAGTTTTCCGCACCCAGACCGAGGATATTGCTGTCGATTACCTCATTGACAGAAGCGAGGTGTGTAAAGGGAACGCAGATCACCACGTCACACTTGGGGGTAGCTTTCTTGAGGGCTTCGTTAACGTCCTTTGCCAGGCCTACACCTTCTGCGAGGGTAGTGTTCATTTTCCAGTTGCCTGCAACGATTTTCTTTCTCATGTTAGTAAAGTCTAAAATTGATATATCAGAATGTAGAAATTTTCAAGACCGAGGCATCCGCTTGCATGAGGGAGACCTGTGGCACAAAGTTACGATTTTTTTTCGTGATGCGCCATGGTTTTCAACTTTTTGCCGACTCTTGCCCTCCATACCATCAGGAGTGCCAATGCCCCGTTGTTGGCAAGAATTATCACCAGCATTGCCAAAGCATAAATGCGGGTCCAATCATGGAGAAATTCGTCGTCAGAGGGTCCGTAGAGAGTCTCATTGCAGTCATGACAGCCGGCAAGCTCTATATCCGTAACATCATCGTCATCATCATTGTCAATGATAAGGTCATTGACGAGCGACGGTAATGTCCGCTTCCACAAGATATCGCCCTCATGAAGCATCACAGCAGCGATATCACCACGTGCCAGCTCTTTTATCTGGACTCCGTCGGCTGTATACAGGGGATATTCCGCCATCGAAAGATCTTGCCAGAATGCCACATCCTTCTCATTGCCTCCTATTATACCTGTCATGGTCACGCTGTCAGTGGGAAGCTGCCGATAGAGCTGATTTATATAATAGGTATATGAGATGTCAAGATTCTTCATCGATGGGACAAGTACCAGCAACTGGTAGCCGTCAGCACTGATGACATCGGATGTGACATCCTCTCCGTCAATATCCCGTATGACAAACGTATCTGCCGCCTGTGCCTCGTCTTTGCCATCAAGCAGCCTTCGCTCCACGAAAGTCCATGTCGAATCAGGGAGATTGTCTATGTTGAATATCTCAGTATTGCCGTCCTTTTCATAAACGAAACCATACATTTGTGCCTCATCCTGACCGCCTTCATCTGTCTCATCAGCCAGCAGAGATTTACCGACAGGATATGACCTGAAATCAACGACTGGTTGATAATAATAGCCTACGTATGATATGCCCAATATATATACCACCGATACCACAAGCGGTATCCATTGGAGATACGGACTGACCAGCGCGCGCTGCAACCGGTTATATGGGAGCAATACTACCAATCCCAGCGTGATGGCTATGTTCTTGGCAAACGTGGCACCGTTACTAATAAGAAGCCAATCGCCGAAGCAGCCACAATCAGCTACAGGATTATCCAGCCATATATACAATGTCAGCGGAAGCATGAATGCCATCATGGCAAGCAAGAGCACCACTACACTGCGCCTGTAACAGCCCAGAAACAGCATCATGCCACATAGAAACTCCAATGCCGACAAGCCTACGGATGCCGAGACGAGCATAGAGTGGGAAAAATCCCATCCCCATACAGCCAAGTACTCCCCTATCTTGTAGACGCTGCCCCACGGATCTACCGCCTTGGCAAACCCCGAAGCGATAAACAGTATGCCTATAACCAGCCTCAGCAGCGTTACGACAGCTCTAACAGAGCGGGGATGGCGATTCGGTAAGTTTGATAATCGCAAAGACAGCATAGTTGACTATGTCCTGATAATTCGATTCTACTCCCTCGGAAACGACGGTCACACCGCCGTTTGCCTCTATCTCCTTGATACGCTGGAGTTTGGTCAGTATAATGTCGGTAAAACTGCACACACGCATGTCGCGCCAAGCCTCATCATAGTCATGATTCTTGGCTGTCAGCAGCCTGCGAGTATCAGCTACATGACTGTCATACAGTTCTATAGCTTTCTCAGGGCTGATGTCAGCTTTGAGTGCCGGTCCGAGCTGCATCTGTATCATTGCCATGATACCGTAGTTGACTATAGCCACAAACTCCGGCAGTATGCCCTCATCGACCATCGCACTACCCTTGGTTTCAAGGGTGCGTATGCGCTTGGCTTTTATGAAGAGCTGGTCAGTCAACGACATCGGGCGCATGACGCGCCATGACGCACCATAATCCTGCAACTTGCGCACGTAAATGTCACGGCACATCGCAAAAGTCTCGTCAAACTGCTTCACGCTGTCAGGGACAGCCTTATTGCTATGATTATCCATTAATATCGATTATTCAAAAAAACACAGGGACGCTACACAATGCAATGCGCGTCCCTGTGATTATGGTGCCTATATAGATAGTTTTATCTGTCAGAAATCAGAACATCGAATTGACGCGCTCGAAGTTGGCGTTATCACCCAGCACGTAGTAGATATTCTTGAGATACTGGAGTGCGTTGGGATTTTCGTTGAGCTGGTATGCCTTTTCGAAATTCTCGGCAGCCTCTTTGCGGAGAGGATTGATCTGCTCGCGCTCTATCTTCTTGTATTCGGTTTCAGTGATTTTAGAACCGGCGTTTTCGCTGATAGCATCGCTCTGCTCTGCGAGCACACGACCTATGTTATAGAAAGCATCACCGTTTTTAGGATCAAACTGTGCGGCTTTGCGGTAGCACTCGAGAGCCTTGTCCTTGTTGCCCTGCTCCTCATAGAGAGTACCCATGGCGATGTTGTAGACAGGATTCTGGGGGTCTTCGGCAAGAGCCTTGTTGAGAAGAGCCATAGCTTCATCATACTGCTTGTTGCGGAGCTTGCCCTCGATTGTGAGCTGGAAGAAGATGGGGTCAGATGTACCAAGAGCGGCATAACCCTTCTGGGCATAGTCATAGAGCTTGTCCATGTTCTGATTCATCTTTGCAACGTACATCGCCTGATGGAACATACCTTTGTCCTTGCTGCCGAGAGCGATAGCCTGGTCAAACGCCTTCATAGACTTGTCCCAGTCCTCCATCTGCGATGCCACATAGCCCATGAGATAAGCATTTTCGGCGAGGATGGAGTCAGGTGACACCTTTATGTCTTTGGCAAATCGAGCATCCTTAGGAACCGCAAAATATACCTCCCATGCCTTGTAAGCCTCAGGCCACTTCTTGGAGTTGTAGAGGTAGCGGGCTGCATAGTCATAGTCATTGTAGTGACCTGCCACCATTTTGATAAGGTCCTTGGAGTATTTGGTCTTGACCTTGCCCTTATTGTCAGCGACAGAATCAAGAGGAAGAGCCTTCAATGCATATTCATAAGCCGAGAGGATAGAGTTGCCCATGTTGGGGACATCCACATCCTGACCTGCACGGAGGAGTGTGAAGAGATAGTCAAAGTTCTCATAACCCGCCTTGGCAGGCACGAAATAAGTGAAAGCCTGGTCTTTGCTTTCGGCATTGCTGAATGCGGGCTGGAGAGTCTGCACCCACTTGGCGTAGTCGCTACCTGGCTTGAAGCTCTTCTGAGCATCCTTGACGAGACTGTTCTGAGCAGATGCAGCCAGTCCGGCACAGAGGCATAATGCCACGAAACTTGCCTTTTTCATAAATCAATAGATGTGTTAGGTTGTGTATGGAAATTGGTTGATGTTATTCTTCAGTAATCTCTGTATCATCATCCTCTGCGACGACATCATCTATCTCTACGTCATCGGCGGGATTCATCATGTCATCGACAGCCGCTTCTATCATTTCAGCCTGCTGATCCACGATTTCATGATCCACTTCCTCCTCAGGATCCGATGATACGCAGCACACAGATGCTATGGTATCGTTACGTTTCTCAAGGTTGATGATGCGTACACCCTGGGTGGCGCGTCCCTGCAGTCGGATATCGCTGACAGCCACGCGGATGGTGATGCCACTCTTGTTGATGATCACAAGGTCATTTTCATCATTAACGCTCTTGATGGCGACAAGTTTACCGGTTTTATCGGTAATCGCCAATGTCTTGACACCTTTACCGCCACGGTTGGTGACACGGTAGCTCTCCAAATCTGTACGCTTGCCAAATCCTTTCTCTGACAGGACAAGTATGTCATTGCTGTCACCCTCACGCATACATATCATGCCGACCACCTCATCATCGTCGCCGTCAAGAGTCATGCCTCGCACACCTGTGCTGACACGTCCCATGGTACGCACACGGTCCTCTGCGAAGCGGATGGCACGTCCGTTGCGGTTGGCAAGGATAATCTCACTGTTGCCGTCGGTAAGATCCACATCTACCACACGGTCACCCTCGCGGATGATGATGGCTTTCTTGCCCTTGACATTGACCTGGGCATATTCGCGTATGGAGGTCTTCTTGATGATGCCGTTACGTGTAGCAAATACGAGGCAATGTGTATCTAAGATGGAAGTGTCATCATTGTCCTTATAGGCTATGACTGCGTTGACAGAGTCATCTGCCTCAATATTAAGTAGGTTCTGGATGGCACGGCCCTTGGTGTTCTTGGCTCCTTCGGGAAGTTCGTACACCTTCATCTTATATACCATACCCTTGGCTGTGAAGAATAGGATATTGGCGTGCATCGATGCGGTGTAGATGTACTCTATGAAGTCCTCGTCGCGGGTGTCACTGCCTTTAGCACCTACGCCGCCACGGTTCTGTGTGCGGAATTCGGTAAGCGGAGTGCGCTTGATGTAGCCGAAGTGGCTTATAGTGATGATCATGTCGTCATCGCTATAGAAATCTTCGGCGTTGAACTCGCCGGCAGTGTAGTCGATATCGGTCTTGCGCTCATCGCCAAACTTGTCACGCACCTCGGCAAGCTCACGCTTGATAAGTTCGCGACACTCGTGATCATCGTTGAGAATCAGCTCCAGACCGCGTATCTGCTCCATGATCTCATCATAGTTCTTCTTGAGCTTGTCCTGTTCCAGACCTGTCAGGCGCCGCAGCTGCATCTCGAGGATGGCATTTGCCTGAGCCTCGGTGAGCTGATAGGTCTCCATGAGGGTAGTGCGGGCAGTCTCGGTGTCGGGAGAGTGGCGTATGATGCGTATCACTTCATCGATATGCTGAGAGGCTATGATGAGTCCCTCCAAGATGTGGGCTCGTTCCTGAGCTTTGGCAAGCTCGAATTTGGTGCGGCGGATGACCACCTCATGACGGTGTGCCACAAACGCCTCAAGTATCTGTTTGAGGTTGAGCGTCTGCGGACGTCCGTTGACCAGAGCCACATTGTTTACGCTAAACGAAGCCTGCATCTGGGTCATCTTGTAGAGCTTGTTTAGCACCACATTGCTGTTGGCATCGCTCTTGAGCTTGATCATGATGCGCATACCGTCGGCATCGCTCTCGTCATTGATATCTGCTATGCCATCGAGTTTCTTTTCGTTAACGAGGTCGGCGATATAGGCTATCAGTTCAGCCTTGTTGACATTATAAGGTATCTCGGTGACTATGATGTTGTCGTGGTTTGCCTCGGTCTCTATCTCGGCGCGGGCACGAATCAGTATACGACCGCGTCCTGTCTCGTAAGCGTCCTTGACACCCTGGTAACCATAGATGGTGCCACCAGTTGGGAAGTCGGGTGCTTTAATATAATGCATCAGCTCGGGGACGGTCAACTCGGGATTGTCCACGAGTGCTATCGAAGCATTGATGGCTTCAGTCAGATTGTGAGGAGGCATGTTGGTTGCCATACCCACAGCGATACCCGCAGCTCCATTGACAAGCAGGTTGGGGAAACGGGTAGGAAGCACCACCGGCTCGCGTCGCTGGTTGTCATAGTTGGGCTGGAAATCGACCGTATCAGAGTTTATGTCGGTCATCATCGCTTCGCCCATTTTCTCCAAGCGCACCTCGGTGTAACGCATGGCGGCAGGACCGTCACCGTCAATTGAGCCGAAGTTTCCATGACCCTCCACGAGGCAGTATCTCATAGCCCATGGCTGCGCCAGACGCACCACAGTGCCGTAGATTGACAAGTCGCCGTGGGGATGGTAGTTACCCATCACCTCACCGACTGCCTTTGCAGCCTTCTTGAACGGCTTGTCAGAGTTGTTGCCCATCTCGTCCATGCCGAAAAGCACTCGGCGATGCACAGGTTTGAGTCCGTCACGCACGTCGGGCAGCGCACGTGACACTATAACCGACATCGAGTAATCGATGTAGGCTGATTTCATCTCATTCTCGATATTGATGTTTAAGATGCGATCTTCTTCCACGATTCAGTTATCTATGATAGTTTTTTGCTGTTACAGTCAATTAGTATGATATAACCGCGCAGATACCGCAATAGCCAGCAGCCATCCGACACGCAAAATATCAAGCAAAGATACAAATTTTTCCGCACATTACCCACCATATTCCCTATCCGGCATAAAAGTTTATTCAAATATGCCGTCAAACCCTTATTAATGATTAATATGGGTTAAAACGGTGGGGAGGGGCAATGTTTGGCACAAAAATTGCGTTATCTTTGTTATAGTATAAAAAGATGCGTGCCGGGATTCATCACTTTACATCAGGCACCGACTATAACAAACTGAATAACTAACCCCTATCCTCTATATCCTTAATTAATGGACATAAATTTCTCAAACGAACTCAAGGAGGTGCTTTCACAGAGCCATCAGGAAGCTATCAGGCATAACAACAAGATCATTACGCCTGCCCATCTGCTGCTTGCTCTGATGTCGGCATCGGACGACCGTCCCTTTCGTCTGATCGAAAGGGCTTCATCGTCAGACACCTCCGCATACGAACTCAAACAGGCTCTTGACACACGCCTGTTCGAGTCGTCGCTTGACAGCGGCGATGACACTCCTGTCACACCAGCCGACGTGTCAGTCAGCGATGTGACAAGCCGCATACTCAAACTCAGCGCACTCGAAAGCCGCATGCTCAAGAGCGGTATGGTGCTCCCCGAGCATCTATTGCTGGCAATATTCCACAACTCCGAGACTCAGGATAGCGACTTCATGAAACAGTTTCACAAGGCTGGAGTCAACTATCAGAGCCTTGTGCGCCAGCTCAACGAAAGCGCACCTGAGGCTGCAACGCCTCAAGCAAGCTTTGCCGACGACGAGGATGAAGACGACGCTGACGACCTGCCTTATGATAGCGGAAACAGCACCTCAGCAGAGTCATCTGCCGGCAAAACGTCATCAAAACAAAGCTCCGGGCGCCGCAACACCACCGACACGCCAGCTCTTGACAAATTCGGCTACGACATGACACGCGCAGCCGAAGAGAACCGTCTTGATCCAGTGGTAGGACGCGAAACGGAAATAGAGCGTCTTGCCCAGGTACTGAGCCGGCGCAAGAAAAACAACCCTGTGCTTATCGGTGAGCCTGGCGTAGGTAAAAGCGCCATAGTCGAGGGGTTGGCTCTGCGCATCGTCAAGCGTCAGGTGTCACGCATCCTCTTCAATAAGCGCGTCATCTCCCTTGACATGGCTTCGCTCGTGGCAGGCACGAAATACCGAGGACAGTTTGAGGAACGCATCAAGGCTGTGCTCAACGAGCTTAGCAAAAACCGCGACATCATACTCTTTATCGATGAAATCCACACTATCGTCGGTGCCGGCAATGCTCCAGGCTCAATGGATGCCGCCAACATGCTAAAGCCCGCCCTCGCCCGTGGCGAGATACAGTGTATAGGCGCAACGACGCTTGACGAGTACCGCAACAACATCGAAAAGGACGGAGCCCTCGAACGCCGTTTCCAGAAAGTGATGGTCGAGCCGACATCTGCCGAAGAGACTCTCACCATACTCCGCAACATCAAGGACAAGTATGAAGAGCACCATAACGTTAACTTCACCGACGCAGCTCTTGAAGCTTGCGTCAACCTGACCGAGCGTTACGTGTCTGACCGCAATTTCCCCGACAAGGCTATCGATGCGCTTGACGAGGCAGCTTCACGCGTGCATATCACCAATATAGCCGTGCCTGAGGAAATCGAGGCTCTTGAAAACAAGGTCGAGGAACTTGGTCGCAGCAAACTCGCTGCCGCCCATGCGCAGGACTTCGAACGCGCTGCTGCATTCCGCGACGAGGAGACCAAACTGCGCGAAGACCTCCGCACTGCCACCGAACGCTGGGAAAAGCAGCTTGAGAGCAAGCGCGAGACGGTTGATGAAGACAAGGTAGCCGAAGTCGTTGCAATGATGACCGGAGTGCCGGTGCAGCGCGTGGCACAAGCTGAGGGGAAACGCCTCATGGAAATGGGCGATGATCTCAAAAAAGCTATCATAGGTCAGGATCCAGCCATCAATACACTTGTAAAAGCCATCCGCCGCAACCGCGTCGGACTCAAAGACCCAAAGAAGCCTATCGGCACATTCCTGTTCCTCGGTCCGACAGGCGTTGGCAAGACGCATCTCGCCAAGAAACTGGCAGAAATGCTGTTTGACTCCGCCGACACACTCATCCGCATAGACATGAGCGAGTACATGGAGAAATTCACCGTGTCACGTCTCGTCGGTGCGCCTCCCGGATACGTAGGCTACGAAGAGGGCGGACAGCTGACCGAGAAAGTGCGCCGTCATCCCTACTCTATAGTGCTTCTTGACGAAATCGAGAAAGCGCATCCCGATGTGTTCAACCTGCTCTTGCAAGTAATGGACGAGGGTCACCTGACCGACAGCCTCGGCAGAAAAATCGACTTCAAGAACACTGTGCTTATAATGACGAGCAACATCGGCAGCCGCCAACTCAAGGACTTCGGCAGCGGAGTGGGTTTCAACACGCCCAAGGCATCCGACAGCGAATATTCGCAGAGCGTGATCCGAAAGGCTCTCAACAAAGCATTCTCACCTGAGTTCCTCAACCGTATCGACGACATCATCACCTTTGACTCACTCGACCGTGATGCCATATTCAAAATTATCGACATCGAGCTTGCAGGCTTCCGCCAGCGTCTCGAACAGATGGGTTACACTCTCAATATCACCGAGGAGGCAAAAAATTTCATCGCAGACAAGGGCTACGACGCACAATACGGTGCCCGTCCTCTCAAGCGGTCCATACAGAAGTACCTCGAAGATCCCTTGGCAGAACTGATTATAGTGGAGCCCAAAGGCAAGGACGAGCAAAAGGCCATCAACGTCACCCTCAACACCGACCAGACTGCCGTCCACTGCGAAATCGTCTGACTACGCACACAAAACATACTACCGCAGGTGGCAGGTATGCACAACCATACCTGCCACCTGTTTTCGTATCTGCCACCTCCCGATGCCGCTTGTTTTGACTTGTAGGGACGCGGCGTGCCGCGTCATCAAACACCCCCAATGCACATTTCCTGATATGATGACGCGGCACGCCGCGTCCCTACATCCAGGTGATTCACACGTCAAATCAACCAGGTCATTGCAACTATATAATAAACTCCTAAAAACACCCACATGACTTCGCATTTATCAGCGGATATAAACGCCTTTGTCTATCAAGATGAGTTGGACGGTATCCAGTCCGATGTTCCAAGGGGAGACCGTCTCTGGGGTGATGACGGCAACAGTGTCTTTCATCCCTACGTAGAGGAAACGGATAGAGTCACCTGCGCATGCTGTCAGGGTGAACTTGCCCAGTGAATCGGATACGGCTCCGCCTCCATGGGTCTTATTAATGAGAAATGTACCATTAAGAGCAACTCCTGTGCTCTTATTGTACGTCAGACCGCAAACCGTCACTGACTGTGATGGCTCTACGTGTGGCTTTCTGATGCTGCATGCACCAAGAAACATCATCAGGCATATAATCCATACAAGTGCTTTCATATTATTATCAACCCAATAAGACCATCGATAGTTGCTCATTATAATAGAAAACAGATATTATCTGCTACTAACACTTGATTTAGAGATGACTAAATCGAATCTTATGAGATTTTGATTAATTTTGCAGAAAGATTTTTTAGATATAACCTATTTTCATTTATAACCACCATCATGAAACATTTCTTTCTGCCAATACTTGCGTGGACTATTGCTGCATCTGCCTCGCCCATATCCCTGATGTCCCCAGACAGACGCATAACTGCCAATATACAATCCGGCGACAGCCTGATGTACAGCATCAGTATGGACGGTCGGCTCGTCATGCAGCCGTCCACAATAGGATTAAAGCTTACTGACGGAGAAAATATAGGTTACGGAAATACCAAAGTAGTATCGCGCCGTAACGTTGACGAAAAGGTGACAACCCCTTTTTACAGGCATACATCAGTTCCCGACAGATACAACGAACTGACATTACGTCTGTCGAAAGACTGGGATGTGATATTCCGTGCATATGACGACGGCGTAGCATACCGGTTTGTGACACGTCGGAAAAAACCGTTTACAATAAAGGAGGAAACTGCGCGTTTCCGATTCCCCTCAGATGCTAAAGCATGGGCACCGTATGCCAACGTGGCAGCCGGCTCAACCTTTGAGCAACAATTCAACAACAGTTTCGAGAATACATACCATACCGCTCCGCTTGACAGTCTTGACTGCCGTCGGTTGATATTCCTGCCCATGGCAGTAGAACCTGACTCAGCAGTAAAAGTGCTCCTCACAGAATCGGCATTGGAAAACTACCCAGGCATGTTTGTCAACACCTCTGCTGCCCCGGGTACACTCAATGCTGTATTTGCTCCCCGCCCGAGCAAACGCCATCAAGGAGGCCATAACAATCTCCAGATGCTGGTGGACGAACGTGAGGACTATATAGCGACAATCGACGGGCCTCGTGCCTTTCCATGGCGCATAGCTGTAATTGCTGATAATGACTCGACACTTGCTGCCACCAATCTCAGCTATCTGCTCGGTGAGCCATCACGTCTTGATGATATATCATGGATAAAGCCAGGTAAAGTGGCATGGGACTGGTGGAACGACTGGAATCTCCGCGGAGTCGATTTCAAAACCGGGGTCAATAACGATACCTACAAGGCATATATAGATTTCGCGTCACGCAACGGTATAGAATATGTAATCCTCGATGAGGGTTGGGCTGTCAACGGAGAGGCTGACCTTATGAAAGTAGTGCCTGAAATAGACCTCCCCATGCTCGTTGAGTATGCCAACAAGGCTGGCGTAGGACTGATACTGTGGGCAGGTTACCATGCGTTTGACCGAGATATGGAACAGGTATGCAGGCACTATGCCGACATGGGCATCAAAGGATTCAAAGTGGACTTCATGGACCATGATGACCAGCTGATGACCGACTTCAACTATCGCGCCGCCGAGACTGCCGCACGCCACAGGCTGATACTCGATCTCCACGGCACAAGCAAACCTGCGGGACTAAACCGCACCTGGCCCAACGTACTCAATTTCGAAGGCGTCCATGGGCTTGAACAGATGAAATGGGCACCACCGACAGTAGACCAGGTCACATATGACGTGCAGATACCATTTCTGCGCCAGGCAGCCGGACCTATGGACTATACCCAGGGAGCCATGCGCAATGCATCACAAGGAAATTACCAGCCCGTCTATAATGATCCCATGAGCCAAGGCACACGATGCCGTCAGCTCGCTCTGTATATGGTATTTGATTCACCTTTCAACATGCTTTGCGATACCCCAATGAACTATGATGACGAGCCGGAGTGCAAGGAGTTCATTGTTTCAGTGCCCACAGTGTGGGACGAGACACGCATCCTAAATGCTTCTCTCGGTGAATATATTGTCACAGCCCGTCGTAAGGGTGACCGATGGTATATAGGCGGGATAACAGACTGGACACCTCGCGATATGGTCATAGATCTCAGCTTTATAGCACCCGGAGAGCAGACCGTGGATCTATTTGCCGACGGCATCAATGCTGACCGCAATGCCCGCGACTATACCCACACCAAGATCAAAACCACCACTGATGGCAAATTGCGCATACATCTTGCTCCAGGAGGCGGTTTCGCTCTACGCACTATATGAGCCGTGTCGCTCCTCTCTCAACTTTCGGATTGCAATAGGAGGTTTGAGAAGATTTTCGTAAATTTGTGGGTTGAAATGGATTTGAAAACCGCTTATTTTTAAATATTTTATGGCTCAGAAACCATCCATACCCAAGGGTACACGCGACTTCACTCCAGCAGAGATGGGTCGCCGTAACTACATATTCGACACCATCCGCGAGGTGATGCGCCTCTACGGCTATGCCCCTATAGAGACTCCGGCTATGGAGAATCTATCGACTCTCATGGGCAAATACGGCGCGGAGGGTGACAAACTGCTGTTCAAGATACTCAACTCGGGCGACTATCTCCGTGGTATAGACATGAAGATGGTAGAGGATGGCGATTACGTGCATCTGACACCGCAAATCAGCGAGAAAGGTCTGCGTTACGACTTGACAGTGCCGTTTGCACGCTTCGTGGTGCAACATCGTGACCAGCTGACATTCCCCTTCAAGCGCAGCCAGATACAGCCTGTGTGGCGTGCCGACCGTCCGCAGAAGGGACGCTACCGCGAATTTTACCAGTGTGACGCCGATGTCGTGGGCAGTGACTCCCTCCTCAACGAAGTGGAGCTGATTTCAATGATCGATGAAGTGTTTCGCCGCCTCGGTGTCCGTGTCATCGTCAAGGTCAACAACCGCAAGGTGCTTGCCGGTATCGCCGAGATTCTCGATGCTGCCGACAAGATAGTAGACATCACCGTAGCCATAGACAAAATCGACAAAATAGGCATTGAGAACGTTGAAAAAGAGCTTGCAGAACGTGGTCTGACCGATGAAGCCATCGCCAAACTCCGTCCCATACTCCAGATGACAGGCACAATAGAGGAGTGCCTTGACAACCTGCAAACCATTCTCAAAGATTCTGAAATCGGACTCAAAGGCGTGGAGGAGCTGCGTGAAGTCATAGCCGGTGTGAGAGGCGTGGGCATCAACGCGATGCTTGATCTGGATGTCAGCCTCGCCCGAGGGCTCAACTACTACACCGGCACCATCCTCGAAGTCAAAGCCCGCGATGTGGAGATAGGGAGCATCACAGGCGGCGGACGCTATGACAACCTCACGGGCATATTCGGATTGCCAGGAGTAAGCGGCGTGGGCATCTCATTTGGTGCTGACCGCATCTATGACGTACTTAACGCCCTTGATCTCTACCCCGCAGAGGCTCGTCGCACCACCACAGTCCTGTTTGCCAACCTCGGCAAGGAGGAAGCAGCCGCATCTCTCAAGATGATACACCGCCTGCGCGATGCCGGCATCTCAGCCGAAATATACGCCGACGGCGGCAAAATGAAGAAGCAGCTCGGCTATGCCAACTCGCTCTCCATCCCCTATGTTGCCATCATCGGCGAGACCGAACTTCAGGAGGGCAAGGTCATGCTGAAAAACATGGTCAGCGGCGAGCAGAACCTTCTGACCATCGACGAAGTTATAAACGTTATAAACGGATAACGATTAAACGATGAAATTCCACCTCGAATCGGCATACAAGCCTACGGGCGACCAGCCGCAAGCCATAGACCAGCTTGTGGAGGGCATCAACATGGGCAATCCAGCCCAGACATTGCTCGGTGTGACCGGTTCGGGCAAGACATTCACGATGGCTAACGTCATCGAGCGTGTCAACAAACCCACCCTCATCCTCAGCCACAACAAGACCCTTGCCGCCCAGCTCTACAGCGAGTTCAAGCAGTTTTTCCCCAACAATTCCGTCCAGTACTTCGTTTCCTACTACGACTACTACCAGCCAGAGGCATACATTCCTACAGTCGATAAGTACATCGAGAAGGATCTGATGATCAATGACGAGATAGACAAGCTGCGCCTCGCCACCACATCGGCACTGCTGTCAGGACGTAATGATGTGATAGTGGTGTCGTCGGTGTCATGCCTCTTCGGCATGGGCAACCCCGAAGACTTCCACCAGAGCGTCATCGAAATCAAGGTAGGTCAGAAAATCACACGCAACGCGTTTCTGCGCAATCTGGTCAACTCGCTCTATTCACGTAACGAGATGGAGCTGGGTCGCGGCAACTTCCGCGTCAAAGGTGATACCGTGGACATCCGCCTCGCCTACGAAGATATCATCATCCGTGTGGTGTTCTGGGGCGATGAAATCGAGTCCATTTCCACATACCACCCTGATGACAATGTGAATCTCGGGACGCACGAATCATTTAAGATGTTCCCTGCCAATATCTTCGTCACTTCTCCGGCACGAATGACCTCTGCACTGGCACAGATAGAGCTAGACCTCGGCGAACAGGTAGGATACTTCTTCAAGGAGGGACGCGAGTTGGAGTCACGCCGACTGCAAGAGCGCGTGACCTACGATATCGAGATGATGCGCGAAGTGGGTCACTGCTCCGGCATAGAGAACTACAGCCGTTATTTCGACGGCCGCGAACCAGGCATGCGACCGTTCTGCCTCCTTGACTATTTCCCCAAGGACTTCCTCACCATCATAGACGAGAGCCACGTCACCGTGCCACAGATACGCGCCATGTATGGCGGCGACCTCGCCCGCAAGATGAATCTCGTCAACTATGGTTTCCGTTTGCCTGCCGCGCTTGACAACCGACCTCTGAAATTTGAGGAATTTGAACGGTTGACACATCAGACCGTCTACGTATCCGCCACCCCCGCCGACTACGAGCTTGAACGCAGCGAGGGTGTGATAGTGGAGCAGTTGATCCGCCCGACGGGTCTGCTTGACCCGATTATAGAAGTGCGTCCGTCGCTCAACCAGATTGATGACTTGCTTGAGGAAATCAACATCCGCATAGACCGTGGAGAAAGGGTACTCGTCACCACTCTGACCAAGCGCATGGCAGAGGAGCTGAACGACTATCTGCTCAAGCTCCGCATGAAAGCCGCCTACATACACAGCGATGTCGACACTCTTGACCGCATCAAGATACTTGACGGGCTGCGTGACGGCACATTTGACGTGCTTATCGGTGTCAATCTGCTCCGTGAGGGACTTGACCTGCCAGAGGTGTCGCTCGTGGCTATTCTTGATGCGGACAAAGAGGGATTTCTGCGTTCCCACCGTTCGCTGACCCAGACTGTCGGCCGCGCCGCGCGTAACCTCAACGGCACAGTCATCATGTATGCCGACAAAATCACCGACTCGATGCAGCTGACTATTGACGAGACCAGCCGCCGACGCGCATTGCAGCTTGCTTACAACGAAGAACATGGCATCACTCCGCAAGCCATAGTCAAAGCCCGCAACAAAATCATCGGTCTTGACCTTGATGACGAAGAGCCGAAGAAGTCAATGGGTGCACGTGGCACCAAGACTGCAAAGACTGGCAAAGCCAAGCCTGACATGTATGAGCGCGAGTATATGCACTCTGTTGACATAGCCGCTGACCCTGTCATCCCCTACATGAACGACGAGGAGATGCAACGAGCCATCAACCGTCTGCGCTCAGACATGGTGCAGGCAGCCAAAAACATGGACTTCATGGAGGCTGCCCGCATGCGTGACGAACTGATGAAGATGGAAGCACTCCTCAAAGAGCGTCAGATGCAATAACCATACGAGATGTCTATACCCTCTCCACACCATAATAATACATCCAATAGCGGACAACTTTGGCTGCCGACCACAGCCAAAGAGATACAACGGCTCGGATGGGAACAATGCGATGTGATATTGTTTTCAGGCGATGCCTACGTGGACCATCCGGCTTTCGGGGCTGCTGTCATAGGCAGAATGCTCGAGAGCCACGGCTACAAAGTCGCCATCGTGCCGCAACCCAACTGGCAGGACGACTTGCGTGACTTTAAGAAATTAGGCAAACCTCGACTGTTTTTCGGTGTTTCGCCAGGAGCGATGGACTCCATGGTCAACCACTACACAGCCGCACGGCGTCTGCGTCATGATGATGCTTATACCCCTGGAGGACGCTACGGAGCACGTCCTGACTATCCATCGATAGTATATACTAAGATACTCAAAGAGCTATATCCCGATGTACCTGTAGTGTTGGGAGGAATTGAGCCGTCATTGAGGAGGCTGTCACATTATGACTATTGGCAGGATCGCCTGCGTCCGTCAATTCTGATGGACTCACCTGCCGACATCCTCGTCTACGGCATGGGTGAGAAGACCACATGCGCCATAGCCGAATATATCGATAACGGTAAACCTTTGTCAGAACTGACCGAACTCGAGCAGACAACACTGTTACTGCCAAAGTCAGCAATGCCACAGCAGCCAGATGCCGACAACATCATCCTTCACTCCATGGAGGAATGTCTTGCATCCAAAAAGTGCCAGGCAGAGAATTTCAGGCATATCGAGCAGCAGAGTAACCGCTACCATGGAGCCACATTATGGCAGGCATGCGGCGATAAGGTGGTTAAAGTCAATCCGATGTATCCCCCGATGACTACCGCGGAGATAGACGCATCGTTTGACCTACCATATACACGTCTGCCCCATCCGCGCTACCGAGGCAAAGTCATCCCGGCTTATGAGATGATACGCCACTCTGTCAACATGCACCGTGGATGCTTCGGAGGCTGCGCATTCTGCACCATCTCCGCCCATCAGGGCAAATTCATAGCCTCGCGCAGCAAGGAGTCGATACTCCGCGAAGTGCGCCAGGTGACACAGATGGAGGACTTCAAGGGGTATATCAGCGACCTGGGGGGACCATCAGCCAATATGTATGGCATGCACGGCAAAGACATCGAGATATGCAAGAAATGCCTACGCCCATCTTGCCTACACCCTAAGCCGTGTCCCAACCTCAACAATGACCATGGTCCGCTGCTTGACATCTACAAAGCTGCCGATGCCATTACTGGAGTCAAGAAGAGCTTCATAGGCAGCGGTGTGCGCTACGACTTATCGATGCACGTCAGCGGCGACCCGCGCATTGATGCCGTCAACCGCCAATATAACGAAGAACTGATAGCACGTCACGTATCGGGGCGACTCAAAGTGGCACCCGAACACACTGAGGACGGTGTGCTTGACGTGATGCGTAAACCGTCATTCAAACTCTTCCATAAATTCAAAGAGCTGTTTGACAGGACCAACCGCAAGTACGGGATGAAGCAGCAGCTTATCCCCTACTTCATATCTTCCCACCCAGGATGCCATGAGACAGACATGGCAAATCTTGCCGTAAAGACCAAAGAATTGGACTTCCACCTCGAGCAGGTTCAGGACTTCACGCCTACGCCAATGACCGTAGCGACGGAAATCTATTACACAGGATACCACCCCTATACGCTTGAGAAGGTCTACACTGCCCGGAGCAAGGAGGAGAAAGAGGCGCAGCGTCAATTTTTCTTCTGGTATGACCGTGAACGCCAGCAGTCCATAGTCGCCTCGCTCAAACGTCTGCACCGCGAAGACCTGATTACCAAGCTGTTTCCCCACGGCATACAACCCCTGTACCGCCGCAACAACTATAACCGCACAGCACAGCATCCCGACAATCAGCGGCGCAACAGGAGAAAATAATGGGTAGCACATTCAGGTTCAAGAAGTTTGAAATCGAGCATACCGCCTCAGCCATGAAGGTCGGCACGGACGGGGTGCTGTTAGGTGCATGGGCTGAAATTCCGCCCTCAGCCACCTCCATACTCGATGTAGGCACAGGTTCGGGGCTGATAGCTCTGATGATGGCGCAGCGCACCTCATCCGCCGAGATTACCGCTGTTGAAATTGACGATGCGGCAGCTGACGAAGCCCGCAGCAACGTGTTCCGTTCATTGTGGAGCGATAGGATTTCGGTCATCAGCGAAGATTTCATATCGGCACCGAGTGAGACTAAATATGACCTCATCATCAGCAATCCTCCATTTTTCACTGAAGACCTCCAGTCACCCGATACTCGCCGTGCTTTAGCTCGGCACGGTGACACCCTCAATCCTGTCAGCCTGCTACGCAAAGCAGCTGGCATGCTGACCGCTGACGGCTCGGTAGCTCTCATTGCCCCGACATCGCTTGATGACGAAATCAGTTTCACATCCTCACTGTGCCGACTGAATCCGAGCCATAAAACGCATGTCTGCACCAAGGCTGGCAAACAGCCGTCACGCACATTGTGGCAGCTGACCACTGCCGATGTGTCAGCAATATGTGACACACTTGACATCCGTGATGCCTACAACCAATACACACCGCAATATCTCAATCTTGTCAACGATTTCTACCTATGGCTGAAATGAAGATGAAATTTTCGCAGCGCGTCCTCATGTTTATATTCATATCCATGATCGGACTGTTTGTGGCTGCCGTATTAAGCTCGATAGTGCTGATGCGCGGGCAGACAGCAACCACCCTGCGCATCGCCACACTTATCAATGACCTGATAATGTTTGTCATCCCTCCGGTGATATTCGCGTTGCTATACACCTCTCGTCCAGCCGAATATCTCCATGTAGATGCGATGCCGAGGATGACCCCGATGGTATTGGCTGTCGGCACCATGATATGTTCCATCCCGATGATGAACATGATTATAGAGTGGAACGAAGGGCTGACGCTCCCATCTTCGCTTGCATCCATAGAGACATGGATGCGCGAAGCCGAGGATCGGGCAGGTGACACCATCAATGTGCTCATGGGAGGCGATTCGGTCGGCAGCCTCATCATGTCGATACTGATAGTCGGCGTACTCGCCGGATTCAGCGAAGAACTGTTTTTTCGCGGAGGCATCCAGCGTCTGCTCGTGTCAGGGCGCATCAACCCGCACGTAGCCATATGGCTAACCGCATTCCTGTTCAGTGCGATACATCTCCAGTTCTTCGGATTCTTCCCCCGCCTCCTCTTAGGCGCATTTTTCGGTTACCTGCTCTACTGGACTAAAAACCTCTGGGTTCCCATCACCTGCCACATCCTCAACAACACCATAGTCGCCACCGTCACATGGACCACAGCCAAAGGCGCATCCACCTCCTCAACCCTCAACGACATCGGCACCCTCTCCTCCTCCCACCAACTCCTCTGGGTCACCCTCAGCATCATCACCACCTTCCTCCTCCTGATGACCCTGAAAGCCCGCAGCCGCTGATAATCTTGTCAGGATTATAATAAGCCAGGGAGTATGTCTTGCCATCGGTGACAGTTGTTGCAGAAAATGCGACAACTGAATCGCGCTGTAATTCACCGCTTTCCAAAACGTTCTTAATATGCCTTGAAATCGTTGACTTATTGCGCTAGAACAGCTCCGCCATCAACAGTGTTGGAGCTGTCTATATTATGATTTCTGTTCCGATTGCCGAACAGCCACCGAAACAGCAAAAAATCACCTATAGTATTCCAAATAGACATAACAGTAACATTATCTAAGTTCAGACATTGCGTTTAATAGGTCTTGATATTCGGTGACTTGGTGATATCGGACATTGGTCGTTGACATTTCGTTGAACAGTTTCTTGCAGCAGGCTATCTTCGATTTTTCAATGGCGTTGAGTTCCATTGAGCCAAGGGTGCCTTTTGTTTCAGCTATGAAGAAAATGTGCTTTATCTTGTCACGTGTCATGGCTATTGCCCAGTCGGGGGCATAATTACCTACAGGGGTTGGAATCTGGAACGAACGAGGCAATTTAGCATAAACTATTACTTCATCAGCCTCGTCGAGATCTTCGGCAAATTTACGTTCGCCTTTGCTGTCGGATACGGCATACATTTTTTGCGACAGCTTTCAGAGAAAGCTCATTGCGTAGTTTGATTTCAAAACAAGACGCAACAATGGAAAGTCACTATGTTTGCATCGGATTAGCTGAGATGGCGCTCAACGGGGGCTGTCTGC
>ERZ894194.8-NODE-8-length-182294-cov-25.314713_pt1 | contig 182294 bp, 144 predicted proteins | sample MGYA00380283_ERZ894194 | MGnify/ENA primary metagenome ERZ894194 (study PRJEB32331, sample SAMN06328448) | human gut metagenome | biome: human gut microbiome; feature: stool | host: Homo sapiens | collected 2013-02-13 ... | reverse complement strand
CTCAAGCTCTGACCCCCCCCGATCATCCACCCAGCCGCAGCACCCCAGACCTGTAGGGACATGCCGTGGCATGTCCGCTCCCCCATGATCCATATAAGTCTTATAAGATTTATAAAACTTATAAGATTTATAAGACTTATCTCCCTGCAAATTTCCGATTTTTTAACAGTGTCATCCTTTGGAGTTTTGCGGAAAAGATTGTAACTTTGCAGTGCAAATGAGAGAGGCGCATCTCTTGAAAATTGCAAAACATAGACCAAAAGGTGCACATGGCGATTTAGTGTAGAGGCCTAGCACGCCGCCCTCTCACGGCGGAAACTCGGGTTCGAATCCCGAATTCGCTACATCGACTGTCCTGATGATTTCCATCAGGACAGTCTCATTTTGTACGTATGCAAAATTTATGGTCGTGTTTCAGCTTATTTCGGAAAAAAATGCGAAATTTGCATGTTGAAACAAACTATACATATTTCAATGGAGTTTACTGCAAATCAGCTCGCAGCTATGGTCAACGGAACCGTTGAAGGTGATGGAAATGTCACTCTCAATGATTTCGCCAAGATAGAGGAGGGATATCCCGGCGCTCTGTCGTTCTTAGCCAATCCTAAATATACACCTTATATATATAAGACAGGCTCGTCGGCTGTCCTTGTTCGCAAAGACTTCGTCCCCGAGAGTCCTGTAAAAGCCACACTTATCAGGGTTGAAGACCCGTATGCCACTGTTGCACGGCTGCTGACCATGGCGCAGCAGATGATGCAGAAGCTCCCTGAAAAAATCGAGACACCAAGCCATATAGGCGAGGGCGTCACTCTCGGTGAGCGTCTGTATATCGGTGCATACGCCTATATCGGCGATGGCGCAAAGCTCGGCGATGACGTGAAGATATATCCGCAGGCATATGTGGGCGATGGTGTGGAGATAGGCGAAGGCACCATCATATATCCCGGTGCGAAGATATATCACTCATGCCGCATAGGCAAACACTGTATCATACATGCAGGTGCGGTGATCGGTGCTGACGGCTTCGGCTTTGCTCCGGGAGCTGACGGTTACGAGAAGATACCTCAGATCGGCAACGTCGTGATACATGACAATGTGGAAATCGGCGCCAACACCACTGTGGATCGTGCGACGATGGGAAGCACAGTTATCAACCGTGGCGTGAAGCTTGACAACCTCATACAGATAGCCCACAACTGCCAGATAGGAAGCGATACGGTCATGGCGGCACAAGCTGGCGTGGCAGGCAGCACACGCATCGGTGACCGCTGCATGATAGGCGGTCAGGTCGGTTTTGCCGGACATATCACCGTGGGCAATAACGTGCAGATAGGTGCACAGTCAGGCATCGCATCATCGATTCCTGATAAAGCAAGTTATATGGGTACTCCGGCTGTCCCGATGAGAGAATATGCCAAGAATGTCGTATATATCAAGCGTCTCCATGACCTGTTCAGCGGTCCGTGTGGAGAGATGATCAACAAGCACCGCAAGCGTCCCGACAAAGACAAATAATACCTTAATCTTACAAAAAAATAACATCCAATCGACCATATGAAGCAGATAACACTCAAAGAGCCTTTCAGCGTCAGCGGTAAAGGTCTCCACACAGGAGCAGTCATTGAGGCTACTTTCCTCCCGGCTCCCGAAAATACCGGTTACAAAATCAAGCGTATCGACCTCGAAGGCGAACCTGTGATTGACGCCGTAGCCGAGAATGTCGTAAGCACCCAGCGTGGCACTGTCATCGCCAAGGGCGATGTCAAGGTCAGCACCATAGAGCATGCCATGGCAGCCCTGTATGCTTCAGGTATCGACAACTGTCTGATTGCTCTCAACGGTCCGGAAATGCCCATCCTTGATGGCAGTGCGGTAGAGTATTGCGAGAAGATAGCCGCCGCAGGTCTTGAAGAGCAGAAGGCTGACAAGGATTTCTACATCGTCAAGCAGCGTATAGAAGTGAAGGATGAAGAAACCGGAGCTTCAATCATCGTGCTGCCCGATGACCATTTCAGCGTGGATGCGATGATTGATTTCAACTCGCCTGTCCTCCCCAATCAGTATGCTTCGATGGAGCACATCGAAGAGTTTCCTGAGAATATAGCTTCAAGCCGCACATTCGTGTTCGTCCGTGAGGTCGAGCCCCTCCTCTCTGCCAACCTGATAAAGGGCGGAGACCTCGACAATGCCATCGTGATCTATGACAGCCCCATGGAGCAGAGCGAACTTGACCGTCTGGCTGACCTGATGAATGTGCCCCACAAAGATGTCAAAGAATTTGGCTTCATCAACAATAAACCCCTCACTTGGGCAAACGAGCCTGCACGTCACAAGCTGCTTGATGTGATAGGCGATGTGGCTCTCATAGGCAGGCCGCTCAAGGGCAAGATTCTTGCCACACGCCCCGGTCACTCGATTAACACCAAGTTTGCCAAGCAGGTGCGCAAGGAGGTGAAGCGTCAGGAGGTACAGGCTCCCGTCTATGACCCCAACGCCACCCCGCTGCTTGACAACAATCAGATACGCGATCTGCTTCCCCACCGCTATCCGTTCCTGCTCATCGACAAAATCATCGACATGAGCACCAACTATATCGTGGGCGTCAAGAACGTCACCACCAATGAGCCCTTCTTCCAGGGTCATTTCCCCCAGGAGCCGGTCATGCCCGGAGTGCTGCAGGTCGAGGCTATGGCGCAGACCGCGGGCATACTGGTGCTTTCGCAGGTGCCTGACCCCGAGCACTATTCCACCTACTTCATGAAGATTGACAATGTGAAGTTCCGCCAGAAAGTCATCCCCGGCGATACACTTATCTTCCACGTATCGTTTATGACAGAGCTGCGTCGTGGATGTGCCGTGATGAAGGGCTATGCCTTCGTGGGCGACAAGATGGTGAGCGAGTGCGAATTCATGGCTCAGATAATCAAAAACAAGTAAACACATACCTTAACGTCTGATTCCGATCATAAGGACACAACATCTTAATTAACATCTATGAAACAACCGTTATCCTACGTGCATCCCGATGCCAAGATAGCCGACAGCGTGGTTATCGAGCCGTTTGTCACCATCGACAAGAATGTGGAGATAGGCGAAGGCACACGCATAGGCAGCAATGTCACCATACTTGAGGGTGCCCGTATTGGCAAAAACGTTACGATATTCCCAGGCGCGGTAATTTCAGCTATCCCCCAGGATCTTAAATTCCGCGGCGAGGAGACCACAGCCATCATCGGTGACAACACCGTCATACGCGAGTGTGTCACCGTCAACCGCGGCACAGCGGCAAAAGGCAAGACCGTGGTAGGTAAAAACTGCCTTATCATGGCTTATTGCCACGTGGCTCATGACTGTGTGGTTGGTGACCATGTGATCATGTCCAATGCTACCCAGCTGGCAGGTGAAGTCGTCGTTGACAACTATGCCATCATAGGCGGCGGTGCTCTGGTGCATCAGTTCTGCCACATCGGCCCCCATGTGATGATTCAGGGAGGTGCGCTCATCAACAAGGACATCCCTCCCTATGTCAAGGCTGCGCGTGAGCCGATAGCATATGCTGGCATCAACTCAATAGGTCTGCGCCGCCGTAACTTCTCAAGCGAGGTGATCCGTGAGATTCAGGAGATATACCGTTATCTCTATCTGTCAGGTCTCAACAACACTGATGCTGTGGAGCGTATAGAGGCAGAGCTTCCTGCTACTGCCGAGCGTGACGAGATAGTGATGTTCGTCCGTAACTCCAAGCGAGGCATCATCCGCGGTTACGTGTGATGCACGAGCCTGCGACCACTGTGAGCTGTTTTTAGAATATAACGATATAATCCTCAGCATACATAACCATGTACAGGAGCAAGACATGTGGAGAGCTGCGTCTCTCTGATGTGGGCGAGAGCGTGACCCTCGCCGGATGGGTGCAGCGCACCCGCAAGATGGGAGGCATGACGTTTGTCGACCTCCGTGACCGTTACGGCATAACCCAGATAGTATTTAACGTGGAGAGCGACGCGGCTCTCACCGAAGCTGCCAATCACCTCGGACGCGAATATGTAGTGCAAATCAAGGGCGATGTGGCAGAGCGCACGAGCAAGAATCCCAATATGCCCACGGGCGACATTGAAATCATAGCCCGCGAACTTAATATATTGAATCCCAGCGAGGTGCCTCCGTTTACCATCGAGGATAATACCGACGGTGGAGATGACCTTCGCATGAAGTTCCGCTATCTCGACTTGCGCCGCAATGCCGTGCGCCGCAATCTTGAGCTGCGTCACCGCATGGCGTTTGAGATTCGCCGTTATCTTGACTCCAAGGGCTTCCTTGAAGTGGAGACTCCCGTGCTCATCAAGTCGACCCCCGAGGGTGCACGTGACTTCGTGGTGCCTTCGCGCATGAATCCGGGCGAATTCTATGCCCTGCCTCAGTCTCCTCAGACGTTCAAGCAGCTGCTTATGGTCAGCGGATTTGACCGCTACTTCCAGATAGTCAAGTGCTTCCGTGACGAAGACCTCCGTGCTGACCGTCAGCCTGAGTTCACGCAGATTGACTGTGAGATGTCGTTTGTTGACCAGGAAGACGTGCTCCAGATGTTTGAGGGTCTCGTCAAGCACATATTCAAATATGTCAAGGATATCGACTTCACCGAGCCGTTCCCGAGGATGACATGGGCTGATGCCATGCGCCTCTATGGCAGCGACAAGCCTGACACACGTTTCGGCATGCAGTTTGTGGAGCTGAAAGACCTCACCGAGGGCAGCGGTTTCTCTGTCATGGACGATGCGGAATACGTGGGTGCCATTGTGGCTCCCGGATGTGCCGAATATACCCGCAAGCAGCTTGACCAGCTGACCGACTTTGTGAAGCGTCCGCAGGTAGGTGCCAAGGGTATGATGTGGGTGAAACTTGAAAAGGACGGCTCCGTCAAGAGCAGTGTAGGCAAATTCTTCACAGATGAGCAGCTGATGAAGTGGCTCGAGCGTGGCGATGCCAAGCCGGGTGACCTGATGCTGATACTTGCCGGACAGACCATGAAGACCCGCAAGCAGCTCAACGAGCTCCGCCTTGAGATGGGTTCGCGTCTCGGACTGCGTGACCCGCAGAAATTCTCATGTCTGTGGGTGGTTGATTTCCCCCTCTTCGAGTGGGATGACGAAACTCAGCGTTTCTACGCTATGCACCATCCGTTCACGGCTCCTAACCCCGACGATATCGACAAACTCGATTCGGATACAGGTTCGGTACGTGCCACAGCCTATGACATGGTGGTCAACGGCAATGAACTCGGCGGCGGCTCTATCCGCATCCATGAGTCTGATTTGCAGAATACGATGTTCCGTTTGCTGGGTCTTGACGAGGCAGAGGCTCGCTATAAGTTCGGCTTCCTGATGGATGCATTCAAGTTTGGTGCGCCCCCTCACGGAGGTCTGGCTTTCGGATTTGACCGCTTTGTGTCAATCCTTGCCGGTCTTGACAGCATCCGTGATGTCATTGCGTTCCCCAAGAACAATTCCGGCCGTGACACTATGATTGACGCGCCTTCGACCATCGACGACTCGCAACTTCAGGAACTCAATATCAGTCTCGTAGAACCTGAAAAGTGATAGCGTCGGCTGATGGCTCTATGTAACAAAGATATAGCCCGTGTACTTGAAGGCGCAGCTCCGCTGTGCCTTCAAGAGGGTTATGACAACTGCGGATGGCAGGTCGGCAGTCCCGATGCTGAGTGCACAGGTGTGATGATTTGCGTCGACCCTGTGCCTGACCGCATCGCCGAGGCTGTCGCTGAGAGGTGCAACCTCCTTGTGAGCCACCATCCGCTGCTGTTCCATGGGTTGAAGCGTATTACAGGCGATACCCTCGTACAGCAGACGGTGATGGATGCCATTGCCAACGGCGTTTCGGTCTATTCGCTTCATACAGCCCTTGACAATGCTCCCGATCCGTGGGGTGTGTCATTGGAGATGGCGCGTATGCTATCGCTGACCGATGTTCGTCCGCTTGATGCCGACAGCGGTGCCGGGGCGATAGGGGAGGTGTCGCTCTCCGATATGCTTGACCTGTCAGGCTTTGTCGCTAAGGTCAAGGAGGCATTCGGCTCTCCGATAGTCAGAGCAAGTGATCCCTCGTTGGCTCCGTATGCATCCTCGCAGATTCGCCGAGTGGCTCTGTGTGGAGGCTCTGGGTCGTCACTGATTGACATGGCGATTGCAGCCGGTGCTGACGTGATGCTGACCTCCGATATTTCCTATCACAGGTTTGTGGACTATGCCTCCAAGATTCAGCTCGTGGACATAGGGCATTTTGAGAGCGAACGATGCACTAAATCAATAATATATCGCATAATTAGCCAAAATTTTCCTAACTTTGTGGCTAAATTATCCCAACAAGAATCCAATCCCATAACATATCTCTAACGAAGCATTATGGCTAACGATAGCAACAAAGCTGACCAGACACGTACCGTAGAGGAGCGTCTCAAGTCACTCTACAAACTTCAGACTCTCCTGTCACAGATTGACCGCATCCGCACAGTGCGCGGCGAGCTCCCCTTAGAGGTGCGTGACCTCGAGGACAATGTAGCCGGTCTCCAGACACGTATCGAAAACTATGAGCGTGACATAGCCGACCTCAAGCAGAAAGTCCTCAACGAGAAGGCTAAAATCAGCGAATCACAGAGCAAGATTGCCAAATACAAGGAGCAGCTCAACGATGTCAAGAACAACCGCGAATTTGACCTGCTGACCAAGGAAGTGGAGTTCCAGACTCTTGAAATCGAGCTTGCCGAAAAGCATATCTACGAGGCAGAACGTGCCACCGAAGCCAAGATGGCTGAGATAGAGCAGACCAAGGAGAAACTCGCCGACCAGGAGCATGTCCTCTCGGAGAAGCGCACCGAGCTTGAGGAGATCGTCAACGAGACCAAGCAGGATGAGGAGAATCTCCGCGAGCAGGCTAAAGCCATCGAGCCTGAAATCGACCCCCGCACTCTCACAGCCTTCAAGCGTATCCGCAAAAACGCCCGCAACGGTCTCGGCGTGGTCTACATCCAGCGTAATGCCTGTGGTGGCTGCTTCAACCGCATCCCGCCGCAGAAGCAGATGGAAATCAAGCTCCACAAGAAAATCATCGTCTGCGAGTACTGCGGACGCATCATGATCGATCCCGAACTAGCCGGCGTAGAGGAAACCCCCAACGCCTGATAACATCACCGACAGCATATACATCGGCGCATACCCCCAGCAAGGTATGCGCCGATGTCTTTTTTTATAAATCCCGTTCACAAGAAATGAAATCATGCAAAAGCATGGTTGCGGCATGCCACAGTGCTTAACGAATATGGAAATTACATGGACGTAGGGACGCGGCGTGCCGCGTCATCGTATCAGATGTATCGTGCGTTTGATGACGCGGCACGCCGCGTCCCTACTATAAGGTAAAAGGCAAAATGCTCAATAGACAAGCATTGCGCCTTGTCCCTGCTTTTATTGTTGGGCTGTGGGAATCAATACCAGCGGAGACCGTCGCCAGTGGAGGAGCGTTTGTCGTACTTGAGGTCGGATAGGAGCGACGATTTGACGGCGATGTGGAGATTGTAGCTCTTGTACGGACCCAGGGGGACGAAGCTGCATGTCAGGGTGAAGCAGTGGAGATCACGCGAGATGTTGCAGGTCATGTAGTTGATCTTGTGCAGATCGAAATTGTAGCTGCCTGAGAGGCTGAAATTCCAGTTTTTGGTCGGACGGATATTGCCCGAAAATGACAGATTCTGACGTATATTTCCTTTGTATTTCTGAGCCTCGGGATCCCATTCGCCGTTGCCATTGTAGGATACGCTGTAGTTAAACGACAGGCTCCACGGGCAGTCCCATTTCATATAGCCGTCAGGACCGAGCTGCAAGTCTTCGTCCTTGCCGCCGCGCAGACGTTTTGAGCCACCTTCGCCTCCGTTTGCCTGTTCCTCGGCTGCAGCATCAGCCTCGCTCTGGGCTGAGCCGTCGAAAGTGTTTGACGCATCGGAGTTCTTTTTGCCCTTATCCGATGAGTTTTTGTCACCTTTTTTTCGGAATGTGTCGTTGTTGAAAGTATATGAGAAGCTTGTGCTGGCTGAGTTGAGACGTGCATATCCCTTGCCAGCCTGTAGGCGGGTCTTGTGTGCTACAGGTCGTCCATACTGGTCATTGACGTAGTCGTATGGGTCCCACGTGGTATTGACATTGAGGTTGAAGTTCTTGACTAAGCGGATTAGAATGGAAGCCTGTAGGTCGCTCCATCGCTTCATGCCTGGGCTGGCAGCAAAGTTATATGACTGGCTCAGGTCAAGGCTCTCTATGAGCGAAATCTTCTTTTCGCCTGTCGAGTCATTGTCGTTGCGCACCTTCATTTCCACATTGTTGTTCAATCCGAACGATACCATGCCGGCTCTGCCTGACGATGGCGAACCCATGTTGCCGTTCTGGAACATGTTGTATTTCGATGTCACCATCTGCCCCGACGAGTTCATGTAGGTGTATGAGTCATACACTCCCCACATCGGGTCGCTGAAGTCGGGATGCCAGCCGACGGAGATGGTCGGGGTCATCACGTGGCGTATCATCTTCACTTTGTCGCCGAAAAGCTTTTTCCATGGCTGGAAGAAGCCGTAGACTTTGGTGCTCAGGCTCAGTCCGACGTTGAAGTTGAAGATGTTGTAGAAGTTGTATGTGGTGTCAAGCTGCTCGCGGTTGGCTTCAGGATCCCAGCTGCGCTTGATTTTCTTGAAGTACATGTAGTCGGTCATTGACAGGCTGGGGGTGAGGCGGAAATACTGGAATATGTCAAATGTCGCCTGAGTGCGTGCATCGTGTTTGATGCCATTGTTCCAGTCTTTTATAAGGCTCTTTTTGAAAAATTCGTTTTGCTTGGCGGTCAGGTCATTGCGCATCGACCCGTTGTAATTCACGCTGATTTTCTCATACCAGCGTTCGCCTCCCATGGCTTTCTTGCGCTTGAAAGGGTAGACCTGAGGCAGGTTGGCGGTCAGTGTGGGCAGCGTCACTGACAGGGTGCTGTCCTGATTGCGCTGAGCGATTGTCGTGCCTATGTTAAATGACCATTTTGAATTGGCAGGTCGGTATGAGAGGTTGATCGACGATGATGTCTGGTTTTCAGTAAACGTCGGTGTGTAGAGGGCGTTGAGAGCGTCGCGCTGGTAGCCGGCGGTGTAGAAGTTGACGCTTGCCGAGAAGTTGAGGTTAGGGTTGGCTTTGGGGTCCTGGTTGTGGGTCCAGGCGATCTTGAATGTATTGCTTTTGGAGTAGCCTGGTAAGCCCTTGTCACCCTCAATGGTTGATATATAGTCAATGTTGAATTGACCGTTGAATTTGTATCGTTTGGCGTAGCGGCTTATCGCATTGACACCCCATGACCCCTTGGTGAATATCTGCCCCAGAAGCTGTAGGTCCACGTAATCGTTGAATGCGAAGTAGTAGCCGCCGCGGTCCAGGTAGAAGCCCTTGTTATAGTCGTCGCCGAATGTGGGGATGATGATTCCTGATGAATATTTCTCGGAGAATGGGAAGTAGCCGAATGGCACAGCCAATGGCAGAGGCAATCCAGCCAGCACCATGTATGCCGGACCTGTGACGATGTTTTTCTTTGGCGTCACCTTTGCCTTGGTCAGGTGGAAGTAGAAGTGGGGGTCATCGTGTTCGTCACAGGTGGTGTAGTGGCCGTCCTTGATGTAGAATGTCTTATCGTCGATTTTCTTGGTCTGTCCGCCCGTCAGGTATCCGTCGCCCTGCTGGGTGATAACATCGGTGATGTAGCCCTTGCCGGTCTTGAAATTGTAGGTCATGGTCTTGGACTCGTAGCTCGTGCCGGCATCGTCAAACACAGGCTCGCCCGTGACGGTGCCCGTAGAGTCCTCCTGACCTACGGCATAGACCGTGTTTGTCGCCATATTCATCTCGATGTTGGCAGCGTCGAGCTTGATGTTTCCGTAGGTCACCTTGCTGTCACCATACATATATGCCTGGTCAGTGCCTACGAGTCTCACGCTGTCTTTGGCAGAGAAGTCCACCACATGCTCCATGTCGCCTGACACTTTGGTGCGGACGATGCGTTTGCCGGGGCGCTTCATGGTATCCTCGGGATTGTAGATGGTCGTGCGTGCCATCAGTGACGAGTCGAGGCGCGGACGGTCAGCTTCCTCATTCGGATCGGTAGAGTCTGTTAAGGCATTCGGAATGATATCGCTGAGGCTGTCCGTGCCCAAAGCCTCGCTGACGCTACGCAGCAGCTCGCCCAACTGCTCCGGCGCGCTGTCTACGGCAGCTGCAGCAGAGTCGAAGTCAGGCATAGGCAATGCTGCATGGCTGTCACTGTCGGCACGCATGCGCCCGTAGGCAGGTGTCAACAGTATCATGCACAGCGTCAGTATTACTATATTGAGGAAAAGGGCTTTCAAAAAGCGATGTATAAGTGAAAAAATACGGCAGTCGCATCACGTCTGCAACAATAACGAATCAAAGTTGCAGCGCACTCGGATGTCGCCAGAAAATCGCTGCAAATTTACGTCAAATATCCCATATTTCCTCTATTTCCCATGATTTAATCCTATGGCATTGGTGGGTAAAGACGGAAATTTCGTATCTTTGCACCCCGGATATCCTTTCAAGCAGTATACCGACACATCTGACATTGAATATGGCAGAAAATATAGCCGCCTCTGACATACAGGAAAACACTAAAACTTCCAATAACAAGCGTATTGCCCGCAATACGCTGTTGCTCTACGTGCGCATGCTCTTCATCATGGGCGTCTCCCTCTACACGAGCCGCGTAGTCCTCGCCACCCTCGGCGAAGTGGATTTCGGTGTATATAACGTGGTGGGTGGTGTTGTTGTGATGTTTTCGATGATTTCATCTCCTCTGAGCACTGCTATTACCCGATTCCTCACATTCGAACTGGGGAAAGGGCATCTTAAGCAACTGAGTCAGGTTTTCTCCACAAGTATAAACATTCAGCTGCTTATCTCTCTCGTACTGGTAATTCTGGTTGAAACCATTGGCGTATGGTTCCTCAACACCAAGATGAACATACCTGCTGACCGTATGTGGGCAGCCAACTGGGTGTTGCAATGCTCGATTATCACGTTTGTAATCAATCTGCTGAGTGTCCCGTATAATGCAACTATCATAGCACACGAGCGCATGAACATCTATGCCTATATCAGCATATTAGAGGTGTCGCTGAAACTGCTTGTGGTGTATCTGCTTGTCATATCCCCGTGGGATAAGCTGGCTGCCTATGCCGTGCTGTTGGCTGTGGTGGCTCTTGGTATCCAGATGACATATGCCATCTACTGCCATCGGCATTTCCAGGAGTGCAGGTGGTCGCGCCACATTGACCGCCCCCTCTTCAAAGAGATGCTCGGATTCTCAGGCTGGAATTTCATCGGCGCAGCGTCGGGAATCTGTAGGGAATACGGTGTCAATATCGTGATCAATATATTCTGCGGACCTGTTGTCAATGCCGCGCGTGGTATTGCAACACAGGTCAATTCGGCTATAAACAGTTTCGTGCAGAACTTCATGGTGGCGCTTAACCCGCAGATTACCAAATCTTACGCGATGGGTGAACGCGAGTATATGTTCTCCCTTTTGTTTCGAGGTTCAAGGTTCTCTTTCTATCTATTGATGTTTTTGTCGTTGCCTGTTATCGTCAACACATCGTGGATACTTCATCTATGGCTTGAAGAAGTGCCGGGCTACACAGCCATATTCTTGCAACTCATATTGATTTTTGCGATGAGCGAGTCCATATCCACACCTCTGATTACTGCCATGTTGGCAACCGGCGATATACGCAACTATCAGATTCTCGTGGGAGGTTTACAGTTGCTTAACTTACCAGGTTCATACTTGCTATTATACCTTGGTTTTCCCCCGCAGAGCACCATCGTTTTTGCTATCATAATGTCGATATGCTGCTTGATCGGACGATTAGTCATGCTTCGTGGTATGATTGATTTGCCTGTCAAGGACTTTTGTGTGCATGTGCTCGGCAATGTACTGCTTGTCAGCCTGTTGTCGGCGTCAGCCCCGGTGGCTCTGTCGCTATGTATGGATCCCTCTTTTCTTACATTTGTAGTGACATCGCTTGCAAGTGTGGTCTGTTGTATATGGTCCATACTCTATGTCGGTTGCACGACCTCAGAGCGTGGCTTTGTTATAACCCAGATTAGGAAGAAACTGCATATATAGAATATACATATTGTAATATAAGAAATATTTTTATGGGACTTATGACAAGACTCCGTCAGCTTAAATCTATATATAATGTGGTATTGGCTGATATTGCGTTTCAATACAGATATTCCTTGTCAAACCTGACACCGGATAATCCTGACAACAGATTGGCTCGCATTATGTTGCTGATACATCAACTTGAGAAAGGTCTGTCGCATGAAATCCGTCGTTCTGACTGGGGCAAAGAGAAGGCTTACCGTCTCATCAGCCATCTCAATGCATTAGAAGGAGACATGATGAAGCATGATGTGGTGCAGACGGCTATCAGTGTGCTTGAAAAATACCGCAATGATGAGGCAGCATGTAAAGATGCAGCGCTTTTGTCAGGTATAGATGCTCTGCTTGAGTTCAAAAAAGACGGGATTGACTCCTGGAGCGGTTTTAAAACCGTGACTGAGCCAGACTTCAAGAAGTCTGAAAATACCATATGGTATTTTTTCAAATCTCGTTCAAGCGTCCGCGAGTTTTCGGACAAACCGATCTCAGACGAAGATTATAGACTTGCCTTGGAGTTCGCGTCTCTGACACCTACAGCGTGTAACCGTCAGACCTCAAGAGTGTACAAGTTTGGTGATAAGAAGGTAATCAAGCAGATTCTCGATACGCAATTGGGCGACCAGGGCTGGTGTATGAATGCCTCCACTCTGTTTGTAGTGGTATCCAACGGCTCATTCTTTGATGTGAATATGGAGTCGCGTCAGGCATATATTGATGGAGGCATGTATGCCATGAACTTCTGCATGGGATTGCACCTACAGCACATCGCTACCTGTTTTAAAATGTTTGTGCGTTCGCGTCGAGAAGAAAAAGATTTCCGTAAAATTACAGGCATCAAGCCTCAGGAAATTCCCATAGTCTGTATCCTTGCAGGTTATTACCCTGAGGATGGTCATGCGGTGCCTGCTCCTCTTTCTCACCGATTGGCTCTGTGATATTTTGGTAGCCAATAGATTCTTTCTCGCATGCAAAAAAAGTAGTATCAATATTTGAAATATTACGAAAAGTTTCGGTGATTTTGTTACATAAAGGATGTTCTTGTAAGAATATCTACGTTAAAACATGCAAGATTATCGATTTGCGTTAATTGGCTATTGCTTTGTATCTATGACATCTCTCGTTATATAAATTGAATTGCAGCACTGACCTTCAGCGGCAGACAGATGCATTGACAGATGCATGCCCTCCAGCTTGCATACTCGGAAGTTTTTTTTAACTTTGAGCAGATTTTTATATGACCGTAGCATGCTTTGATTAAAGATGCTGTGTTTTTTGATGCATACTTTTGGAACATAAGGTCACATAATATATTAAGCTTATTAAACATTTGCAATATAATTGTTCATTTTTGATATCAGCATAAGAATCTCCCATTAATAATGTCGGAATATATTCTCATACTTCCTGCTGTATTTGCATTTTTGGCATATAGAAACAGGCATAATCTGTTAGCTTGTTCTCTTTATGCATTTTATACACTTGGGAGCTTCACAGGATATGTCTTGACCCAGCAGTCCCTTTATCCCGATATGGAGAACAGTGGTTATCAGCCTATTTCCTGGCAGGCTTGTCTGTATCTCCTTGTCGGTTGCCTTATATTATTCTACCCGGTCACTTCTCAGACGCCTCCTGGAATTATCTCCTCCAAGGTTAATGACAGGAATTTCTCTATATTAGCTTACATCTTCATTTTTATAAGTTTTATATTCATTGCGTTGGCGATACCAAAAGTATCCAATGTAATGAATAATGTCGTTGATTTCACTGCGATTAAGGATGATGTAATGGATGAAGGTTTTCATCTGTCAGATATCTCAATTGTCGAATCTTTAATTGCCAATCAGATTATCCTTAGGCCGTTCTTTGCATTCCTTTTTATGTATGCACTGTGTAGGATTGACGGACATAGGAATATGAAAATTTGTCTTGGCATAGCAGTGTTGGTGACACCTCTTGTGCATTCGATGGCTGCAGCTCATCGAAACATAGCTGTTTTCGCTTTTCTTGATGTCGCTGTCGCTTTTCTGGTCTTTTATAATACATTCCCCAAGAAAATCCGAAAGTCTTTCATAATCGGTCTGAGTGTGATAGGTGGAGCTGTGCTCCTTATTACTGTCCTGTTTGCAGTATTCCGTTTTACAGACGGGCAGGAATATGTCGAGTATTCCCTGTATAGGTACTTGGGTGAGCCTTTTGTGGATTTCAATACGCTTCTATGGAATACTGATATTTACACTAATGGGCATAAGTCGTTTGATTATGCCAGATCGTTGTTGGGTATGAGCTATTATGAGAATAATGTTGCCATGCGAGACTCGTTTAATGCTCCTTATCCAGTCTATTATTTCTACAGCATAATCGGATCATTTTATATGGATTTTGGTCCATATATAACTATGATGCTTTTGGTGGGTATCTGTGTAGTATTTACCTGGTTGCTCAGATGTGTATTTAAGAGACCGGCTTTGTCCTTTTATATGCTGTTGTTCCTATATACGGCTGAGACGATAAGAAACTACTTCTATTTCAGTTTCATGGGGATGAATAATCTCATCTTTATCAAGATGTGCATATTCTATCTTGTGATAGTATTGTTTCTTAGACCGGCTGCCCCTGATGATAGATTGGTTATTCCTAAATCGACTCCTTAAATATCAAGTTACAGAGAATTCCAAATGAAATACCGCATAAGCAGACTCATAAAGAGACTTTATTGGTCCACCCGGCTCGGAAAAGTGCAAAAAGGCTGGTATAAAGGCAAGAACGTTACGCTTGACCATCCTGAATGCCTGTTTTTTGGTCGCAATGTGTCGATACATCGTTTCAGCTGTTTCAAGCCGTGCACAGAATATGCCGGAATAAAATATTCTCCGAAGATTGTGGTGGGTGACAATACCATCATCGGCATACGCAATAGTTTTGCAGCAATTAATGGAGTCTATGTCGGCAACAATGTCCTTTTCGCAGGCTACGTGCATGTCACGGACCATTCGCATGGGTATGAGGACATCACTCGGCCTATAGAAGGTCAGCCATTGATATCCAAAGGCCCTGTAGTCATTGAAGATGACTGCTGGCTCGGGTTTAACTGCGAAATTCTCTCCGGGGTACATATCGGGCGACATTGCGTGGTCGCCGCCCATGCTGTTGTCACACATGATGTGCCGGCATATAGCATCGTTGCCGGAAATCCAGCCCGCGTAATTAAAAAATATGATGAAAACACTAAGACATGGATAAGCGTGAAATGAAGAAATATATCGTTATATCCAATTTCAGATTGAAACAGCCCAACAGGGGCAATGCGGCTCTCTGTTATGGCTCATTCTCGTTCCTGTTGGAAAAAGGCTTGTTGCACAAAGGTCAGTCTTTGGCAATATTCCATGTTTTTAAGAAATTCTGGAAGCCTCGCAATCTTCGCACACATACGGAGACTGTCGAACTTGAGGGCAGCAAATGGGAATACAAGGAGTTCCCGGTATTTTTCCTGGAAGCGTGGCTCATCAAAAAACTTGGCATAATACTCCCCTTTACTCCTTTTGGCAGACATGTAAAAGATGTGGCATTAGAGGCGGCTGATTATGGCGGCGATGGTTTTGCGGATATATACGGCACTCCGCTGTTTTTTAATCGTATGAACCAGACTGAGCTGTTGAGAAGGGCTAATGTGCCTCTGGTCATGCTGCCTCAGACCATCGGACCTTTCAAAGACAAGCAAAATGAGCGTGTAGCCTTGGATGTAATGAGATATGCATCGGAGGTATATGTCAGAGACAGGGCATATGTCAAGGAACTTGACAAGGCAGGTATAAAATATACGGTCACTAAGGATATATCCGCATTCATGAAGCCTCAGCCATGGGACATAGATATAAAGGACAATGCTGTCGGCCTCAATGTCAGCGGTCTGGCGTATCATAATAATTTCAAAGACCTTGCCGGACAGTTTGACGCCTATCCTGAGCTGATCGACCGCATCATATCGCATTTCCAGCAGAAGGGGTGTAACGTGTATCTGATACCTCACTCCTACGACTACCAGCATCCTGATGACAATGACGATATGACGGCATGTCGAGAGGCTTACAATCGCCATGCTGACAAGACAGGTCTATACGTGGTCGACAAGGACATGCTGGCGCCTGAAGTCAAATATGTGATCAGCCGCATGACATTTTTCATGGGCGCGCGCATGCATGCCAATTTTGCTGCCATCTATACAGGAGTGCCTGTATTCGGTATGGCATATAGCTATAAGTTTGCCGGTGCTTTTGCCGCCAACGGTCTCGATGCTGAGAAGCAGACCGCTGTCATCAACAATCTCTCCTCTAAAGATATAGATTCATACATTGCCAAGATAGACTCTTACTATAACGAATCAGTAAAGCAGAAACAAGGAAAATGAAGAAGAGAGTGATAGCAATGCACCTTCCTCAGTTTTATCCCTTTAAGGAAAATGACGAATGGTGGGGAAAAGGATTTACCGAATGGCGCAATGTGGCGAATGCCCGTCCGCGTTTCCGCGGGCACTATCAGCCTCATATCCCTTCGGATCTCGGTTTCTATGACCTGAGGCTTAAGGAGTGCCGCCTCGAGCAGCAGAAGCTTGCCCGCGAATATGGCATAGACGGCTTTTGCTATTACCACTATTGGTTCAACGGCCATCTCATCATGGAGAAACCCGTAGAGGGGCATCTTGCTGATAAGGAGGAGACACTCCCCTTTATGTTCTGCTGGGCAAATGAGGACTGGCACCGCAACTGGGCTGGCGACTTCAATGAGACCCTAATCAGCCATACCTACAGCAAGGAAGATGATGTGGCTCATTTTAATTACCTATTGCCCTTTTTTAAGGATGAGCGGTATATAAAAGTCAATGGAAGACCGGTTTTTGCAATCTACCGTGCGGATTTCGTTCCTGATATTGATGCGATGATAAGCACTTTCCAGGAGTGTGCCGCTAAGGAAGGCTTCAGCATATATTTTATCAAAGTTGAAGGACGCGATAAATCACCCCTCCCGGCTTCAATGGATGCAATGATGGAGTTTGCGCCTTTTAACACCAGCCGTAATTTTGAAAAATTCTGGCATCATCCCTTTGAATCCTTTTGCCGTCGGGTCCTTCATGTCAATTACGGCAAGCAGCTATATTCATACAAAAAGTATATAAAGGACATTGCTGCAAAGCCCAAGACTGACGTAAAGACATTCCCCTCCGTATTCCCGTCATGGGATAATGCATCGCGAAGAGTAGGGCAGCAGTTCCTCGCATTTAAGGGCAGCACGCCTAAGCTGTTTGAAAACCTGTTTGGGATGGTCTACGACTCGTTTACTCCCTACAGTGAGGAAGAAAATTTCGTTTTCATCAATGCCTGGAATGAATGGGCTGAGGGTAACCATCTTGAACCCGATCTGAAATGGGGTCGAGGTTACCTTGAAGCTATCAGCAAAGTGGTCAATAAAAGTCAACAATAAGATCATAATGGATAAGAATAACAAGTTAGCTATTATCATCCCTGCATATAAGCCCGATTTCTTTCCTCGTGTGCTTGACTCGCTGGCTGCGCAGACTGACAAACGTTTCACTGTGTATGTGGGCATAGACGGCGTAGATGCGAATTTCGAGTCGCTGGCTGCTCCGTATGCTTCGCGCATCAACATCGTGGTGCATCGTTTCGCCGACAACATGGGCGGACATAATCTGGTAGGTCAATGGCATAGATGCATAGACCTCATCACTGATGAGGAGTGGATCATGATGTTCTCGGATGACGATATGCTCGAACCGGGTTGCGTGGAGGCTTTCTACAAGCGTCTGGAAACGGACAAAGATGCGTTTGACTTATACCACTTTGAGCTTGACATCATAGATTCTTCTGATCGTAAAATCAAAAGCACACCGGCTTTCCCTCCTGTGATCAGTGGATTGGAGGTCATGAAACTTAAGAATACGGCTAAGATCGAGAGCGCTGTCGGCAACTATATATTCCGTCGCAGTCCTTTTGAAAAAGCTGGCAGATTTGTCAATCTGGATCTGGCGTGGGGCAGCGATACTGCTACCTGGGCGCTTCTTGGTAAAAATAAGGGCATCGCAACCATCGATGGTCCTAAAGTGTTATGGAGGTCAAGCGATGTCAATATCACGCCGACTATTGACAAGAAGATGATGAAGCGTAAACTTAAGATTTACGGTGACTATATCAATTGGTGCCGTAAAGAATTTGATGAGTTTGGAGACTCTATAGCTCTTTATCACATGTTTCGGCAGATATTTAATCATTCGCAGTTCCTTTCTTTTTCTGATGCAAAAGGCGCTATCAAGAGCTTCTTTGAAGTGGAGCCACGCATAAAAGGTGCCTCTCTATGGCGGGGATTGATATATTCCACATACTGGACATATCGGCCTGCACGTACGATGTTGCATCTGTTTAAGGATTAGTTTTTCTAAGGATTTCTAACAGCTATTTTGCCATGATTATACGCAGCAAAGCCCCCCTTCGACTCGGTCTTGCCGGCGGAGGCAGCGATGTATCGCCCTACAGCGACATGTACGGCGGTCTGATTCTTAATGCTACCATCAATCTTTATGCCTACTGCACCATCGAGGAAACCGATGACGCTCAGATCACTATAGCGAGCCACGATTCGGGATGCTTCAAGAGCTATCCGCTGTCGCGACATATGGAGATTGACGGCGAGGCATCGCTCATCAAGGGCGTATATAACCGCGTGATGCGTGATTATCCCGACATAGAGCCGCGCGGCTTCAAGATAACTACCTATAACGATGCCCCTGCGGGGTCGGGACTGGGCACTTCGTCGACCATGGTGGTCGGCATCCTTAAGGCGTTTGTCGAGTGGCTGTCGCTTCCGCTCGGCGATTATGAGGCTTCTCGTCTCGCCTACGAAATCGAGCGCAAGGATCTCGCCCTGAGCGGTGGCAAGCAGGACCAGTATGCCGCAGCGTTCGGCGGATTCAACTATATGGAGTTTCTTAAAAACGACCTTGTGATAGTCAACCCGCTGAAAATCAAACGCTGGATTATCGACGAGCTTGAGGCATCGATGGTGCTCTATTTCACAGGTGCGTCACGCTCCAGCGCAGCCATTATTGACGAGCAGCGCAAGAACACTTCCTCTGGAAACTCGCAGGCTGTGGAGGCGATGCACCGCATCAAACAGAGCGCGGTAGACATGAAGCTCGCCCTGCTCAAAGGCGACATGGCTGAGTTTGCCCGCATCCTCGGGCAGGCTTGGGAAGACAAGAAGAAGATGGCCGGAGCTATCTCCAACCCGATGATACAGGAGGCTATGGACACTGCCATAGCTGCCGGAGCCATATCGGGCAAGGTGAGCGGTGCCGGAGGCGGCGGGTTCATCATGTTTGTGGTCGAGCCGACTCTCAAACCCAATGTGGAGAAAGCCCTCTCAAAGCTCAACGGCTTCGTAATGCCGTTCCAGTTCTCTGACGGCGGTGCGCATTCATGGAAGATATATCCCACCGACAAGGTTGTCAAATAATATTCATAAAGAGATGAACAGCAATAATTATCTCAACCATCTTGACACCCTTGTCAAGCGTTACCCTCAGCTCGAAGGTTGCCGTAACGACATCGAACATGCTTTCAATCTTATGCGTGACACCTACAAGGAGAGCGGCAAGCTCCTCGTAGCCGGTAATGGCGGCTCAGCATCCGATGCCGAGCATATCGTAGGCGAACTGATGAAAGCCTTTGTGCTGCCACGCCGTATGACTCCCGAGGTTTCAGCCCGTCTGTCGGGTATAGACCCCGAGCTTGGTCCTGTATTGGCAGAAAACCTCCAGCAGGCTCTCCCTGCCATAGCCCTTGACGGTCATATTGCTTTAAGTACTGCTTATATGAACGATTGCGAGCCTCTGCTTTGCTTCGCACAGCAAGTCAACGGTTACGGATGTCCTGGCGACGTGTTTCTCGGCATCAGTACATCGGGCAACAGTGCCAACATCCTCTATGCCGTCACGATGGCGAAGGCGCGTGGCATGAAAGTCATAGGTCTTTCAGGTGCCAAAGAGTCCAAGCTGGCAAAGGCAGCCGATGTGTGTATCCGTGTCCCGGAGACCGAGACGTACAAGATTCAGGAACTTCATCTTCCGGTCTACCACTGCCTCTGCCTGATGCTCGAAGAATACTTCTTCGGAGAAAACTGACCTGCAGTTAGATTCACCTGATGGTAGGGACGCGGCGTGCCGCGTCATCGTATCAGGCGCATTTCAACGATTTCCCTTGGCTGACGCGGCACGCCGCGTCCCTACTGTCAAGAGGAGATTATGCAGATATTTATCGATTAAATAACTTGTCAGCAAGAAAAACATAGTATGGAAGTCATTATATTGGCAGGCGGTCTCGGCACACGTCTGCGCAGCGAAGTGAAGGATGTGCCCAAGTGCATGGCTCCCGTGGCAGGGAAGCCGTTTCTGTGGTATCTCCTCACCTACCTCAGGCGTTACCCCGTAAGCCGGGTCATACTCTCGGTAGGATATCTTCGCGAAGTCATCAAGGACTGGATTGCAGCCAATGGCAGCCAGTTCCCCTACGAGATAGGCTATGCGGTGGAAGAGGTGCCACTCGGAACTGGCGGAGGCATCCGTCTCGCCCTTGACAAGTGTCGTGACGAGAACGTTGTGGTGCTCAACGGCGACACATTCTTCGATGTAGGTCTTGACCGCTTCATGGGTGCGCACGTTGACAGCCCTGCATCCATCACCATAGCCATGAAGCCGATGCGTGACTTTGATCGCTACGGCAGAGTGATTGTTGATGAAACCGATGGTCGCATCAAGCGTTTTTGTGAGAAAGAGCCATGTGCCGAGGGTCTGATCAATGGCGGCGTATATGCCATATCACGCAAGCATCTTGACCTGTCGGAACTCCCCGAAAAGTTCTCATTTGAAAAGGAGGTGCTTGAGCCTGAGAGCGCCCGTGGCAATGTGTACGGATACATTTCCGACGGCTATTTCATAGATATCGGCATTCCCGAAGACTATCATAAGGCTGACCGCGAATTTCCACAACTGTTTGACACTGCCGAGTGATGACACTTTCTGATATAGATACAAGCGGAGTGCAGACGCTCCTTCTTGACCGAGACGGTGTGATAAACCGTCTCCGCCATAATGACTACGTCAAATGCTGGGAGGAATTCGAATTTCTCCCGGGAGTGATGGACGATCTGGCGCGGTTTGCATCGTCTGTGTCACATATATTCATTGTAACCAACCAGCGCGGAGTGGGCAAGGGGCTTATGACCGAGGCTGACCTCAATGACGTGCACATGCGCATGTGTCAGGAGATAAGCCGCCATGGCGGACGCATCGACGGCATATATTACTGCACTGCCCTGACCGATGCTGATCCACGCCGCAAGCCTGGCAACGGCATGTTTCTTGACATCCTCCGCGACTATCCCGATGTTGACCCCGCCACATGCCTGATGGTCGGAGACAGTGACTCCGACATGAAGTTTGCCGCCAACAGCGGCATCCGTGGCATCAAGGTAGATGCACGTTAACCCCCATAAACCCTACCATCGCTAATGGCAAAACCTCGCATACTATTCATCACTGCCTATGTCCCCAACAAAGCGGCGGCAGGCGAAAAAAACACCATGATCATGCTCAATGACCTTGCGCAGGATTATGATGTGGATCTGGTATATTTCAAGTATGACCATGAGGCTCCATATGTGCCTGAGCGTGACAACGTGAAGGTGCTGGAGGTGCTGCATAACTCCACCAAGACCAAGCTCTTCGGTATCGTCAATTATCCCCTGTCACATCCAGTGTTTTCCATCCGCTTCAGCTGGGCGAAATTGCGCCGTCTGCGCCGTCTCATCCGTGGCAAGGACTACAGCGCGGTGATACTCAACCACAGCAACGTGTTTGTCTACGGGCGTTATCTCTGTCCGGGCATTCCTAAGCTGCTTCTTGCCCATGACGTGATAATCCAACGGGCTTTGCGCCAGTCAGGGCGGTTGATGCAGGCTGTCTGCCGCTGTTCCGAGGGTCGCTCCTTCCGCATGCCCGATGCCCATGTCTACTCGTTCTCGCAGAAGGATGTCGACCTGATCAAGGATATATACCATATCCCTGCCGAAGTCAATCTTGACTATATCGATCCCGACATAGTCAGCAAGGAGGTGACTGGAGTCGATGATTATTTCTTCATGTTCGGCGACTGGACACGCAGTGAGAATCTTGACGGTGCGCGATGGTTCATCGACAATGTGTCGCCGCTGGTCACTGAGCCTCTTACCGTGAAGATCGTAGGACGCGGTTTCCCTAAGGAACTTGCCGAGAATGCTCGTGGCAACATCCGTTATGAGCCGCTTGGCTTCGTTGACGACCCGTATCTGATGCTGTCACGTGCTCGTGCTCTGATATCGCCTCTGTTCCAAGGCGCGGGCATCAAGGTCAAGGTGATAGAATCGCTCGCATGCGGCACACCCGTGCTCGGCACTCCGATAGCCTTCGAGGGACTGCCCGAGGGATTTTCCGACAGCATGATACTCTGTGACACACCGCAAGATTATGTGGCAGCCATGGCGACTGTCGGACGTGACGTAGACCGTCGCCGCGACCTCAAGAAGCGTTTTATCGAAGAGTATTCACGCGACAACATACGCCAACGCCTCAATAATATTCTTGCAAAATAATCAAACATGAGCAATCCAGTAATATCCGTAATCACCGTCGGCATGAACCATAAGAAGTTCATCAGTGCACTCTATCCTTCACTCTACGGAGAGGGCATGCCTGCTGTGGACTTTGAGGCTGTCTATGTCGACAATTGTTCCACTGATGGAAGCGTGGAGTATCTGAGGCAGAATTTTCCACAGGTACGCGTGCTTGTCAATGACCGTCCACGCGGTTTCGGTGAGAATAACAATATAGGAGCGATAGCTGCCAAGGGTGATTATCTTGCTATCATTAATCCCGACATAGTGCTCCACAAAAAGGCTTTAGACACGGCTGTCGGATATCTCAGACACCATGAGGGTGCGGGTATGGTAGTTCCTAAGCTGCTTAACCCCGACGGCTCGCATCAATATTCTGTGAGGAGGTTTATTACCCCCCCTATTGTTAAACCGTGTTAAAAACAAAGGTTCTGATGACTCACAGTCTGCTTATACAGGCCACTATCTATGCAAAGATTTAGACTATAACAATATACAACCCGTCAACTGGTCGCTTGGAGCGGCGTTGGTGATTGAAACGTCATTTTTTGCCGAGCTTGGAGGGTTTGACACTGACTATTTCCTTTATATGGAAGATGAGGATTTGTGTCTGCGCTCATGGCATCGAAATCGCCCCGTGATTTACCATCCGGGAGCAGTGATGACCCACAACCACCTCCGCGCAAGCCGTAAAATCGGGCGCAAATCATGGCTCCATCTCAGGAGCCTGATGACATTTTTCCGCAAGCACGGATTCCATATTCCCGATTTCCCGGCAGTGACACCGCCATAATCCCGTAGTCGCCTATGGATGCCAGGCTGTCAGTTGACGTAACCGACTCAGCTTATGACAGTAGCATCCATCGTCACCTACAACACTGACACCGCCGAGCTCCGCAAATGCATCGACTCTCTGCTCTCCAACGGGGTGGAGCGGATTGTGGTCAGTGACAACTCTCCGTCTGACGGTCTGCGCGGATTCTGTGCAGAGATTCCGCAGATCCATTACGTGTTCAATGATGCCAATCTCGGTTACGGGGCGGCGCACAATGTGTCGATACGTCTTGCCCGGGAGTGGAAAGCCGATTATATTCTGGTCATCAACTCCGATGTATATTTTGACGGAGGCGTGTTGGATAAAATCCGTGCATACATGGCTGAAAATCCCGATGTGGCGCAAGTGATACCTAACACCGTCTATCCCGACGGTACATTGCAGTATGTGGTGCGTCTCCTGCCCACTCCGGCTGATCTGATATTCCGCCGATTCATGCCCAAGGCGATGGGGGAGAAGCGCAACTACCGCTACACTCTGGAGTTCTGGGACCATAAATCCCCGGCGAACATAGCCTACCATCAGGGCAGCTTCATGTTCTTCCGTCTTAGCGCGTTTGACAAGGTGGGACTGTTTGACGAGCGTTTCTTCATGTATCCCGAAGACATCGACATCACGCGCCGCATGCACCGCCACTACCGCACCATGTTCTGGCCCGAAGTCACCATAGTCCATGCCCACCGCGCAGCCTCCTATAAGAGCAAGAAGATGCTTAAGATACACATGACCAACATGATAAAGTATTTCAACAAATGGGGCTGGATGTTCGACCGCGAGCGCAGCCGCGTCAATCGCGAAATACTCCGCACCCTCGGCTACAAGAAATAACCATACATGACACGCAATTAATAATACAATTTCTTCGTATATCAAATATGAACTATATCATCACCGGCGGTACCGGATTCATCGGCACACATCTGACCAACCTGCTCCGACAGCTCAATCCGGATGCGAAAATATACAACCTCGACATCGTAAAGCCTGGTACACCTAACCCCGTGGTCAAAAACTACAAGCCGGCTGTGCGTGACGGCGAGACACTTGAGTCGGAATATGTGGAGTGCGACATCCGCAAGCCTATAGATAACCTGCCTTTCACACCCACGTCCGATGACATCATATTCAATTTCGCAGCCGTGCACCGCACCCCCGGGCACGAAGACCACGAGTATTTCGAGACTAACATACGCGGAGCGGAAAATGTAGTGGCATTTGCCGAACGCCACGGCATCAAGCATATAGTGTTCACATCCAGCATCGCTCCCTACGGACCATCTGAGCAACTGAAAAAGGAGGACACACTCCCTACGCCCAATTCGGCATACGGCATATCCAAACTCGTGGCGGAGAAGATACACGAAGGATGGCAGAACGGCGATGCCGCCAACCGACGTCTGACCATAGTGCGCCCCGGAGTGGTATTCGGCAAGGGCGAAAACGGCAACTTCACACGCCTCTATTGGGCAATCAAAGGCCACAAATTCGCCTATCCCGGACGTAAAGACACCATCAAAGCATGCGTTTATGTCAAGGAGCTTGTGCGTTTCATCATGTATTGCGTCGACCACCAGAAGCCCGGCACCGAGCTGTATAACTGCACATTCCACCCCGCCTACACCATCGAGCAGATAGTTGACACCATGAAGCAGGTGACCGACCTGACCCAGGCAGTTCCCTACATCCCCAACAGCCTCATCAAGCCCGTAGCAGCAGTCATCGGAGCCTGCGGAGCCCCCATGGGCATCTGCCCCGCCCGCGTCCGCAAACTCCAGATCTCCACCAACATCAGCGGCGAAAAAATGGCTAACAGCGGCTACCGCTTCCACTGGACCCTCCCCGAAGCCATCGCCGACTGGTTCGCCGACTCCACCCCCCACGCCCTACTCTGATTCATCCCTGTAATAAAGATTAGTATTTAGTATAAGGTCTTTAGGGTCTTTAACGACCTTAAGGACCTTATTTACACCCATGTTCTGACCACGCTGTCATTGTTATTTGACTATGGTAACGATGTCGGTCGGAACAGTGCTGAAGCCCTGCGATTTTGCCGTAGTGGGTAATTAGAATGCCGCATTACGAAGGAAAAAGGAGGCAAATCCTTTTACGGTGACGATCGATTTCTTTGTTATAATCGGTTTACAATCTTAGTTATACGATAACTTTCCAAGCTTGTTGTATTTAGCAAAATACTCCATAGAAATAACTATTTCATTTGGGTATTAAGTGCGTCTACGATACGTTTTTCCTCTCCATGACCGACTGTTGAAAGCCGTACCAGTGGCAGCTCGTAAAAATTAAGGATATTGTCTTTTAAGCGATCTCGATGAAATTGTTCGGTTTGTTCATTATGGAAACTGTAACCATCTGTTTCAACAGCGAGTAAGGGCTCTTTTGTTACACGGTTCATTATCAGAAAATCAATGTGGGTCGATGGATGTAAAGCATATCTGGTTTCTCGTTCCGATAATCCGGACGTGTCTTGAATAAGGTCTCGCATAGGGTAATTGTGTATAGCCTTTATGTGGGAGAGATGGGGATAGTTGGTGCGTATCCGTTCGATCAAATCATAAGTGAGATTCTCAGAACGGTATTTAGAGATGGTTTTTCCTACACAATCATACTCTGAAACTTTAGAGAAAAGATAGTCAAATATGGATCTGAGTTTGCTTTGTATGATGGTTCCTTTTTGATATTTGATGTAACCTAGAAGGTCATGAATATTGCCTTTGAATTTCTGGTCATTACCTGTCACCACAATGCAAAATTTATTTTTGGCACGTGAAACTGCAACATTCAGAAGATTTGCATCATCGGAAAATTCAGTGATGTTATCATCTGTTACGCTGAAGATAATTGTCTCTTTTTCTCGTCCCTGGTATTTATGGACGGTATCAGATTGGATATCTGGAATCTGTTCTTTAAATTTATTAACCTGGTTGTTATATGGTGCTATAATCCCCGTTCCCGCATGGTTATCAAGTAATGGCATTAATTCTTCTTTTACTGCATCGATCTCGCGTTGGTTATAGTGCTGTCGACAATGGTGACCAGGCACAGTTGTCAGAGCATGAAGATGGTTCTCATGGTCATCTCGTTGTGTCATAATGATCAAATTTCCGCCATAAAACTTTTGGTTGCAGAAGTTTATTATATCGGGATGACATCGGTAATGCTCGCGAAGGAGAGTTTCCGGTACATTTGGTATCGTCGCAAGAATAGAACTTAAAAAGCTATGTGTTCCAGCATCATAAGACGCAGGTATATTATAAGAATTCTTGATTTCAATCAGTTTAGCTTTGTCGTTCTCTGTTATCACATTTGGTAGCTGCATGACATCGCCCACGATGACGGCATTCCGGGCACGTGTAAGAGCCAGCCACCCGGTAAGGATTGATACCTGTGATGCTTCATCCATGATGACATAGTCAAAGATAGTGTCACTGTTGAAGCACGACCTGGCGCAGAAGGTGGTGCTAAGAACTACTGGATAATTCTCCAGAACGGATTTCCCGTTTTTGAATAAATCATTGACAGAAGCTATTCTTGTTCTCCCGTTTTCATATCGTTGAGCGATTGATGCTTTTAGCATTGTCATAGAGTCGGCTGTCAGTGACTTCATTAATGCTTTGGCATCAAGCCGTGACAACTGATTGTTGATTTTAGCGATTTCTGATTTTAGCTCCTCTATTCTTTTGATATATATTGACCACTCAAGCAGAGAGATAATCTCAGATGTAGATTCTGGCTTCAACTCATCTTTGATATCCAAGATTAATCTAAGTTGTAACTTGAGATTGATTGTGTCAAAAAAGCGTTTGATGCGCCTCAGTAAATAATGGGGAGTTTCGTGGTATTTGATTGCATAATCTTTTATCTCCCTTAAAATCCTGATAATTTTGGCAGATGAGGTCTTGACCTCAATGTGCCGGCATATTTTAGAATGAGCTTGTTTATAGTGTGACATTTCTACCGTCGGTTCAGTCTCGGCAATATTTCAAAGCATCTCGCCGCCAACAAGCCCCGTCATCCTCAATCGCAATGGCTGTATGCCGACGGCACAATCGTGCCTATTAGCTCATACAAGGGAGTCAAATTTACGCCGCAGCAGGTCAAGGATTATGCCGCAGGACTCGCCATTAGAGTTGACGGATGTCAGGGAGCTATGCCTACCGTGTGGATTAAATTCAACCAGCAGCGCATGACTCCGGGAGTCTATTCATCGAATCCTGACTTAGCCGGACAAGCCGTATCCCAGTCGCAAAACTATGGTCCCCGATTATCCCATGTTTCAGCCGCAGTAACCACACAGCCACAAGAAGGTTTCACTAACGGCAGTGCGTTACCCGACGATTTCAAACTTTGGCTAAGCCGTCATCCCGGACTTACCATAGAAGAGGCACTCCATCGTTATCGTGAAGAACAAAAGGTCAAACGCCGCCGACAAGGGCCCAAACTACACTAACCGCAACGTCACCGAGGGAAGCATACCTCGGCGGCGTTTCTCATCTAATCCCCTCACAGGTGAACGAATACGCCGTCTAGATTCAATAGCAAACTCAAAATGTTTTGAATATCTGGCAATTACAAAATATTTTCATTTTTGGATTTAATTTGGTACAAAAAATCCTGTTTCGCGGAGAATGGATTTCGTAACTTTGCATAGTAAATAGAGAGAAACATTTATGAACGCACCGAAAGAATTTATAGACCTTGTGTATTCTGCCGAAAATCAGCAGAATTACATAGGCATGGGAAACCCCAATGCTCGTATACTTATTATCGGTCGAGAACCGGCTCACGACCTAAATTCAGTGGAAGGTAGCGATGCTTTTCATCAAGACCAGGAGCTCAATCAAACAAACTGGAGAAACCTTCTCCAGAACCGTCCTGTTGAGGGGCGTTGCAATCCTCGCCGTCCGTTCCCTAATCAGAAGTGCTTGACCGCTCAAGTAAATAAGGATGGGATATATAATGATGGAACTGCATCTACATGGATATGGTATCAGAAATTAGTTGACCTAATTTTGGGCAGAGAATATGACCGTGCATATTCTCTACGTCCACTTGACTTTCACGACTTCTGCTTTCACACAGACATCAGTGCAGCTGCAGCAAAAAACTTGGTTACCACTAACAAAGAAGCCAAAACTGCATCAGTTAAAGAAAGAAGCCGCGAATTGTTCTCACATCCATTTTTCAACCAATTCCCCATTGTAATTTTAGGAATTGGTACTGATGTCGGGCAATACGTTCCGCTCGAATGGTGCGAAAATGTACTTGGTTTTCCAAGAAATGAAGTTGAAAAAGCTTTCAACCCTGAAGAAAAAGAACAGATGCTGTGGGTTAATCGTGATAACAAAGGACACCGCATCCTTATACATACTCAGTGCCTATCGCAAACTTCATGGGAGTATATAACAAAAATACGCAACATTATCTGGGCAGATGGCAAATCAGATTTTTGCTGGCCTAAAGCATACTAAGACAAGCTTAATTCCTATGGACGAAACACTATATAGACGCGCCTATAATATAGGGAAAGAAATCGTACCTGATTATGTGTATGATAGAATGGGATTACTTGACGTTGATGATTCCATTGGTGTCGGTGAATGGGCTGAACATAAACATATAATGTTATCACTTCATACAGAGTTTTGTAATTTAGAACAAATCACCGCCAAAGAAATTCATGAAAGAGGAGTTCCATACTTATCAGAGTATATCATATCTGCTAAGGTTGATGGCGTTGCAATTTCGCTTCAATCCAATGGTGGTAAATATCGATTATTGACAAGAGGCCGGCGGACTCAGGGATGGCTCATTCATCCTTGCTTTTTGAATCAGATGAAACCATTAAAACATCAATTGCCTGATGATGTAGAACTCCGAGGTGATTTCATGTTGCGCGAGAAGGACTTTGAAGAACTCAGTCTGTTGTTCGACACGAAGTTTTCAAATGCACGTTCAATGGTGAGCGCAATGTTGAACAGCAATACTCCTGATGGTAGAGTTGTAGAAAAGATGTTTATTCTTTGGCATGGCATACAAGGAATATCACGAAAAAAATCCCATGTCGAAGAAATACAGCAATACGTAGATAAAGCTGATATTGTGCCTTATGAAATTGTGAATTCCAACAGAATTGGATTGGCATGTCGAAGAATATATAAAGAATCCCAAGAACTTGATTATGCATGCGATGGCATTGTGTTTGAATGCTCAAAGAAGGATGATAAAAATGAAATGAATCATCTTGATAGAATCGCCTTCAAGCAGTTTGATGAAGCAAAGTATTGTGCAGAATCAAAAGTAACCAACATTTCTTGGAAACAAGGGAGTGACGGACATTATTTCCCAAGAATAGAAATAGAGCCTGTTGTCATAAATGGTATTGAAGTTTCACATACAGCCGGATACTGCTACGACTATCTGCAACGATTGGGAATATCTATAGGTTCGGTTGTCATAATCACTTTGCATGGGGGTGCCATTCCCTATGTCTCAACTGTTAAGTCTTCGGGGTCTAAAGAATTGAATCTCCCCAAGAACATAGCACCAATAAAAAAAGGAGATATTGATATATGGTCACTCGACTCAGTAAATAAGTAATAATTGAATGTAAGATACACGCATGGCGTGGGTTCTGCGAGCTTCGGCACCAACTTACAGTTGGATCCGAGGCTCGCCTTTTATATTTTTGGTTTGGTTCGGGCTTTATATATGCCCGGGTAAACCTAAACCTATATATAAACATCTCTGTCCGTTGAGAATTTAACAATTTCGTGTATTACGGCGTTTTAATACAATAACAGGTCAGGTTTGATTTCCATAGTGTTTTATTTTTTTATAAACACATGGAAATCAAGCTAGATTTTTGTCACTATGCTTATTTTATCAACAGTGGGACTTGCTCCTGGACCCTCTCGCGCCAAGCCTCGCAGATGCTCTCAAATTCTTCGAAAGTGCAGTTGCAGAAATCGCTATATGACATGCTTATGCAGTCTACGGCTATACCCAACAGCTTATGGATGGACTATAGTCATGGAATATAGGTTTTCATAGCTTTCCCATTAGATAACATGATGAATACACCTCCTGACGGGTTGTCAACCTTTTGTCCTTGCAAATCGTAGTAGACCGCAGAGTACTCTGCATTGTCTGACACTACGGTGTCAGACAATGATGCCTGCTTATCTGTGACAACCTCTATGCGATCTATAAAAAGCACTCCGTTGGTATTCAATGTGACTGCCGGATTGTTTCCAGTCCATACCAAAGATTTGCTATCATTGCCAACAGAAATAGAGCCTCCTCCGGCAGCAATGCTGACTGTCGATGGAGCCGAGTCGCGGTTTTGGATAAAAGTCATGCTTACTTTTATGATGTTGTCGTCAGTGCACATAAAGGACACTTTGCAGCCTTTGTACAGGCGGTAATACCATACTTCTCCATCCGCGTCTTTATATATTTTCGATGACGAGCCAGTATATGTGGTTCGGATGGAAATATCCTCTATACGGAATGTAGCTTCTTTGGCAGTCTCGACAAAACCGTCATCTGGCCATGATACACCGTCAGGCATCCCGATTCCTGACTCTGGTCCTGCGGCAAAGTCAAACACAGTAGTAACTTCAGCAGACGCCGAAAAGCACATAATCCAGCTAATCAAGAGGACAGATAAATTTTTCATAATGGTATGAACTTTCATTATTGTCAAAAGATGTGGCATTGAATTTATGATTGGTGATAAAATGATGAATATCGCTTGTAAAATTACAAAAATTAATCTCATAAACAAAACTATTAGTAAGAAATTTTTGCTTTAAAGCATTTTTCTCTTCTTATTTGCGATGCAGAGTACACTGATGACTGATAATCAAGAGATTACGATTTAAAAGCTACGGTAGAGGTACTTTTAGAGCCCGAAAAATTCGGAAAGTAGCCATGCAACGTGCTTAAATTCAAATAGTTGTGCTTTCTAATGCACTGCAAAAATCATGCTATTTTTCTGAAAAAACGCGATTCGCTTTCTCATAGCTTTGCAAAGTTAGTCAATTCCTTCGGAATATGCAATAGCCTGAAGGGGAAATATTTAGAGGGTATCACTGTGAAAAGGTACCAATTTTGGCTTGAAATCAAAATTTTAGCCTCAACATAGCATAAAATAAAAAAAAATAGTAACTTTGCATATTATATGAAGTGTTGAGTATGGCTAAAAACACGATGGGCACGAAGTTGCCCCGAAAACTTGAGCAAAAGATGAAGACGGTCGGCGAACAGATCCGACTGGCTCGACTGCGCCGGAATTTGACTATGGAGCAGGTCGCTGAACGCGCCACGTGTTCAGTGCTGACCTTGTCGCGAATCGAGAAGGGCGCACCAACGGTGTCGATTGGCATCTACCTGCGAGTGCTCTACGCTCTACAGCTCGACGATGATATTTTGCTCATTGCACAAGAGGATAAGCTCGGTCGCGCTCTTCAGGATCTTGCCCTCAAACCGCGCGAACGTGCATCTAAAAAGGAATAAACGATGGAGAAGCTTTATGTATATGCTGATTTTGATTGGCTTGACTCGCCGGAATTGGTCGGGGAGTTGAGCTATGAATCGTTGCGCGGTTCCGACAGCTATGGTTTCAAGTATGATAACGACTGGCTGAACAGGCATGGCAGTCTGACTCTGTCGGATGATTTGAATAATTATCCCGGTCAGCAATATACTCAGCCCGGGAAGGATATTTTCGGATGTTTCTCTGATGCGTTGCCCGACCGTTGGGGTCGGACACTTTTGAAAAGAAGGGAACAGATAGAGGCTCAGGCCGAGGGTAGGCCGGTACGCCGACTCTCGTCATTCGACTATCTCGTCGGAATTGACGATGCCTCGCGCATGGGCGGTTTCAGATTTCGTAAATCGCTTGACGGCGAGTATATGAACGCTCAGGGAGGACTCAAGATTCCGCCATTGACTCAGCTTCGTGATCTCATTGTCGCCAGCAAGGAGATTGAGCGGAGCGAGGAAAAGAACGCCTTGCCCGAGCAACGTTGTATTGCGCAACTTGTCAATCCGGGGTCGTCGCTCGGCGGCGCCCGTCCGAAGGCAAGTGTGGTCGATGATGATCAGTCGCTTCATATCGCCAAATTCCCCTCGCGCAAAGATGATTACGATGTGGCGGCGTGGGAACACGTGGCTCATCTGCTCGCAAAGAAGGCCGGTATCAACGTGGCTCAGACCAAATTGATTCCAACGGATGATAATCATCGTACATTGTTGTCGCGCCGTTTCGACCGGACAGAGGATGGACGCCGCGTTCACTTTGCTTCGGCTTTGTCACTGCTCGGGCTGGCCGATGGCGACAACGCCACCAACGGTCACGGCTATCTCGACATTGTTGACTTCATTATTCAGAGCTGCGCCGACGTCGAGACCAACCTTGAAGAACTCTACCGCCGCGTGGCCTTCAATATCGTTATCGGCAACACCGACGACCATTTCCGCAACCACGGCTTCCTGCTCACTCGCAAGGGCTGGACGCTGTCGCCGGCATACGACATCAACCCGACCACCGACTTTTACCAGAGCCTTCTGATCAACAACGACACCAACGAATCCAGCCTAAAAATCCTTCTGGATTCCGCTGAAGACTATATACTTACAAAGACCAAGGCTTCGGAAATCATCAATGGCGTATTGGCCTCCATGTCCGACCTCCAGCGTTACACAACCCGCTTCGGCATATCCAAGCGCGAAATAGATCTCTTCAACCTCCCCGCCCGCATAGCGCGGCTCAAATCAGAGCTACAATAAGCTTCAGTCCCATTATAATTAACAGATTTTTAAGAAAGTGTAAAAATTCTTGAATTTTGTTTTGGCGGATTGGGAAATTGTGCTTACCTTTGCGGCCACAAATCGAAAAACAATGCTGAAACATAGACTCGACATACTAACCTGCACAGCAATTCAAGGCTCAATTATGAGCGTTGAACGCTTAACGTATGTCTCAATCCCGACCACAAAACGCTATGCTGGTCAGGCGATTTCCCAAGGTCTATGTGTCAGCGATGATATAAGTTAGGCGACGAGCTTAACGTAATCTCACACAGGCGACTGTCGGGAAGGACTTACCAAACTTTCCGACAGTCGCTTTTTTCGCGCCCCCTCAGATTCCTACCATGCGAAGGGCCCTCGCATCTACCCCAAGGCGGCACAATCTCAAATTTCAACTCAAAAAATCAAGAAAAATGTCAACCTATCACAACCGCCTCATTGAGGTAAAGAATAGTACTACCGGTAAATGGGAACTTCTTGAATGGTATGTCCCCGCCGGTTATTGCAGCTGGCGAAATTCTGGCAAAAGGCCAGATGTGGAGGAACCTCCACTCGAGCGCATATATGAATGGTATGACAACGACCATTCATATTTTGACGAACTCGAAGACTATGTTCATGAAGGTTTGCCCTCGGATGCTTCCAATGGACTTTTGGCCCTTTCAGAGAAGTATGACAAGGATGACTGGTGGAGACCGCGATTCAGTTATCTGACTCTCGCAGAGATGAATGCAGCCTTTGCCAGACTCAAAGAGAAGATATTCTCCGGAATTATCGAAGATGAACGCAGTCAGCAGTTCAATACCATCAACCGCAAGCTTGACGCATTGCTTCGTGGCGAGAACCTGGATACAATATCAGCAGGGGCTGATGAAGATCCGGAGTCATGGAAAGAGTATTACATGGAAGAATTGTTTCATGACATGATGTCTTTTTCCAATGATATAGCCTTCGCGTATCGCATCGTGGATGATGCCTATGGCTGGAAGGAAAGCTGCGACATCCGTCTCATATTTTATAATTCATAACTAACCCTCCCGCAGTCGAGACTCTCCCGGGGCAGCGGGAATTAAACAGAATCAATCACAATGGAATCAAACAGGTATCCATACAGTATATGGTTCACTGCCGACCTGCATCTACGGCACAAGAACATACTCCAACATCAGCCCGCAAGGGTCGAAGCTATGGGGCTCGTTGATGCGGACGACATCGATGGCCACGATCGGTGGATTGTAGACATGTGGTATGACGCCGTTAAGCGCAACGACCATGTGTATGTCCTTGGCGACCTTATACTCGCCGATCGCGTCACATCGCTTTATCTGCTTGGACGGCTGAAAAGGAAGGGCGTGAAAATCCACCTCATCATTGGCAACCACGACAAGTCGACCTACAACCTTACCAACATGTTTGAGAGTATCGACTACATCAAGGTCGTGGATTTCAAGGCATCGGTGTTCGACTTTCTCCCCTGCGACCTTACAGTTGCCATGTGCCACTATCCTATGAAGTCCTGGCCCCGCAAGCCACAAGGCTCAATCAATCTCTACGGTCATGTCCATGCCAATGCGCCGTGGATCGATGACAGCGATGACCTCTGCCTCAATGTCGGCCTCGACTCTCCATTCGCCAACTTCCAGCTTGTGTCGCTCCGGCAAATCTCCGACTGGTATTCGGCCAAACTCAACGGTCTCACGCCGCGCGAATACATCGAACAAACATCAATCAACAACCCCAAATTCATACGATAATGAAAATCCTTGACTATACCGAGGCTAAGAGCGTCGTGGTCTGCGGCGATATCCACGGTGACTTCAATGTCCTCGTGCACAAGATGTGCGTCCAATACGGGATGACCGACACGCTCCTGATTGTTGCCGGCGACTGTGGTTTCGGGTTTGAACGTAAGGGCTACTATGAGAATCTGATAAATCGTGGGAGCAATGCCAAGCGGATGAGTCAGGCAAACAACTGGATTGTCTTTATTCGCGGGAATCATGACAATCCTGCCTACTTTGACGGCAAGGAGTTCAACCATAAGCGATTCAATGCGATTCCCGATTATACGGTTATTCAGGCTTGCGGCCATAACATCCTTTGTGTCGGCGGCGCAATATCTATAGATCGTCAATATCGAATAGCCAAACAGCTAAAGGCTAACAGGTTTCATAAACCGTCGACGGATGTGCTTGCCCCGGCATATTACTGGCCGACGGAAGCGCCAATCTTTGACGAAGATAAGCTTAATGAAATCACAGCCGCTCTGAATATCGATACCGTCATCACGCACACTGCGCCATCCTTCTGCGAACTAATCTCAAAGAATGGGTTAGAGTCATTTGCCGAACACGACCCCACGCTAATGGAAGATGTCGCTGCCGAACGAGCCGCCATGGACGCAATCCACAGCAAACTCAAAGCCGATGGCCACACTGTCGGTCACTGGTATTACGGCCATTTCCACCAAAGCTGGTTCTCAGAAATAGATGGAACGCTGTTCAAAATGCTCGACATTATGGAATTCAACGAGCTTCGCCCGCTCTAAAGGCCGGTCCAATTTGGACCCTCCTTATGTAGGCATGAAGGGGTGGCCAAAACGGTCACCCCTTACATAATGTTATGAGTCAGACTGCTGCGCATCGTCATCATCCTTTTTGAGCACATATTCGTATTTGGTGCCGACAAGGCTTTCGGGATCATACTCCTTGCGATATTCCATGATGTAATACGCTATCGACTCGGGATAAATCTGAAAGTAATGCCTGCAGACGCGACGGTATAAAAGGAGAACCTGGTCATTTCCAGCAAAGTCGAAAAGATAGTCCAATAACCTCTCAACCTCATTTCGCGGAGCAATCCTGCCGCAAATATCATCCACCAGCGGCGTGTATTCCCTGACGGCCATATCATTCAAAGCCCTGAACCTCGACCCTAACTCCCTGACGAAATCCTCGTATTCACTATCCTTTTCCATAGTTCTGCCTTTCTGAGATTAGATTATGCAAAATTACTGAAAAAATACTGAGAATGAGCGGGTATAGCCAAAAATTTGACGTTTTCTTCGATTTTTCTTTTCTCTTCGCTGATTTATTGTGAATTTTTCACTAAATTTGTGGATGTATCAATCATTAACCAATGGAAACTAAGAATCTGAATCGATTAAAAGTGGTCCTTGCCGATAAGATGAGGACGAATAAGTGGCTCGCTGAGCAATTAGGTAAAGACCCTGCAACGGTTTCTAAATGGGTGACGAATAGTTCCCAGCCAAATTTGGAGACCTTGCTTGAAATAGCCAAGTGTCTGGAAGTTGATGTCCGTGAATTGATTCGTGTTCCTCAAGAATGATTTGTTATGCCCAAGAACAATCACGCAGAATTTAGATACCGTATCTTAGACCGATGTTTCAAAAGTAAGACCCGTAGATATACCTTTGAGCAATTGCTCGAAGAGGTAAATGATGCGCTGGCAGAGAAATATGGAGTTGGAGTGACGGTAAGTGTACGCACACTGCGCAACGATATAAAAGAGCTCCGTGACAGTGTGTTTCATGGTGCGCCTATTGAAACAGAGTTGGCCGAAGGCAAGCAACGATATTACTTTTATTCAGATCCGGATTACTCTATATATAATAGTGAACTTTCAGAGGAAGAGGCTGCCAAACTTCAATCCGCCTTTGATATTCTGAGTCAATTCCGCAATAACCCGGAGTATGCGAATGTGGCCACGGCATTGTCGGAAATTGAATATACTTTTGGTCTCACCCCAAATCGGGAAAACTTAATATCCTTTGGTGCCAATGAGCAGTTCAAGGGACTTGAGCATCTGTCGGAATTAATAAACCTTACGGTTAATCATAAACCGTTCAATATTATATATAAGGATTATAATAATGTAATAGACGAAACGATTGTACACCCTTACTTCCTTAAGCAATACAATAACCGTTGGTTTCTCTTTGGGTTGAATGTAGGGAAAAATAAATTGTCGAACTTTGCCCTCGACCGCATTGAAAAAATCTCACCTTCCGAAGCCAAATTTATACCCAACAACCGTATTGATTACTCCAAATGGTTTGACGAAGTGATAGGAGTTACAGTGGATGATCGTGTAGCCGTAGAGGATGTCATTCTGAAATTTCATCCCGACCGATTTAAGTATGCTGTGACCAAACCTCTACACCATACGCAAGAAACTATAGACGAAGCTAACTGCACCATACGCATCCGAGTCCGCCCTAATCGAGAACTCAATCAGCAGATTTTCAGCTTCGGACCGGATGTTGAGGTGCTTGCTCCTGTCTCTTTGCGGGACGCGATTGCAAAAAAAATTGAAGAAAATTACAAAAAATATTTTTCTGTGCAGAATAACTGCACAGAAAATTCGTAACTTTGCAGTGTCAATAAAGATAAGACAACAGATAACGTTTAATTTAATCCTTTTTCGACTATGACAAAGTTCGCTCGCCTTTCTGATAATGCTTATGTAGCAGTCCGCACCTTCTTCTACAACTTTGAAAAGGGAGGGAAGACATCTGATGCTTCAAGAACGTTATTTGCATCTATATACGCAAAATCTGACAACCCCAACAAGAAGTATCTGGAAATACTCCACGACCATATAGTAGATCTCAATACGTATCTTAAGCAAGATGAAATAAATACACTTCAATCAGAACTGTCTGCGGTTTTATATTACTGCTCTAACCAGCCTTTTAGGGACCCCGGTTACGAACGGGTTCGGTCTACATACAGGCCCATGATTCCGTATTCTATCATGGATCTGGTAAATGGTATTATAAAACCATCCGGGAATGGAGCAGGTAAGGGATATTTGCCCTATGCGGGGTGTTGCGAATTTTCGTTTGATCATCCGGAGTATGCATACTTTGGATTTGAACGAGAAGCGGAAACGTGGGCGATATCTCAGATTCTTCTGGAGAAAGCAGGAGCTCACGCAAAGATTTCTCGCAAAGAGAATGCTTTGAAAGAGGACGACCTTTTCAATATCATTTTCTCATTTCCTCCGATATACTCAGATCAGAGGCAAGCCCGAGGTGTTATTGATGACTTTATTAACTTGGCTACAAAACACCTTGAGGAACAGGGGGAGTTAATTTTGTTGCTCCCTATGAGTTTTTGTTTTGCATCTTCTGGATGGTTTGATTTTCGTAAAACCATATATGAAAGGTCGAATGCATTTAGTATCTCTGTAATAAGTCTGCCTGGACAGTTGCTGAGTGGGACCAGCATACCCCTGTGTGTTGTCCATTTGAGAAAAGATGGCAAAGGCGATGTCCTTTTGGTCAATGCACACTCCGATAATTTTGTCATTGACGGCATTCAAGGCGCTAGGAATATCGACAGTGGTGCAATCTTAAACGAAATATCGGTCAATAATTCAAAATATGTATGGACTGGGAAGTGGTCGGATTTAAACAGCGATGTTAATCTGACACCCTCTCGCTATCTAGTGACACAATCGCTACCTTCATTAGAGACATGTTTTGAAAGAGTTCCGTTGTCGGATGTTATAATTCCTCTTAACATATATAGTAGCGTGCCTGTAGAGCCAACTCCTGTAATTGGAATGGCAGAGCTATCAAATAACTACTTGAATGCTGATATAAAAACTCCTCAGAAGTTTATAGCTCCCGGCCAACATGTTCGTTCGGTACGCCAGCCTTGTCTTGTAGCCGGCTTTATGGGAGGTACGTTCAAGGTAGGTAAGTTTATGTCTGGGATTGTCAGCATTCGGCATGAATTGTTTCCCTTTGTAATTAAGTCGGAATACAAAGACCGTATTACGGAGGAATTTCTGTTACGATGTATACTTTCTGAGCAGACACGAGCACAAGCTAATGCTCTTTCCACTGGTCTTACTATATCAAGAATCAGTAAAAAAGACTTTTGTTCGATCTTAATAGATATTCCTTTAGACATTGATAAACAGCGGGCAATAATTAAGGAAGATACCCGCCAGTCACTATCGGATGCCGACAAACTCTTGCTATCATCCTTTGAAGAGATTCGCAAAGATATCCATATGCAGACTCATGCTATAGGTCAAACTGTTTCATCAATCAAAAATTGGTGGAATATACTCCAGCGCGCTAGAGAAGCAGCTAATGGCACTCTAAATGACTCAGATACCATTGGCAAGATAAAAAAACAAACTGTTTCCCAAGTTCAAGATCGTCTGAGTGCTTCCATTGCGAAATTAATTGCTCAAACGAGTAGATTTGACCGAGGGAATGGCATGGTCAGGGAAGATATCGACATCTCACGGTATCTTCATGACTATATCAGTGAAAACAGAGGCTCTAATTATGAAGTAATTCTTTATGATGAAACTTTGGACGAACATATCTCATTTCCATTGGCAGCTCTGGATTTAATACTTCAAGATATTTTGAAGAATGCTGAAATCCATGGATTTAAAGGGACATCGTCCTATAAAAACGTGGTTTCATTCGCATTGGCGTATTCTGGAGAGAATATAGTCTTAACGATTGCCAATAATGGCAATCCATTATCTTCTGAGCTTCAACCATCCGATGTTTTTGTGTACGGTAAATCCGCCAGTTCATCGGAGAGCAATTTTGGCATAGGAGGTTATGAAATAAAACACCTTATGGCCCAGTTCGGTGGCCAAGTCGAGTTTATCAAGAATTATTCAAAAGAATTCCCGGTCGCTTATCGTTTAACTTTCAAACGTTCTGAATAGAGTATGGTAGAAAACGAAATCCTATATACAGTACTGTGGGTTGAAGATACTGCAGACATAGAAGACGAGCACCAATTGATGGCAGATGACCATGCTATTATATTGGACCGCGTCCCGAACTGGCATGAGGCTGAAGCAAAGTTACGAAAGAACTTCAACTCTTATTCTGCCATAATTCTTGATGCTCTATGCAATATAGAGCCGGGTGAAACTGCGCCTAAAGAGGAATTTTTAAACACTGTTTTACCCTCTCTAAATTTGATTTTTGGGGAAAGAAGGCAAGTACTGCCTTGGTACATTTATTCTCAAGGAATTGGAATTGACGCTTTTGAGATGATTATCAAAGGCGCTAATATGCAGCGTTCTAAGATGATCATGGAGTGGGGGCCGACCCTATTTCGAAAAAATGTACCTGACATTATTAAAGACAAAGACGATAAGGAGATTCTGAACCCAGAGTGTTTCCATAGCTTATGCGCACATATTGCTGACAACGCCAAACGAATGCCCAACAATATCGTTATGTATCGACACATTGATGTGATTGGACGGCTTGGAGAAGGAAACATAGTTCCATATAATTTAGCTCGTTCATACATGCAACATATGCTTGGCGCAATGTATTATCCTGAAATAGAACGCTTCATCGGCTTTCAGTATGAAGGTAATCCTTTGCGAAGAGTGGTAGAATGTTTATTTAGAACAGCTCTTTCAAAAGGGTTACTTCCTGAAGAATTCTTTTCCAATGGTCGTGTTAATTTAGAATGGTCCAAACGATTACTATCGGGCGAAGTTGTTTATCCATGTTTCCCAAAACAAGAGGAATCATATCGATTGCTTTGTGATGGAGCACCTGTAAAAGCTTTTAGCGAACGGGGAGCGGATTTTTTGCGCTCAATACTTTATTTTGCTTCTTCAGAATCACATACTTCCGAGGATGTCTACTTAATTGATGAAACGCAGAAGGAACTATTCTTTAGCTATGTGTTGCAATTATGCTATGTTATCAAAGAATTTACGAACTTCATTGCGGGTATTTGTCGCTTAGGGGCTATTCAAGTAGTCCATATCATAGAGGAGCCTGTTAGTGAATCAAAGGACGATTATCTTAACCAAGAGTATGAGGTGGAAGAGGATGAAAACGGTAATTTCCATTGTGGCGGTTGCCGCTTGCCATTCAACCAGGCAAAGAGCCTAAAAGGGCTAAAGGTGAAATTAATTGAAATAGTAGATAGTAACGAGCAGTACAAGAATCTATTTCCATTTTTTGCCCGTAAATTTGAATTAGTTGATTCTACGGTGCAGAATGACGGCACAAATAATGATTAACTTTGCAGAAACTTTTTCAAGATATGAATAAACAGCAGCTTGCTAATCGCATTTGGGCGTCGGCCAACAAGATGAGGGTCAAAATTGATGCCAACGACTATAAGGACTATATCCTGGGGCTTGTGTTCTACAAGTTCCTCTCTGACTATGAGGTGAATTACCTCAAGAGGGAGGCCCAGTGGACCGACGAGGATCTTACTGCGCTGGTGGAAGACTACAATGACCCTGATGCTGTGGAGCAGATTGAGTTCTGCCGACGCAATATCGGTTACTTCATATCATACGACAACCTGTTCTCTACCTGGTTAAAGCCAAATGCCGATTTCTCTGTGTCAACGCTCAATGAGGCTATCCGCGACTTTGACCGTCTGATAGGCGATGCCTTCAAGGATGTTTATAAGGATATTTTCAACGCTCTGCAAGCCGGACTGAGTAAACTCGGCAACGATGCCAAAACCCAGACAAAGGCAATCAAGGAGATTATCCGTCTTATAAAGGATATCCCCACCGACGGCTCGCAGGATTACGACGTGTTGGGCTATGTCTACGAGTATCTGATCAGCAATTTCGCTGCCAGCGCCGGAAAGAAGGCCGGTGAGTTCTATACCCCTCACGAGGTAGCTACGTTGATGTCGGAAATCGTAGCTGAGCACCACAAGGATAAGCAGAGCATTGACATCTACGACCCGACCAGTGGCTCAGGCTCGCTTCTGATTACCATAGGCAAGTCGCTCGGCAAGCATCTCTCCAATATGCATTCCATAAAGTATTTTGCCCAGGAGATTCAGCCAGCCACATACAACCTGACTCGCATGAACCTCGTGATGCGAGGCATTCGTCCCTACAACATCGTGACCAAGTGCGCCGATTCGCTTGACGAGGACTGGCCTATGGAGCATGTTTCTCCAAAGCCTCTGCGCGTTGACGCTGTCGTCTCCAATCCTCCTTACTCGCTCAAGTGGGACAATGGCAATGCTGAGTACGACGCCCGTTTCAAAAGCTATGGTGTCGCCCCGAAGAGCAAAGCCGACTATGCATTTCTGCTCCATGAGCTTCATCACCTCAAGGATGGAGGCATTATGACCATCGTCCTGCCCCACGGCGTACTTTTCCGTGGCGAGCCCGACGAGAAGGAAGGTGAGGGAAAGATTCGCAAGAATCTTATCGAGACTAACAATATCGACGCTATAATCGGCTTGCCCGCCAACATATTCTTTGGTACTGGCATTCCCACTCTCGTTATGGTGCTCAAACAACACCGTGATCGCGACGACGTTCTGATAATCGACGCCAGCAAAGGCTACGTGAAGGATGGTAAGAACAACCGGCTTCGCGCTTGTGATATTAAACGTATTGCCGACACAGTGCGCGACCGCGTTACTGTCCCCGGGTTCTCTCGCGTAGTCTCCCGTCAGGAGATTCGTGACAATGGTTATAATCTGAACATTCCCCGCTATGTTGACTCTTCGGAGCAAGCCGAAAAGTTTGACATCTACGCTACCATGTACGGCGGCATCCCCAACAGCGAGATTGACGAACTTGCCCCGTACTGGCAGGTGCTTCCTTCGCTGAAAGACCAATTGTTTACGTCAGAGTCAGATAAGCCATATTCTTCGTTAGCCACTGAAGACGTTTCGCAGACGATTGCAGACAACACTGATGTGAAGGTATTCCGCAATCACTTCTCAAACGCGCTTGCCGGACTTGAAGAGAGCCTTGACCACACACTGATTACTGACGTGGAATGTCTTTCGCTCCCCGGCACCGACGATTTCTACGGCAACAATATCCTCGAGCGTCTCGCCGATATGCCTCTCATCGACCGCTATGCTGCTTATCAGGCGTTTGCAGAGCGCTGGCAACCGATAGCCGATGACATCGAGACAATCCAACAGGAGGGTAAAGACGCTATCCGTGTGGTTGAACAGGCCTATAAAGTAGTGAAGAAAAACGATGAGGACGTCGAGGTGCCCGACGGACTGAAAGGGCGCATCATCCCGTTCGACCTTATTCAGCATGAGAAGTTCCAGGATGAGTTAGACGCCATAGCTCGTAAGGAAGCCGAACTGGAATCGATTAGTGATGAGCTGACTGAAATCCAGGAAAGCTTTACTGAGGACGAGGTTGCCGCCTATATGACAGATGACGATACTCCGAAGCTCGACACTAAGGCAGTCAAGGCTGACGCCAAGGACAAGAACGGGGAGGTTGAACCCGAAACTCTTGCCAAGCTCAAGAAGATGGTAAAGCTTTGGGACCGCCAGTCCGCAATGAAGAAGGAAATTAAGGCAGACAAAGCCGAACTCGAAAAACTCACCATTCAGTCAATCATAAATCTTGACGATGACGACATCGAGCGTCTGCTCCACCTCAAATGGATTGAGCCCATCATGCAAGGCATCCACGCGACACTCTACACGACGTTTTCCACGCTTGAGAAGTCTGTCAGCCATCTTGCGTCCAAATACCAAACTTCAATGGCCTCTCTTGACTCAGCCCTTGCAGACAACAATGCTACACTTCAAAGCCTTATTTCACAACTTACCGGCGACACCTTCGCCATCCGCGGCTTGGAGGGCCTGATAAATGAGTAAGAATGTGCCAGAAATTAGGTTCAAGAATTACAATTCTGAATGGCAAATAAAGCAATTGTCAGAAATTGGCACACTCAAAGCAGGGGGAACCCCTTCTACATTTGTACAATCGTTCTGGAATGGAAACATTAATTGGTTGCAATCTGGAGCAGTACAGAATAATGTAGTTTATCCAAACGCAGTTACAAAAAGGATTTCTCAAGAAGGTCTTGAACATAGTTCTGCTTATATCATAAAAGAGGATTCGGTTTTAATAGCAATTACAGGAGCCACATGTGCAAATGTTGGATATCTTACATTCCCCTCGGCGGCTAACCAATCTGTTGTAGCTATTAAGAATGGCGATGAAACAAATTCTAAGTTTTTGTTTCAGAATCTATTAACACAGCGTGCACAAATTCTGTCTTTCCGCGGTGGAAGCGCACAAGGTGGTGTATCGTTGTCTACTCTGAAAAAGATTAAAGTTCTCGTTCCGACATTAAAAGAACAAAACAATATAGCTAGATTGCTTTCGTCTCTCGATTTAATGATAGAGAATTTAACTGCTAAAATTGTTTCATTGAACCAGTTCAGAGAAGCTTCTCTTTGCTTTATGTTTCCAACCTCGAATCAGGCAAGTCCGACTCTTCGCTTCGAAGGCTTTTCAGAACCTTGGAAAGAGGTGTCTATGAACGATGTTTTTACAGAACGACATGAGATTTCGACTATTACGAAACAACTGCCACAGTTGTCATTTACAATTGCGGAAGGAGTTATTTTCCCTGAAGATAGAAAATCCAACAAACGCGATTTTCTTATAAAGGACAAGGACAACAAGAAATATCTTGTTACTCGCAGAGGAGATATAATATACAATCCTGCAAATGTTATCTATGGCGCAATCCATCAAAATCATCTGACCGATGGCGTTGTATCGCCCATCTATAAGATTTTCAAGACAGAACAGGACCCCAATTTTATGGAGTATCTCGTTCGCAGACCCTCTTTTATAAAAGAGATGACTATCTATATGGAGGGAACTGTGACTAAGCTGAAAACCCTCAAGCCAGAATCTTTTCTGAAAATGAAGGCCCTGATTGCCCCTACTTTAGACGAGCAGAAAGCAATCGGGTCTTTTCTACGTTCCCTAGATGAACGTATCTCGATTGAGTCGCATCGTCTGGAGAAGCTAAAACGCATCAAGACTGCCTGTCTCGATAAAATGTTTGTGTAATCCTCTCACTCTAAATATATGCCAAACGATACAAATTTCTTCGTTAAAGAGAGTGCTTTTGAAGCCGCTCTTGTCGACCACCTCCGTCAGTATGGTTGGGGTGAGTCGGAAGTCATAATGAATCCTACAGAAGATGACCTTGTCCGCAATTGGGCCAGCATAATCTTCGATATGAACCGTGGTATCAACCAACTGGATCGCTATCCGCTGACCGATGGAGAGATGCAACAGATTCTGGCACAGGTTGACGCTTGCCCTATGCCTTTCGACCGCAATAAGTGGATCAACGGCGGAGAGATCTGTATCAAACGCGACAACCAGGCCGACCATAACAATTATGGCAAAAACGTCTATCTGAAAATTTTCGATGCTCAGAAAATCTGCTCAGGCGAAAGCCGATATCAGATTGTGCGTCAGCCCCGGTTCAGAACAGCCGATGACCGTCCTGCCGACCGCCGCGGAGATGTGATGTTGCTGATTAACGGTATGCCCGTAGTGCATATTGAGCTGAAACGCTCCAAGGTGGACGTAAGCCAAGCTATATTCCAGATTAAACGATATACCCACGAGGGCATTTTCTCGCGAGGCATATTCTCATTGGTTCAGATATTCGTGGCAATGACTCCGGAGCAGACCCGCTACTTTGCCAATCCTGGTAAGGAGGAACTCTTCATGGACGAGTTCCAGTTTCATTGGGCCGATTTCAATAATAATGAGACCAAAGACTGGCGCAAAGTAGCGACTGATCTTCTCTCAATCCCGATGGCTCACGAAATGGTGGGAATGTACACTATTGCCGACGAGAAGGACAAGGTGCTGAAGGTGCTACGTAGCTACCAATATTATGCCGTCAATAAGCTTCGCGACCGTACTCATCAAGTCAATTGGGACACGCACCGTCATCTCGGAGGGTACATTTGGCATACCACGGGTTCGGGCAAAACCATGACCAGTTTCAAGGCCGCCCAGCTGATTGCTAACTCAGGCGATGCCGACAAGGTCGTATTCCTTATGGACCGCATCGAGCTTTCAACTCAGTCGCTTGAAGAATACCGTGGTTTTGCTGGCGATAACGACGAGGTGCAGGACACTGAAGATACCTCTATCCTGATGAGCAAACTCGAGAGCACCGATAACGATGACCGATTGATTGTCACCTCCATTCAAAAGATGGCCCTCATCCGTCCTGACAGAGGCGTGGCTCCGGAATGGATAAAGAGAATTGGCCAGAAACGTCTGGTGTTCATTGTCGATGAATGCCATCGTAGCGTATTTGGAGAGAAACTACTCCCGTCAATCAAAAATACTTTCCCAAGAGCTTTGCTCTTTGGCTTCACTGGCACACCGGTATTTGAGGAAAACGCACATGGAGAGATTACCACAGAAACACTCTTCGGGGATATGCTACACAAGTATACTATTGCCAACGCCATACCCGACGGTAACGTGCTTGGTTTTGACGTCTATAAGGTCGAGACCTACTCTGAAAACGAACTGCGTGAAAAAGCGGCTTTCTCGCAGCTTGATGTCCATAACATCGAGGAGGTTGAGGATGACGAGGCGAAGATGGCTGTATACAATCGTTTTATCGACGAGCTGCAGATGCAAGACACCTATACCGAAAACGGTCAGACCCGTCACGGCATAGAGCATTATCTTCCCAAGAATATATATCAGCAGGATGTACATCATGAAGCTGTCGCCAGGGATATAATGAAGGAGTTCCCGCGACTTAGCGACAATGGTAAATTCCATGCTATGCTGGCCACTCAAAACATTCCCGAGGCTATTGCCTACTATCATCTGTTCAAAGAGCAATATCCGTCGCTTAAGGTTGTAACCGTTTTCGACAACAATATCGATAATAGCGATGAAGGTATTGCTCGCGAAGATGCCATCCGTGAAATGCTCGACGACTACAACCAACGCTATGGAACGACTTTCCAGCCAGCCAACTACGCTAAGTATAAAAAGGATGTAGCAAAACGACTTGCACACAAAAAGCCATATGTGGGTATTGAGAACGACCACGCACAACAGATTGACCTCCTCATTGTCGTGACCCAGATGCTTACCGGCTATGATTCAAAATGGGTCAATACGCTCTACGTCGACAAGGTCATGAAGTATGTGGACATCATTCAGGCGTTCTCACGTACTAACCGCTTGTTTGGCCCTGACAAACCGTTCGGCACAATCCGCTACTATTCGTTCCCGTTCACTATGGAGCAGCATATCAACGATGCCCTTGAGGTGTATGTTGATCGTCCTCTTGGGGTATGGGTAGACAAACTCGAACGGAACCTCACGACCATTAACGAACTTTATCTGCATATCCGCGACATTTTCTTCTCACATGAGCTGTTTAACTTCGAGCGTTTGCCGGACACCAGAGAAGACCGCAATATGTTTGCGCAAGACTTTGTGGAGCTGACGCGCAAGATTAAAGCAGCCAAGCTTCAGGGATTCGTATGGGATAAACGTGAATATGAGTTCCCCCATGGCAATAGTTACACGACGGTGACTATGGAGATTGACGAGGCGACATACGAGACTCTGCTCCAGCGTTATCGCGAACTGTTTACTGGAGGCGGTGGCGGTTCTGAAGGCCATGACTTCGATTATCCAATCAACACTTATATCGCAGAGACAGGAACGGGAACCATCGACGCAGAGTTTATCAATGCACGATTCACCCGCTATGTCAAAAATCTTTATACGGAGGGCCCTCAGAGCGAGCTGACTAAAAAGGCGCAACGTGAATTGCACAAGACATTCGCTACACTTTTGCAAAAGGACCAGCGGACAGCGGCAGTGATTCTGCATGATATCCAGAACGGTGATCTGCGCCTCGAAATTGGTAAGACTATTCAGGATTATATTGCAGAGTACCAGCTCAAAGAACTTTACAAGCAAATCCAAACGCTTAGCGAAGCTACCGGTGTAAACCAAAGCCAGCTGCGCCACATAATGGAATCTGGTCCGACAGAAACTACAATCAACGAAGGCAATAGGTTTGACTCGCTGAAGAACACCCTCAATCTTACCAAAACCAAGGAGTTTGAGGAGCGTGTCTATGGTTCTACGATAGCTCCACGCCTGGTTTCGGTAAGAGCAGATAGACTCCTTCGGGATTTTATACTCGATTCTGAACAACGTGCGAGAATCCTGAAGGCTTATCTTAACGATGACCTCACACTGGAGACGGCCACTTCCGATGCAGATGAAACAGCTACAGAAGTTCCGGAAACGACAGAAATCACCGCATTCAACATAGCCAAGGCGAAAGCCGGTGTAAGGAGCGTGCTCGAAAATACCTTACAGGGCCTTGTTGGACAAATGCGTCCGCTTGACGAGGTTGTAGGCAGTGTATTCTATGTGATGCAGAAACAATCCACAGAGGCCCTTGACGGCGTGGATCTGCATCTCGAAGAAGCTTTTTACAAATTGTACTGTAAGGAGTCAATCTTCAGAGAACGGTTCAATGCGTTCAATATCCTCGTCACCAAGTTTGAGGCGTACCTGAAAAAGCTGTACTATCTTATGAAAGGCGAGGAAGTTCAGCCTCGGAATCCCGGCGAACGTGTGTCGTTAAGCAATGTGCTCTACGCTCATCGTAATCTGTGGAATCTAAAGTATAGTACTGATCCAGCCAAGCAACAATTGTATCAGTATCTCAATCTCGTGAAAGCCTGGCGCAACGACGAATCACATATTTCGCCGACTTCTACTGATCAGGAACTTAATGCTGCTCTGAGTGTCATCATCACTATGTATTTTTATGCTACCGGTAGCTCTATCACCGACCTCGAGATGAACGGTTACGACATGATTCTTACGGAGGAAGACGAACCTCATATCCTTGGCTATGCACCAGTGGAAGAACCAGAATATTCAATGGCTGCCGAAGATATTGAAATCTACGGTAACCACGTGGAGGTAATCCTGAAGGGTACTTCCCGACAACAACTGATGACGGAATCCCTTGACCTGGTGCTGATGTATGCTATCGGTCCGGCAGCGAGAACAAACACTCAGAACGCCGGCAAACTTGCCCTTGGTCTCAAAGACGAGAATCTGACCGAAGAAGCAATCAGAGCCTACACCGGAGCCAAGACGATCATGTTCCATTATTGGAAAAACAGCGAGGCAACGCCCTTCACCGTTACTGCTCCAATTCGCCTTGTCTCCTCTGAGGAAGTACCTGAAGGCTACCTACGTCGTCTCGATCCCAACCATGACGCTAAGCATTTCCTTCTGGTAGATTACGATCCGTCAACACCGGCTGACCTTGGCAATATCGACATCCTAAATGTCCAACGAAAAGGCCGCAGCCGCTATATCCCCTTTGTTACTAAGCTCGACTCGCTGAAATAACAGTCAACCGAAGAGAAAAAAGATATTTTTGCCAGCTGTGCAGATAGGCTGCATAGCTGACATCTACCTTTGTGAAAACTTCGATAAAATATGACAAAAGGAACCAAAAAACAACTAAGCCAGCATGTGGAGTCGATATTCAAGGGATATGTGACTCCGGGACTCCATGTGTGCGACTTGGCCACTGGTGGAGGCAAGTCATACACTATCAGCAAATTGACTTGCAAGTATTATCCTGAGTATTTCGACAGAATTATAATCCTATGCGTTCAAAACAAGCTGGTAAATGGCATTTGGGATGAAATAAACAAGTGCCTTTCAACAGGTAACGGCAAGATCAACCCAAAAGACGTCTTGGTTGTTGAAAACAACCTTGAGGTGGCCCAGAAGGCAGTGACAAGCGGAGCCTTTGAGCTGTTGATTCATCAGATGGAAAATCTATCGGAAAAATTTGATGGATTGGATCCGTCACTAAAGGCTGCAAGAGACGAGTACAATATTTTCAAAAGTATCATTCAGGCAAAGTCAACAGCCAATGATTATCTTGAAAAACAGCTTAACGACAGCGAATTCAAGCTGAGGTCGGCCGTGAGGCAATTCTTCAGAACCTACAAGGCCCTCCTTGACAAACAGAAAAAGAGCCCTCTGCCCGTTAATCGTATTCTCGCTCTCTGCCCGTCGCTCGCTGAAGTTTATCCACAGGTGGAGATAAAGAATAAGCGTGTACTTTTGATGACCGTACATAAGGCATTTTATGGCATAGATCCAGTATTATTTGAAAAAATGTCGCTGCTTGACCTTACCGAGGGACACCGATCGCTGGTTATTTTCGATGAGTCAGATCAGGCTGCTGTGGCTATGCGAGACGTAATCATCGAGCAAGCCATCGACAAATCGGAGGGGGACAAACGGTTTGCCAAAGGCTATACGGGTTTTCTGTCATACAATGAAATCCTTCATAGCGAGGCCGAGATGTCGGTCGACTATTTTAAAGAATTGCTCAGCAGGGCCTTTGCTGAAGCTCTTGAAAAGACCGAAAAGAATTGGTCGGTTCTCCTTGACGACACAAAACCATACAAGAGCATATTTCTTGACAAAAACGAAAGTCTCGAGAGCTATCGCCACGGAGTATTCTTTTCCGGACGATCGTTTAGGGTAAATGTGGGCAAGACAAACGATAATTCCCGGTCGTTTATATGCTATAAAAGCGGCGACCGCGATTTTAAGCTCGTCCACGCCCAAACAGCCGAAAATCTGAAAGCCAACTATGACATTGTGGTCAAGTTGGATAGGTTTCTCGACATGGCCGTAGACAATTCCAATGAGATAAAGCGCCAATTATGTTGGGTTGCTTCTGAGGCCCTTAAGGTGAGCCGCAAGCGGTTCGACGAAGAAATATCGGCCATAAAATCCTCGGGCAAATCATCCGAAAATTATTTCGGCTATCCAACAATCGAGCGGGAAATACACACTCTTGTGTCTCGCTTTGAAATCAGATTTGAAAACGAGGTTAAGGCTCAGCTGAAGGAATATCTTGAAAACCAGACAAGCAATCTCAAATTCAAGACAGATAAAAGTGTTGAACTGACCGACCGCAACGTATATACCGAAGGTGTGCAACTCTATCTCGAGGAAGTGGACCCTTTAGATAACCAGCACCGCATCCGCCTGTCGTGTCGTGAAATCTCCACAACTCCCGAAAAAATCATTTGTGATCTTGTACTCGGTGGCGACATATCAGTTGTGCTTTGCTCGGCAACGGCCTCAAGCAAAACCGTAATCAGCAATTTTGACTTGGGTTATCTGAGTAGAGTACTTGGCAACAAGTTTATGCCCCTTACTCGCGCGGACTGGGAAAAATTTGACAAATTATTGTCAGAGCTCCGTAGTCCTGAGCATAAAATTGAGGTTGCCGAGGTTGCCGAATTTAAGCCCGATACAATCTTGGCAAAATTGACCTGCCCCGATAGATATCGCAATATGTTCTCCGAGGCTGCCCGCAAAGAGGGGCTGCCCGATAAGTGGCTTAGACAAGTAATCCGTCTTTTTAAGGGACAGAAAGAAAAAGACTCGGATGTCGTATTCGAGCTTTATCGAATTTTCCAGTTTATAGAGGCCTACCACTGGTTTGTATCTCACCCCGATATCCAGAGCATGCTTTATTTCCAGAACCGTCTGGCCGATAAGGAGGCACCGATACTCAACGCTCTTGCTTGCCTGATTGACGGGTCTTTCACTCAAATGCCATCGGAATGGGATGATGAAATTCCCCAGGATTGGGTGAACTCCAATCTTGCCATCACAAAAGAGGCTGAAGAAGTAAACTTGAACATTCTGATCAAATTGCAAGCTGACAAAAACACGCGGGTGATGCTTGTGGCTGCCTATGGCAGTTTTAAAGCCGGCAGCAACTTGCAGTACAACATTCCCTCCGGATCCGATTGTCTCGTAGGCGACAACTGGACCAGCGACAACTCTGCATGGAAGAAAGACTGGGATGCCATCTATGTGCAGGCCCCCACGGCCTATCTGTTGATGAATGAATCAGCCTTCGAGCGAGGCCTGTACAACATCATGCTCAAGCTCATGATGTTTTACGAGAACGGATACATATCTCGGTCTGAAGTAGCTTCATGGATAAACCGCGCGCTATCTGGAAACTTCATTTTTAGCGCAGATACAATTGACGACGGTATTCTCCTCGATAAGACCTCGTGGGTACAGAGCACTGTTGAGCAGGCTGTAGGCAGAATATGCCGCACTTGCAATAAGACGCGGACAACCTATATCCTCTATGATGAAAAGTTAAGGCCCTATTTCCGTGAAGTAAACAGAAACAAGTCGATGACCGACGAATACAGGGCATTGATTGCTTCAATCGCTAAAGCCGGCAATTTCGATGACTCACAAGACGCTGATCATGCGACAGTCGCGATGGCCAATTATGCCAAGAAAGAGCTCGAGCGAATCAGGACAAATGCCCTGAAACATCTTCCGCATCCCTATGACGACGATGACGCCTTTGACGAGACGACAGAGGTGTCCTGGCGTGTTGCTGACAGTCAAGTCTGGATACAGGCCTTCAAGAGTGAAATACTTCGCCATCCCACTATCAGCTCAGTCGGAATAGCATTAGGATCAGAGTTGCTCTCAAAATGCTATGGACGCTGGATGAGAGATGATAACGGGTCTGTGGTCTATTACACCGACAAACGTGGCCGCTTGACAACCCTCAAGAATGGTCATTCCCATTGGGTGTCGCCCGAAACAGTCAGGCTTACTGTCATGATGAAGAATCCGGCAATCAGATCGCATTTTGAGCGAAATGGTTATGCGACCGACTGGAAAGCAGGCGAACTCACTTTGCATCCCCTTGTCCTTGCATCTGACTACGCCGGAGAAATCGGCGAAGAAGCTTTTATGGCTATAGTCTTGGCCCACACAGACTGTCCGGAAGACCGCATCAAGCACCTTGAAGGTAAACTCTATGAATATGCCGACTTTGTAATCGTCGATGAATCTGGGAAACCGATTGTAGCCTTCGATGTCAAGAATATGGATCCCTCAAATCTTCACACCGACGCCAAGGGCGACATGGACACCCACACCAAACGAGAGTTGAAAGAGCAACGGCTCGGTTGTAAGATCGTGACAGTCAACATAGTCGATATTACCGACCCTCTTGCCGATGAAATCAGCGAAATCGGCGGCTTAATCGACAATAACGGAAATGTAATTCCTTCAGCAATCGAGCGCATACAAAAATTAATAAAACTATGACAGCCAAAAGAGCGACTAAGTATGTACCTTTAGAATACCTGAGAACCAATGAGCTGGATATCAAATATCAGCTCGACGAGTTTCTCAGCCAATGTACCGTGGTATCCTATCGGATGTGCGGTGACTGGTACGACGACAAATATCGTAACCTCGCATACTCACAGCTGAAAGATCTACCTGTGATTTCTGTAGTTGGAATGTTTGTCAAATTAAACACCGGTAGCAAAAAAACATTCCACAGATTCTTCGTACTGACCTCTAAGGACTCAGCTCAGAAAGTCATCAATACTCTGCGTTGTTACGAAGCAGTCAAAGTCGGCGAGGACAACCTCCAAGAATACGATGAAAATACCCGCAAGCGGATTTTGGCAGCTCTTGCTATCAACTCAATTGCCAAAGTCAAAGCCGGCAGGAAAATGTATCACGATGGGTCGTTGCTTATCGTCAACGATGATAACTTTGGCTTTAACGAAAAGAGGAAAGGCCTTGTATGCCTATGCGTTAAGGTCAGCGATGATCTGCACCTTGTTGGTCAGACTGCCACTTTCAGTCATCCATGGAACTACAAGGAATTTAAAAACCCCAAATACCGGGCTCTTAAAGTCGGTAAGGATTTGGAGGGAGCTCAGTGGCTTGGCAGAAGCCTAAATCCTGTAGAGAAATGGAGTATTCCCGAGACTCAATTTAACTCTGACAACTACTTCATACCAAAAGCCAAATGGGCCGATAACAAGAACACAATTCCCTATTGGCCCTATAATAAGGATAAATACCTTAATGGAAAGCTATTTATCCTGAGCGAAATCCTTAAGTCGGTTAACGACAAATTCGCCGGCATGCTGTCGATTGCCTTTCGTGAGCACAAAGTTGTCACAGATGACAATTATAGTTCCCGTAAAGCCACAGAATCACTTCTGGCAAAAGAACTTCACGGTAAGAAAATTTACTTCGACAACGATTTTAAAGACAGTGGTTCGGCATACTTGATTGAAGAAATCAAGCGTGAAGCCGACAATATTGTCGATGGCTTGAGTTGGACCGATGACCTCAGTGACGCCGATATGGTGATTTCACTCTGTCCTCCTCCTGAAGAAGACAATGCGCAAAATGGTAACCAAATGTATATGAAAGCCCTTGTTCAAAAGGATTTTCATCACACAGCCGTGCAACATGTCATTTACGACTCCTCAGAAAACAAGGGGGACCTTAAACCATATGTTCGCCGCTGTCTGATTGACCTTATGGTGAAGTATGCTCTCTCTCTTCACGATATCCCGCAGGAAATGGCTAATATCACATCGGGTTGGTCATTCGCCTTGTATAAAATAGAGGATTCATATGTAAATGGCTCCGTAGCCAAAATAGATGGCGGGAAACTCACGTTCACAGACATGGGCTTGTCTAAAAGCGACCGTCAGATGTTTGAGGAGGAATTCAATAAAAATTGCTTATATTACGATGGTAATCTGGCGATTTCCGGACAACAGCACTACCATGTAATCAAAAAAGATGGCAACGTTTACCTCATTATCTACACCGATGAAATTCCCATGTTGGACGCTGATGTAATAGATCAGGCCTACGATGAAATTAGACAAAACGACGAATCAGTTTCGAAGTTTAAACGCGCGGCATTGATCTCAAAGTACTTGGGTCCTTTTGTTGGCTTTCATCTTTGGGAAACCGATAACCATCTCGCTCCACAACTACCGGCCTTCTCATATCTGGTAGGTTTAGACCGTGGATACATAGAAGTAAGCAATGGTAAAAAGATTGATAGAATGCCTCGTGCCCGTCACGTCATGGCTCTGCATCTTGAGCATCCTGAAAAATTTGAGGATGACCGCAATGAATTTATCGCTATGCTTAAATTCGGGCTGGCCAGATGGAATGAGATGATGACTTATCCGGTAGCATTCAAATTCCTCGAGGAACATCTCGACGCTGTTTCGTTGCGCTCAACTGGAAAGCATTGGAGGGATACAAAAAAATAATTTTTTCAAAAATCTATCATCTGTGCAGATTGACTGCATAGCTGATTTGTAACTTTGCATTGTCGAAGGATAAACAGCCCCCTTCGCTGCTTCAAGAACATGAAAGAAATTAAATGCCCCCAGTGTGGTGCCGTTATCGAGGTCGATGACAATTTCTATGCCCAGATTGTTGAGCAAGTCCGCAACCAGTTCTTCAATGAAGAACTTGCTCGGCGTGAGAAAGAACTTCGTGAACAGATAATGGTGCAAGTCGAAGCTGCTACCACTAAATCGGAGCAGGCACACAAGGATACCCTTCATCAGAAAGACGGTCTTATCCGTGAACGTGATGCTGAAATCGAAGTGTTGAAGACAAAACTTGACTCACTAACCAAGGGGCAGGAGGCAGAGCTGAACAACCGTCTGCTTATCCAGGCGCAAGAAAACGAAGCAAAGCTTCAGACTCAAGCACAGGAGATACTCTCGCTTAAGTCCCAGCTCGATAAACGAGACAATCAACAGAAGGTTGCCGTTTTGGAAGAACGAGAACGCTGCACACAGCTGATCCACGAGCATGAAACCACTATTGCCAATCTCAAGAACCAGGTGGAGCGGGAAAAGAGCGAGGCAGCTCTGCGCGAAAGTCAACTCCGTAAACAACAGGAGGAAACCCTGCGCATGAAGGATGAAGAAATTGAGCGCTACCGTGACTATAAAATTCGACTTTCGACCAAAATGCTTGGCGAGACGCTGGAAATCCACTGCGCCAACGTATTCAACGAAGCCCGAAGTAACGGTCAGTATCTTTCGGCATACTTCGGCAAAGACAATGAGGTTGTTGAAGGAACCAAAGGTGACTTCGTATTCCGCGACTATGCCCCCGGCGACGAGAAGCCCTACGTCTCAATCATGTTTGAGATGAAGAATGAAGCCGATACCACCGCTACCAAGCATCGCAATGTCGACTTTCTGAAAAAACTCGATGAAGATCGACGCAAAAAGGGCTGCGACTACGCTGTTCTTGTCACAATGCTTGAACCAGACAATGAATTTTACAACCGTGGTATCGTCAATATGAGTTACCAGTATCCGGGCATGTTCATAGTCCGTCCGCAGCAATTCATGACTATAATAGGTTTGCTTTCGACCCTGTCGCGCAAAACTATTGATCTTCGCCATGAATTGGAACTGGCTCGTCAACAATCTATCGACGTTACCAAGTTCGAGGAAAAATGGGGCAAATTTCAGACGAGCTTCTTCAAGTATTGTGAGCAGTCGGAAAAGAAGACGACCTCAGCTCTCGAAGGCATCGATAAGGCAATCGAGCAACTTCAGAAAATTCGCGCTCTCTTCGCTGATTCGCAAAAGTCGCTTCAGAAAGCCAGCGACCAGGTCGAGGGTATCACGATAAAAAAGCTTACTCATGGCAACCCAACGATGAAAGCTAAGTTTGAGGAGGCAAGATTGCTCGGTGTCTCAAATCGTTTGATTGAACAAAACGGTTTAGACTCAGATCAGAAAGAGATTGTATAATCATAAGAATCATACTCATGGATAATATCGTCACACGTAGAATGCCCGGAAGGGTCACGTTCCTAAAATCTATAAATGAACGTGACGATGGACAGATCATCAAGACGTGCGTGGCGACGCATTCAAGAACGACGCGTATGGCGTAAACGCCTGACTTACTACTTCAACCAGTTTCGCGGACATGGCACAGTGCCTGTCTACGGAGGCGGATATGACTATGGCTATGCCTCATGGAAGGAGTTAAAAAAGGAGCACTGGTGTCAGTTGCTCCGGCACACCGGCACTCTCTGCAGCTGCTGGATGTGTAGCAACTATCTCTATGACCGTGAGGAGTATAAGCGTGAAACTCGCCGTATTCTTCGTGAGCAGAGCGAAGATTAAACTGAAAACGACCGCCGAGGTGACTGGATGTCAGCTGGGCGGTCGTTGCAGTTTCTGCAGTTTTGCAGTTTCGTAGGACTTGAAGACGTAGCCTCGATATTTGACAAAGAGAGCAACTGCCGAGGATTTTTCGGTAGTTGCTCTCAATCTTATGAGTTACCGAGGAAATCTCGGTAACTGAACTATTAACGCGAGTTCGGGATAAGAGAAACCCTAAAAAGTTGAATCGGCAGCTTGAAAAAGTTGCCGATTCTTTTGGTAATATCATTGATATTTAGTAATTTAGAGGTACCAAACAATAAATACTGTATCATGATTACCGAGAGTAAAGTTACTGAAATTTTTTGTATTGCCGATGATTTTTGCAAAGAATTTGAAGTGGAGATGGCAAAAAACGCTCTTCCCTCATCACCCGAGGCTCCAAAACGTCGCAGGAAGCGCATGATGTCCGATGCGGAGGTCATCACAATCCTGATATGTTTCCACTTCAATACCTACCGCAACTTCAAGCATTATTATCTGTCCTGCGTGTGCGTACAGTGGCGGCATCTGTTCCCCCGCCGGTTCTCGTACAACCGTTTTGTCGAAATCATGCCGCGTTGCTTCGTGGCACTGACAATGTTCCTGCGTCTTGCCTGTTTCGGAGAATGCACCGGCATCAGTTTTGTTGACAGCACCTGCATCCCGGTGATACACAACAAGCGTGAATTCAACATGAAGGTATTCAAGGGCATCGCGGCCAAGGGCAAGAGTACCATGGGATGGTACGTCGGTTTCAAACTGCATCTTCTGTGCAACGAAAGGGGCGAGCTGGTGAACTTTGTCCTCACCCGTGCCAACGTCGATGACCGCGATGAGTCAGTCATTGACACGCTGACAGACAAGGTGTTCGGCAAGCTGTACGCCGACAGGGGATATATCTCGCAATCGCTTTTCGGACATCTGTGGGACCACGGGGTGCATATCGTGACCGGGCTGCGCTCAAACATGAAACAGCGTCTGATGCCTCTCTACGATAAGATAATGCTCAGGAAAAGAAGCATCATCGAGTCAATAAACGATATGCTCAAGAACGTGGCCCAGCTTGTGCATTCGCGTCACCGGAGTGTCCACAATTTCATCATGAACCTGCTTGCTGCAATGGGGGCATACTGCTTCTTCAACACAAAGCCGGGAATCAATTTCGATTACGAGCTGCCACAATACAACGGTCAGCTCGTCCTCTGGAAATGTCTGTTCAGTGGTCTTGCGGCGACCGGTCTCCATCCATTCGATGAGTTCGCCGCGCTTGAAGAGCAGCTTCTTCCCGGGACGATAATGCGGGATAGCGCCATTCTGCACCTTGGCGTAGATGGTCGATTTCTTCAGATTGAGAATCGCGCAGGCCTCGTCGATGTCAATCATGTCCTCGATATCGGCTGGACGTTCCTTCTCCATAATCTGGCCAAGCATGTCCTTGAGCTGCTTGACCTCCGCGGCGAGATCCGCGATTGCCTGAGGCATGGCCTCGAAAGTGGGTTGTTGTTCCATATATTATTGTTTAAAATTTCGATGACACAAATTTCATGATATTTGCGATTTTATGTCGGTTATAAATGAAGTAACCATCACATAACCAGCGTATAACCATAACCTAAGCGTAAAATCTACTACAAACGGGCGGATACAATAAATGCCAGCCACGCATATGGGACTGGCATTTACCAAAGCTTAGACGCGTTCGCTCAAAAGTGTAATCTTGTAGGTTCCGCCATCAGAGGTCAGCTTGGATTTTACAGTCCCCTCCGACCAATTCGCAAGGATTAGCGGGAATGCCTTTTTGAGAAATCTGGAGACTTGTAGGCCGGTCCATTTGCTGCCTGATAGGGTCTTGAGATTCCTTCCATAATGAAGGATATCCATGGGACTCAACCCTGAAGCATGGCGGTCGACATTGAAAGTCGTAGGTTTCATCGCTCTGTTGACGAAATCCTCGCCAATCTTCAAGAAGACCGGAATGTCCTCTTTCCGAATGAACTCGCTCAGATCATTCTTCGTATAGTCCTCGACTCGTTCAAGCGCCACGCTACGGTTCTCGGGCGGAGGTGACAACACCGGCAGCTTTGTACTCGACTTCTTAATCTTAGGGTAGGCGTCGACGATAATCCACCGGATGGAAAAGTAGATCATCACCATGAAGACGCCCGACACCATGAAAGCGCATATCCCGGCAAACGTGTCGGAGTGAAGTTCGGTCACTACATATAAGTAGGCCACCATCCCGGCCAGGACCGTTAAAATTGCGTAAACCGCTGTTGATAGAATCTTGAAGATATTCATGAGATATGTGTGTTTTTGTGTTTGTTTCTACTTGCAAAGTTACGACTGGAAAATGTACCACGCAATAGCTAAAGTTCTGCATTATAGAATATTAATTATATCATAAATATCGGCACATGGTTGGAATGCTGAAAATCGTGCTAAAAATTTCTATTGGTTGCTAGAACTTGCTATTAGTTGCTAAATCTGAAATTCTGATGCAGATTCCTTAAGTATATTTAACCTGCCGGGAGCCCCGAAAAGTGAGATTTTCGGCCAGGTTCATGACCCCAACCAAAATGAACGCTCATTTTGTACCAGAGGGAAGTAAATGTAGTCGGTCTTTCCATATCATTGAAGTTTTGTTTTCTTGTTAACGAATGAGGCTCGCATCTTCCGCCAAAATTGAACGACATTGAACAACAATGAACGCTTCGATACGCTTTCCTATAATGTTTAACGCTGTATTCAAGACTTTTACAAGGGCCGGTAACAACATTCCCCATGGGCTGGACATAAAGTAACAACATTCCCCATGAGCTGGACATAAAGTAACATAAGCCACTCTGGCGAAAAGAGCCGTTTGGACCGGGCGATGTAATCAGATTTGCGGTTGTCATAGACGTAAATTTTGGATTCGTATCAGAGAAACGTATGAAATCGCAGATAAACTGATGGGCTCCCACATTCTCCCAACTGTCCCTAACAAGCCCTCCATTCTCCCAACTGTTCCTAACAAACCCTCCATTCTCCCAACTTCTCCCAACTTGGAAGGACCTTCGTATGATATGAATGTCTGTTACCATAATCATTGAAATTTGAAGTTTAGTTGACTTTATAGTATAACAAAATCAGAGGGCATTTCAATGCTATATTACAGATATTTAATTAGTTAGGTTTCTTGAGATAACATTCACGAACATTCACGAACATTGTTGCACTCAAAGAGATTCAAGCGAACTCAAACAGGCTCATTCTCCCTCCCAAGCCTCGTTAACGCTTGTTCACACGGCACAAAAAACGCTGACCGAAGCCAGCGTTTGATAGTATATTTGGGACTTTATCCTGGTCTTAGTATTTGATGCGGAATTTGTCGAGGATGAGTTTGAAGTTGTCTTGGGCGATGAGACAGGTGTCGAGAAGATAGCCTTTGATGCCGGGCCATTCGTGAAGGCCGCGGTAATAGAACATCTTCAGATCGTCGGTGATGATAAAGGGGACGATGCCACAACGTAGGCATTCGCGGAACATTATCAGGCGACCGACGCGGCCGTTGCCATCCTGGAACGGATGGATTGATTCAAATCGCTGATGAAAGTCGATAATGTCTTCAATCGTCGGCGCTTTCTTCTTGTTGTATTCCTTTAAGAGCGCAGCCAGTTCCTTGTGGACGTTCTCCGGTTCTACAGTGTCAATACCGCCGACTTCATTCGGTAGCATTTTATAATCACCAACTTTGAACCAGTCCTTGCGCTCGTCGGATGTGCCGGATTTCAGAAGAAAATGCAAATGTTTGATATATTGCTCTGTAAGTTTACTGTCGCAATTTTCAATGATATAGTCGATTGCTCGAAAATGGTTTGTGGTCTCGATGATGTCGTCGACATTGACCGCTGAATCGGTGATACCGATGGTGTTGGACTCAAAGATATAACGGGTCTGGTCGTGGGTCAACCGGCTACCTTCGATATGGTTTGAGTTGTAGGTCAGGTCAATCTGGACACGATGATAAATGCCGCCTTTGACTTTTGCTTCCTTCTGCTGCGTCAGAGCTGCCAAAAGCGGGGATTGCCGTTGCTTCTTGCGGCGCCCTGGCAATTCAGCGTCGACAGGGATGTTCCATGTTTTGCCGACAAGATAAGCGCCCTCGATTTTACCGAGCGCACAGTAATTGCGGGCAGTGCGTTCCGACACGCCATGCCTCTCAGCCCATTCTTTTACAGATACGTATTCCATCTATCGGCAAGTTTTATTCGTTATTATTCTGCAAAATTAGCTAAATTTGCCGATAACGGCAAGAAATCTCATAAATAGTTATCGCAAAATTTGCGACAACTTTATCCAGTTATTTCCAAAATGGAATAATCTCAAACACTATAAATTCGGGAATCCCGGATAATCATAATGGCACACGTCCCGAAGTTGGACTATGTGCCATTATTGAATGCTCAAGCAGTATGTGCAAATTTTGCACTTACTAATCAAGGGTGAAACTTTTATTGTTTATAATGTCTGATATTTAGCCTGTCCTGACGATGGTTGTGATTTATGCAACTGTCATGACTCTTTCCAAAATGGAAACTGTCTTGGTTGTTTCCATTTTGGAAATAGCCACTGGCAAGATTATTTCAGCGAGATACGGCCGACGGTCTCGCGTTTCTTTTCGCTGACGAGGGCGGCGTATATCTGGGTGGTCTGGACGCTACGGTGGGTGAGCATCTTGCTGACGGTATAGATGTCGGTGCCGGCGCTGATTTGAAGGGTAGCATAGGTATGACGGAATCCGTGGAATGAGAACGGTTTCGTTATTCCGGCGGCTTTCAGCCAATCCTTCAGAGGTTTGTTGGCCATGCTACGGCGAAAACCCTTGAAGACTTTACCTTCAGCGCGCTCGCCGCAGAGCTCCACGGCTTCATCGCTGATAGGAAGCACGGCAACGGTTTTGGTCTTCTGTGTACGGATATGCATGCAAAGGCCACCCTCGGATGCTTCGCAGATGTTTTCCCATTTGAGATTCTCGATGTCGCTGATACGTAGGTCAGTCAGGCAGGAGAATAGGGAAGCTCGTCGCAAAATGTCGAACTTGCAAGGAGTCGATGCCAGCTTCTTCACCTCTTCAAGTGTCAGGAATTCCTTCTCGACATCTTCGGTCGGGATGGATTCCAGATAGTCGTTGACATTTTCCCTCAGTAGCTTGGCCTTGTTTGCCTTCTTAAGCACAGACCGGAAGGCGCAGTAGAAAGCCGAGGCACTGTTGCGACTAAGCCGTACTTTCCCATGTTTCAGTCCCTTGGCTTCCTCCAAGAGGTATGTGGCAAACTTCTCGCAAAGGGTCTGATTGACGTCGATGAAACGGCATTTGCCATGAACGAAGTTGTTGAAATGGAGATAAGCCGACATTACTTTGTCGCGCTTCTTGCTCGCAATCTTCTCGAACCAGCCGAGGAAATCGCCTTGCAACTTATCATGGTCAAAGAAGCCGAACTGCTCATTGAGCAACGAGTTGAAGCGGAGATTGCGGATGGCTTCAGCCTTCTGCATCATCTCCTCATTGAACTCTTTCTCGGCTTTTGTCTTGGGTCGGGCATAGATGTATATGCCAAGATATTCCCGACGAGTAAGTTTCATCGTTTCGGGATTGCGGACTTCAGGATAATAGTCCAGATAGAGCGATAAACGCCCGTTTTTGATGGAACGCTTCAATAGCGTCACGGTTGTACAGGTCTTGTGTGACATATTTCGTGATATTTAATGTGGATGTAAAGGTACGGCATCATTGCGTAGTTAGTTGGTTATCTTTTGAATAACCATAACCTAACCAGCGATAACCTACACCATTGGCGGTGCCATCAGGTCATCGAACTGCTGACGGTCGAATTTTGTAATCTTGCCGACTTTGATTTTGTAGATCTTATAGGTCTTGAGATAGTGGCAGACTTGGTCGTGAGTCAAGCCGTATTTGGCCATCGCCTCCTTATAGGTGTAGTACTCGCGCTCGTCCTCGACCGGCAGACCCTTAGCCTGGTCGACATGTCGTTTGGAATAGTAGGTTTTACCCCCTTCCTTCTTCTTGGGGATGGCATTCTTGGAGGCGAAGTTCCATACGGCGGAATCCGTCATCGAGAACTTTTCTTTGATTTCTTCAGCTGTGTACCACGTTGTGATTTCCGGACTCGCCGCCTTCTTTGCGAAATAAGCATCGAAATGCTTTTTGCTCCAATAGGTCTTGGCGAACTTCAGCACCTTGGGAATATTTTGCTCCTTCCCAACCTTGAACACCCAGGCATTACCGACTTTGTACTTATCCATCACCTCCTTGGTAGTATACCATTCAGTGATACCCGTATGATCCTCGGGCTTATGTCTGGTCACATACTCAGGTGCTTCGTCAAAGAGCTTTTCGATGTCGCTTCTTCGGATGAGTGTTTTTCCTGCGAACTGACGAGCTTTGATGACGCCGGTCCATATATAACGGTAAACCGTTACATAGCCAAGGCCAAGCAATATTGCAGCCTGCGAAGGGGTAAGGAACTCCAGGGAAGACACTCTTTCAATAGCTCCTTGCTTTTCATTCTTTTCATGATAAGATGCGGCTTCTTGCGTGAATTGTTGACGCATTCGCATCTTATACGACCGCTCAGAGCATTTTTTTGAGCAGAAGCGAGTAGTGACCTTCTGAGCGACAAACTCAGCCCCACAGAACTCGCACTTCTTAGTGATTCGGATGTTTGTTTTTGACATATATCAGTACTGATTTCTGTTAAAGTGTTTCATTTCGTTTCACCATGTTTCATGGCGTTTCAGTCGTCTACGACCTCTCTTGCAGCTAAGTCGAAAAGCGAGCCGTGGTACGCTGGCGGTACGAAAATGGTAACAAAAACGGCCACAATCGCTTAGAAACGAGAGTGACCGCGTGTACTTGCAGTAACAGAAAGTAGCTGATTTTGCTCTATTTAGTACTTAATTCACTGATTATGTGATAGTTAATTACTTGCCGATGCAGAAGTGGGAGAAGATGTGGGTGAGGAGGTCGGGGGTGGTGATGGAGCCGGTGAGGGTGGAGAGGTGATGGAGGGTTTCGCGGATGTCTTGGGCTACGAGGTCGCCGGGGATGTCGGCGCGGAGGGCGTCGATGGCGCGGCTGATGGACTGGGCGGCGGCGGTGAGTGACTGGTGATGTCGGATGTTGGTGACGGTGATGTCTCCGTCGGGGGCGGTGGTCTCGGCGGCGATGGATGTGAGGATTTCTTGCAGACTTGTTATGTCGGTCTCTGATTGTGCACTGCCTGTGAGCCAATGGGTGTCTGCGGGCAGTGTGATGGTTGTGGCGAGTTGTTCCCTGAACTCTGAGGATGCGGGGTTGATGTCGGATTTGTTGATGAACACGACAAGGTCTGTATGGCTTTGGAGCTTCGGGGCGATACGAGCCCAAGACTCTTCGGCTGCCGAGAGGGTGGAGGTGCTGTCGATCATCCAAATGACTATGGATGCCTTGGCGATATTGTCCATGGCGCGCGATATGCCTATGCTTTCTATGGGGTCCGAGGTGTCGCGGAGTCCTGCTGTATCAATGAATCTGAACAGGTGGCTGCCGATTGATATGGTGTCTTCGATGCTGTCGCGGGTGGTGCCGCGTATGTCGCTGACTATGGCTTTGTCCTCGCCGAGGATGCTGTTGAGCAGGGTGGATTTGCCCGCGTTCGTTTCTCCTGTAATGGTCACTGGGATACCTTCTTTGATGACTCTCCCACGGGAGAAAGAATCTGCCAGACGTGTCACGTAGGCATGTATTTCTTCGGCAAGGGATATAAGTTTCTCGCGTGAGGCAAATTCAACGTCCTCTTCGCTGAAATCCAGTTCAAGTTCCAGCAGAGATGCCATTTCCAGCAGCCGGTCATGAAGCTCTCGGATGCGTGACGAGAATACTCCTCTCATCTGAGATATGGCTACGCGGTGGGAGGCTTCGTTGCGTGAAGCTATTACATCGGCGATACCTTCAGCCTGCACCAGGTCCATGCGGCCGTTGGCAAATGCCCGTCGAGTAAACTCTCCAGCTTCGGCAAGACGTGCGCCCTGATCAAGCAATAATTCTATCACTCGTTTCTGTATATATACGGATCCATGCACGCTCAACTCGATGACATCCTCGCCAGTAAACGAGCGCGGATCACGGAATACAGTCGCGACAGCCTCATCGATGGTGTCGCCGCTCTGGTCAATGATGGTGCCGAGATGTGCTGTGTGGGTTGCGGATTGTGCAAGGCTTTTCCCATGCCAGATTTTGGATGTGACATCTATGGCAAGGGGTCCGCTTATGCGTATCACGGCTATGCCGCCGCATCCGTGAGGCGTGGATATGGCACATATGGTGTCATCGTTTGTCATCTGCGGGTATGGCTCCATTGTGGGAAATTGCATTGTGATTCTACTTGTGATTCTATATCGTCGGGGAGCGCCGAGAAGAAGTCATAACCTGTCAGCGACTCGATGCTGTCAACACTCACAGCGCACCGCTGCATGCCTCCTTCGACATATCCGTTAGGCATGATGAACCCTATCGCTTTCGGCGGACGGGCGGCAGGTGACAGTATGACCTTGAAAAACCGTTGCGGCACCGCTACTCCTGTCAATCCGATATGCGCTATCGGCTCTTCATTAGGGATCGGTCCGCAGACTATTACGACAATGCTGTCGGCAACGGCTCTCTGACGGCATTTTTCTTCGAGTTTGCCCCAAGTGCCGCTGTTGAGGGTGTGGGCTTGAGGGGCGATATTTGCGAGGGAGAAGCATTCGTCCATTGCAGTCTTGTCCCATTTCATGTCACCAGCCGGAGCCATATGCCCACGGTCATATCCAGTATTGCGGTAATCGGAGGTCTGTGCGCATCCTTTGACTGATTCGTCAGTCCAGAATTTGTTGGACCGTTTCACCTGTCCGTTGGTGTTCTTCCCTTCAAGAGTCCATGCCACCCAGTTGGGTATGTGTGTCTCTGAATTGAATGAAACCGTATAATTTGCGTATTCCTTAATCTGAGAAGGTATGTCAGATGGCATCTTTACAAAAGTCAGTTCTGAAGCGTCTGTCTGACATCCCTCCTGTCCCTGATTATCGTAATTGCGCACTGTCCATGCCACTCCTATGGCGATGGCAAGCACGAGTATGAATTTTTTCATCGCTATGGTTTGAAGCTGTTGATGATGTCGCAGATCTCTTTTATGTCATCGGGATATGTCATCTCTGAGATTGGTAGAGAGAGGATGCCCTCAGCCAGACGGTCGGTGACCGCGAAATCATGTCGGCATTCAAGATGTGAGTAACACGGCTGGTGTAGCGGAGGGGTGGCATAATGTATGTCCGTACCCACACCTTTGGCGGTCAAATATGACTGTAGGCTGTCGCGATGTTCGCCCGCGTAGATGACATATTGATGCCATACGTGCTCACGTGGCTCTGATGGGATGACAGGCTTGGTGATAAGCGGATGATTAAGATGGGTCTCGTAGGTAGCCGCGTTTTGTCTGCGTCGGTTATTGATTTCATCGATATGGCGGAGCTTTACACGTATCATGGCTGCCTGTATCGGGTCAAGACGGCAGTTGTTTCCGCAATATATGTTGTGGTAGCGGCGGTCAGATCCGTAGTTGGCTAACGCTCTGACAGTCGAAGCCAATTCTGCATCATCAGTAGTGACCATCCCGGCATCTCCGATTGCTCCTATGTTTTTTGTCGGATAGAAGCTGAATCCCGATGCATGTCCGAGAGCACCCGTAATGTGTCCGCCGTTGATTCCTGCCGCAGATGCATAAGCGCCTATCCCTTGGGCTGAGTCTTCGATGACTAATAGCCCTCGTGATTCGGCAATGCTGCGTAGTGACTGACTCCATGCCGTTCGTCCGTATAGATGCACTGGCATGATAGCTTTGGCTTGATCGAGAATTTCCGATGGGATTGCTGCTGTATCGATGTTCATGGTCATCTCGTCACAATCAACCGGCAAGATTTTCAGACCTGCCTCCGTCACAGCCAGCATAGTGGCTATATACGTATTGGCAGGGACAATCACACCATCGCCATATTTGAGACGCCCGAGCTTGACATATGCCTTTAATATAAGTGTAAGGGCATCCAGACCATTGCTGACACCGACAGCGTGGGCTGTGCCGCATAGCGTAGCCATGTCTGACTCCAATGCTGCCACTTCATCGCCGCCTATGTACCTGCCTGATGATATGACACGGCATGCCGCCTCTTTCAGTTCGTCAATCCAGTGGCTGTTGATGAGTCCGAGGTCAAGAAATGGGTATCTCATGGTGTGACGTTTCTTATCTCTGTCTCAGAGGTGTCTCTGTGAGTATGCACCCACTCGAGAAATTCGTTGAAATTCCTTATATAATCTTTTTCATCGTAGAGTATGGAGTCAAGCACCATACAGACACTGCCTGATGAAAAATTCTCAAGGGTGCGCCAATAACCCGGCGGTACGTAAAGACCGATGAAAGGGCGGTTAAGCGTATAGGTGGTCGATTTATGCCCGTCATGCAGTGACACGTCAAAGCTCCCCCCTGTAGCGACTATCAGCTCATGAGCTTCCCTGTGGCTATGGCTTCCGCGCACAGCTCCTCCAGGCACATCATATAACCAAAATACCCTTTTGATGTCAAAGGGTATCTGGTCATTGTCTTGTGCAAATGAAAGACTGCCGCGCGGGTCATAGATGCGCGGCAGTTCTATAAGTCGTGGTTTAGTTGATGCCATTGTCAGCAAGCTCGATGAGATACTGGCCGTAAGCATTGTTGCGCATCGGTTGAGCCAGTTCGCGCAGTCGGTCAGCATCGATGAATCCGCGGCGGAAAGCTATCTCTTCCAGTGCTGCCACCTTGAAGCCTTGGCGCTTCTCGATGGTCTCTATGAAGTTTGATGCCTCCATCAGCGAGTCGGTGGTACCGGTATCAAGCCATGCGAAGCCGCGTCCGAACTGCTGTACGTTGAGCTTGTCACGGTCCATGAACACCTGATTGACAGTCGTGATCTCAAGCTCTCCGCGAGCCGAGGGCTTGATTTCATGTGCTACCTTCACCACTTCGTTGGGATAGAAATACAGACCCACCACAGCATAGTTGGTCTCGGGATTGGATGGCTTTTCCACGATGTTCACAGCTTTACCGCGGTCATCAATAGTGACTACACCGTAGCGCTGCGGATCCTTCACCTTATATGCAAATATAGTGGCTTCCTGACTGGAGGCTGTGCGTTCGACTGCCTGGCGCAGCATCCCCGTGAAGCCCTGGCCATAGAAGATATTGTCTCCGAGTACCAGACACACATCGTCATCGCCGATAAATTCCTTGCCGATGATAAATGCCTGTGCAAGACCCTCGGGACGAGGCTGCTCTGCATAAGTGAAGTTTACCCCCATCTCCTTGCCGTCGCCAAGCAGGCGCTTGAATCCGGGGAGGTCATGAGGTGTGGATATTATCAGGATGTCGCGTATGCCGGCAAGCATCAGCACCGAGATGGGATAATATACCATCGGTTTGTCATAGATGGGTACGAGCTGCTTCGATATGCCGCGTGTGATAGGGTAGAGACGTGTGCCGGAGCCGCCTGCGAGTACTATACCTTTCATGATCTTCTGAATGATTTCGGGTTAGAAAGTATATGTATGGGTAAGTGGTGGTTCAGAGCTTAGCGGTTGCCATACATCTGGTCATAATACTTCTGGTATTCGCCGGATGTGACGCTTTCCACCCACTCCTGATTGTCGAGATACCAGCGCACAGTCTTCTCGATACCTTCGGTAAACGGAGTCTCTGGATACCAGCCCAGTTCGGTCGCAATCTTGGTGGGATCTATCGCATAACGCATGTCGTGACCGGGACGGTCTGTAACGTAGGTGATGAGGTCTTCGGTGATTTCATCGGGGGTGATGCCTTTGAGCAGAGCCTGATATTTGGGCTCCTCGTGCATGATGCGGTTGATGATGTTGATCACCAGACGCACGATGCTGATATTCTGCTCCTCGTTGAAGCCGCCGATGTTGTAGACTTCGCCCATGCGGCCGTTGCGGAGCACCATGTCGATACCCTTGGCGTGATCCTCTACATAGAGCCAGTCACGTACATTGTCACCCTTGCCGTATACAGGGAGTTTCTTGCCTTCAAGTATGTTCTTGATGATCAGCGGTATGAGCTTCTCGGGGAAGTGGTAAGGACCGTAGTTGTTGGAGCAACGGGTGATGTTGATGGGCATGCCGTAGGTCTCGTGATAAGCCTGGGTGATGAGGTCGGCTCCGGTCTTGGCTGCCGAATAGGGCGAGCGCGGAGAGAGCGGAGTGTCTTCGGTGAAGAATCCGTGGCCGAATGTCTGGAGGTTCTTGCGTCCCTTGACCACTTCTTTGACATCATCGGTCAGATGCAGAGGCTGAGCTTCGTCGAAATCTTTGGGCAGAGAGCCGTAGACTTCATCAGTGGAGATCTGCAGATATTTCTTACCCTCACGGTAACGGTTATGACCGTTCTCATCCTTGCCTTCAAACCACGCTTCGCGTGCACAGTCGAGCATGTTCTGTGTGCCGAGGATGTTTGTCTCCAGAAACAGACGAGGATTTTCGATACTGCGGTCCACATGGCTTTCAGCAGCGAAATTAACCACGAAATCCGGGTCAAATTCTTTCATTATCTTAGTTACGAGCTCGCGGTCACCGATGTCACCTTTGACGAATGTCACGTTGGGCAGCTCCATCTCATCTTTGATGGTCATGGGATTACCTGCATAGGTGAGAGCATCGAGAATTACGATTTCTACTTCGTTGCCCCATTTCTTAAGTAGATACTTCACAAAGTTGGCGCCGATAAATCCGGCAGCTCCGGTAACGAGATATTTTTTCATCTGTGTCTTGATAACGTGTACGTGTTATGGTATGAAATTTCGCGCAAGTTACAAAAAAAACATGTAAGTTCCATAATGTATGGAATAATGGTGCTCAGGGATGGCTCAGGATTTGGCTGGAGGAGTTGTCGACGAGTTGTGAACGATGTACTCCTTGACCTGTTTGAACAAATCTGTGGCAAAGACGAAATCGTTGAGAGCCTCGTTGGAAGCGGTGTAGATTTCCTTCATATTGCCCACCCACTCGCGGCGGCCGTTGCGCAGGTAGATGATGTTTTCGCCTATGCCGAGCACCGAGTTCATGTCGTGGGTATTGATTACCGTGGTGATGTTGTACTCGTGTGTGATGTCGCTGAGCAGTTCGTCGATGAGGATGGAGGTATGCGGGTCAAGGCCGGAGTTTGGTTCGTCGCAAAAGAGATACTTGGGATTCAGTGCGATGGCACGAGCAATCGCTACACGCTTCTGCATACCGCCCGAAATCTCCGATGGATACTTGTTGTCCGCACCTTTGAGGTTGACACGTTCAAGGCAGAACTGTGCGCGGTCCTTGCGTTCGGCGGGTGTCATGTCGGTAAACATCATCAGCGGGAACATCACATTGCCAAGCACTGTCTCTGAGTCAAACAGTGCCGACCCTTGGAAGAGCATGCCGATCTCCTCGCGCAGTTTCTTGGTCTGGTCCACCGACATCTGCAGCAGGTCGCGACCGTCATAGAGTATCTGTCCCTCTTCGGGTCTGAGAAGTCCGACGAGCGATTTCATCAGCACTGTCTTGCCCGATCCGCTCTGTCCGATAATCAGGTTGGTCTTGCCGGTATAGAATGTGGCATCCACGCTGTGGAGGATGGTCTTGTCGTCAAACGACTTTGTCACGCCCTTGACTTCTATCATTGGAGCAGGAGTTTGGTGAGTATTACATCGAGAAGCAGTATCATGATGCTGCTTGTCACTACGGCGTTGGTGCTGGCTTTGCCTACTTCAAGGGCACCGCCCTTGACATAGTAGCCGCAGTAGCTCGCCACTGAGGTGATGACTACCGAGAAAAACAGCGACTTTATCAGTCCGTACCACACATACCATTCCTGAAATTGGGTCTGTATGCCGTAGATGTATTTAGATACGGAGATGATGCCGGTGACCGCGGCGATCAGATAACCGCCGAGCATGGTCGTGAAGATGCAGAACACGACAAGCACAGGCATGAAAAACAGGAATCCCACCACTTTGGGCAGCACGAGGAAATTGCACGAATTGATGCCCATGATTTCCAGAGCGTCAATCTGCTCGGTAACTCTCATGGTGCCTATCTCCGATGCTATGTTACTGCCCACCTTGCCTGCAAGGATAAGGCACAATATGGAGTTGGAAAACTCCAGCAGCACTATCTCGCGTGTGGCAAGTCCTGTCGAATAGCTCGGTACGAGAGGGGAGGAGAAGTTGAGCTGCATCTGTATGGTGATCACCGCTCCGATAAAGAGGGCGATGATGATGACCAACGGTATGGAATCCACTCCTAATTTCTGTATCTCGAAAACAGTTCGGGAGAAAAATACCCTCCACTTGTCGGGCACGCTGAACACCCGCCGCATGAACAGGCAGTATTTGCCGAAATTGGCTATGGATTTTGTGAAAATCATCTGTCAGTATATTGATAAATATATATAGGTGGCTTATTGACCGTCGCAAAGTTACTGAAAAAATCGCCATCTCTCACTTGAATTATAAAATTTAATGGCTAACTTTGCCAATATATGCGTCCAAAAGGCGCAACAGGCAGCTCTGTTACCTTAACATCTTTTTCCCAACCGTCCATATTTCCCCAAGTCAGATTACACCATGTTAGTCATAGGCATAGCCGGAGGCACAGGCTCTGGTAAGACCACAGTGGTCAACAAGATTATTTCAGCTCTTCCTCAGGGCGAAGTGGCTGTCATTTCACAGGACAACTATTATAAAGATTCAAGCCATGTGCCGCCCGAAGACCGACAGAAAATCAACTTTGACGAGCCGGCTGCCATAGAGTGGTCGCTGCTGGTTGACCAGATCAAGGCTCTGCGTGACGGACAGACTATCGAGATGCCCACCTATAGCTATCTGACATGTACACGGCAGAAAGAGACCATCACCCTGGAGCCTCGTGACGTGGTGCTTGTCGAGGGCATCCTGGTGCTCACCCAGCCGGAGCTATGTGACATGATGGACGTGAAGGTGTTTGTCGATGCGGATGCCGATGACCGTCTTATCCGTGTCATCACACGTGACTGCGTGGAACGCGGACGCACACCCATGATGGTCATAAACCGCTATCAGGAGGTGCTGAAGCCCATGCACAACATGTATATAGAGCCGTCAAAGAAGAAAGCCGACCTCATAGTGCCTCAGGGAGGAAACAACATTGTGGCAGTCAATCTGCTCACTGACTACATAGAATCACGATTGAGAAAATGATAGAACAGCAGGAAGATAATGCCGCCGTAGCTGCGGCATCTCAGGAGCATGTGTCAACTGATGACAAGATGGTGCTGCGCACCGACAATCTCGTCAAGAAATATGGCAACCGCATCGTGGCTAACCATGTCTCCATAGATGTCACGCAGGGCGAGATAGTGGGGCTGCTTGGTCCCAACGGTGCCGGTAAGACCACGACATTCTACATGACCGTGGGACTTATCACCCCCAACGAGGGGCGTATCTTCCTCAACGACCTCGACATTACCAAATATCCCGTATATCGCCGGGCACAGAACGGCATCGGTTATCTCGCCCAGGAGCCGTCGGTGTTCCGCAAACTGTCGGTGGAGGACAACATCCTCTCGGTGCTTGAGATGACCAACACCTCAAAGGAATACCAGCGTGAAAAGCTGGAGTCGCTGATTGAGGAGTTTTCGCTGCAGAAGGTGCGCAAGAATCTCGGCGACCAGCTGTCAGGTGGCGAACGCCGCCGCACGGAGATAGCCCGCTGCCTTGCCATCAACCCCAAATTTATCATGCTCGACGAGCCTTTTGCCGGAGTCGACCCCATAGCCGTCGAGGATATCCAGTCGGTGGTCTACAAACTCAAGGAGAAGAACATCGGCATCCTCATCACTGACCACAACGCTCCTGAGACCCTCAGCATCACCGACCGAGCCTACCTCCTCTTCGAGGGCAAGATCCTCTTCAAAGGCACCAGCGAAGAACTCGCCTCCAACCCCATAGTCCGCGAAAAATACCTCGGTCGCAACTTCATCTTCCACCGCAAACAGTTCGACTGATCTGCCCTTGAGAGGTAGAGTAAATTGCAGATACAAGATTTCGTACAAGTTTTGTAGGGACATGCCACGGCATGTCCGCCAGTCAGGTTTTACGTTTGCGAATGTTGCAGAGAGCGGACATGCCACGGCATGTCCCTACAGACCTGACGGTTTATCAGGATTGGGCAATTTTGGATTCGGCTTCTCTGTCATTGCATTTGGCTGGCGGCTTCGTAGGCGTTTGAGGTGTTTTTGCTGGCGTCGGAGCAGGGTGGCTTCACGGCGCATTATCCGTTTTTCTTCACGAGTAGATGGTCGTGGCATGTCTGTCACGATAAACTCGGCGCTAAGCGATGTGGCTTGATTAGTTTCAACAGGCTTGCAGCATTGGCGTCGGCGCGCAGCGGCTTGGCGTGCTCGCTCCGAACGGCGCATAGCCTGGTCTATCAGAGGCTGCAGGAGGGTGAATACAACTGTCTCGGTTTCGGTGAAGTCGGCAGTGGCGGTGCGGTTGGTCAGGTAATCGTCAAGACAGCGTATCACATTGTCGGCATTGATGTCATCGCTCAGTGATGCGACGGTGTGTATCTGCTTTATGATGGCTTCATAAAATTTACGTGATACAGGGCGATTCCACTTCTCTTTCCGGACGCTATGGTTTGATTTTGTGGTCATATGATGGACTTTAATTTTGTGATTATGTCACAAAATTACCCTCAACCCCACTGCTCTATCATGCGAAAATATCAGCAGTACTCTATGCCGTTTTAAGGTTCTGCAAGGTTGTGTGACCTCACTTGTAGGGACATGCCATGGCATGTCAGCCGATATCCCAATCATTTACTCCGCTGCCAGACTGCATTTTCAGACATGCCATGGCATGTCCCTCTAAGTAGGCAAAGACTATCAATACTCAGGATACGTGGTGATTTTGCCGTATCCTCTGCATGCGGCACACTGGTAGGAGACCTCCGCGCTGTCTGACAATACCGTCACTGCGCCTCTGCCGTCACATATACTGCACGTTTGTGGCAATATCGCCGCGTACTCGTCGTTTGACGTTGATGAGGGTGTGTCTTCGCCAGTGGCAGTCGGAGTGAGCGAAAACGCTATTGCCGCCACTGACACTACTGAGGCTATCGCCATAGAGTGATATATTTTCATGTTCAGGACGCAGATTAATCAGTTTCGGAAACCGGAGCTTCACTTTCAGGTTTTACATTATGGATAACAACCATCCATATAGGATAGTTTTTGAGTATATGACATAAAACAGTCCGTGCCTGCCGCCACTGAGGCTGACAGGCACGGGAATGTATGTATATAAGGTACGATATCAGATGGCGTCGTAGGCGGCGAGGGCTTCTTCGAAGCGGTTCTCGAGGTCGGCGAGATTATAGAGCCCGTCGGCGTTTTTCTTCAGACCTTTGAGGCTGATGGGGTAGACCATGGGGGGATTCTCGAGGCTGAGGAGTTCCATGTTGCGGAGCTGGTCGATTGACTGATACACGAGGTTGAGGTCAGCGTATTCCTTGCCGTCAGGACCAACGAATTTCTCGATGACGAGCTTAGAGCCGATAGGGGTCTTGCGCTCTATGGCGTTGGGCAGCTCATATTCTTCCACTCCGAGAGCGGTCAGTACGCTTGACAGATTGGAGTCGTGGCCTACGAGGAATGTAAATTTGCGGTCGGGCGAGCGCAATTCGTCATACATGTACTGGATGAGCGGATTGGCAACGTTGGCAGCCACGATGGGAGCTGTGAAGAGCATATCCTGGTAAGTATCTTTGATCTGCGCGATTTTTGCCCAGTCTTCACGCGAGAGGTTCTTGCCGAAGCCTGCCTTGATGGAGTCGGGCTCCTCGTAATACTGGAGGATGAATGCATCGCTGGCTGCATTGAGGTCTTTAAGCGCGGAACCTTTCTTCATGGAGGGTTCTGCCCACTTCTCAAGGACGATTTCGGTGTTGTAGTTCTTGAAATCCTTGAGTTTGGGATCGTTTTCCTTTGCCATGGGAGAGTTGGGCACGTCAAGCACCTCCTGAATCAGAGCGTAGTTGGGTGCGATGGCTTCATTGACACCTACTATGCCTTTCTTGCCGCCCATGGCATTGATCTGCTCCATGGCAGTGGCGACAAATTCAGGTGTCACCTTGGTCAACTGAGGATTGAAGAGGGGGTCCATCTTTGACGGAGTGTATCGGTGGTTGACGGTAACTCCGCCAACGGGCATGAATCCAGATGTGAAGTATTGAGCCGTGGCGATGCAGCGTTGCATCGAGTTGGCGATTACATTGAGATCGTCGGCAGTGGGGACATAGTTCTCGGGGAACATGCCGGCATCGACGAGCCATTTGCGGAAATACTGTCCCATCATGGTCTCCAGTGCGCCGCCGCGGCTGGTCAGCTCGCTCTTGCCTGCGCTCCATTTGGTCCACTGGTGAGGTGTCATGCGTCCGAGGTCGCTCTTGCTGTCGCTAAGTGGCGAGCGGATGTTGTGGCGGCTGAGCACCACGGCTTCTTTGAGCTTATATTTATCCTTGAATTCCTGGCTTCTCTGTGCTTGGGCGAGGCCTGTAAGAGGCAGAGCAAGCAATGTCAGCAGCACTGCTACGGAAAACAGTCGTTTCATTGTGTCGGTAGTTTTTGGTGGATTAGATAGAGTTGTAAAGTTAAAGGTCACTTGAAGAAAATAAGCATCGGTAAGGTCATGCCTTATCATTTTGTAGTATTAACGATTGTTGGCTAAAAATGTTCTGACACAGATGCAGGATAATGTTTATTTACAAATTTTCATGTTTGTATAAACTATTTTTCAAGTCGTGATGTTATTACTCCGAAAATAAGCATCAAGGCCTCCATACCTTGGAAATTGAACACTGAAACATTAATTAAAATGTTAAAGCACGATGCCTTTGGCTATGAAAAATACATGTATCTTTGTGCCGTGTTTCTCATGCCGCAGACATTTACAGTCTTTGACATCCACGTTTCTCCCCTAACAAAAAACTTCCATTTTTCACATCCCCCAAACATCCCAAAGGTATGAAAAATTTCATCACTCTCGCTGCTGCGTCAGCCTTAATGTTAACAAGCGTGTCTCCGGTGTTTGCCGCTGACGATGAACCGAAATTCTCCATCAAACCTACAGGTCGAATGCTCCTTGACGGGGCTGTATATATGCCTAATGAAGACGGCTTCAGTGATGGAGTAGCCATGCCTGACATACGCATGGGTGCCAAGGCAAGCTATGGCAAATGGGCTGCCAAAATCGATGTGGGCTACAGCTTCAACAAGCTCAGCATGAAAGACGTGTACATGCAATATAACCTCAATGACAACATGTATCTGCGTGCCGGCTACTTTGTGCATCAGTTCGGACTTCAGGCTGCTACCTCGTCATCGATGAAGCCCTCGATGGAAGCCCCCATCACCGATACATATTTCAATGCCACTGGCAGAAACATCGGCGTCGAGTATGTCTATGACAAGGGTGATATCTTCTCCAGTGTCAGCGTCTTCTCTGACGGCGAAGCCATGAAGAAGCATGCCAATGAGCTTGGTAAGACCAGCTTTGGCGCTATGAACCGTTTCGTCTTCCGTCCGTGGCATGACACCGGTAAGGTAGCCCAGCTCGGTCTGTCACTCTGGTATCAGGGTGCCCGCCATGTTGCCGTGGAAAACGACGAGGGCAAATCGGAGGCTTCTGAAGGATACTTTGAATATTCTGCTACGTTCCCGACCCGCGTATGCAGCGTGGATATGCTCGGTGCCAACATCAGCAATGCCCGCAGCGTGTTCAAACTCTCGCCCGAATGGCTCGTAGCTATGAACCGCTTCGCTTTCGAGGGTCAGTATTACTACATGAATGTCAACCGTAAAGGCGGTCTCAAGCACTATCAGGCACAGGGTGTCTACGGATTGCTCCGTGGCATATTGATCGGTAAGGACTACGGCTATTCTCATGGTGATGCAGGTCTTGCCACTCCTGGTCCCAAGACCCTTGAGTGTGTGCTCGGTTACAACTACACCGATGCCACATATGCTGATGCCGGTATCTATGGCGGCCGCACTAACGATGCCTCTATCACCTTCAACTATTACTTCAATAAGTATTTCCTGGCTCGTCTGCGCTATAGCTACACCAATGTATCATCAAGCGCGGCTATGTACAATCGCCATGTCAACACCATCCAGGCTCGTCTCCAGGTGATATTCTGACGCCTTAAGCAGAGATGACACAATATCGACCCCAGCGGGGTCGCATAAATTAGGCATGGGTCATACAATCCGTCAGGATTGGCTGACCCATGTTGTTGTTCCGCCACAGATTGCCGCCGCTGGAGGTGGCGCACAGCTCCTGCGTGGGTTGTGTGAGGGTGTCATTTAACGCTCTACATGCTTGTAGGGACGCGGCGTGCCGCGTCATCAAAAGCAATACACCTCGCCTGGTACGATGACGCGGCACGCCGCGTCCCTACGATGTGATTTTACGTCGATTGGTAAACAGATTGGGGTGCATACCTACAAATTGCAGTGCATTTTCGTGGGCATGCACCACCCTACGAAATGGGGTTGCATAACGGCTGCAAAGTCCGTAACTTTGCACTCCGATTATTCTTACGTCATCCGACTATCATATGATTTCCATACAGAACCTTTCGGTGGAGTTCTCTGCCAAAGCTCTTTTTGACAATATCAACTACGTCATCAATCCGCGTGACCGCATAGCTCTCGTGGGCAAGAACGGCGCTGGCAAATCCACGATGCTCAAGATCATCGCCGGCATCCAGTCGCCCACGTCAGGGTCTGTGGCTGTCCCCAAGGATGTAACGGTAGGCTATCTGCCGCAGCATATGCAGGTCAACGATACTCTGACTGTGGAGCAGGAGGTGCGCAAGGCATTTGCGCATATCGATGCCATGCAGCAGGAACTTGACCGTTATACGGCTGAACTGTCGGAACGCACTGACTATGAAAGTGCCTCATATCAGGATCTCATAGACCGCATGACCACTCTGACCGAGCGGCTTACATACGAAAATTCCGAGAACCATGATGCTGAGATGGAGCGTACATTGATAGGTCTCGGATTTCGTCGCGATGACTTCACGCGTCCTACATGCGAGTTCTCAGGCGGGTGGCGCATGCGCATCGAGCTTGCCAAGCTGCTTTTGGGGCATCCCGATGTGTTGCTGCTTGACGAGCCTACCAACCACCTTGACATTGAATCTATCCAGTGGCTCGAGTCCTTTCTGGTCAACCGTGCCAAGGCTGTGGTGCTGGTCAGCCACGACCGTGCATTTATTGATAATGTGACCAACCGCACCATTGAGATATCGCTGGGCAAGATCTATGACTACTCCGTCAATTACTCTAAATTCGTGGAGCTTCGCAAGGAGCGTATCGAGCAGCAGATGCGTGCTTATCTCAATCAGCAGAAGCAGATACAGGATACGGAGGACTTTATAGAGCGTTTCCGCTACAAGGCCACGAAGAGTGTGCAGGTGCAGAGCCGCATCAAGCAGCTCGCCAAGATAGAGCGGATAGAGGTGGATGAGGTAGACAAATCGCGTCTCAATCTCCGTTTTCCGCCCGCGCCGCGTTCGGGAGACTACCCTGTGATAGCCGATAATGTAGGCAAAGCTTACGGCGACCACCAGGTGTTTGACCATGCCACGTTTACCATCAAGCGTGGTGAAAAAGTGGCTTTCGTGGGCAAAAACGGCGAGGGCAAGTCGACTCTGGTCAAGTGCATAATGCGTGAAATTCCCTATACCGGCGAACTGAAGATAGGACATAACGTCCAGATCGGATATTTCGCACAGAATCAGGCTTCGCTGATGGACGGCGAGCTGACCGTATTTGACACCATCGACCGGGTGGCAGTGGGGGATATCCGCACTAAGATACGCGACATACTCGGAGCCTTTATGTTTGGAGGAGAAGCATCTGACAAAAAGGTCAAAGTGCTCTCGGGTGGCGAGCGTACCCGTCTGGCTATGATACGCCTGCTGCTTCAGCCGGTCAACCTGCTTATTCTTGACGAACCTACCAACCATCTTGACATGGCGTCAAAGGATGTGTTGAAGCAGGCGATAAAGGACTTTGACGGCACAGTCATCGTCGTGAGCCATGACCGTGAATTTCTTGACGGTCTGGTGGAAAAGGTCTACGAATTTGGTGACGGCAAGGTGCGTGAGTGCCTCGGTGGCATATATGAATTTTTGGAGAAGAAAAAGCTTGATTCACTTGCCCAATTAGAGGCTGCGAAACCGTCTTCACCGACTCCGAAAGATAAGGAGACTCCCAAGGCTGAAACTCCGAAGCCTGCAGCCGGGACTAAGGAAGCGTCTGTGCCTAAGCTCAGCTATGCCGAGCAGCGCGAGCGTGACAAGGCTCTGCGCCGCGCCCGCAAGAAGGTAGAGGATGCCGAGAAAGATGTGGCGCAGCGGGAGCAAGCCATCAAGGATCTCGAGGCGCGTATGTCATCGGGCGAAGCCTTGACCGAGGAAGATTATGCTCTCCATGCTTCCCTCACCAAGCAGCTCGAAAACGCCATGAGCCTGTGGGAGCTGGCATCCATGGAGTACGAGGAGATGCAGTAAGAATAATGCCATGTCCCTACAGAGATGATGGAGACAAACATAGATTAACAAGTAGCTGTGTGCTATGCTGTAGGGATGGATGTCATCGGGATGGTAAGGATGAACCGCGACCCTTCGTCATATGTGGTGTCGAGCTCGATATGGCCACCCAGCAGTTGCGCAAGTTGTAGTGCCAGTGCCAATCCGAGCCCCGCTCCTTGTGAAGAACTATCAAGTTTGCTGAATCTCTGGAATATCCTGTCCTGGTCCTCCTCGTTTATGCCTATGCCTGTGTCTGTCACGCTTATTTTCACAGTATTGACAGCGGGCAGTACCTGGTATGACAGCTCGATAGAGCCTTCGGTGGTGAATTTGGCTGCGTTTGACAGCAGCTGGTATAGAATCTGCGACAACCTATGGGGATCAGTGTCTATCTGCACGTCTGGTAGGTCAGGTGCTAATCCGACACGGACATTTTTGCTTGCGTGGTGACGGATGACGGTTATGGCGTTGTCGCATATCATCTTCAGGTCGATCTTCTTCGGGTGTACTGACAGGGTCTTATTGTCAGCCTGTGCCAGCGTCAGCACGTCAGAGAAGAGGTTGAGGAGCAACTCGGAGTTGAACTGTATTTTATTTGAGAAATCGCGCAGATAGGGCTTGTCTCCTGTATCCACACAGTCTATCAGCAGATTGGTGTATTCATTGATAACATGCAGGGGACCTTCCACTTCGTTGCTCATGTTTTTGATGAAATCAGATTTTGTGCGGTTGGCAGCCTGTGCATCGTCACGGGCTTTCACAAGGTCAGCCTGTGCTTTCTGTATGTTGGCTTTCTCGATTTTCAGGTCGGTGTTGCTCTTCTTAAGATGGGAAGCGAGTTTGCGCATGCGATGATACATGAAAAACAGGACCACAAGCAGCACAAACAGGACTATCGTACCCGTCATCAGCATCATGGTGCGAGTTCTGGTGGCTTGATGCTCGCGTTTGAGGTTCTGTTCCTTCAGCTCATTGATGTCATATATGATCTGGAGTTCCTGGGCTTTTTCCTGCATTCGGGTCTTGATGGTCTTTTCCAATACGCTGTTATATCCTTCCAGCCCGTCCAGCAGTGCCTCTTTATTGCCTGTCTTACGCCCGCACTCTACCATCAGCCTGTACAGGATGTGGAGATATGAGCGGTTGTAATAGTTGTCTTTATTTTTATATATGAGTTTCAGGGCTTCATCATAACGTTTGTGATGCATCGCATAGTAGATTTCGGCGCGTCCGGAGTGTGCCTCTGTGTTGGCTGCGAGGTCGTTTGTTTTCAGCAATGCCTGTATTTTCGCATATATGCTTTCTACCTCCTTGTCCGACAGCAGGGGGTAGTTGCTGAGCATGTGGGTGTAGATGATATAATAGTGTGCATTGTAGTTGCGGTATTTGCGTCCCGCTTTCGCATTGCTTTTCTCCAGCATTCCGATGGCTTCAAGCCGCTTGCGGTCTATCTGTAAACCTTTTTCATAGTCATCGTTGAGACGGTATATGATGGCTGCCTGGGTGTAGAACGCATTACGCAGGGGTGTGTGGTCTTCTGGAAGCGATTCCACCAGTTCTTCCAGCTTGTTCATGTAGTGTATCAGCATATCTCCCTGCGAAGTGTTGCCTATGTACAGGCATAGAGCATGTAGCAGCACGATTTTCTCATATATGTCGGTCGGAGGGTTGGCATTGACCATGTCGAGTAGCTGCTGCAGGCGGTGGGCGCGTGTCTTTTCGTCAGCGTACCATAGACCGTTGTGGTTACGCAGCATCCTTAAAAATGTCACAGTCATGTCGCGTGTCGGCGAGGGCTGGAACCTTTTGGCACGGTTGATATCTATTGCCAGCAACGAATCCTCTTTGACATGCAGATTGCCGAGATGGCGCAGTATGTTAAGCCCGTCTTCGCTGTTGCCGGTCTGTAATGCCAAGTTGTATATGGCGGAGCCTACGGAGTCTTTCAGTGAGATGCTGTTCGTAAGGTCGAAGATGTCGGTCAGCATGCTGATTCGCTCGGTGGAATTTACCTTATTAGTTAATCCGGCTTTGATGCTGTCTATTATCTGTTGTTTTTCAAATGCTGACAGCTCGGAGGTGGCTCGGGCGCATAATGCTGTCAATATAAGGACAGCTGCTAAGATGTGTCTGGTTATGGATTGCATGGATGTGATAAGATATGATGCAAATATAGCGATTTTTATTTGGGATTGTGCCAGCTTCGTTAAAAAATGTAATATTCCAGTATGGTGAAACCATTGTTGCACAGTAGGGATTTTTTGAGTAACTTTGCCCCGATTATAGGTTTTTCAATCAAACGGAAAAATTCTCCACCATCTTTACAGACTATGCGTGAAACGAAACGCGCTGTCCTCACTCTTGAAGACGGCACAACCTTTGAAGGGAAATCATTCGGCTATGAGGGTTCCACAGCCGGTGAAGTAGTTTTCAACACCGCCATGACGGGTTATCCTGAGAGTCTGACCGACCCCTCCTATGAGGGACAGATACTGGTCACGACTTACCCCATCCTCGGCAATTATGGAGTGCCGCCGAGACGGCAGAAAGATGATGTCAGCGAATATTACGAAGGTGACCGCATACATTGCCAGGCAATAGTAGCGCAGGACTACACCTATGACCACAGCCACTGGCAGGCTGACCGCAGCCTTGCCGACTGGCTCAAAGAGGAAAATATAGTGGGTATCTACGGCATAGATACACGCGCCCTGACAAAACATCTGCGCGAGCACGGCTCGATGCTCGGAAAAATCGTGGTAGAGGGTGCTGAAGACGTGGATTTCTACGATCCCAACAAGGAGAATCTTGTAGCCAAGGTGTCATGCAAAGATGTGGAATACCATGGCGAGGGTGACAAGACAGTCGTGCTCGTGGACTGCGGTGTGAAGCACAATATCATCCGCTGTCTGACACGCCGCGGAGTCAAAGTGGTGCGTGTCCCCTGGGATTATGATTTCACCACCATACCTTACGACGGTTTGTTTATATCCAACGGTCCCGGAAATCCCGATATGGCGGAGAAGACCGTAGAAAATATCCGCAAAGCCATAGAGATAGGCAAACCCATCTGTGGCATCTGCATGGGCAACCAGCTTCTCTCGAAGGCAGCCGGAGCTACGACTTACAAACTAAAATACGGACACCGCAGCCATAACCAGCCTGTGCGTCGAGTCAATTCCGACCAGTGCTTTGTCACTTCGCAGAACCACGGATTCGCTGTCGACAGCTCCAAGCTGCCAGCTGACTGGGAGCCGCTGTTTGTCAACATGAATGACGGCACCAACGAGGGCATACGCCACAAGAGCAAGCCGTTTTTCTCGGCTCAGTTCCATCCAGAGGCATCCAGCGGTCCCAAGGATACAGAGTTCCTGTTTGACGAATTCATAGCGTTGCTCTGACATCGAGACCCAGTTTATCCATCTAACACTACATATCCCACCACAACATCATATTCACATGTCGCAGACTAATAGATTTGACTTCCATAAAGTGCTTCTGCTCGGAAGCGGTGCTCTCAAGATAGGCGAGGCTGGCGAGTTTGACTACTCCGGCTCTCAGGCACTGAAAGCGTTGAAGGAGGAGGGTATCGAGACAATCCTCATCAACCCCAACATCGCCACTGTGCAGACTTCTGACGGTTTCGCCGACAAGATTTATTTCTTGCCCGTGACCCCTTATTTCGTTGAAAAGGTCATAGAGAAGGAGCGTCCTGACGGCATCCTGCTCGCTTTCGGCGGTCAGACAGCCCTCAACTGCGGTGTGGCTCTCAGTGAGAGCGGTGTGCTTGACAAGTACGATGTCAAGGTGCTCGGCACTCCTGTCCGTGCCATCATGGACACCGAGGACCGCGAGCTGTTCGTCAAGAAACTTGACGAGATCGATGTCAAGACTATCAAGAGCGAGGCTGTCAACTCTACTGCTGATGCCATCAAGGCTGCCAATGAACTCGGTTATCCGGTCATCGTGCGTGCCGCTTATGCTCTGGGCGGTCTGGGCAGTGGTTTCTGCGACAACGAGGAGGAGCTGATAGCTCTCTGTGAGAAAGCTCTCTCGTTCTCGCCCCAGGTGCTTGTGGAGAAGTCGCTCAAGGGATGGAAAGAGGTGGAATATGAGGTGGTACGTGACCGTTTCGACAACTGTATCACCGTCTGCAACATGGAGAACTTTGACCCGCTGGGCATCCACACCGGCGAATCTATCGTGGTGGCTCCCTCGCAGACTCTCAGTAACGAAGACTACCATTATCTGCGCCAGCTGGCTATCAAGATTATACGCCATGTGGGCATCGTCGGCGAGTGCAACGTGCAGTATGCCTTTGACCCGCAGTCCATGGACTACCGTGTCATCGAGGTCAATGCGCGTCTGAGCCGTTCGTCGGCTCTGGCATCCAAAGCCACCGGCTATCCTTTGGCTTTCGTGGCTGCCAAGCTCGGTCTGGGATACGGTCTGTTTGACCTCCGCAATTCTGTCACCAAGGAGACATCGGCTTTCTTCGAGCCGGCTCTTGACTATATTGTGTGCAAGATACCTCGCTGGGACCTTGGCAAATTCCACGGTGTAAAGCGTGAAATCGGCTCGTCGATGAAATCAGTCGGCGAGGTCATGGCTATCGGACGCACCTTTGAGGAGGTAATCCAGAAGGGTCTCCGCATGATAGGGCAGGGCATGCACGGGTTTGTCGAAAACAAGTTCATGAATGTGGACGATATCGACAAAGCTCTCTCTGCTCCTACCGACAAGCGTATATTCGTAATCTCTCAGGCGATGCAGCGCGGATACACCGTTGACCGCATCCATGAGCTTACCAAGATAGACAAGTGGTTTCTCCACAAGCTCCACAACATCATTGACACTGCCAAGGAGATGGAGCAGTATGATGAGGTGGAGAAACTTCCCGAGGCGCTCGTGCGTCAGGCGAAGTCGCAGGGATTCAGCGATTTCCAGATTGCGCGCTCTGTGTTTGGCGACTGGATGAATGAGCACAGCGAGGAGGGCAGCGACCGTGTGCGCACCTACCGCAAATCACTCGGCATAACCCCTGTGGTCAAGCAGATTGACACCCTTGCGGCTGAATATCCTGCGATGACCAACTACCTCTATCTGACCTATAACGGCTCGGAGAATGATGTCAAGTATCTCCATGACCACCGCTCTATAATAGTCCTCGGCTCCGGTGCCTACCGCATCGGCTCGTCGGTAGAGTTTGACTGGTGTTCGGTCAATGCGCTTCTGACTGTTAACAAGGAGGGCTGGCGTTCGGTGATGATAAACTACAACCCCGAGACGGTTTCCACCGACTATGACATGTGTGACCGTCTCTATTTTGACGAGCTCACCTATGAGCGCGTGATGGATATCATAGAGCTGGAGCAGCCCCACGGTACCATACTCAGTGTAGGCGGTCAGATACCTAACAACCTCGCTACACGTCTTGACAAGAGCAATGTCAACATACTCGGTACATCAGCCAAGAGCATTGACAATGCCGAAGACCGTAACAAGTTCTCGGCGATGCTTGACCGTCTGCACATCGACCAGCCTCGTTGGAGCGAGCTGACGAGCTTCGAGGATATCAACAAATTTATCGAGAAGGTCGGTTTCCCGGTGCTCGTGCGTCCGAGCTACGTGCTTTCAGGTGCGGCTATGAACGTATGCAGCAACAATGACGAGCTTGAACGTTTCCTCCGTCTTGCTGCCAACGTCAGCAAGCAGCACCCTGTAGTGGTCAGTGAATTTATTCAGGGAGCCAAGGAGATAGAGATGGATGCCGTGGCTCAGAACGGCGAAATAGTGGTCTATGCCATCTCGGAGCATATCGAGTTTGCCGGTGTGCACTCTGGTGATGCTACCATCCAGTTCCCGCCGCAGAAACTCTATGTAGAGACCATGCGACGCATAAAGAAAGTGTCTTCGCAGATAGCCAAGGCTCTCAACATCTCGGGTCCGTTTAACATCCAGTTCCTTGCCAAGAACAACGATATCAAGGTCATAGAGTGTAACCTGCGTGCATCGCGCAGCTTCCCCTTCGTCAGCAAGGTGCTTAAGATTAACTTCATAGACATCGCCACCAAGGTGATGCTCGGCATCCATGTAGACCGCCCTGCCAAAAATGCTTTTGACCTCGACTACGTGGGCATCAAGGCATCGCAGTTCAGCTTCTCGCGTCTGCAAGGGGCTGACCCTGTGCTTGGCGTTGACATGTCGTCCACTGGTGAGGTCGGCTGTATAGGCACCGACACAAATGATGCTCTGCTCAAGTCGATGCTCTCCGTAGGTCTTCGCATCCCCTCAAAGGGTGTGTTACTCTCTACAGGTACCCCGAAGCAGAAAGCCGACCTGCTTGATGCAGCCCATAAGCTTAATGATGCAGGTTTCAAGCTCTACGCTACTGGCGGTACTCACAAGTTCCTCAATGAGAACGGCATCCCTGCTATCTGCGTACATTGGCCCAGCGAGCCTGACAAGCAGCCTCAGGCACTCGAATTGCTCCACAACAAGGAAGTAGACCTCGTGGTCAACATCCCCAAGAACCTCTCCAGTGCCGAGCTGACTAACGGCTACAAGATACGCCGCGCAGCTATTGACCTCAACATCCCGCTGCTGACCAATGCCCGCTTGGCATCAGCCTTCATCGAAGCCTTCACCAGCGTCCCCCTCGACGAAGTAGAAATCAAGCCCTGGCAGGCTTATTGATTTAGAGCACACTACAAATAATAAACGCCGTCGTCCAATTATTGGACGACGGCGTTTATTTGATAGCAGTTTTTTTATTTGCGGTCAAAGCGGATGTAGCTTTGTGGAAGGGGGTGGTAGGATGGGTCAGACCATAGGGTGCTGGAAATCATCAGGTCGGCACTGATGCGGTTGCAGGCGATGGGGACATTGTGGAGGCGGCACTGGCGCAGGAGCATCTGTATGTCAGCCTCGTGGGGCTGTGCGTTGAGATCATCTATGAGGAATACGGCAAGGTCTATCTCTTTGCGTACTACCATAGCTGCTATTTCGGCATCGCCTCCCATAGGTCCTGACTGCATGCAATCTACCTCTGCCTCGAGATTTAAGTCATTGAACGCCTGGCGGATGAGCGAACCGGTTGTGCCGGTGCATACGAGATGGTGCTTTGACAGATAAGCGGCGTTGAATTTCACCCAGTCCACCATGTCCGCTTTGCGGTGGTCATGTGCCACGAGTGCTATTGTCAGTTTCTCTTTCATAGCTTATGTTTGATATAATGTGTGAATATCCTAAAAACGCTTGTGACGGCTGTTTTTGATTGATCACCAATAAGCGGATTTGGATGCTTGGCGGAAGTTTAGTACATTTGCATTAGGATACGGACTGTAGATTTTGTGACAGATGAACAACGCTACTAAATTTCGCATGGCTTGCATAGTGCTCCTTTGGATTGCCCTGTGCTATCTCGTGGTCACATCCCGTCCGTTTACATTCATGACCCTGTTTGTCATCGTGGCATCAGGCATCATAGTTTTCGTGCCTCTGTATAAGAAGCATGTCAGGGGCAAAAGCAACAATACCGACGAAAAGCACAACAAAGGCAATGGTAGAGCTTAACGAAAGTGACTATCCTATATTAAGCAAGATCCAGTCCCCGTCGGATCTGCGCAAGCTCGACATCGAAGGGCTTAAACAGGTGTGTGCCGACATGCGTAAATTCCTGATAAGCGAATTGTCGCATAATCCAGGACATTTCGCGAGCAGTATGGGAGCCATGGAGCTGACGGTAGCACTGCATTACGTGTTTGACACTCCTGACGACCGCATTGTATGGGACGTGGGGCATCAGGCTTATCCCCACAAGCTCCTGACGGGTCGCGCCCGTCAGTTTGATACCAACCGCCGTCTTGGTGGACTCAGCGGATTTCCCAACCCTGCTGAAAGTGAATATGATACTTTCACTGCCGGACATGCGTCCAATTCCATCTCCGCAGCTCTCGGCATGTCTGTCGCTTCGGCTCTCAAGGGTGAACCGCAGCGTCATGTCGTAGCGGTCATCGGGGATGCTTCGATAGGTGGAGGTCTCGCGTTCGAGGGACTTAACAATGCGGCTAATTCGGCAAGCAATCTGCTTATCATCCTCAATGACAACGACATGTCGATTGACCGCAATGTCGGGTCGCTCAACCGTTATCTCACCAAATTCAACACTTCCAAGAAATACAATAATCTCCGCTACAAGGCATACAAGTTGCTCCGGCGGATGGGGTTGATAAGCCGTAAGTCAAGCAGCCGTATTCTGCGGTTTAACAACAGCATAAAATCCCTCCTCGGAGGCGAGCAGAATATATTCGAAGGGCTGAATATACGTTATTTCGGTCCGTTTGACGGTCATGACATCGAGCGCATGATCAGAGTGCTGACCGATATCAAGGATATGAAGGGCCCCAAGCTGCTGCATCTGCGCACCGTCAAAGGGAAGGGTTTTGCGCCTGCGGAGCGCGACCCTGCCACTTGGCATGCTCCGGGGAAGTTTGACCCGGTCACCGGTGAGCGTCCTGCGCCAGCACCAGGACCACATCCATTGAAATATCAGGATGTGTTCGGTAACACTCTTGTCGAGCTTGCCAGAGGCAACGACAAGATAGTCGGCATCACGGCAGCGATGCCATCGGGCACGTCGGTGAGCAAGTTACAGGAGGTATTTCCAGAACGTACATTTGATGTCGGCATCTCAGAGGGGCATGCCGTCACATTCAGCGGAGGACTTGCCAAGGAGGGTCTGCATCCTTTCTGTGCCATCTACAGCTCTTTCTTGCAGCGCGGATATGATCATATCATCCACGATGTGGCTATCCAGCATCTGCCTGTGACATTCTGCATAGACCGTGCCGGTCTGGTAGGGGAGGACGGTGTCACCCATCATGGATTATATGATATAGCATATATGCGCACCATCCCCGGCATGGTGGTGTCAGCTCCACGTGACGAGCACATGCTTCGCCGACTGATGTACACTGCGTCGCTTCATGACGGACCTTTTTCCATCCGCTATCCTCGCGGAGCGGGAAAGATGACCGATTGGGAGTGCGATCTCAAGCAGATACCTATTGGCTGTGGCGAAAAACTCGCAGAGGGCAGTCAATGTGCCATACTCGCCATAGGTCCGCTGGCTTTGCGCGCATCGGAAGTCGCTGCGAGCCTTCGTGACAAGGGTATATCGGTAGCTGTCTATGACATGATTTTTGCCAAGCCCCTTGATGAGGATATACTCCGACAGGTTGGTGACATGAAAGTTCCGATTGTCACCCTTGAGGACGGTACCAAAGCCGGAGGCATGGGCAGTGCGGTGGCTGAGTGGATGTGTGCCAATGGATATCATCCATCCATCATGATGCTCGGCGCACCTGACCGCTTTATCGCCCATGGCACCGTGGCGCAGCTCCATGAAATCGTCGGCATAGACTCCCGTTCGATTGAGGATGCTGTGACTAAGGCTGTGATGGCAGGGAAGTGATATAATCTATAGAAACGTTTAAGCATTATGAAGATAATAATAGCTGGAGCCGGTGAGGTAGGTACTCATCTTGCCAAGATGCTGTCAAGCGAAGACCAGGATATAATGGTCATCGACAAGGATGCCGCGAAACTTGAGATTCTTGATGCCAATTATAATCTCATGACCCATAAGGGCAGTCCTATATCGTTTGATGCACAGCGTGAGAGCGGTGTGGTCGGTTGCGACCTGTTCATAGCCGTGACCCCGTCCGAGACCGAAAACATACTTGCCTGCCAGATAGCCAAGAAGCTCGGGGCTGGACGCACGGTGGCGCGCATAGACAATTACGAGTATCTCCGTGAGAAAAACCGTGGTTTCTTTGATGACCGTGGTGTGGATTTCCTTATCTATCCTGAATTGCTGGCTGCCCATGAGATAATGACCGCTCTGGAGCGTTCGTGGGCGCGTCATTGGTTTGAGCTTCACGACGGACAGCTTATACTTATCGGAGTGAAGATACGCGACAATGCTCCCCTGACAGGAAAGAAGCTGCGCGACATGACAGGAAGTATCCATAACGTGCATGTGGCAGCTATCAAGCGCAATCATGAGACCATCATCCCTCGAGGTGATGACGATATAGAAGCTGGTGATATTATCTATTTCACCACTACCAAGGATCATGTCAAGGACATACGCGAGATGTGTGGCAAGAAAGACAGTGTGATCCGTCGCGTACTCGTCATGGGCGGCAGCCGCATCGCCATGCGTTTTGCCAATCTGGCTGTCGACAAATTTAAGATCAAGGTTATAGAGATTGACCGTCAACGCTGCGATAAGGTGGCTGAGAAGTGCGAAAACGTGCGCGTGGTCTATGGCGATGCCCGTGACATTGACACGCTCCGCGACCAGGGCATACAGGATTTTGATGCTTTTGTGGCTCTTACTGACAGTTCGGAGGCTAATATCCTTACCTGTCTGTCTGCAAAGGAATTAGGCGTTGAGAAAACGATAGCCGAGGTTGAGGACATACAGTTTATATCTCAGGCTGAGAATCTCAACATCGGCACGATTATCAACAAGAAACTCATAGCTTCGAGCAAAATATTCCAGATATTGCTTGATGCAGATACTGACACAGCCAAATGCCTCGCGTTGGCAGATGCGGAGGTCGCAGAGTTGGAAGTGCACAAAGGAGCGAAGGTCGTAGGTACTCCGGTCTACAAACTGAAGCTGCCTCGGGATATCACATTTGCCGGCATGATACGTGACGGACGCGGCATGCTTATTTCAGGTCAGACGGAGCTGCAGCCAGGCGACCACGTATTGGTATTCACATTGGGTGGCGCAATCCATAAGCTTGACAAATTGTTTTATTGACAGATGGCATTTATCAAGCCCTTTCATCTTGGCATAAAGGCACCTGTAGTCAATATTTCCGCAGTCTGCCGTCTGCTCGGTTGGCTGTTGCTGATTGAGGCTGCATTCATGTTGATACCTCTGGCGGCATCGTTGATCTATGGAGAAAATGATGCTATGGCGTTTGTCGAATCGATTGCCATCACAGCTGGAGCTGGGCTGATAGCGATACTGTGTTTCCGTCCGCGTCTGGCAAATATGGGCAAGCGTGAAGGATTTTTGCTGACGGCTCTTGTGTGGGTTGTGTTCTCGGCGTTCGGTATGTTGCCGCTGCTGATAGGACCGACACCTCTTACGGTCAGTGAAGGTTTCTTTGAAGCGATGTCAGGTTTCACCACTACCGGGGCTACTGTTATCAGTCAGGTTTCGACTCTCACCCACGGTATACAGATATGGCGATGTCTGATGCAGTGGCTCGGCGGTATGGGTATCATCATGTTTACGCTTGCTGTGCTTCCGAAGTTCAACCATTCCGGAGGGTTGATGATGTTCAATGCCGAGGTGACAGGTATAACCCACGACAAGATTTCGCCCCGCATCTCGCAGACTGCCAAGACGCTGTGGATGATATACCTGATTTTGACAGCAGTTCTCATATTCCTGTTGTGGCTGGGTCCTATGAACCTGTTCGAGAGTATCTGCCACGCTATGAGCACTATCTCTACAGGTGGCTATTCGACGAGTGACGGCAGCATCGGCACATGGGATGACTCGTATTACACGAAAATCGTCATAACCATCTTCATGTTTATCGGCGGTATCAATTTCGGGCTGCTCTTTGCCACAGTGCATGGGGGAGGACTGCGCACGCTTTGGCGCAATGATATATTCCGCACATATGTCTATGTGGTACTTGGCATGTTTGTGCTGTTTGATATCGCGATAGTGGTTCGCGACCAGTTTCATGACATTCAGGACATAACCATCGAACCGATATTTCAGATAGTTTCAACCATCACTTCCACTGGATACACGGTCACAAATTTTGAAAACTGGGGTACAACCGTGCTGGTGCTGGTGTTTCTGCTCATGTTCACTGGTGCTTGTGCCGGGAGCACCACGGGTGGTGCCAAGCTTGACCGTATCCGTTGTGTGATAGTAGCCACATGGCATCAGTTGCGTCAGGTGGTCAACCCCAACGAGGTATATGCGGTGCGTGTCAACGGACGCTTGATCAACCGCACCATCATCAGCAAGATTATGGCATTCATGGTGATATATATGGTCACCATATTTATCAGCGCTCTGCTACTAACAGGTATGCATGTGCCTCTGGTAGATGCCTTCTTCTCTACATTCTCCTGTATGGGTAACAATGGTCTTGGAGCAGGCATTACCGGCTATGGCAGCAGTTATGATATAATCCCTGATGCAGGCAAATGGGTGCTGTCTATAGTGATGCTTATAGGCCGTCTGGAGATTTTCACCATCTTCGTGCTCTTTGTACCGGAGTTCTGGAGGAAGTAAACGAGAGCGCGGCATCCTTGGTGGAGCCGCGCTATTATGCTATATCCTATAAATCTTATAAATCTTATAAATCTTATAAATCTTATAAGACTTTCTATCCTATGTTACTTGTTGAATAGCTGCTTGATGGAGCCGAGCGAGCCGAGTACGCCAGAGGCTTCGTAGGGGATGAAGACGGTCTTGTCGTTTTTGCCCTTGGTCATCTGCTCGAGGGCTTCGATGTATTTTGTGGCGAGGAGGTAGGTGGCAGGGTCGGTGTTTGACTGGCGGATGCTTTCGGTTATGCGGCGTATGGCTTCTGCCTCGCCTTCAGCCTGGAGCACTTTGGCGCGTGATTCGCCCTCGGCTTTGAGGATTTCAGCCTGTTTGGCAGCCTCGGCGCGGTTGATTTGTGACTCCTTTTCGCCCTCGGAGCGGAGGATGAGCGACTTCTTCTCGCCCTCGGCGTTGAGGATGTCGGCACGGCGGTTACGCTCTGCCTGCATCTGCTTCTCCATGGCTATGCGCACGCTCTCGGGAGGGGTGATGTCCTGAAGCTCGACACGGTTGACCTTCACGCCCCACTTGTTGGTGGCATCGTCAAGGATGGCTTGGAGGCGTGTGTTGATGGTGTCGCGCGAGGTGAGGGTCTCGTCAAGTTCGAGTTCGCCGATGACGTTACGCAGCGATGTCTGTGTCAGTTTCTCGATGGCGTTGGGTAGGTTGTCGATTTCGTAGACTGATTTCTTCGGGTCTACGATCTGGAAGTAGATGAGGGCGTTGATTTCGGTCATCACGTTGTCGCGGGTGATTACCTGCTGTGAGGGAAAATCGTAGACCTGTTCGCGAAGGTCGATAGACGATGACTGCGACATGCGCACGATGGTGCGTCCGCCTACTGTCGTCTCGATGCGGCGCGTGTACACCACTTTGGGTTTGTCGATAAAGGGCCAGATGATGTTGAGACCCGGTCCGAGGACGGAGTGGAAGCGTCCGAGACGTTCGATGACTTTGGTTTCGCTCTGTGGCACCACCTTGACACCGGCAGATACGATGATGATAGCGGCAACGATGAGAGCCACTGCGAGGATTAATGTTCCTGACATGTCTGTGTGATTAATGTATGTGGAAATGAAAAATGAGTTCGGCTTGTGTCACTCTGCAGGTATCACCTTGAGGATGATGCTGTCATAACCGACCACCTTGACCTCAGTGCCGACTGTCACAGGCACGGCGCACTGAGCCTGCCAGTTGTCACCGTCAAGCTTCACACGGCCTAACCCTTGGGCTGGTATGTCGACTATGACCTTGGCCTTGCGCCCGATGAGGGCGTCCATGTTGCTGACGCCTCCATGGTCTGCTGCAAGTTTCCTCCGCTCTACTCTGCGTTTGAAGAAGGGGATGAAGCATACGAAGCCGACGATAGTGCCTATGGCGAGCCATACAAGCTGCCATACGACCGATGCGCCGCACAGCTCGGCTATCATGGCTGCGATGCAGCCGATGGCGAGGCAGAATGCCGAAATCCATTGTGTCAGCAGCTCGACTATCACGAGTGCCGCGGCAAATATCAGCCATATGATCCAAACTTCCATAGTGTATCGGATTGTCAGTTAATGATTGGTTATTAATTGATGTTTGATATCCAAATTTAGCGATTTTCATTCAAATATCCAAACAGAGGCGATACCATAAGATAGATTCAGTAGAAAACTTTTTTAATTTAAGGTGAGGGAAAAGTTTTATTAAGTTGGTTATTTTCTTAACTTTGCAGATAACCAACTTGATAACACATCATCTGACTGATATAATGAGAAAATTTTTCATCGCATTTCTGGGTTCGATGGCTGCTCTTTGGATCACAGGAATACTCGTAGTGCTGGGCACTGTGGTGCTCGTGATTGCCGTAAGCTCCTCGTCGGTTTCCGAAGAATATGCCAATATGGAGACCAAGGACCACTCGGTGCTGCATCTGAGCCTTGACATGTCGATTGTCGAGCATAACAGCGACCGTCCTTCGCTTCAGGATTTCATCATGGATGATATCAAGACGCCGCTACCACTTGCCAAGGCAATCAAAGCCATAGAGGAGGCTGCCAAGGACAAGCATATCGACGGCATGTTTATTGAAGCAAAGAGCGGAGGTTTCGGCGCAGCCCAGGCTGACGCGCTGATACGTGCCATCAAGAAGTTCAAGAAATCGGGCAAGTGGGTCTATGCCTACGGCGATGCCTACTCGCAGAGCGAATACTATATAGCTTCCGTTGCCGACAGCATATTCCTTAACCCTATCGGCATGGTCGACATTCACGGTCTCGGCACCGGCGGCATGTATTTCAAGGATTTCCTTGACAAGACAGGCGTGTCGTTCACAGTGGTGAAGGTCGGCACATACAAGAGCGCGGTGGAGCCGTTCCTGCTCAACGGCATGAGCGAAGCCGCCCGTCAGCAGGATGCCAAATTCCTTGGGACGATGTGGAGCTACATGACCAAAAACATAGGAGATAACCGCGATGTGACACCCTTGAAGGTCAACCAGTGGGCTGACTCGATGCTTGCGTTTCAGGATCCGCAATATCTTGTGCGTGAGAAGGTGGTGGACCGTCTGGCATATCGTCACGAAGTAAACCAGCTCCTTGCCGATCTGACCGACTGCGACGAACCCGATGACATAAAGCTGCTTGATGTCAAGCAGTATGCTGCCACGAAGGCGGTGCTTGCCGAGACTAAACCAAAGAAGAAGCATGTGGCAGTGCTTTATGCCGAGGGCGAGATTTCGGATGACGGCACTTCCGGCATTTCAGCAGAGCGGATGGTGCCGGAGATAGAGGCTCTGATGAACAATGACGATGTGGCAGGCCTGATACTCCGTGTCAACTCTCCCGGCGGCAGTGCATTTGCCTCGGAGCAGATATGGGAGGCTCTTGACCAGTTCAAGAAGGTCACAGGTAAGCCGTTCTATGTATCTATGAGCAATTATGCCGCATCGGGCGGTTACTACATATCATGCGGTGCTGACAAGATTTATGCCGAACCGCTGACTCTCACCGGCAGCATCGGCATCTTCGGCCTCATACCCAACGTGTCAGGTCTGATGAATGACAAACTCGGCATACACTATGACCAGTATATGACCAATCCGCAGGGTGAGCTTATCAATGTGTTCCAGAAACCGTCGACCCGCTCGGTGGCAGCATTGCAGCGTTCGGTCGACCGCGGTTATGCACTTTTTACGAAGCGCTGTGCCGAGGGTCGCAAGATGCCTTTGGCTAAGTTGCAGGCTATCGCCGAGGGGCGTGTATGGGATGGCATGACCGCCCTGAAAATCGGTCTCGTAGACAAGCTCGGCGGTCTGGATGCTGCCGTGGCTGACATGACCAAGCAGCTCGGCATGAAGCGCACGGAGGTGATGGCATACCCGCAGTCGGAATATGATTTCATCTATGACCTGCTGCTGATGCGAAATGCCATAGAGGAGCGCATCACCATGCACCAGCTCGGCGCGGCATATCCTGTGTGGAAGCAGGTGCAGCAGCTCTCGGAGATGGAGCCGATGCAGACACGTACCATGACCGTCATGGACTTCTGATAATCCCTCACGCAACCTGAATCCCGATGTCGAGGAGCAAGATATTAGACATGCTGTTGCTTTACCCCCTGTCAAAGATTTACGGGGCGGTGATTACACTGCGCAACAAGATGTTTGATACCGGCATACTCAAACAGCATGAGTTTGACGTGCCGGTCATCGTCGTGGGCAATATTGCCATCGGCGGTACCGGCAAGACTCCCCACACCGAGTATCTTATCGAGGCACTACGCTATAACTATAATATCGGAGTGCTGAGCCGTGGATACAAACGGCGCACCAAGGGATTCGTGCTGGCTACCCACCGCTCGCGTCCAGAGGATATCGGAGATGAGTCATATCAGATATTCCAGAAATATGGTGATGACATCACTGTGGCGGTGTGTGAGGATCGTGTACGGGGCATCAGACAGTTGCTTGACATCAACAAAGATATCAATCTGCTGATACTCGATGATGCTTTCCAGCACCGCTATGTCAAGCCGGCTGTGTCGGTGGTGCTCACGGAGTGCAACCGCCCCGTGTTCTATGACAAACTGCTGCCATTGGGACGGCTCCGCGAACCTATGTCGGCTCTGAACCGTGCCGATGTGGTGGTGGTCACAAAGTGTACCGACGACATGAAGCCGATGGACTGCCGCATATTCAAGGAGAATCTTAACCTGTTTCCGTTTCAGAAACTGTTTTTCTCCAAATATGCCTACGGACATCTGGTGAGCGTTTTCCCCGAGAGCGTGACATATATCCCATATCTTGACTGGCTCACTGAGAATGATTCGATACTGACTCTGACCGGCGTGGCAAATCCGCGCCCGTTCGTACAGCATCTGCGCAATTACCGCGCCAAGGTCAAGATGCTCCGCTTCCCTGACCACCATGCTTTTACCCAGAGCGACATGGCTCTGCTCAAAAAGAAATTTGAGGAACTGCCAGGTCAGCGCAAGTTCATAGTCACTACCGAAAAGGATGCCGTGCGGCTTTCCAACAACCCGTATTTCCCTCATTCGCTCAAGTCAGCCATCTTCTATCTGCCCATCAAGGTAGAGTTTATGCCACAGAACGAAGAGGAATTTGAGCCGACCCTCCGCCAATTGATACGGAACATACGTTTGGCTAAAAAAGCAAATTTTAAGGCATGACATGTCATCATGTCGCCTGTGAATTTTGTTATTACTACATATCCCCTTAAAACAAATCTTACCATGCTGCAACAGATTAAACAGACTGCTGATTTCCTTCGCGGAAAAGTTACAGGCGAAATGCCTCAGATCGCTATAATCCTTGGGTCAGGACTTGGCTCGCTCGTTGACTACATCGAGGACAAGCAGACTCTCCGCTATGCCGATATCCCCAACTTCCCTGTATCGACGGTAGAAGGGCACTCCGGCAACCTCATATTCGGTACGCTCAACGGCAAGCGTGTGATGGCTATGCAAGGACGTTTCCACTACTATGAGGGCTATGACATGAAGAGCGTGACCTTCCCCGTCAGGGTGATGAAGATGCTCGGCATCAAGACTCTCTTTGTCAGCAATGCTGCCGGCGGCATGAACAAGGAATTTAAAGTAGGCGACGTGATGGTCATTACCGACCACATCAATCTTTTCCCCGAAAATCCGCTCCGTGGCAAGAATTACGAGGAGTTAGGTACGCGATTCCCTGCCATGACCGAGGCATACGACCACAAGCTCGTAGCACTGGCTGATGCTGTGGCTCTTGAAAAGGGTATCCGCCTGATGCACGGTGTGTATGTGGGCACTACGGGTCCGACATTCGAGACACCGGCTGAATATGAGTATTTCCGCGTTATCGGTGGCGATGCTGTGGGCATGTCTACTGTGCCCGAAGTGATTGTAGCCGTGCACGGCGGCATGAAGGTGTTCGGCCTGTCGGTTATCACCGACCTCGGCGGCAAGGACATCAAGCAGGTGCCTACCCACGAGGAGGTGCAGCAGGCAGCCGTCAACGCCCAGCCCAAGATGCTTGCACTTATCCGCGGCATGGTGGAGCAGATGTAAACAACAGATAATCATTCCCCTAACATTCATGACCGAAATATCTCAATTAGGCGAGTTCGGGCTTATCCACCGCCTGACCGAAAAACTCCCAGTAGTCAACGCTTCTACCAAGAAATCTGTCGGCGATGACGCTGCCGTGCTTGAATATACTGACACGGAGGTGCTCGTCACCACAGACCTGCTGCTCGAAGGTGTGCATTTTGACCTTACATATGTGCCGCTGAAGCATCTCGGCTACAAGTCGGCGATAGTCAATTTCAGCGACATCTATGCCATGAACGGCACCCCGAGACAGATCACAGTGTCGCTCGGCATCAGCAAACGTTTCACGGTGGAGCATATCGAGGAGCTGTATGCAGGCATACGCCTCGCCTGTGAGATATATGGTGTGGATCTTGTGGGTGGCGATACCACCTCGTCGCGCCAGGGGCTTGTCATCTCCATCACATGCATAGGTGATGCGCCCAAGGACAAGATTGTGTATCGTGACGGAGCCAAGGATACTGACCTGATATGCGTGTCGGGCGACCTTGGTTCGGCATACATGGGCTTGCAGCTGCTTGAGCGCGAGAAGGTGGCTTCGGCAGGGCAGCAGGATTTCATACCCAATTTTGCCGGCAAGGAGTATCTGGTGGAACGTCAGCTCAAGCCTGAGGCTCGCCGCGACATCATCCGCGAGTTGGCTGAAGCCGGCATAGTGCCCACGGCGATGATGGATGTTTCGGACGGTCTGTCGTCAGAACTGCTCCACATATGCAAGCAGAGCCACACCGGTTGCCGTGTCTATGAGGACCGCATACCCATCGACTACCAGACAGCGGTCATGGCTGAGGAACTCGGCATGAATCTCGTCACTGCTGCCATGAACGGTGGCGAGGACTATGAGCTGCTGTTCACAGTGCCTCTCCACATGCACGATGCCGTCAGCAAGCTCGAAGGCATCAAGGTTATCGGGCATATCACCAAGGAGGATCTCGGCTGCATGCTGGTTACTCGCGACGGAGCCGAACTTCCCATTAAGGCGCAGGGCTGGAATCCCCTCGCCGATGCAGCCCAAGCACCCGATAATCCGATGTGATATTGGGTCGCAAGTAGGATATTGAGTATTGTCTCCGTAGGAGACATATTGATTAGGCAGTGGTCAGACAAGTTGTAGACTTGGCTGACCACTGTATATGTGAAAATGAAGGAAAAGTCACCTCTGTAGGAGGTGCACATCACACGACAGTAAGTGCGCCTCCTACGGAGGCGATTACGTGTGTGGATGTATGATAACAGTGGTCATGCAAGCTCACGGCTTGCATGACCACTGCCTAATTTGTTTGCCTCCTACGGAGGCACGATGCGTCCCAATGCTGTTGAAACAAGGCAGGAAGCTGGAAGGATTTCGCGGCAGAGCCGCGAAGGGAGCAGTAGCCACATGCAAGCAGACCGTCAGGTCTGCGAAGCTTGTGGTCTAATGCCACCCCGTCATATTCCGGCGGCGTCAGCTGCCGGGGCTGATGCGTGGGGTAGCCCCGGCAGCTACGCCGCCGGTTTTTACCCGCAATCCGTTTCCCACAAGCTGCACAAGCCTAAAGGCTTGCTTGCATGTGGCTATTGCTCCCCTCGCGGTTAACACCGCGAGCCCAATTTCAACCGCATTGTGGCATGTCCCTACAATATCGCGGTTTTGCAGCTCTCCATTCTCATGTTTAATGCTTAAGAAAATAGCATTGCATCGCGTCTCTACACCTATCAGAGGCGGGACTTTTCGGAGGCGCCGGCTCCGCGGCCGCGGTAGCGGTCGTTGGTGGCGTTGAAGGTGTATTGGAGGGTGAGCCAGTATTCGCGGTTGTTGGTGGTGTCAGCCATGTAGACGGTCACGTCGTGGCAGTAGGTGGTCTCGCGGTAGTTGCGCTTGTTGAAGATGTTGTAGGCTTCGAGGGTCACGCTGAAAGTGTTGTTGAAGAAGGCTTTGTAGAGCTTGGCGTTGAGTCCGAAGTCTTGAGCCGATTTCACGAAGCGGTTTTCTTCGTTGCCGTCGCTCATCCACTCCATGTCGATGTTGAGCCATGTGTCCCAGGGGAGGTGGATGGCGTTTTGCCACTGGAGCATCACCCTCGGGTTGTCGAGCTTCTTGCGTCCGCCGTCATAGTCCACGGTCAGCCACTGCTTGCGCAGACCCACATTGACGTTAGGCTCCCAGATACCTACCTTGAATCGGCTGCCTACGAATGCCGACAGATAATGGATGTGGGGAAAATTCATCTTGGTGTAGAGCTTGACATCCTCGTCATCCTGATATGTCGATGCGTAGTCGAGTATGGGGTCTTTCTTGTAGGTATATGACAGTTGGGCGAAAAACTGGCGCCATGAGCCTGTAAGTTCGACAGTCTGGATTTTCTCGGGTTGCAGATAAGGGTTGCCGCTCTCGAGGGTGAAGCGGTTGATGTATCTTACGGCTCCGTCAAGCGAGGAGTATGACGGTCGCTGGGTCTTGTAGGAGTAGTTGAGCGACAGCTGTACGTTGCGGAGGGTGGTCGAGATGGCAAATGAGGGGAAGAAATTGTTGTAGGAGCGGCTCTGCTGATCTTGGAGGATGTCGCCCTCGAAGTATTTGTAGTTGACATGCTCGTAGCGCAGTCCTATCTGGGCGTGCCATTTGCCGAACTGCTGCGAGAAGTCGACGAATGCGGCGATGTTGTTTTCGTCAACGCGCGTGTCGGCATCCGTAATTTGGGAGGCATCGGTGTCATAGACGCTTTTAAAGCGAGTGGTGGTGTATTCCTCGCCGACTTCCACGCGACCTTTCCATACCGGGTGACCCACTATGAACTTCTCGGCGAAGAGGCGGCTGTGGGTGGTGCTTCGGGAGTTGATCTCCGCATCGTTGGCTGCAATGCTCGTCTCGCGGTCAAGGAGGGTGTTGCGGATTTTGTTCCAGCGGTAGTCCACGTTGAGGTCAAGGTCGGTCTTTCCGACGGTGCCGTTATAGTAGACGTTGGCTGAGTGGTAGGGGTAGTTGTCATTTTCGCGCTTGCCGTTCATGACCAGGCGGTAGGTGAGCATGTCGTTGATTGACACATCGCTATAAGTGTTGTAATCTTCGTTTTGTGTGGCGTATGAACTGGTATAACGTACACCTGCTGAGTGTTTGTCGTTGAAAAGGTATGATACTCCGAGTGAGCCGAAGAAATCTGTAATGTGCGTCTTGGAATCCAGATCCATATTCTGATGTAGCACATGTGAGGTGGTGAGCGTGGTCATGTCGTTGGTGTTGCTGCCTGAGAAGTGCCTGGTGGCGAAGCCGAAATTGCCGAAAGCCTCCAGTCCGCCTGTGCGGTACTTGATGTTTGCCTGGCTGCTTGAGAGGAAGTAGGGGCGGAAGCCGGCACGCTCGCGCAGCAGTCCGCTCCATCCCTCGCCCTGCGGACGCTTGGTGGTGATGCGTATGACCGACTTGACCGAGGCATCGTAACGTGCGCCCGGGTTGGTGATGACCTCCACGTTTTTGATGTCCTCCGAGCTGAGTTCCTGAAGCTCGTGGACGTCCTGCATCTTGCGTCCGTTGATGTAGATGAGTGGAGTGCCTTTGCCGAAGACTGTAAACTTGCCGTCATGCCAGAGCACCATCGGCACCTGCGCGAGCACATCGTTGGCAGTGCCGGCATGGGCAAGCACGGTGTTGTCTATGTTGGTCACCAAGGCGTTCCCTCGGATGGCTGTGACGGGGCGATCGCTTTTCACCACTACTTCGCCCAGCATCAGCGTCTGTGGAGCCATGCTGACGGTGCCGACATCTCCCGACGGAGGCACCGCGCATGTCACGGGCATGAAACCTACGGATGTCAGCCTGACCAGTACATCAGCGGAGTCAGGCATATTATGAAACGAAAACCGACCATCCGCATCGGTCACGCACCCTGTGATGTATGCCGAGTCAGCCCTGTTGATTGCCACGGCATTGACATACTCCATGGCAGCATCGTCATCATCAACGACGCGCCCCGTGATGTCACGCGCCGCCGTCCCCAACACCATGATGCCGCCCACTGCTGCAACTACTATCCTTTTCATAAACTCAAAGTATCTTTTTAATGTTCTCATACAGTCTGGGGTTAATGTTTACACCACAAAGTTACATGGCATTGTGCTTTCCTCCTAAAAAATCCATGAAAATCGTTTGGCAGATATGTTGTCTAAACTGTTCATTATAAATGAATTAGCGGCTTGCCTAATTTTAAAATTAGGCAAGCCGCTTTTGAAGCGCACAATTATGTATTTATGAGCCTTTTATCGACTGGTTGAATTATATGGACTGCCAAATACTTGACACAAATGTAATCACTTATTAAGCATGGCTATGTATCTGTCACATGCGGATGGATCTTGGGTTCGGAGTCGGTCAATCAGATGCCTACGCAGATCGTAGATTGAGTTGACTGTTGACTTTCCTAAGAACATGGCTATTGTTTTCTTTGAAAATCCAAGAATAGAAAACAGAAAGAAACGGTATTCATCTTCTTTCAGATTCTTATAGTCATTGCGTAACCCTGTCATTATGTCGTCACAGTGCTTATTCGCCATATCCTCGAGCTGCTTGAGTTTCTTAGTGTCGGAGAACGAATTTATAAGTCTTTTTACTTCCTTGGCTATGCGTTGTTGTTCCTTTGACGTATCAATACATTCAAAGGAAATTTTACATATGGCATCAAATTCTTCAAAGTAGGAGGATATAAGCTCGGCTATTTTGTTTTGACTGTCAGTTACTGTCTGTTCCTTTATAGACAGGTCTTCCTGTAATTGTCGGGCGAGGTCTGTGTACTGGGATATAATTTCCCTGTTGTGTCTGTACTTGTCATAGAATATCCAGCATAGTACCACCAATATAAGCAATATTATTGCAATAATCAACCATAGACGGAACATGGCTTTGTCATTGTTGGCTTTTTCCAGCTGTTTGGCTTGTTCATAATGAATAGTGACTGCATTTGACATACCCTGGGTGTTTTTGCCACTGAGTATTTTATTGGTGATACTGTCAAGAGTCTCAAAATATTCAAGGGCTTCTTTGTATCTGCCGGATGCTTTGTTAATTTTATAACCGAGGTAATATCGTACAGGTTTCCGTGTACGCTCGCCATATTTGTTGAGTATTGCTGTGGCTTTCGGGATTTGATCCAAATACACATATGTCAATCCGAGATAAATTGAATCCTCGGCATTGGCAACAGGCAAGTGGCATACGTCTTCCCATGACTGTTTGGCACGGTTATAATCTTTTGTTGAGAGATAGAACTTGCCCAACTGGATATGGAGATCAGCCTGTAGAGCTGACATATCTCTCTCCTTGGCTGAATCCATAGTTTGATAGAATATTTCCAGTGCTTTAGTGCTGTCATTCATATTGAAATATGACCTTGATAAATCGGAAGCGGCACATATAGTATGTAGATGTTTGTTGGTTTCTTTGAAATTATCATATGCTATGATAGCATACTTAAGCTCTTCAACATGGTTATAGGTAAGGTTGTATATGGCTGAAATCTCACGGGCTGACATCGCTGTCCAAAATTTATCATCAAGTTCCTGTGCCAAATCATAAGCATTCAACATGGATGTCAGGGCTTGTGGATATTCTTTACGGCAATATTCCACGCTCCCTTTATAATAATAGGTGAGCATTCTTAGATGCTTGGCACCTTTGCCAGAGTAATATTTCACGGCGATAGAGATGAGCGAGTCATCGCTCTCCTGGATATAGTTCCTGAATTTTGCCTGGGTCAGCAGCAGGGCGTAGCGGGCTTGGAGTTCGGAGCCTTGGGGGAGGGGAGTGCCGTCGATGGCGCTGAGGATGGCAAGTGCAGAGTCGGGGTGCTCGGACATGAGGGAGTCGGCGCGGTCAAGGGTTGCCTCGGTGGCGGCGTGACGGCTGCATGCCGCCGACAGGGCGGCGATTGCGATTATGAAGAGGATGGCAAGATTTCTCATCTGGAGTGTGACTGGTCGGTGCTGGGAAAGCGGACATGCCACGGCATGTCCCTACAGCTGGGAACAAAGTTACACAAAAGCCCCGTCAATCACAATAATCCAGCAAATGTATGCCTCGAAAATATAGAAACCGTAACCTCACTAAGGATGAGATGATTTACAAACAGTCATTGTCTGCTGATAATTTGAGACTGTTTATGTCTTGCATAGGCAAAGGTCTAAAATATGATTTTAGACTTGTTATTTTGTAATAATCTGATTTTAAGAGTGATATGATGGCCCTAAAATCGCAAATTTAGACTTTGAGGATAAGTCTCTGGTATATAGGTGGTTATATGGTGGCGAACGCCATGGATATTCGTAATGAGTTGTATTATAAATGCTTATGATTAGACTTCTATTTCCATAAGGCGTGAGCTGTGTAAAAAAAGAAGTAAGTATTACCGATGGGAGGGGGTCAGGCGGATGCCTTCTTCTTCGGCGTTGAGGATGTTGTTGCCGAGGTCGATTTTTCGGTGGGGATTTTTGCGGAAGGTGTAGCGGAGGAGTATCCATGGGCGCAGGTTGCGGTCACGGTAGTTTGTGTGGGTGATGCTGTGATATGCTCCGTCATCTAAGACGGTGCGGGTGCGGACTTCGCCTGTGATGTTCTGGAGGCAGAGTGCTATATAGAAATCGGGGGTAATATTGTAGTTGACCTGCACCTGTGCCATGGTGGGACGGAGATTGTGCACCACAGAGGTCTTGCCGATTTCACGGTTGGTGTAGTCGACATTGGCGTAGAAGGAAAATCTGCCTGCGCGGGCATTGAAATCCATCATTGACAGAAATGCTCCACGAGCCGGCGCATCTTTGTAATAGCTCTGGCTCCATCCACCTCCGATGCCTATGCGTCCCCATCGGAAGCGGTAGCTTGCATAGACCGAAGCTGTCAGCTGGGAGAAATGTCCTGTGTTGAGGTATGTGCTGTGGTAGACATCGCCGACCATATATCCTCCAGTCTCTATCATGTCAGACACGGCGCGATAGGACAGCGAGGGCTGCAGGTAAAGATTGCCACGAGAGAGGGTGTAGTTGAGATTCGCGCGATGAGTGGTCTGTGGCTTGAGATAGGGGTTGCCACTGACTACGAGCAACGGATCTGTGGAGGTGTCGTACGGGTTGAGCTGGGCTATCTGAGGCGTTTCGTTGGAGAGGGTATAGCCCAATTGGAGTGAATTATTGCTGTTGATAGCCCATGTACAGCTAAGTGATGCACGCGGGCGCATGTAGTCGTTGTCGGTCTCTCCGGCTTTGAGCCATATCATCTCCAATCCGAGCGAGGCAAGATAATAGAGGTTATGAATCTTTCCGCTGACTGAGCCAAACAGGTACTCGTTGAGTTTGCGATGACGGAAGATGGGGTAGGGAGAGCTTATCTGATGTATCCTGTCGGACTGTAAGGATAGGTGGTTGCCAAGCGACATGGAGATGCCCGAAGCGTAGGATTTGGAATAGTCCACATCTACATTGCCTGAGTTGCGCAGATTGTCAAACGAGGATGCAAGGGGACGGACAGCCGAGCCGTACTGTTCCGTGCGCCACGAGTCAAGGGTGTTGCTGTTATGGTTATATGCGGCTCTGACTTCCAGGATGTTGTCTGACGATGGCTCAAAGGTGTGCTTGTAATAGAGGCTTGAGGTCACTACAGTGCCGTCGTTTCGATCGTCGGCAGTGAAGCTGTAAGGCTGACAGTCATCTGCTGTATATTCTCCCGCGCCAGTGGTGTGAGATGACGAGTGGTCACGGTTCATATATCCGTGGATGGCGATATAGTCTTTGGGGGCAACGTTCCACTTAAACAGCAGTTCACCGATCCATGAGTGTCCGTTATTGCGTTCTGCCGATATGAACTGCTGGGAGTATGTGGGAGCTTCGCGCCATGTGTCGCGGTCGGTGTCATCGTTATGGGTATAATTGTAGACTCCACGACCGTAGAGACTGTACTTCTGATTCCCCACTTCGAAGTAGCCTACTCCGAAACCGTTGTGTAGAGGTAGCTCGTGACGAGTAGCCGCTTCCGCCCACAAGTATGGTCCGGCATGCTTTTTCAGTTTGATGTTTATGATGCCGTCATAGCCTTCTTGCAGGTAGCGTGCCGGGACAACATTGACAACCTCCACCGATTCGATTTCCGAGGGGTTTAGGGGTGCTATGCCTGAGTTGACCCTGTTGCCGTCTATCAGTATGAGGGGTGTTTTGCCGTCAAGCATCGTGACCGTGGAATTAGCCTCGTCGGCAATCAGCAGAGGCACTTCCTGTAACGCCTGAAACGGATTTTTAAGATCCTTGGCATCTTTGGATAGGTAGAATATCTGCCCGTTGGCAGTACGCCTGACCATTTGGCTCTTGTCAGCCGACACAACCACCTCGCCCAATGCGATGCCGTCATTTTCATCCATGTAAATCTTGAGGGGGCTGCTGATTGTATCCGTCAGCAACTCAATCTCCACGTCCCTGTATCCCAAAGCTGTAACGGTCAGCGAACACTTCGCCGAATCAGTAACATCTAATGAAAACAATCCCTCCGCATCTGATTGCACTACCTGTAACAATGAATCCCTCTCAAACATTGACACATACGCCCCGATGACTCCCTCACCGTCAGTCCGTGACACGACGCTCCCTGTAATCTCACGCCCGAAAGCCGTAAGCATTATTAGGCAAAATGCTGCTGCAAGTATTGTCCGATTCATGATTTGTTTGTTGGTGATATGAAATTTCGTGTAATACTCCAAAATATATACGTTACAGGAGGTCAAAACATAACAATGGTTGCGAATAAAATTACAATAGAAAAGGAAAAATCCTCGTAATGCTGAGACATTAGATGTCGTGCATTACGAGGAATGTCAAGGGGGTTCATTTTAAACCAGGTCTGTCTTGCTCGAATTTGCAGGCGCATCCGGGGACACAGTTGCCAGAATTAACCTGACATGTGCCTAAAGCGTAGATGTCATCTTCGTTAGTACGGATGCCTCCGCGGATTTCAAGGGCTTCCATCTCGTTGAGTAGTTCTGGGGTCGCGACGATTTTTTTGATGATAGAGTGTTCCATAAATTAAATAGGTTTGAAGTGTTAGATATCTACCGTTTCGCTGTCACGGTTGTATTTCTTGACTGATTTGCCGCCGTTGAAGCGGTATTGTATCGAGATCTGAAACATGTTGTTGGAGCGGAAATTGTTGTCAGCCCACTATCGGGTGCTGTATGACGGGAATGTGATACCACCGTGTGCCCCACTGTCAGTGAGATGTATGGGGATAAACCACATGCCGAGGAGCTGAAGGCGATTGTTGAACAAGAACTTGGAGACGGACAATGCGTATATATCCACACAATCCCGTATATCGGATTGAGGTGTTATGAAAGCGTTTTGCTCCATGTAGCCGCTCAGATAGAACTGAAGGCTGCCTTTCATGGTCTGATACAGCACATACCAGTCGTACTGCGGAAGGACTTTGGAAGTGACATCATCGCCATACTTGGCTCTCTCGCCGACCAGGGTGCCTGTGAGGGAAATCTGCCAATGGGGTCCGAACGCTTTGGAGTAGGTCAGATTGACGCTCCATCGGTCTTTGATGCCGTTGACCGGCTGGCTCATTGTATAGTAGGTGGTGGCACCTGACGGAATCGTCCCGAAGACTGGCGAAAAGTGACTGAACACGCCGTCGGATGTATGGGTGTACCGCCCTTCTATGGATATGCTTTTGAGGAATGTAGCTGTCAGGGATATGTCGTGTATAAGCGATGGTTTCAGCTCGGGATTACCTGACGAGTACATCAATGAATCGGTGAACTGCCCGTAGTCTTGTAGGCGCGAAAGGGCAGGATAGCGGGTGGATGCGGAGTAGTTGAGGCGCATAAACACATTGTCGGATGGTATCCACATCGCCTGCAATCCGGCTTTGGGCGTGAAATGTGTGTCGGATTCATTGTTGTATGAGTTTCTGAACACCGAGAAACCGGCATTGAATCCGAGTGATAATTTATTGTTGACCTGATAATCCGCACTGGCGTTGAATGTGTTGCGGAAATCGTTGCTTTCCGAGAGCCTGTTGCCTGTTTCCGCTCTGTCCTCTTTGAAATTAGAAAGGATAAAATCATCTGACAATGTGAATATTCATTTCTGATTGTCGCTCTGACGTTTCGCTTCCAGACCTCCTGTAAAATACTGTGATGATACTTTGCGGTTGTCGGTAATCTGATAGCCTGAAGATCTGTCGGTCGCATTACAGCGTTTGTATCCTATATTGGTATAGGTGAGGTTGGCGTTGAGTCTCCACCCCGACCCTTTGCCTCTGTACCATAGTCCGGCAAGCATATCTAATCTGTCTCTGATGTCGCTGTGTTGTGATTCCGACACGATATCAGTGATATTCAGGTCGGTGAAATCGCGTTTTATCCTGTAGTCGTATCTGTCATGGTCAGAGGAAGGTGCGAGCGAGATTTTTGCAGATATGGAGTGGCGGCGGTTGATGTCATAGTCAGCTGCCACTTCGGCAGAATAACGGTTGCTGCGTATATATTTATCAGGCGATTTGTCTGCTGTCTCCAATGTAGTCTCCTTGAGTCCGTTGAGAGGATATTCCTTATCGAAATAGTCGCTCAGTCCCTGTTGGTTAAACGTATAACCGGCGGTGACATCGATGTTGAATTTTTCTCTCGTATATGTGAATTGCCCCTCGTTGCGTGATTTTCTTAAGTTGTCGCCATCGCCGTTTCTGTCTCCGGGTACTATCACCGCTTCTGTCAGCACGACACCCTCATAGCCGGTGTATAGCGGACGTGTGTGCAGGTCTATGACGGCATCATAGCTTGCATAGATGCCTGTAGGCATATTTGTGATGGTGATTTTGTCAAATCGCTCGGGACGTAGGCGTTTGATGTAGCCAGCCCCTTTCTCTACTCCATCCACTAAGATGAGGATATTCTTTGACCCCAATATATTGCAGGTCGGTACTCAATGGGTTGTAGAACATGCCGTTTATTCTCCCCAGCAGTTCCCCGGCATTACGAGTCCCCTCGCGCATGGCTTTGGTTACCGTGATGATGTCCTCGTTGCCCTGACGTTTCAAAAGCTCGGCGGTCACGACAATCTCGTCCAGCCTCTTTGAAGCCAGCGTGTCAGCCGGGTTGCCGGCAGTCGCAATCAACGCACCTGAACCCCCTAATTCTATGGCTTCATAATGCGGTATGCTGTCGGTTGCCTTGTGGTTTGATATGGCAGTGAAATCGTTTGGAACATAAGGAGTCTGGGCCATCGAACTTATCGTGGCAGCCAAGAGTATGATGAGAGAATATTTCTTCATGCTTTTTCCAAATATCAGATGGTGCGTTTACTCATGCGTCTGGCACTATCAAATAGCATTATGATGATGAATAAAATTGAAATTATGACCCACAAATTTATTGCCAATTATCTGTTCTTCCAAAAATAGCCCAAAAATAAATTGGCTTCCGTCTTTTGTAAGTGCTTGTATATTAGTAAATTAAGAGAGGTCAAAAAATTAAAATTAGGCTTTTCTTTAATATAGATGTCAAATATCTGATAATCAGAGGTTTAATGTTTGAATTTGTCCTTTATAATAAGTAATGTGTTGGTATTTAATTGTTTATAATCTATATTTTGGATTTGGCATCAGAAATTTGCCGCCAGATTTGATTGGTCTTGCTTGGTGGTTGGTTTAAAGATGTTGACTGCGAGATATTGCTTTGTCCTACTTATGACATGCAAGAATTAAATTAAAGGGGATGATGTGCAAAGGCCATCATCCCCGATTCTTAACCATATATTATTGCAATGTTTATCAGTATGTTTAGAAGCATTGTAGATTTTTTCGTTGGTTAAGTATTACGTGTTTAGCAAAAACTCATTATTATAACGAATCTACATTATGAGGGAGGATAATCATAGAGCCTGGGCTTACGGCAATGGGACAGGGCCTGTGACGGTCCAGGTTACTGACGGATTAAGCAGGTCGGCATCGGAATCAAAGAACATTATGCCTGTAAAGCTTATCGGTCCGGCTGTTCGGCTAAGTGCTGTAGTCATGGGTTTGCTCCAACTGCTTTCAGGGAATAAAATCGCCCATAACGGAGTGCCGTCTACAACAGTCCGCATGTCGCCCACTACGTAGTGATGGCTTGTATTTCCCTCCTTCATTTCAAGGGAGAAGAGGGCGAACTTGTAATCCTCGCCTTCGGCGGTCACAGTCTCGTCTCGCATATATGCCGTGGTGAATGTGCCATCGTGGAGCTTTTGGCCATCCATAGCGGTGATGATCCACTGGCGCGGTGATGCATGTATATCGCAGTCCATGTAGAGACGGTTTTGCTTGCTGAAAAATGGATCAATAGTAAAAGACGGTTGTAACTCTATAAACGATTTGCCAACGTTTATAGCGCATCGTGCAGTTGTACCTGTAAACGAATCTGTTACAGTAAGCTCAGCGTTGCCGAAGTCTTTGGGAGTAATAGTGATGATGCGTCCATAACACTCGGCAGAAATGGCATTGCCACTCACTGCTACGAGGAAATTCCCGCTTCCGCCACTGACACTTAATTTTTTTGCATCCTCTCGTAAGCATATTTTTACCGATGCAGCCGACAGACTCATCGGCTGCATCACACTTCCATCATTATCCCGGCTGCATGACATAGCTAACAAACCGATTGTCAGTGCCGCATACCATTTGATGATTACATTCATAATAGATTGTATTTATTAGTACAATGCGTAATTTGCATTGTAAAGATAGCATTTTATTTCCTATGTATGCCAGTAACGCACCAGAAACTATGATCAAAATTGCCGGCAGAGGTTTCAAAACTTATAGTAAGGTTTGTATTGACTTTGTAGAAGCCATCATTTCTTCCTCCCCAGCCCATATTTGCATGGAAATATAAGTCATAATTTTGCACAATGGATCTGGTAGATTTCGTGCATATTGCATATCCATCAATAACCCATGCATGGGTGTCATTAGTAGCTCCAGAGGTTCCATTCTTCGTACCACCCATTAATGCAACTGATGGATATGAGGAGTTAGCCCTGATTGTTTCCAGTATTGGATCGGCTGCAAAATACATATATTTCGTACCACATACGACATAGTTTCGCATATATGTAATTAATTTATCAATATCCGTACCAGTACATGTGACAATGGGTATGTTTTTATCCATATTTGGTCCATATACACCTGAAGTATTAATGACAGGAACAGAGGCCGACCCATCATAAACCGCTTTGATTAAAGTTGTCACCATTTCTTGTAGATCGGCTGGTGCTGGAGGCCATGCAGATAACTCGGGGTTGTTTCTCATATATTCCCAATTCATGGTTACTCCATTAATTGCGATATTTGTATTCATAACAGCGGCCATAGCTTGAGCACCTGCAATAACTCCGCAACCTGCAGGATAATATGTCAGTTCGTAGTCATTCAAAAACGACAGCCACATATAGCATCGGGGCAGTTTGGTGTTATATGGCTGTTCTTGACTCCATCGTGTTGTTGCCACAGGGGCTACCATTGTGATTACATTTGACAGACTAGTACTTGGTTGCGAACGTGTAGGTGATTCGCTGTCATTTTTCACATGTATTAAATCCTGAATTTCTTTGAATTCAAGTTGTTTCGTTGGTCTAAGTCTTGCATTTATCTTTGACCACGTTGCGTCATGGAGATTATTCTTAAGGGTTTCAACTTTCTCAATTTCTGCTAATACAGTATTCTCTGATAAAGCCAACATCATATCCGCCCCGCACTCTTTTCCTGTGGTTATATCTCCATAAGGTATGTAGGCGATAACACCTGGTCGACGTTCATCGGCACATACTATGGCATACCCCATGTCATCAGTTATTTCATAAAAGGTTATGCTGTCATTTATTGCGGAAGCTCGGGTCTTAGACACAGAAATCAAAGGAAGACGGTATTCTTTTGTTACCGTAAAAGTATTCTCGGCACGGGACATTACTCCTTTATTGATTTCATTTACAAATTCACGGACAGCCTCTACTGCTTCTGATTGAGAAATGTTTTGTGCCCCATCAAATGCAATACTCACGACTTCATCATATGATAAAGATATCATTTTCTCAGATGTCGTATTTTTAATAGATGCTGGTGGCTCTTCAAGGGAAGTACATCCGCATAAAATACCGATGGCGCAAATGGCCAGAAACGTTTTAATTTTAGAATGCATAAGAAAGTTTTTTATTGATTAGTTTAGAAGTTCAAGTAGCCGGTGAATATGTGTCCGCCGTCAGTGATACAGGTGATGGTGTATTCGCCATAGAGGACAGGGATGTCGGCCGATGGCTCGTCCTGCGTGATGGTGCCATACCATATTGGTATTTCATCCTTGCTGATGGTGACATCAAGGTACTCAATATAGGCAGGGAATAGCAACTCTATATACCCTTTGCCATACTGACATTCGATGGTATATCGAAATGGTTTTTCAGGACGGTTTGTAGTCGGTCTCTGATATCGGAGCGTGGAGGTATTAGTGGATGTGTTGCCAGAAGAATCCTCTGCTATTGAGGATGGCGCTGCTGCCAATATCATCATTAGCAACATGATGAATGAAAAGATGTGGAGTTGTTTCATGTCACATAAATTTTTCAGCAAAGTTACGTGACATGTAGAGCCAAAGTCAAGTTTTTTGTGAATTATGATTTGGTTTTTGTCTTGACTAATGCTCTGGTAATCAATGCGCTACGATTAAAACTGCATTTAAATTTGGTTTTCTTGTAAGTGGTTGGCTATAAGTGTGTTAAGTGTAATGAACTGTTAATTAGTAGATTACGAGAGAAAGAGCAGATAGCGTTGGCTTTTGTCGGATGGGAGTTGCTTAATTTTGTCTTTTAAGCGTCGTTTCCGATTGTACACTGCTGAGACCTCACTTTCTTTTAAAAAGAGAGCGATGGCGGTTGAAGAGAATCCGAGTATTGTGTAAAGATACAACTTATAGTCTGCATCCTTGAGGTCTGGGATGTCATGTTTTAAATCCGTGAGAAGGTTAGAACAGTGTTTGTTCACATACTCTTCCATTTGTGATATGCGTGTTGTATCGGATGACATTTCATTGATGATTGAAGCCACTTTGTTGGATACGCAACGCTTGGCTGTGGTCACATCTGTGGTCTTGTATAATGTCTGGCACAAGGAATCCAGCTCCTCAAATCGGGTGCTGAGAAGACTTTTGATCAGTTCTTGAGTTTTGCTTGATTCATCGTTTTTCAAAGCGAGGATTTTTCGTAGATTCTCAGCTATGGCGACGTTTCGGGCGATTTCGGTATGCTTTTTCTTATAATAGTAATATAGGAAAGATATGAGGGCTATGATTACTAATGATGATAATAAGACATAAAACCATAATGTTCGATGGGCTGATTGGAGTTTCTGGGTGTGGGAATCCTTTTCAAGATTATAATGGTCTATCAGGAGACCCATTAGGCCTTGATTGATACGCTCGTTAAATCTCTTATTTTGATCTCTGTCAAGATTTTCAAGGGCTGCAAGAGCCTTTTCCGGAGAATTGAGAGATGCATAAAATTCGTATCTGACCCAATCGCTGATTATTGTATCGTTAAGTCTGATGTCGTCAAGTATTTGTCGGGCTTTGTCCCGGTTGCCGTTTCTGATATAGCTTAGACCTAAGTAGACAGAGTCCTGTAGTATGGAGGCTCCTCTTTGGCATAAAGTCTCAAAGTATTCCACGGCTTGCGGATATTGTTTGTCACCTAACGATGACATAGCTTTCATGCGGATGCCCTCGCTGAGAAGATAGTCATTATTGTGGTTTGTAGCTGAGTCCATAAGTTCTTCGGCGCATTGTATTGAAGCCTTATATTCCCCATTGTCGCAATATCCTATGCTCAAGTCTAATATAGCATGGGCTTCAAATTGATTCAGTTCGCATAAGCGAAAATTCTCCAAAGCTGTTTTGTAAAATTGAACTTCTTCGCTGCCATTAAAGGTTTCCTTGCATACATCGCCGAGACCTCGCGCTCCCATGGCTATCCAAAATTTGTCATCAAGCATTCGTGCATTTTCATACACACGAAACATGTTCAACATGCACTTGGGATATTCCTTCTTGTAATACTGCACACGACCCATATAATACTGAGAGAGAATCATCGGATACAGGTCATATTGTCTCGTATAGTAGTCCAAGGCAATGGAGATCAGAGAATCCTCTGCCAAGGGTTCATGGCATTTTATACGTGCTTGGGTCAGTAGGAGGGCGTAGCGGGCTTGGAGTTCGGAGCCTTGGGGGAGTTCGGGGCCATTGATGGCCTGAAGGATGGTCAGGGCGGAGTCGGGATGCTCGGTCATCAGGGAGTCGGCGCGGTCAAGGGCGGCGCGAGTCTGGCCATGGCGTGTGCATGCTGCCGAGAGAAGGAGGGTGGAAATGAGGATGATGGCGATTGGTCTCATGTCGGTTTTCAGATGTAGATTGCCGTCACGTGCATATCTGCAATCGGCGGCTCTGCAAAGTTAACAAAAATAGCCCGGCAAAGGCGGCAAAATGTCGGAATAATGCCCTGTCAGATTAGAATATGCAACTTTTATGGCGTGATGGCTGATGCAACAATCTAACTCACAATGTACGCACTCATCGGAGTAGCATACATGCCATGGCACAATGTCGCTAACTTAAGAAGTCGTTAGCGCTATAATGTAATCTTTTTTGTAGAGGAAAATTTCAATACAAATCCCGGAGGGATGATTTCATGCTTAACCCAGGATGAGGAATGGCGGAGCCATGACGAGTCCGGGGCGCAGAGACACCCCTGTACAGCAGTCAACCAAAATCAGGAAAACACATCTATCGCGTAGTAGGGACATGCCATGGCATGTCGCCTAAAGCCATGCTAATGAGAGTGTTGCATCAGCAGCCATGCTACTGAGGGGCGTTGCGTCAGCAGACATGCCATGGCATGTCCCTACTGCGATGAGAGCGTTCCTTAAGTTGGTGACACTGCGCCAAAAATAGAGGTCAGAGGGAGTCGAGGAGGTGGCGGATGATGGATTCGCCGCCGGAGTAGGGATAGGGCAGGAGGCATACGGCGAGAATCAGCACGGCGGTGATGGCCGCCACTATGGCGATGCCCCAGCGGACGAGTGCCGGAGGGATTTCGTCAATCAGATGGCGTACTTTCTCGCTCCGCAGTTCGATTTTTTCGTTGTCGGTGTCCATGGTGTCAGTTGCCTAATTCAAGCTGGTTTTTGACGAGATTGTAATATACTCCTTTTTGGTCGGTGAGGGAGGTGTGCGTGCCTTGCTCCACGATGCGTCCGCCGTCGACGACTATTATCTGGTCGGCATCTCTGACCGTGGAGAGGCGGTGAGCCACGACCACGACTGTTCTGCCTCGGTAAAATTCGGCAAGGTTTTCGACTATGACGCGCTCGTTACGCGCATCGAGCGAGTTGGTGGCTTCGTCGAGAAATATGTAGTCGGGGTTTTTATATACGGCGCGTGCTATGAGTATGCGCTGTTTCTGTCCCTGGCTCAGCCCTACGCCGTCACGCCCTATGAGGGTGTTGTATTTGAGGGGCAAGCCCATGATATAGTCGTGGACATTGGCTATGCGGGCTGCGCGTTCGAGCCGCTCTACGTCTATCTCGCCATCGTCTACGGCGATGTTGCGGGCTATGGATTCGGAGAAGATTACGCCGTCCTGCATCACCACTCCGCACTGCCGGCGCCACCAGCGCGGATTGTACTCGTTGATGTCATGCCCGGCTATGGCGATGCGTCCTGCCGAGACCTTGTAGTAGCCGAGCATCAGCTTGATAAGGGTGGTCTTGCCGCTGCCCGATGCGCCCACTATGGCGGTCACCTTGCCCTCGGGTATGGTGAATGTCACGCCGTCGAGGGTCTTGCGGAGCGCATGCGGGTCATATTTGAAGTCGATGCCGTCGATGATGATTGATTTGTCGGGTCGGGTGATTGCCGTGAGCTGGCGGTCGTCGCTCTCCTCGTTTTTGCCTTCGTGGATTTCGTTGATGCGCTCGAGTGATATTTTCACATCCTGGAGTGAGTAGACGAATGTCATCAGTTGTTCTACGGGCGAGTTGAGCTGCCCGATGATATACTGCACGGCGAGCATGGCTCCGAGTGTCATCTCGCCGTTGATGACGGCGGTGGCTGCTATGACGGTTATGACGATGTTCTTGACCTCGTTGATGAAGATGGAGCCGGCTTCCTGGGTCTGCTGGAGGCGCAGCGACTTCATCTGCACGTCGAAGAGGTCGGCTTGGGTATCCTCCCACTCCCAGCGGCGACGCTGTTCGCAGTCCTGGAGCTTGATCTCCTGCATGGAGGTGATGAACTGATATACTTTGTTCTGGTTACGTGCCTGCTGCTCAAACAGCTCGTAGTCTATCACCTTTCTCCGCTTCAGGAATGTCGCTATCCACGCTCCATAGATGCCGCTGCCGATGATAAACACCCCAAAAATCAGAACATCGTAAATGAGAAGAACGACCCCGAAGATGATGAAACTGAGAAATGTGAACACCACGCTGAGGGTCTGGTTGGTCAGAAACGACTGGATGCGCGAGTGGTCGCCGATGCGCTGGAGCAGGTCGCCCATAAGTTTGGTGTCGAAAAACGACATGGGCAGCTTCAGCAGCTTGATGAAGAAGTCGCTGATGAGCGAGATGTTGATGCGCATGGATATGTGGAGCAGCAGCCAGCGGCGTATGAAGTCGGTGGCGGTGCGTCCGGTCACTATCATCAGTTCGCCGAGGAGCACAAGCCATATGAAGCCAATGTCCTGGTGCTTGATGCCTATATCCACAATCCACTGCGTCATAAACGGCATGATGAGCTGCAACACGCAGCCCACGAGCAGCCCGAGGATGATCTGGGTGAAATAGCGGCGGTATTGCCGCAGATAACCCATCAGGAAGCGGAATGAACGGCGTTCGCCGCTGCCCTCCGACATGGTTTTGCCGAAGTCGGCGTTGGGCTGGAGCATCAGGGCTATGCCTTTATCCGTTCCGTCGGCACACGTACTGCACCAGTGCTTGCAAAACTCCTCCTCGGTGTACTTGACGAGTCCCTTGCCCGGATCTGCCACATAGTAGCGGTGACGGCGTACCTTGTAGAGCACCACAAAGTGCTCCTGATTCCAGTGGAGGATACACGGCAGCGGCTTGTCGGCAAGGCTCTGCGCCGACAGCCGCAGAGCCGCTGTGTCAAAGCCGAGCTTCCCCGCCGCCTCCTTAAGCCCCAACAGCGACACCCCCTGCACCGTGGCGAAACATATCTCCGACAGCGCAGCCAGCGAATAAGCCTTGCCGTAGTGTCGGCACACCATAGCCAGACAAGCGATGCCACACTGCATCGCATCCTTCTGCATCACCCAAGGAAACCTGCGCAAGAAACTCATAGCCACGTCAGAACTTATTTTTCTTTTTCAAGATCCAGAGAATTGTCACGGCTGGTGGACTTATTGTTGCCTAATGACAACGTGGCTGTTACGAGCAGCATCGTCTGGTTGACTTTCTCGTTGCAACGTGTCAGACTGTAGAAATCGGGTATCGTTGATGTCGGCACGGTTGCGGTATTCGTCTGAATCATAATCGCGCTCGCCGCTGGTACGGTCGGTCACGGTGTATTTTCTGAACGTGAAAGTGTTGTTAAGCCCCATGCGTAGCGTTTGGGTAAAGTCGTATGAAGCTCCGATATAAGCTATTGCATAATGCTTTTCTCCGGATGTCGGTGTCAGGGATTCGGCATAAGGACTGGATTTTATAAATGAATAATCATCATGATTGTAGTAATAGTCATAATATGTCTCGGCGTTGAGGTGAAGTTTGTCGCCGATAAGACCGTCATAAAACAAGCCTCCAGCAACCTCGCGGGTCTTGTAGTCATCATTGATTCTCTGCTCTGCGCTATTATTAGCCATGTCATAGCTCTCTGTGTATGATGATTTGGCAAAATTGGCGGTGGCTTGTGCGGTCAGTCGGTGGTAGTAGCTGAATTTGTAATCCCAGCCCATAAATGCCGTGTATATGTTTCGTCGAGTATAGACATTGGGAGCGTCAGGATTTGCGGTGACGGTTTCATCTGTGTTGCTGAACACATCCTTGATATAATCCTTGGCTTCGTAGAGGTCTGTATGCTTATAGTCCACGTTGGCATACAGGTTCCATCTGGTGGTGGAATAGGTATAGCTGCCTCCGGCTGTCTCCGTGTTGGAGTGCTCATTTTTTAGCGATGCCAGCGACCGCGTATGCAAGTTCATGTCCCAGCCTTGGAAGGTGGTTTTGAGTTTGAGGTTGACCACGACAGGGTAGTTGGCATAACGACCAGATGGGTGGCGCATGATTTCCACTTTGTAAACGCGGTCGGGTGTGATGTTTTTGGCATAGTCGGCATTTACCTCAATCCCATCGACGAGTATCGGCACATTGGAGTCAAAACCTACTTTGATGGTTTCCGACAGACGGTCAAGTGTGATGCCTGGTACATTGCCAAGCAGAGTTATCGCACTGTTTGTCCCCTCGCGCATCGCATCCGTAACTGTGATGGTCTGTGTCACGGCATCCCTGCGGTCAGTCGTAGCCGTCACTGTCACATCCCCCAGCTCTATGGCATCGTAGTCAGGTATGCTGTCGGCAACCGTCTGTCCTGCCACAGCTGTTGAATCAGGAACAGTTATTATATTTTGAGCCATCATGTGCCAAGAACCTAATAATGGTAATATAGCTGCTATTACTCTCATATTGTGATAATGGATGCAGGCAAATATACGGTTATATTATAGCCTGGAAAAAAATCCACAAGAAATCATTTGGCTTTCGTATTTTGTAACTGACTTATAATTAGGATGTTATGAAAATGCAAAAATTTAATTTTAGTCTTTTTATGAATATAGACTGTATTTGGTTGTAAATCAGGCGATTATGGCTATGAATGTGGAATTTTCAAGATATTGCATTGATTACCAGCGTATTACAGCCTATATTGCTGCTGTGGCGATGGGTTTTATTTCATTATGGCTGAGCTGGATTGGTTGAGTTCACCTATCTCGTTGCGGCGGGTGATTTTTTTGCCGTAACCGATGGTGTAGGTGACGCTCAGTGACAGAGTGGGATGGTATGTGCTGCCGTAGTATGTGCGGTAATAGGAGCATAGCTCGCTCTCCATATCCTGGGTTATGCTCACCCATCCGCGATTGAACAGGTTGGCTGCATTGAGGCGGACGTTTAGATTGTCATTTGCCCAGCCGGCTTCGATGGAATAGTAATCACGGTCTTTCCATATGGCATTGTTTGAACTGGCTAATTCACGGCTTTGGAGTTTGAAAGACGCGGAGGCATAGAAATTCGACAGGCTTCCTCGGACGGATGCGTTGAATTGGAATGCGTTGTAGCATTTTGCCACCGGTCCGCTGATCTGATAGTGGGCAAATCCTGGCGAAGAACTGACAACGAACTTTCCGTCCAACGGTTTCCATGATAGCGATACCCCTGCCATGATGCGGTCGTAACGTCCGTCGTTGGCATATGTGCGCAGGAGCCTTGTCCCCTCTGCGTAAGGCGCGTATGATTCGGTTATGCGGTCATAGATTCCGCGATAGCTTGCATATCCGCTTAATGTGATGAGGTTTGACGGGATGTATGAGTATCTAAGATTGGCTGTGAGTTGTCGGTCGTTTTTCAGCGACGCATTGCCTGTGACGTATAGAAACTCGTTTTCCTGCAATATCGCTGATGTTTTCTGAAAGGACGCAGGAGGTGTCGTCTTATACCGTATGCTTGCGGAGAACATGTTTCTTGTATCGGGGCTGTAGCGTAAATCACAGTCGACAAACGGTGAAATGCTGTGGTCGCTGCTGTCTCCGGCTTTGGATTTGTCCCATTTCATGCCTCCTTCGATAGATGCTGTCAAGCCGTTTTTACTGAACGTGTAACCGGCATAGCCGTCTACGGCATCATAGGTGATTGTTTCTTTGCTGTTTTCTCTGATATAATGGAGGGTGTTATGCTCATTTTCATAAGAGACTCCGAGTATGAGCGAATGTGATTGCCCGAAAGTCTTTTCTAAATATCCATCAATGGCTCCGCTGGTGGCATCTTCGGCTATGTCTCTGATAATCGGCGATGAGCCAGTGACGTAATAGCCGAGATTGTCGGTGTAGTGTGAATAGGAGAGCTGAGGGACGATGTTTAATGCCCAGCCTTTGGGAAGCTCGAAATAATAAGACCCTAAGAACATCGCCGAGTTTGACATGTCAGGCTCATATCTTCGGTATGCTTCTGTAGTTGAGCCGTATGCTCCTCCATTATAATCTATCAGTCCGCTTTCGTCATTGGCTCGTGTGGCTGTGTGGGAAAATGCCACAGCGTTGCTCAGCTGCATGGTGGGTGCATTGTAGGTGGCGCGGAAGGTGATGGGATAACGGCTGTCACGCAGGTAAGACGATTGGGGAGTCTCCTTTCTTGTGACGATACCGTCGGCAACGGTGTATCGGTCATCGTTGGACATGCCTGAGTGGTGTGTCGATGACTCTTTAAGCGCGGCATATAGGTCAAAAGTCATCCGTTTGTATGCGAATTTGCTGTAGACATCCACGCGTCCGGAGATTTCGCTGATAGTGCGTAGCGTGGATGAAAGTTTGCTGTAACCGCCATATGCGTATTCAGCCACGATTATATTTATGACCGCCTTTGCGCCTCTGAACCGAGGATCGGTCGGGGAAGTGAGATATTCGATTTTCCTAACATCCGATGTTTTAAGCCCGGCAATGTCTTCCTTGCCAGCCGGGAGATAATTGAGAAATATGCTGACATCCTCGCCGAAGTTGTCTGTCACCTTGTCATCCACAGGATTGACCTTAATCTGCGGTATAGCCGACATCCGCAGCAGATCCACCGCATTCTGCGCATCCTTCTTCTCAGCTTTAGTCGGCACATAAACCACAGCCTTCCCCGTCACATACTGCTGCACTGCCTTGACCGTAACCTCCCCAAGCCGCAGAGTGTCACCCTGCACCCCTTGCGCGAAAGCGTCAATGCCAATTACCAGAGAACATAACAAAAATATTAAATGTAAAAAGAAACGTAGCTGCATCGGATTATTGATTGTGATAATGAGTGTTAAACCGCAAAATTAGGGTTTAATTTTCGTTTCGCGTGTATTTTGACGGAAAAATCATTTGGCTTTATGGATTCGTAATACGCTGATAATCACTCTTTTATTTAAGTGTATTTTTTATTTTTAGTCTTTTTCTGAATATAGATTGTAATTGGCTGATAATTAGATATTTAGATGTTTGTTTGGTGGTGTAATTAATTTATATATCTGATTAGCAATTGATTACAATCTATATTGTTGGTTTGATGTGTCAAGCTATTTCTTTATGGATGAGTTGAGCTGAGTGGGTTTATCTGTCTCGTTGCAGTGTGTGAATTTATTGCCATGCCTCAAAGGGATTGGGAGCAACCTGATAGGCTGGACTAAGATGATTGATGTGATAAATGCTTTCATAAGGGGTTGGATGATTTTGCGGCAAAGTTACGGTGCTTGGGAGGTGGCAGCCAAATTTTCGGGGCGAAAAAAGTTGGCAACCTTGATTTTTAAATTGCTGGTAATCAGCGTGTTGTAAAGAAAATTTTCTTGCCAAGTTGGCGTGATTTTAACCGCTTGATATATAGTGGGTTAATGAAGCCGTTTGCCAAGTCGTTTTATAGGTATCAGCTGCTGGTCTCCGTAGGAGGCCGACATGTTAGGCAGTGGTCAGCCAAGCTGTAGGCTGGGATGACCACTGTGCCGACATCCGCCCCCTTCCAAAAACGCCTCTGTAGGAGGCGAACAGCCCCGAGCCGTCAAGGTGCGCCGCCTACAGCGACGGATTGTTTGGGGGTGTCTTGTACAGTGGTAAAGCTGACCTACAGCCAGCCCTACCACTGCCTAACATGTGTGCCTCCCACGGAGGCGATAGTCACGTCGGAGACGTAGCCACCGAGCCTGGGGTTACGCACGGCTGCCACGTCTCCGACGTGGCTATTTTGATGAGGGTGTGGCTACAGGTATTGGAGGTAGCGGTCGGGGGTGGGGCAGCCGGAGTCTTTGATTTTGTCTTTGAGGTGGCGGCGCGAATCGTAGACGGCTCTTACCTGCTTTTTGCCGAGAAACATGGCAATGGCTGTGTCTGAGAAGCCTAAGACGGAAAACAGGAACAGCTTGACATCGGTCTTGTTGGCTTTGGGGACATCCGCTTTAAAATCAGTCATCAGACCCGACATGTGCTGATTGACCATCGCTTCCAATTCATCGGTTTTTGTTTCGTTGCCCTGGATTTCCTTTACGAAGTCCGTGATGGTCTGATAGAGCTGCCGGTTGGTAGCCTCGGAGTCCTGTCGGGGATATACATGTTTGCACAGCTGGTCAAACAGGACATATTTCTTGCGGAGCAGGGTATGGATAAGCTGACGGTTTTGTATGCACTCTGATGATTTGGTCTGTAACGAATCGCTCAGCGATTGTACCATTTCCAATCCCTGGTCTATCTTCTCCTGTTGCTGCTGGCGATACCGTCTGATCCACACATAAATAATAAAGGCAATCAGCAGACCTACTATGGTCATGGCTCCGATAAACATGTATGAAAGGTCGCGTGAACGCACTGCTTCCTGTCGAAGGTTGGTGTGATAATCCAGCAATGATGTCGTAAGATCAATGCTTATGCGGTTTTCTATTATATCGTTATGCTCAGCATCAAGTTTTAAAAGGGATTCTATGGCGAGATACGGTGAATCGATGCGCACATATATCTCAAATTTAAGCCAGTCAAGCTGGCGGGTCGTGTCGCGGTCACCTATAGCCCGGTAGATGGTGATGGCTTCGTCCAGATGGTCAGATTTGGCATACATCGTAGCCAAGTATGAGGAGTCTACGGCTGTGGCGTATTCTGACCGGCATACTTTCTCAAACGCTTTGGCTGCATCGGCATATCTCTGTACGCCGATCAGAGAGCATCCCATTGTTCCCCATGCTTCATTCTCAAGATATTGGTCATCATGCTTGCGGGCTGAATCAATAACCTGACGGCATAATGGGATTGCCTCCTTATAATGGCATGAATTGTTGTAGGCTTTTGCGAGGTCGAAGAGCGCGTAGTCGAGGTATGGCTGGGTCTTGTCGCGATGGAAGTGCTCATATTCTTTCTGTGCGTATCGCACTCCCTCCTCTCCGTTGAATGTAGCGAGATATACATCGGCGACTCCGCGGCTCGCAAGCCCCATCCAGAAATCGGACTCCACTTCACGCGCCAGCTCCAGAGCCTGAAACATCGACATCAGGCTCTTGGCGTAATGCCGGGCTTTGTACTGCACGCTCCCGCGATAGAAATGCGCCTTGGTCAGCTGCAGCAGGTCTTCGTGGCGTGTATAATAGTCAACGGCTATGGATATGAGCGAATCGTCAGCAGAAATCTTGAAGCACTTTGCCTGTGCCTGCGTCAGCAGCAGGGCATAACGGGCGTTAAGCTCCGAACCGTGGGGCAGGGCTGAGCCGTCGATGGCGCTGAGCAGTGTCAGAGCTGAGTCAGGATGCTCAGTCATCAGCGAGTCGGCGCGGTCAATGACCGCCTCGGTGGCGGCATGTCTGCCGCACGACACCGACAGTGCCGCGATTATGATTATGAAGATAGCAAGGTATTTCATCGGGTGTGACTGACGGGGCTGCGAAAGCGGACATGCCACGGCATGTCCCTACAACCCGGGACAAAGTTAATGATTTGTCGGATAACCGCCATGCTTATACTTAAATTATAAGAATTATATGAGTTATATTACGGAAATTCGTATCTCGCAGAAATTTTTTCAAAAAATTTGCGGGAAAATTTGGTAATTGGGAAAATTGCCGTACATTTGCAGTGTGATAGTGGTGCACACTGCTACATCACTACATGAGAACAACGATAAAATCAATCAACAATATTCCAAATAAAACTCAAAAAAAGACAGAAATGAAAAAGACAGCTCTTATCATCGCAACACTCCTCGTAGGTCTCGGTAGTGCCAATGCCCAACTCCTGTGGCGCGTCAGCGGCAAGGATGCAAAGGGTGAAAGCTACCTCTTCGGTACACACCATCTGGCTCCCGCCTCGGTGATGGACAGCATCAGCGGTTTCGCTCCGGCTCTCGCTTCGGTGGAGGAGATGTACGGTGAAGTGGAGATGCCCGAAAATCCCCAGTCGCCCGAGATGGTGCAGTTGACCATGAAATATGCTTCCGCTCCTGCCGACTCCACCCTCACCAAGGTTATGACCGCAGCGCAGCTCGACTCGCTCAACTCTCTGCTCGCATCCTATACCGGCGGCATGCTCAACGCCTCGCAGCTCGACGCTTTCAAGCCTGCAATGGTGTCGACTCAGCTCGCCATGCTCCAGAGCGCGAAAAATTTTCCCAACTTCAATCCCATGGAGCAGCTTGACACTCAGATCCAGCAGCGTGTCAAGGCAGCCAACAAGCCTGTCAAGGGACTTGAGACGATGGAAGAGCAGTTTGACGTGCTGATGAACGCCCCCATCATGGACCAGGTAGACGACCTCATGGAAGCTGTGCGTAACGACAGTGAGAGCGGCGAGAAAGCCAAGAAACTGGCTGATGCCTACATGACCGAGAATCTGGATGTCATATCCGATGTCCTTTTCAAGGATGAGGATTTCGACCCCGAGGATCCGATGTTCAAGCGTCTGTTTGACAATCGTAATGCTGCATGGGTGCAGAAACTGACCACCAATATCCTCCCCAACAGCAAGGTATTCGTAGCCGTGGGTGTAGGACATCTCGTGGGCGACAACGGACTGATCAAGGCATTGCAGAACGCCGGCTATACCGTGACACCTGTCAAGTGAACATAGATACTGAAATATACTGGTTAAGAACAACTGATGTACACTGAGCAATGATTAAGCTTGAAACCCTTAGCTTTGCCTACCGTAAAGGAGTCGTGACACTTAAGGATGTCACGACCTCCTTTCCTCCGGGCATACATCTGCTTCTCGGAGAGAACGGTGCGGGCAAGACCACTCTGCTTGAAGTGATGGCAGGTCTGCTGCGTCCGCAGTACGGCGAATGCCTGATTGACGGCATAGATGTCGCCACTCACCGCCCCGAGGTGATGCGTGATGTGTTTTTCTTAGGCGACAACATGACTTTCCCGGCAAAAAACATACGCCAGATGGTGCGGTGCCATGCCTGTTTCTATCCACGGTTTAATGCCGAATTGCTCAAAGCCAATCTCGCTGCATTCGGCATAGACGAGGGGAGCTCATTTGTCAAGATGTCGCTTGGTACACGCCGCAAGGCTCAGCTGGCTTATGCATTGTCATTGGGAGTGGGCGTACTGCTGCTTGACGAGCCAGCCAACGGTCTTGACATCAAGTCAAAACAGATACTCGGCAATATCATGGCATCATCGGTGGACATGGATCAGACGGTCATCGTTTCGACCCATACGGTGCAGGATCTGGAAAATCTCTTTGACAGCGTGGCTATGCTGTCAGGCGGTCAGCTGCTGTTCAACACCTCTATGGACCGCGTGGCATCGCGCCTCGCCTTTGTTGCTTCGATGCAGCCGTTGCCTGGTGCTATCTATAGTGAGATGCGCATGGGTCTGTACCGTGCCGTGATGGAGATGTCGGGTGATTATGCCGATGCCAGCGGCAAACCCGATCTGACGATGCTCTACAATGCCGCTTTCAGCCCGACACGTGACCGTATTATCCACCTGTTAAATGATTCCGAAGATGAATGACTGTAATTCTGTTTCTGCTATGACACCTCCTGTGCCGTCGCTATGGCGCCAGATTGTACTTTTATGCCGCTACTATGGACCACGCTTGAAGTGGCAGGTGATATGGTATGCGGTGGCATCGCTGGTTATTGCCGCATTGATGGCTTGGGCTTCATGCTACGGATTCAAGGTGCCGTACGTTATGCTTGCAGCCGTCGTATGTTTCATGATCATGTTTGCACCTCTCGCATTTGCCCGCTATAACTCCCGGGTGATGGATGTCACTCTGCCGGCATCATGGCAGGCAAAGAGCATATTCATGATAGGGTACACTGCGATAGTGATACCTTTCGTCGCTATGCTGTTGCCTGTAATTGTTGACAGTTTTTTCCCTGGAGAGATAAACATGAAGATGCTGGTATTGGGCATGAATGGATTTGATAAGGGAAATCTTCCTTCCTATTTTGAGACTCTCATGTCCACTCGCGGCAATATCTATATGAACGGGGGATTGCCAGCACTGCTTACCTTGTATTTCGTATTGCTCTTCAAGCACAATGTGGTGTTTAAGACGCTTGTCTGGGACATTGTCGTCGGCGTGGGCGTTTATGTTGCTATCATGGTCTATACGATTGTGCATATGATGAGCCTGATGAAGGAGTATTTTGTAGATAATGTTGACGTTACTCCTGAACAAGCAACTGCTTTTGCTGACGGGGTGGTCGAAGACATGATGATACCGGTGATAGAATGGTCAATCATCGGATACATTGTGGCAAGTATAGTGTTGCTGGTTCTGGTAACTTTGAAAATCAAAAACCGTCAGATATAGTGGATTTCAACACATCAAAACCGATTTATCGGCAGATTACCGATTACTGCTACAGCCGCATCCTTTCGGGCGACTGGCAGACTGACGGACGTGTGCCGTCGGTCAAGGAGTTGTCGGTTGCCATGGCGGTCAACACTCGCACGGTATTGAAGAGCTATGACGACATGCAGGCTCTCGGCATCCTATATCAGAAGCGTGGTCTGGGCTGCTTTGTCGCTCAGGAGGCAAAGGATATAATCCGTGAGCAGCTGCGTGAGGAGTTTTTCGCCGACACGCTGCCACGGCTCCGCCACGAGATGTCGATGCTCGGCATCTCGGTAGAGGAGCTGGTCATACATCTCAATGACTGATTGAATATATGTAGCCTTTCGCTGCCTCGCAGCAGGTAGAGGTAGACACACCGGGCATCTCCGACAGCCAGTTGACAGGGTTGTCGGGGATGCTCCCGGTGCGTTTCATATTGGCTTCTTTGCGAGTCCAAAGGCGTGTCATCTCCACAGCCGGATTGGCTGACTGGAGTATCTGGGCTTGTTCTGCGAGTGAAAACGCCACCTGCAATAGTTCGCTTGTTATATCCGCTGCGTCTTGTATATCTTCAATGTCGCATCCGATCTCCGTGTCTGAGACCGCCGCCATGACAGCCGTGGAGCAGTGCGACAGGCTGAAATGAATATGCGGATGCGTCGGGAAATATGGTTTGCCTGACGTATATGTGGCGATAACGGGCAGCCGGCTGATGCCATACCTGTCGGCAAGCAGACGCTCCAGCACCCCACGCGCCCTGACGCTGAGTTGCGCAGGGCTTAGTGGCTCAGATATCTCCTCAATCAGGTAGTCCGTCATAATCGATATGGCGAATGATTGTAGGGACATGCCGTGGCATGTCCGCCCATCAAGCGTGTGTTGGCAGCGGACATGCCACGGCATGTCCCTACAAGGGTTAGTATCTGATGGATTATTTGCGCTGCCACTCGATGGTGAGGATGTTTTGGTGGAAGAGGTACTCGTACTTTTGGTCGTCGCAGGTTTTGCGGACGAGCATCAAGCCGAGTCCTGTGCCTGGGTCTTGCTCAACGGGGTTGAATGGGGTGCCCTCGTCGCGGATAACAGCCGTCACTTTGTCGGCTGACAGAGCTATGCGCATGTCTATCGCTGAGTGCTGTGCCTTTTTGCCGAGGGCATGCTGTATGATATTCTTGATGCTTTCCTCACATGCCAGTCCAACGCGCAGACGCAGCTGCTCTGGTAAGCTCTGTGTGCGCATCCATTCGTCCGCTTCTACTATGGCATCTTCCATACGGTCGATGGCAGGTGTCACTGATATGTCAAAGAGTTCGTCGGGATTGTCGGTCGGGATGAGTACAAACGGCTTGTGGTCGCCTTTGCGTGTAAGTGCAAATGGAGCGAGTATCAACACCACAACGAGCTGCCCGATGGCGAAGCCCCACCACGGATTGATCCAGGCATATCCTGCGCCGACGGCAGCCGACAGCAGCCAGTAGCACACCATGGGCATCAACGGTTGTCCGAACGAGATAATCAGAGCCATGTTTTTATGGCTGTATATCTGATAGACAGGTATCAGCAGATATACGGCACACTGGAGTATGATATTGACTGCATATGCCGGGAGTGCCACATGGAGCATCGCCATCGAGGCAGCATCATCGATGCCAAACAGGTCGGCAATCCATCCGGGGAAGATTATCAGTATGAGGGCAAGTACCGAGAGGCTGACTGCCAGAAACCGATAGGCTCTGCCGAGCACAAGTGCTACGCCATGGTTATCACCGGAGCCTTTGAGTATGGCAGCGACGGGCTGAAACGATTCAAGCGTCCCCGTGAGGATAATCATTGAAAATCGCAGCAGATACATGCATATCGACAGCGTGACTATGCCGGCGGCTCCGAGGTAGTTGATTGCCACAAGGTTGTTGCCGAGCATCTGCACGGCTATCAGCACTGTGGCGATGCCGAAAGGCAGACCCATGGAGGCAATGCGGCCCAACTGGCGTATGGTACGGGGCAAGGTGTATCGTAGAGCCTCTTTTTTTAGGAAATGTGGAAACAGGACACACAGAGAGCCTAAGTAGCTGATGACTGTGGCGATAGCCGCACCTGTCATCGCCCAACCACACCACACTATGAAGATGTAGTCGAGCGTCAGATTGACCACCATGCAGGTAGTCACCGCGGCAGTGACACGTCGCGGTTCGCCGTCAAGGGTCACAAACATCTGCGCCACCACCATCAGCATATATATAGCCGAAGCAGGGAGGATCACGACAAGATATTGCGAGGTGTACCCTTGAAGCGAAGCATCGGGGCAGAGCAGGTGCAACAGGGGCGTGAGGAACACCATCCCGGCGATGCCGAGCACTATTCCGAGCGAGATAGCCGTGGTTATGACCACTGAGAAGATGCCTGAGGCTTCATCCTTGCGGTGGTTGCCGATAGCGATACCGGCGAGCATCGACCCTCCGACACCTATGAGTATGCAGAGTGCAAACAATGCCTGTGTGACAGGCGAGGTGATGTTGATGGCACTCATCGCCTCCTCGTTGATGAAGCGGCTGAGCATCAATCCGTCAATCAACGCTCCCACTTGCGAGGCTGCGGCAGTCAGTACCGAGGCGAGGAGGAAACTGCGGAAGGCTTTGCCTACGAGATATGGTGTGCGTGAGGATGCTGTCATAGTTCGAAGTAGTTGAGTGAGGCGATGGCGCGGATAAACTGGCTGACATATTCGCGTGAAGTGTAATTCCAGCGGAATCCGAGACGATAGAGTATCTGGTTAGTGAAGCTCGAATCGTAGCGTATGAAGGCAGTGCGTGAGCCTGCTCCCGAATCGTATGCCATGAGCGGTTGCAGCGCATCGACTTTACGCGGGTCATCCATGGCTTCGCGTTCGCGCTCGTTGAATTGCAGCATCTCCACAGGAGCGACCGGCAGCCCCGCCTCGCTGAGGATATGCAACACATCTCCCAACGGCAGACGGTGGTTGTTGCAGGGCTGGAACACTGACATCTCCACAGGTGTACGGCTCAGAAGCAGTATGGCATGGCAAACTTCATCGATGGGTGAGAACTCGCATGGCGCATCCATCACTGCATAGGGAGCACATCCGAGAGCCACGTAGGCTCGCAGTTTGCCCATGAAGGCATTGCTGCGGAAGTTGATCTGAAATTCGCCGTCAGTACCACGGGCAGAGAGGTTGCCGACGCGCATTATTTTCGCATTGAGTCCATAGTCGCGTATCGCTGTCAGTATGAGACGTTCTGCCTCATACTTGGAGTGGACATACTGGTTTGACAAGCTCTGTCCGAAGTCCATCATGCGCTCTGTCAGAAGCAGCGACGGGTCGGGATAGCCGTTGACGCTCTCGCCGGCGATGCTGATGGTGGAGACATGCACTAATCGTGCGGATTTCTCAAGGCAGAAGCCGATCAGGTTACGCACGCTCTCCACATTGACCTGCTCGATGTCATTGCCGGCGGAGAAATGCTTGACATTGGCGGCGCAGTTGATGACTGTCTGCACCGGCAGTCTGTCGGCAAGTTGGCTATCAATCGGATCGGTAACGTCACCCTCTATGACCGTGAGCCGTCCCGATGCGAAATCGTCCTCAAAGGTATTGTCAAAGTAGTAGAACAGCAAAGTGCGCAGACGGCTTTCGGCTGACAGGTCTCCCTTGCGGCGCAGGAGGCAGTACACCCGGGAGTCGGTTGTGGTCAACAGTTCGTGGAGCATATGTATGCCCATGAAGCCTGTGGCTCCGGTCAGCAACACATCGCCGAGAGGTTGCTCCTTGCCGTTGAGAAATGCGTCAAGGGTGTTGCGTTCAAGCACGTCTGCAAATTCTGACACATGTATTTCTGCCGTTACAGGGGTTGCGATGGGTTCTTCAATCGGTTTACCTTCTATCATGGCAGCCAAAGCGCGGGGAGTGCGGGCAGTGAACACGTTCTTGTAGGTGATGCTGTAACCGGATGAAGCGAGGGCAGCCACGACCTTGATGGCACTGATTGATGTCCCGCCGATGGCGAAGAAGTCGTCATTGGCTCCGATGCGGTCATTGCGTAGGATGGTGCCGAATGCCTTTGCAATCGTTTTCTCTAACTCGCCCTCTGGCTCAACATAGGGTGTCAGTGGTGCAATCTCTGGTTCAGGAAGAGCTTTGCGGTTGATTTTGCCGTTGGGTGTCAGCGGCATTACCTCCACCTCGGTGTATGCGTCCGGCACCATGTATTCGGTGAGCGAGGATGCGAGATGCTCGCGGAATTTTGCTTTGTCAATAGGCGAGGTGGCAGTGTAGTAGAGGCATAGATGCTGTATCTTGTTGACCTCGCGCACATCTGCAGCGGCATTCTTGATGCCCTCAAACTGCTGTGCCACACTCTCGATTTCGCCAAGTTCTATACGGAGTCCGCGGAGCTTCACCTGATGGTCAATACGCCCGAGTATGACCACATCCCCTTCGGGAGTCCATCGGGCGAGGTCTCCTGTACGGTAGCCCCTCTCTCCATTGAAATCGACAAACGACTGTGCGGTCTTTTCGGGCAGGTTGTTGTATCCAAGACCCACGCCGCGACCGAATATATACAGTTCGCCCATCGCCCCTACGGGGAGTTCCGCCCCCCACGCGTCAATGATTCGTTCGCTGGCATTGTAGAAAGGCCGTCCGGCTATTATTGGTCCGAATGGGTCAAGAACAGCATGGTTGCAACCGACTGTGGTTTCTGTGGGTCCGTATTCGTTGACGGTGCGTCCACGGAAGCCCGCCTGTGTCAGTTTGCTGATTAGCGTGCTCTGGAATCCTTCACCCCCTATGTTCAGGTGCTTGCAGCATGATATGGCACGTCGGAACTCTGGAAGGTCAAGCATCGCATCAAGACGGCTGGGGGTAAGATCGGTGGAGTCTACCCCGTTGTCAAGTATCAGCCGTGAGAGCATCACCACATCCTTACATTCCTCTTCGTTGGCAAGCACAAGGCAATGCCCCGAAGTCAATGCTCCTCCGAGATTGACGAGTGAGGCGTCAAAGGAGATGGTCACGAGGAGCATCTCGGTCGTGATCTCAGGGCTGTCATGGTAAAATTTCTTGTAATAGCCGTAGAGGTAGTTGGTGATGGCTCTCTGCGGTATCATCACACCTTTGGGTCTGCCGGTAGAGCCGGAAGTATATATCATATAGGCTATATCTTCAGGTTCTACTGCGACATTCGGACGTTTTGTGTCGGTTTCGGTCAGCAGTTCGTCAATATCAACGGCTTTGCCGGGATAGAGAGAAACCTTGTCAGCTGTCGTGATGACAAATTTCGCATCGCTGTCCTCGGTTATGAGGCGTATGCGGTCTGCCGGGTATTCGGGGTCACATGGGATATATGTAGCACCTGCCTTCATCGTGCCATAGATGGTAGTGATGAGGTATGAGCGACGCGGGAGCAGTATGACGATGCGGTCACCACGGCGCACACCGCGCTTTATCAAGGCATTGGCGATGCGGTTACACTCCTCGTCAAACTGGCGGTAGTTCATCCGCTTGTCACATGCCACGAGTGCCGGGGCATCGGGAGTGGCATCGGCACGGCTTTCCATTGCGCCGTGGAATGAGGTGTAGAGTACTTCGCCAGTCTCGCCATTGCGCATGGTGCGGAGTTGCTCCTCTTGCACTGCATTGACCATCTGACCGTCGGCTATGGTCGGTGCCTGTATAAGAGTGAGGCTGAGGGTGCGCATCATCTCCACAAATACCTCCATGTCAGCTCTGGCATACATGGAAGTGTCGTATTCAAGTGCCAGCTCGAATTCATCGGCAGATGGCTCGAACACGAGCAATGTCAACGGTACTTTTGCAGTATCAAGCGAGAGCGGAATTTTCTCGGCTTTCAGTCTGTCATCGGCATCGCCTGCGAGATTTATGCCCCCTTCATACACATACATGATGTCGGGGCGCACTCCTTTCTGTTCCACCAATGCGGTGAAAGGATAGAAGTCGTAGTCCTGTGATGTCAGGAACTGTGTCTGCATGTCGCGGGCGAAGTCAAGCGGTGTGGCAGTCGGAGCCGAGCAACGTGACACCACAGGCAGAGTCTTGACAAACATGCCCATGTCACCCATGAGGCGCATGTCGCTTCTGCCGTTGTTGACGGTGACGATCTGCACGGTCTGCTCACGGGTGAGGCGGTGGAGCAACTGCATGAACGCACTGAGCATATAGTTGCTGACAGTCACGCCGCCTTTGGCGCAGAAAGCCTTGATGTCGGCAGACGGCAGAGAGAGTCTGATTCGTCCCATGCCGCCAGGTATGTCGTTGTCGGGCTGAGTGCTTCGCGGATACGATGTCGACTCGGACTGGTCAACCAATTTGTCAAACCACTCCGCGGCTTTGTCGGCTTCGTCGCTCTCAAGCAGCTCTTTCTCGTCAAGCGCGTGGTCAAGCGCGGTGTATGTCTCAGCTTCAAGCGCGGCACCGTCATAGGCTTTGACCATATCCTGATGGAAAAGCATCGCCGACACTCCGTCGTAGATGATATGATGGGTGTCGCGGAGCATGTACACATCATCGCCGTGGCGATATATTTCGCAGCGGAACAGGGAGTCATTGAGCAGATCAAACGGACGGATGCGGCTCTGTAAGAATTCCTGGGTTGGAGCTTCGTCAAGGTCGGTTATGGTAATCTCAATGGTATCATCATCGCGGCGTTCCTGCATCACGTCGCCGCCGCGCATGACCATGCGGGTTTTCAATGACGGATGGGCTTCAAGCACCTTGTAGATTGCCTCGCGGAGAGCTTCGGCATCTGTGCCCTGTCCGAATTTGTATGCCTGAGGTATATTGTATTGCAGCGCGTCACGGTTCATTTCCCAGTCAATGTAGACTCCGCGCTGGTTCTCGGTCAGCGGATAGTAGCGGCGGCGTTTGTGCGATGTGGTATCGCCGGCTGTTCTTGTCGCCGACTCTAAGGAGGCGGCGATTTCGCGCACTGTGGGAGTTGACATGACGGTCTTGGCTGCCAGTCTCAGTCCGGTATCCCTGATTACCGATGCCACGAGACGCATAGCCATCAGAGAGGTCAGACCCACCGACAGCAGGTTGGTAGTGACACCGAAGTCTGTATGCTTTAGAATCTCTGCCGTGATGTCGTATATCGTCTGCTCCATTGGCGATGCCGGCTCTATGATTTCAGCAACAGCTGTCTCAGGGACAGGGAGCGCACGGCGGTCGACCTTGCCGTTAGGTGTCAGCGGCATAGCGTCAAGCTGCATTATGACTTGTGGCACCATGAATTCGGTGAGCGACTGCGACATGAATTCGCGCAATGTGTCAGCGGTCAGGCTCTGCCCATCCTTGACGGTATAGTAGCCGATTAGATTCTCCATGCCTCCGAATTCCTTGACGGATGCCACGAAAGTCTTGACTGCGGGATGTGCAGTAGCTACCGCTTCGATTTCTCCAAGCTCAATGCGCAAGCCTCGGAGCTTGACAAGTCCGTCCATGCGGCCTAAAAATTCCACATTGCCGTCCGTCATACATCTTGCCTGGTCGCCGGTGCGATATGCCTTTTTGCCGTCAATGGTGATGAATTTCTCGGCATTGAGTTCGGGACGGTTGAGGTAGCCGCGTCCTACTCCGTCGCCGAGGATAATCAGCTCGCCTGACACACCCTGTGGCACGGGGCGAAGCATGCGGTCGACGATAAGCAGTTCATAGCCCATGAGCGGTCGTCCGATGATTTTGCCGTCGGTGCCACTGCTGGCAGGGTATGCTGTGGTCAGTACGGAGCACTCGGTGGGGCCGTAGACATTGAAGAATGCGTAGGGTAGCGGACCGATAGGGGGCAGTTTCTCACCGCCAGCCGAGAGTACACGCAGCGATGTGAAGTCAAACAGCGTTGCCATCTGCCATGCGATCTGTGTGGTCATGAACATAACCGTGATCTGCTCGCGCTCTATATACTCGTGCATTGATGTGAGGTCAAGGCGCATCTCCGCGTCAAAGATATGCACCGTGGCTCCGCACAGCAGGGCAGGATAGAGATCCATCATGTGGGCATCGAACCCGAATGCGGCATACGCGCCCACACGGTCACTTGCTGAGAGCTGTGTCATGGATGTGTATGCGGCACAGAAATTCACCAGATTATGTTGCTCAAGGGTGACACCTTTGGGTTTGCCGGTAGAGCCGGAGGTATAGAGAATGACCATGGAAGCTCCAGGTTGCGCCGCGCATATCTCACGGTCGGAATCGGCTAATGACTCCATAACTGAAGCTGAAATGACCGTGCCGTCAAATTGAGGTATCGTAACATCTGCCAGACCGTCATCGGCAAGTATCAGTGACACCCCGGCATCTTCAACCATGAACATCAGGCGATCCTGTGGAAAATGGGGATCCAGAGGCATGTATGCCCCTCCCGCTTTCATTATAGCCAGCGGGAAGATAGCCATGAGTTCTGAGCGTTCAATCAGCACACCTACCGTGGTTTCGGTAGTCACTCCGTATCGGTCATGCAGCATGACAGCGAGGGCATCGGTTACGCGGTCGAGTTCGCGGTAAGTCATCTGGCGTCCATTGTACACGAGGGCAATGTTGTCGCCGTGTAGCCTGGCAGCTTCTGTAAACAGCATCGGGATAGTTGCCTGGGGATTGGCGGTAGACGTTGCTCCTGCTCCGAGCGTGATTACACGGCTCATTTCCGTCGGGGTGAGCAGTGGCAGTTCCGTCACTTTCATATCTGTTCCTGACGATATGATTTCCGACAGCACCGTTGCAAATGTGGACGCGATAGACGTGATAAATCCCTGTGAATACAGGTCGCTGCGGTATTCCATTACCATTTTCATCGTGCCACCATCTATGAAGAGGTTGGCAGTGATTTTAGCTCCTGTGGAGAGCTTCTTCACAGGTATTTCCTCCACATCGCCACCGTTGACTTGGGGCATGTTGAGAAACTCTCCTTGGAAAGCAAACAGGAAATCTGAGCTTACACCGAACTCAGAGGCGGCATCAGCAAACGAGTAGATGTCGTTTTCACGAGCCGTTTTCAGATTGACCTTCGTGGCATCAAGCAGTGAGCCTATGGTTGTGGACGGTGCAATGCTTGTTCTGACTGGTAGAGTTTTGACCATCATGCCGAAGGTGCGGTCATAGCGGTCGCCTTTGCGTCCATGGTATATTGTGGCGAAAGTGACATCTTCCTTGCGCGAAAATGCCTGAAGCACTATACCCATGGCTGCCGTGGCAGGTACACTCTGGGGCATACCGTGGGCATGGCAATAGGTCTTGTACGCCTCGCTGTCTATGTCAAGAGGGATGGTCACTTCGTCGTAAGCCTCAGCGGGGGCGGTGACATCGGAGGGCAGTTCCAGCTCCGTGTCAGCGCCATCAAGCATCTTCTTGTAGCTGTCATGTGCCGAAGCATAGTCCGCTGATGTTCTCGCATCGGCTTCTTCTCGGGCTATATCATAGATGGTCAACGCTTCTGGAGTGACGGGGCTGCCGCTGTATGCCTTGTCGATTTCCTTAAGGAGCAATTTAAGTGAGTGACCATCAAATATGGTGTGATGGAAATCGGTGAACAGATAGACACCGCGCTCGGTACGGATGACTGATACATGAGCCAGTTCACCGCCTTCTAAACCAAACGGTTTTACTAACGACTCCTTGTCTGTCATCAACTGCTCCTCGGTCATTTCGACGAGAACGACTTCAAGGGGATGGGAAGCGGAGGCATCCGACAGGGTAGGGTTGCCATCGCTGTCGGTCACTATCCTTGCCGACATGCTCGGGTAGGCGGATATGACCTTGCGCACTGCATCGGCGAGACGCTGTGCATCTGCCACTCCATGCATGCGCGCGAGGTGAGGAGTGTGATATATGGGAGTGCCTTCGTGGCGCAGGCTTTCTATGTAGATGCCGAGCTGCGACTGTGTGAGCACAGGCATGGGTGTCATGTTGTCGGTCATAATGGATGTTATCGGATGTTGAATATTGAAGTGAATCCAGTCATGTCGAATATCGCACGTATCGAGGCAGAGAGGTTTTGGAGTTCCAGTGAGCGTCCGGCGGCTTTTGAACTTTTAAGCAAGGTGATGAAAGAGCGAAGTCCGGCACTGCTGATATATTCCATCCCTGCGCAGTCTATGATAATGTCCCCACGGCTATCAGTAGAGCATATGTGGGCTACCTCGCTGTCAAACTGAGGTGCGGTTACCGAATCGAGTCGTCCGTTGATAGCTATATTTGTGATTCCGTCATGCTGGTTGATGGTTGTTGTCATTGCTGTGATGTTTTTAGGTGTAATCTAAGATGGTTTTTGTTGTCGTGGTATTCATATTCTGCCGATGCCACGAGGCGGCTTATAAGGAAGAGTCCTAATCCGCCCACAGGTCGTTGCTCGGCTGGCAGGTTCGTGTCTATTACAGGTGCCGATTCCAAAGGATTGAACGGAGGGCTGCAATCGGTGATGTCTATCTGGATGTCGCCACAGAGATCGGTCAGAGCGACTGTTATGTCGGCTTTGTCGTGTATCGGCACTGAGTGGTTGATGATATTGCTGACAGCTTCTTCGAGGATGAGATTGACACGCTGTGTCAGATCTGCATTCCACTCATATGTGCATGCCGTCCTGTCGATGAAGTCAGCAAGCCGTGTTATCTCATTGATGTCATATGACAGAGAAATACAGGGGGTAGTACCGATGCACATCATGGTGATGTCGTCAGATAGCGGCATGATACTGTAGTCGGTTACTGAGTCATTGACACTTGCGATGACATCATCAGGTTTAGACGTGTGCAAGCCCTTTATAAAGGAGAGCAGTTTGTCTTCACCAAACGGGATACCGTCGCTGTTCTCTGCTTCAGTCAATCCATCGGTGTACATGAATATCATCGAACCTGGGGCAAATGGGATGGAGGTCTGTGTATAATCCACATCATCCATTACTCCAGCCGGCAATCCGGGAGGGAGCGCCAGGTATCGGCAGTCATTGCCATCAGATATGATCGGAGGGTTATGTCCGCCGTTGGCAAGAGTCAACAGTCCTTTGTTGATGTCGATAACCCCTGTGATAAGGGTTACAAACATGTTTTTGGGATTGCTTTCGCATATATGCCGATTGATGCAGGTAAGTATATCCTGTGGCGTCTGATGTCGTTCGGCGGTGAAGCGGAACAGGGTATGTACCGCAGCCATCACCAACGATGCCGGCACCCCTTTGTCGCTAACATCAGCTATGATGAAATACAGGCTGTCGTCGGCATATACATAGTCATACATGTCTCCGCTTACCTCACGTGCCGGTTGGAGCAGAGAAGCGACCGAGACCTGTGTGCCATTGAAGATTATGCCGTCGGCAGGCAGTGGTCGGGGCTGCATGCCTTGCTGGATGCTGCGGGCTATTGTGAGTTCGCTCTCTATGCGCTGCATGTTGCGGGCATTTTGTGCGATAGTCGTTATGTGTTGCTGGATGGCATTGGTCATATAAAGCATGGCATCGTGAAGATGTCTGATATCGGCATATGGACCAGACGGAGGAATGGGAGTGGTAAAATTTCCGTTACCTATGCTGATGGCTGCATTGCTCAGCCTGTTGAGCGGTCGGGTGACATAAGGGATTATCAGACGTAGACCTATGAGCAGCAAGATGAATCCGCACCCTACGATAAGAAGGATGGGGAGTTTTATCTGTTTTATGACAGTCAGTGCTGATTTATATGGAGTCAGAGTGGCGATTATGATGTCAGGTCCGGCGATGCGCGACAAGCATGCAATCAGTTTCTCTCCGTCACACGCTATTTCTCCGTCGGCATGGTTGTGCGAAGCAAGTTGTTCAGTGATGTCTGATAGCTGTTCTATGGTCTGCTTGTCAGAGGGGACAGATGCCGTAAGAGGCGAGCCGTCAGCAGATAGCAGCAACGAGCGGCTTGCCTTATACGGCCGTAATTGGTCAGCCTCGGTTTCAAGATATGATAGGGCGACATCGGCGGTGACGACTGCATAGATGTGCCCGTGGGAATCCGTGACAGGCACGCTGTAGGTGGTCATCAGGCAGTCGCCTGCGCCTGTGTCCATATAGGGTGTGCTCCATGTAGCCTTTCCTGTGCGGAGAGGGGCAGTGAACCATTGTTGGGTTGTATAATTGTAATCGGAGCCTCCTAATTGTTGCGTTGTTAGCCCCGACGGGGAGCGTTGCACATAGATCATCCACTCTCCGTCACTTTCGGGGGCTTTTTCAGGGATGTAGGCTATGCTTCCGCCCTTGATGAGCGGATTGCTCTCCACCATTATGCCGATCAGTTTGGCGGCATTGGTTTCGTTGACTGACACAGGCATGGCTGCCAATTCACGCACTGTGCGTTCAGTATTCTGAGCCACACCATGAAGGTCATCTTCTACACTGCGTATCATCTGTCCCTGCAACAGTTCGGTCAGACGGTGGATCTGTTCCTGCTCTCGTGTCGAGGCATACTTCTCAAGCACTATGCTGATGCCTGCGAATATGCAGACGCATATGCACAGAATGTAGATGCACAGACTTGTCGAAAGTTTCATTGCTTTTCCTGATGCAAGAATGGATATAAGTGAAAGCAGCATCCTCCCTGCCAACAGCAAAATTATAAGAAATTTGCCAAAGGGAGTGTTTAAAAGGTATAAAAACGGTTAAAAAAGATGCGAGTGTTTATCAGGGTCAGCCTGATAAACACTCGCATTTGTGCTATGATAAGAACCTGCTTATTCGGCAGATGCCAGCGGAGAGGGGGTAGAGTATGTGCGGCTTGCAAGGTCTTTGTCGAGCATGTACATGCCATACTGATTGCTCTCGACTGCTCGGAATGCCTGTATCATGGCGCGTGCGGTATCCTCTTCCTCAACCTGCTCGTCAATGAACCAGATGAAGCGGTTGGTTGATGCGAAATCGTTGTCCTCGCGGGCTATGGCTGCGAGGTTGTTGATGAGAGATGTCACCTTCTGCTCGTGCTGAAGGGTCTGCTCAAACATTGCGAGTATGCTGGGCCATGTGGTGGGCACTTCCTCGATGGGACGAAGCACGACCTTGGCATCGCGAGAGTTCATGAAGTTCATGAATATGCGGGCATGGTCCTGCTCTTCGCGAAACTGGATGTAGAACCAGTTGGCAACGCCTTTGTGTCCCTTGGCTTCTGCGTCAAGTGACATTGACAGGTAGAGATATGCCGACCAAAGCTCTGCGTTGATCTGCTCGTTGATAGCGTCCTGGAGTTTGTTGCTGATCATAATTGTAATATTTTTATGGTTAATTGTATAGTTAGTTGAAATATGGATTGAGTGTATATGAGTAGTGAAATCGAATCGAGATTAGATGACTCAAAATCGCATAATTTCTACTGCTCTTGTAGGGACATGTCGTGGCATGTCCGCACTTCAGGCGTTGTATTGCTGAGTGTCGTGAAAAGCGGACATGCCACGGCATGTCCCTATATTGGATGATGCAAATATACACATTTTTCGAGAGGGACGGATAAAAAAACATCTCTGAGCATGGATGCTCAGAGATGCGATGATGAAAGTATTTTTTTTGTAGCGGGACCGAGAATTGAACTCGGGACCTCCGGGTTATGAATCCGACGCTCTAACCAACTGAGCTATCCCGCCATGGAGGTTGACAAGGAGGCTGTGCCTCATTTGCGAGTGCAAAGTTATAGTGAAAAAATGACTTTTGCAAGACCTTTGACAAATTTGTAGTAAAAATTTGTGTAACTTTGTCTCCGTACATATATTAATGTTAATACAATAACCGACTATCATGACTCAACCACTCTTGAAGGTAAGCCACGTCAATAAGCGTTTCACGGGGCATGTCGCCCTGGACGACATGTCGTTGGAGGTGCCGCAGGGTTCCATATATGGGTTGCTCGGTCCCAACGGAGCCGGCAAGACCACTCTGATACGTATAATCAACCATATAACGCTGCCTGACAGCGGTGAAGTCATCTTTGACGGACATCCGCTGACGGCTGCCGATGTGGCGCATATCGGTTACCTGCCGGAAGAACGCGGACTTTACAAAAAGATGAAGGTTGGAGAGCAAGCCATCTTCTTTGCCCGTCTTAAAGGCCTCAGCCGTGCGCAAGCCATCATGGAGCTGAAGAAATGGTTTGAGAAGTTCGGCATAATGGATTGGTGGGGCAAGAAGGTGTCGGAGCTGTCAAAGGGTATGGCTCAGAAGATACAGTTTATCATCACGGTGCTTCACCGCCCCAAACTGCTGATATTCGACGAGCCTTTCTCTGGATTTGACCCCATAAATGCCAACATGCTCAAAGAGGAAATCATGGAGCTGCGTCGCGATGGGGCTACCATCATATTCAGCACCCACAACATGTCGAGCGTGGAGGAGATTTGCGACGATATCACTTTGATCAATCGTTCACGCAATGTGCTTTCAGGCAACGTCAACGAGATACGGCGCCGTTTCTGCAAAGACCGCTATGTAGTGACTCTGGCAGGTGAAGGTGACGAGTTGTTGCTGCCTTCAATAGAGCCGATGACCATAGAGCAGTCCATGGAGCGTAATGCTGACGGCACATCGACGCTGAAAGTGCATCTTGCATCTGATGCTGATGTGCGCGAGTTTATCAGCGCGGTCAATGACCATGGCATGATGCTGTCGTTTAACGAAGCGATGGCATCAATGAACGACATATTTATCAACGTGGTAGAATCCACACGCATCTAACGTATCACGAAATCTGATCGTACAATGAATCATATATACCTTATAATACAGCGCGAATTTCTGGAGCGCGTATCCAAGAAGAGTTTTATTATCATCACGATACTGATGCCTTTGCTTATGCTGGTGCTGTCTGTGCTTCCGGCTCTCATCATGGAGTTTGCATCGGGTGATGCTCGTAATATCGTTGTGGTGGACGAGACCGGAGTGATAGCTCCTGATTTCCATGACACCGAAGATATGACATTCGCGCGGAGCACGCAGGTGCTTGACTCGGCTCTGACCATGAAGGAGGTGGCTGGAATACTCTATATCCCGTCGGAGGCTGTGGCAAACACCTCCGGGATAGCTTATTACAGCAACGGTCCAGCCTCGATGAGTGTGGAGAAGGAGATACAGGGGCAGCTCAATGACATAATAGAGGCGCGCCGCATCGAGAAGAGCAACATCGAAAACCTGCGTCAGGTGATGGATGACATTCATAGCGATGTGCAGTTGCTGACATTCCGCAACGACACTGATGAGCTGTCGCAGGAGTCAAGCGCATTGAGTTTCGCTCTCGGCATGGGACTTTCGTTTATCCTCTACATGTTTCTGCTGATGTATGGGCAGATGGTCATGTCGAGCATCATCGAGGAGAAGAATAACCGTGTGCTGGAACTTGTGGTTACATCTGTCAAGCCTGTGCATCTCATGCTTGGCAAGATATTCGGCATAGCCAGTGTGGCGGTGGTGCAGATACTTATATGGATGGTGCTGCTTTGCTGCATATCAGCGTTCGTGCTCCCAGCCACTCTCCCTACAGGCGTGATGACCGAAGTGTCGGCAGTGCAGGCGGGCACGTTTGATGCCGCTACATCGCAATATGATGCCGAGATGGTCAATGTCATTGCGACTCTCGGAAGCGTCAGCTATATATTCAACATACTGTTTGTGATGCTGCTTTTCCTTGTAGGCGGTTTCCTGTTCTATTCTGCCATTTTTGCTGCAATCGGATCGGCTGTGGAAAATGTGCAGGATGCCTCACAGCTGTCTATCATAGCCATGCTGCCTATTATTCTCGGGCTGGTGTTCTCTCTGGCAGCCGCCCAGGATCCGCAGTCGGGGCTTTCGGTGGTCTGCAGTTACATACCGCTGACCTCGCCTATGGTGATGATGGCGCGTCTGCCCTTTGGCATAGCGGCGTGGGAAGTGGCATTGTCGCTTGCCATACTTGTGGCATCGTTTGTGTTCACTGCGTGGCTTGCCGGCAAGATCTATCGCGTGGGCATATTCATGTATGGCAAGAAACCCACGCTCAAAGATCTCTGGCGATGGTCACGTCAGGCTTGATGATATAAAAAAGCATAAAAGATATAGGCTTGATTGGTCATCACAAAATAAAATCGTAATTTCGCGCGTTAAAATCTAAGCATATACCGTTAGATTAGATGAGACAATTAAAAATCACCAAATCAATCACCAATCGAGAGAGCGCATCACTCGATAAGTATCTTCAGGAGATCGGCCGCGAGGAACTCATATCCGTAGAGGAGGAGGTAGAACTCGCACAGAAGATACGCGAGGGCGACGAGCGCGCTCTCGACAAACTGACACGAGCCAACCTGCGATTCGTAGTCTCTGTGGCAAAGCAGTATCAGAATCAGGGGCTTAGCCTGCCTGACCTGATCAATGAAGGAAATCTCGGCCTGATTAAGGCAGCCCAGAAATTTGACGAGACCCGCGGTTTCAAATTCATCTCGTATGCAGTATGGTGGATCCGACAGTCGATTCTTCAGGCTCTTGCCGAGCAGTCACGCATCGTGCGTCTGCCTCTCAATCAAGTTGGCTCGCTCAATAAGATAAGCAAAGCTCTGTCGAAATTCGAGCAGGAAAACGAACGCCGTCCTTCTCCCGAGGAGTTGGCGGAGCGTCTTGACGTGCCTGTAGAGAAGATTGCTGACACTCTCAAGGTGTCAGGCCGTCACATATCAGTTGACGCCCCCTTTGTGGAGGGTGAGGACAACAGTCTGCTTGATGTGCTCACCAACGATGACTCTCCTATGGCTGACAGTACTCTGACCCAGGAATCTCTGTCGAAGGAAGTGGATCGTGCTCTTCGTCAGCTTCATGAGCGTGAGCGCGAGATCCTCAAGATGTTCTTCGGCATCGGTTGCCAGGAGATGACTCTCGAAGAGATCGGAGCGAAGTTTGACCTCACGCGCGAGCGTGTCCGCCAGATCAAGGAGAAGGCTATCCGCCGCCTCAAAGGTCAGAAGAGCAAACTGCTCAAGACCTATCTCGGTCAGTAAGGGCCATACCGACATTTGATAAGTACTACCCATACGGCTTCCAGTCATATTGACAAGGAAGCCGTTTTTTTGTGGATGGGGGGATATGTCATAGTATCTCATAAGATATTAACGCATTGTCTGTATGGACATTGTGCCGTGGCATGTCCGCCACGCATATTCGTAGTCGCATAATGCGGACATGCCACGGCATGTCCCTACAATTCGATGTTCGTTCGGCATCACCGAGTGAAATTAATTGGTGGGAGGTATTATCGCGTTGCTGTGTCCGACTGGCTATTGCACGTTTTTTGCGTTTGTGTGATTTTTGTTAAGTATTTGTAAAAAAGTGTATAAGAGCAGAAGAAATCAGCTATATTTGTATTGATTTATTAAACATCATGACGAAGAAGATGTTTATAAAACATGTTTTTCATCACTAATACGCTATCTGTCATATGCCTAAAATAATTGGTGCAGTAGATATTAACATCGAGAGATGTAAAGGGTGTGACCTGTGCGTTGTGGCATGCCCAACTGATGTGTTGCTTCTCCAGCCTAAGGAGGTCAATGACCGTGGGTATCACTTTGCGTACACAGCCTCACCTGACAAATGTATAGGTTGTGCGGCATGCGCTATGGTTTGTCCTGATGCATGCATCACTGTCTACAGACAGAAGGTTGACTGACAGGCATTAATTGTCGGCGTCATGCAGAAGACATCTCTATGTAGCTTTTTTAACGGAAACAAATTTAAAGTCCACACTATAAGTGTCTGACACACGTAGTGCTTTACACAATTAAAGACATGGATGAAGAAGTAAGATTAATGAAGGGCAATGAAGCCATAGCCCATGCCGCTATCCGATATGGTGTTGACGGCTATTTCGGTTATCCCATCACCCCTCAGAGCGAGATCCTTGAGACTCTGGAGGAGCAGATGCCGTGGGAGACCACTGGCATGGTGGTGCTTCAGGCTGAGAGTGAGCTTGCTGCCATCAATATGGTCTATGGCGGTGCCTCTACTGGCAAGGCTGTCATGACATCCTCCTCCAGCCCTGGCGTAAGCCTTAAGCAGGAGGGCATATCATACATAGCCGCTGGCGAGCTGCCGGCTCTGATAATCAATGTGATGCGTGGCGGTCCGGGTCTCGGCACCATACAGCCGTCACAGGCTGACTATTTTCAGGCAACCAAGGGTGGCGGTCATGGCGATTACCATCTGATTGTGCTTGCCCCGTCGTCGGTTCAGGAAATGGCTGATTTTGTATGCCTCGGATTTGATCTTGCTTTCAAATACCGCACCCCGGCTATGATACTTGCCGATGGCATTGTAGGTCAGATGATGGAGAAAGTAAAGCTGCCCAAACAACGCGCGCGTCGCACCGATGCCGAGATAGCCGAGCAGTGCCCGTGGGCGGTGACAGGTCGCCCAGCCACCCGCAAGCCCAACATTATGACTACTCTGGAGCTTGAAAGCTCCACGATGGAGGAGAACAACCACCGTCTGCAAGCCACATATGAGCGCATACGCCAGAACGAGGTACGCTATCAGGAGTATTACACTGATGACTGCGAATATCTCATAGTGGCTTTCGGCTCGATAGCACGTATATGCCTTAAAGCCATAGAGGAGGCTCGCGCCAAAGGCATCAAGGTGGGTCTGCTTCGTCCTATTACCCTGTGGCCGTTCCCGACAGACGCTATCGCGGCTATGGCTGACCGTGTAAAGGGCATCCTTACAGTAGAAATCAACGCCGGACAGATGGTGGAGGATGTACGCCTTGCCGTCAACGGCAAAGTGCCCGTGTATTACTACGGTCGCATGGGCGGTATAGTGCCTAATCCGTCAGAGGTCATCGACGCTCTTTATCGTGATTTTCCTGAAATTAATCCCGAGAAGTAATTATGACACACGAAGATATCAAGAAACCGGAAAATGTGGTTTATCAGCGTCCATCGCTGCTCAATGACAACCATATGCACTATTGTCCGGGATGTAGCCACGGTGTGGTACACAAGCTCATAGCCGAAATCGTGGAGGAAATGGGGCTTCAGGACAAGACCATCGGCATCGCTCCGGTGGGTTGCGCCGTGTTTGCTTACAATTACGTTGACATAGACTGGATTGAAGCAGCTCATGGACGTGCGCCTGCGGTGGCGACGGCTGTCAAGCGTCTTAATCCTGACCGCATGGTGTTCACGTATCAAGGTGATGGTGACTTGGCTGCCATAGGTACCGGTGAGACCATACATGCCGCCAACCGCGGCGAAAATATCGCCATCATATTTATCAACAATGGCATTTATGGCATGACAGGTGGTCAGATGTCGCCGACCACTCTCGAGGGCATGAAGACTTCGACATCGCCCTATGGACGTCGCATCGACCTCAACGGTTACCCGCTACCTATCACCAATCTTCTCGTGGGGCTCGACGGCACATGCTACGTCACTCGTCAGAGTGTGCATACGGCAGCAGCAGTCCGCAAGACCAAGGCAGCAATCAAGCAGGCTTTCAAGAATGCCATGGACGGCAAGGGTACATCTGTCGTGGAAGTGGTATCGACATGTAATTCCGGCTGGAAGATGACTCCGGCGCAGTCTAACGACTGGATGGTGGAACATATGTTTAAGAAATATCCAATAGGCGATTTGAAGAATACTGTTAACCCTGCTCCTGCGGCTCAGTCCAAAGGTGCTGAAACTGCCTCTGCAAAATGAAAAAGGAAATCATAATAGCCGGTTTCGGCGGTCAGGGAGTGCTTTCGATGGGCAAGATTCTTGCCTATGCCGGTCTGATGGATGACCTGGAGGTGTCATGGATGCCTTCTTACGGACCTGAACAGCGAGGAGGCACTGCAAATGTCACAGTGATACTGAGCGACCAACCTATCAGTTCGCCGGTGCTTGACACATACGATGTGGCTGTCATACTCAATCAGCAGAGTCTTGACAAATTCGAGAGCCGTATCAAGCCGGGCGGAATACTCATCTATGACCCATATGGAATCCACCATAAGCCCACACGCTCTGATATCAAGATCTATGAGGTCAACGGTATGGATGCTGCCATAGACATGAAAAATTCCAAGACCTACAACATGATATTGCTCGGCGCACTGCTCGCTATAGTGCCGATAGTGCCGGTGGAAAGCGTAATGAAGGGTTTGCAGAAGGTGCTGCCAGAGCGTCACCACCATCTGCTGCCGCTTAATCGCGATGCTATCCTTCGCGGCATGTCATTGGTCAGCGGCGAGTGATTACGCCTATGCGTAGTAAGAATTAATAAAGGCACATATATCTCACCAGTGGCAAAGAAAATAGTTGAGACACCGCTGATGAAGCAGTACATCGAGATGAAGCAGAAGCATCCCGATGCTGTGCTGCTTTTCAGGGTAGGGGATTTCTATGAGACGTTTTCCGATGATGCCATCACGGCATCGGAGATACTCGGCATCACGCTGACGCGCCGTGCCAACGGTGTTTCGCAGCATGTGGAGCTTGCCGGATTTCCCCACCATGCCCTTGACACATATTTGCCCAAACTGGTCAGGGCTGGGAAACGTGTGGCTATCTGCGAGCAGCTTGAAGACCCCAAACTGACAAAGAAGCTGGTCAAGCGTGGTATTACCGAACTGGTTACCCCTGGTGTGTCCATCAACGACAATATCCTTGACCATCGCGAAAATAACTTCCTTGCCGCACTTCATATCGACCGCCACGTTACAGGTGTGTCGTTTCTTGACATATCTACGGGTGAATTTCTGACCGCACAAGGTGATAACGAATATGTCGGCAAGCTGCTTGCCGCGTTTGCGCCTAAGGAGGTGCTGGTGGAGCGGGGAAAGCGCGCCATCCTTGACGAACAGATAGCGCCGCATTACCTCAGTTTTGAACTTGACGACTGGGTGTTTACAGAGACGGCAGCCATGGACAGACTGCTCAAACAGTTTGAGACCGGCTCGCTCAAAGGCTTCGGCATACACAATATGCAGGCGGCAATTGTGGCTTCTGGTGCGATACTCCACTATCTTGACATCACCCAGCATACGCGCACATCGCATATCACCTCCATCGCCCGTATAGAGGAAGACCGTTATGTCAGGCTTGACCGTTTCACGGTGCGCAATCTTGAGTTGCTCAGTTCGCTCGGCGATGAGGGTAAGAGTCTTCTGGACGTAATAGACCGCACGGTCAGTCCCATGGGTGCCCGTCTGCTCCGACGTTGGATTGCGTTCCCATTGCGTGATGTCAAGGCTATAAATGCCCGACTTGACGTGGTGGAATATTTCTTCCGCGACCCTGAGGCTCGTGAATCGCTGCGTGAGGCTCTTGAAAGGGTGGGGGACCTGGAACGTCTGACTGGCAAGACTGCCACAGGACGCATTTCCCCGCGTGAAGTCATACAGCTCAAGCATGCGTTGGGTGCGCTTGAACCTATCAAGAACGTGTGTCTCGGAGCTGACAACAAGGCTCTGGCTACCATCGGAGAGCAGATTAATCCGCTCAAGGCAATACATGACCGCATCGAGCGCGAGATTGTGGAGGATGCTCCGGCTGCGGTCAACCGTGGCACTGTGATCAAGCCCGGGGTTGATGCCGAGCTTGACGATTTGCGTGATATAGTGCATCATGGCAAGGAGTATCTGTTGCGATTGCAGCAGCGTGAGATTCAGGCTACGGGTATCCCGAGCCTCAAAGTGGCATATAACAATGTGTTTGGTTACTATATTGAAGTGACCAATACGCATAAGGATAAAGTGCCTCCCGAATGGATCCGCAAGCAGACGCTTGTTAATGCCGAACGATACATTACTCAGGAACTAAAGGAGTATGAGGAGAAGATTCTCGGTGCGCAGGATAAGATTGACTCGATAGAGCTGAGGCTCTACAATGATCTTGTTGCGGACATCGCAGAGTTTATCCCGGCGATACAGCTTGATGCTACGATGGTGGCACGCCTTGATGTGCTCAGTTCGTTTACGCGTGTGGCAATTGAAAACCGCTATGCACGTCCGGTAGTTGACGATTCGCTGTGCATAGATCTGGTAGAGGCGCGTCACCCTGTCATTGAGCGTGAATTGCCCCCTGGGGAACCTTATATATCCAACACTGTGCACCTTGACAATGACAAGACGCAGATAATGATGATTACCGGTCCCAATATGTCGGGTAAGTCCGCTTTGCTGCGTCAGACGGCTCTCAACGTGCTCATGGCACAGATAGGATGCTATGTGGCGGCTGAGAGTGCGCGTATCGGCGTGGTCGATAAGATATTTACGCGTGTCGGAGCGAGCGATAATATCTCCTTGGGCGAGTCCACCTTTATGGTGGAGATGAACGAGGCGGCTTCCATCCTCAACAACATGAGCCAGCGGTCGCTGATTCTCTTTGACGAGCTTGGACGAGGCACATCCACCTACGACGGTATATCGATTGCGTGGGCGATAGTGGAATACATCCATCAGCATGGCTCGATGCGCCCCAAGACCCTCTTTGCGACGCACTACCATGAACTCAACGAGATGGAGAAGTCGTTTGAGCGCGTGGTCAACTACAATGTCTCCGTAAAGGAGATTGACGGCAAGGTCGTGTTTCTGCGCAAACTCTCCAAAGGGGGTTCGGAACACAGTTTCGGCATACATGTAGCCAAGCTGGCAGGTATGCCGCGCAGCATCGTCACGCGTGCCGACGAAGTACTTCACCGCCTTGAAGCAGCCAACCGTGACAACGGTTCGTCAGTCACCCCCGCCACCATGTTGACGCTCGCTCCCAACCAGCGCATGGAAGATGGCATACAGCTCAGTTTCTTCCAGCTTGACGACCCCGTGCTGAGTGCCGTCCGTGACGAAATCCTCGGCATAGACATCAACTCCCTTTCCCCCCTCCAGGCCCTCAACAAACTCTCCGACATCCAGTCCATCCTCACCGGCAAATAACCCCGAGTGACGCAACATCCCTCCTGTATTATGAACGAAAATCAGAAACAAGCCATCATAGATAGCGGTAAGAATTATTTCCGCACTATAATTATACCCAACCATCTGAAGCAATTGGCAAAATTGCATCTCAAAGATTTTAATATCAATCCGTTTCTGAGTCATTACCTTGCTGCATTTCTATGCGGTAATACAGATCCAGAGTCATTGGCTAAAGCTCTCTTGTATCCACGTATTCTCGGCACAAGCATCAATACGAGTTTCGGACAGAATATACAGACGTTCATTGCAAGTTTGGAGGAGGTGACCGGATGTGCTTCAGGTATAGAAGGTATTGACATTGAATTTATTGACGCAATAGATGGTCGTCGCAAGTATTGCCAGCTAAAAGCAGGTCCACAGACCATCAATAAGGATGATATCGCCACCATTTTAGGACATTTTAAATATCTTCTCAATAAAGCACGCCTTGACAAATTGCCTTTGCAGATTGATGACCTTATAATAGGGGTATTATATGGCGATGCACACTCTTTGTCTGCGAATTATAAAGCGATTGATGCTCATTATCCTGTGATATGCGGTGCCGATTTTTGGGAGCACCTTACAGGTGATAGATTTTTTTATTTCCGTTTGTCCAAGGCATTTGGTGAGGTCGTGGAAGAAGAGAACATTGACGGAAGTAGATTGATTTCGGACAAAATCCTTGAAATAGCAACGGAAATCAAAAATAAGGGAGGTCTTTGATGTTCATATCGGAAAGTAATCTTGCCGCTCTTACAAGCACATCTCTTGCCACTACACATGGGTGGGCTGAAAGAGGTGTGTATCCTTCACGTATGGATACTAATGGTATGCGAGGTTTCAATATGGAAGACCTTTGCGATATTCCAGAAGTACATGCAATGGTTCATAACCATTGGGATGATGAGATGGCTATAAGACCTAACCGCGAATATACATCTATAGAATTGTTTGCTGGAGGAGGAGGATTGGCTTTAGGCATGGAGCGGGCTGGTTTCAGGCATGTCCTTCTCAATGAGTTTGATACAGCAGCATGCAATACCCTGCGAGTTAACCGTCCTGATTGGAACATTATAGAAGGAGATGTGCGGCATATAGATTTTACACCCTTACGAGATAAAATTGATTTCTTATCTGGTGGATTTCCTTGTCAGGCATTTTCTTTTGCTGGTAAGCAGGGCGGTTTTGATGATGTGCGTGGCACATTATTTTTCGAATTGGCACGTGCTGTGAAAGAAATCCGTCCTAGAGTCTTTTTAGGCGAGAATGTAAAAGGTCTGTTATCGCATGATAAAGGGAAGACATTTCGCACTATCTGTAACATCATCTCTGAATTAGGTTATACCCTTGTCGCGCCTCGTGTGCTCAAAGGGATTATGTATCAGGTACCTCAAAAGAGGGAAAGAATAATATTGGTTGCCATTAGAAATGATTTAGCCGGACAGGTGGATTTCCGATGGCCATCGCCTTACAGTAGGGTTTTAACGCTTAAGGATGCTTTTTTCAAAAGCGTCATATATGATTCTGATATCGCTGCATCCGAGGGTGCTTCTTATCCAGAAAAGAAGCAAAAGGTATTGGATTTAGTTCCGGCTGGAGGAGATTGGCGGGATTTGCCTGAAGATGTAGCGAAGGAATACATGGGTGGCAGTTGGCATCTCGGTGGCGGTAAAACCGGCATGGCTCGACGATTGTCTCTTGATGAACCATCATTGACTTTGACCTGTTCACCTGCACAGAAACAGACTGAACGGTGTCATCCATTATATACACGCCCATTATCAGTACGTGAATATGCACGCATACAGACTTTCCCCGATGATTGGATATTTCAAGGGACTCTGAGTGACAGGTACAAACAGATAGGGAATGCAGTGCCTGTTAATCTGGCATGGGCTGTAGGACGGTCAATAATCCGGTTGCTGAATGATATTGAAGCGATACATCCGTATCAAGCTGTTGATTGTGATGCCGCTGTGAAAGAAATCATGGATGCACAAGCGGAGCTGATTACAGTCAAAGACAAAAAGACTCAGACTTCTACTATATGTAGAAGGTATCGTCAGCTAAACCTTATGGATATATTTGGCGAATTTGCTGATACACCTCTCGTAGAGAATAGTGTAGTGTCGGATTCTTCAGAATTTAAGACAGAGAATAATGTGGATAAACATGTTCTAATTGCTCTTGTAAAATCCGATTATACTGAGTCCTTTGAATGCAGGAGTGCGAATGTGTATTATACCGGGAGGCGTTTCCCTGCATCTGTAGTACTCGCCGATATATTCTATTTCATGCCATATATCAAAGGTAAAGGTATCCGTGATTTGTACATCGTGCGTAAGGCGCGAGTAGGAGTATATAATAAAAACGGGTCAAAAGAATATCGACTTGTTTTTGACCTGGAGTTTTCAGATCAATTGTTTGATGACTATGTGATGGTTAAATTAGACATTTGGAGAACTTTTACTGATACTACTCTGTCAAAGTTACGGCATGAGATTGATTCGAAAATTTAATAGATCTGACGTTAAAATAGTCTTATCGTTATGAATATATTTCTCAATATCTTGTGGGTGGTGTTCGGTGGACTGATGATTGCCATTGAGTATGCCATTTCGAGTGTGCTGATGATGATCACGATTGTGGGCATTCCGTTTGGCTTGCAGACCATGAAACTGGCTGCGGTGGCGTTGTGGCCCTTCGGCACCGATGTGGTCAGCACGGGCTTCCCGTCAGGTTGTCTGGCTGGATTGATGAATATCATCTGGTGGTTTCTCGGTGGCATCCCTATAGCTCTGACACACCTCCTGTGGGGCATCATCTTCTCTATTACCATCATAGGACTTCCCTTTGGCATCCAGCACTTCAAACTGATGCGTCTGGCTCTGTTTCCCTTCGGCAAGTCCATTGCCTGACTCCACAGATTGTTTTGTCCTAATCGTTAGTTTGTAGGGACGCGGCGTGCCGCGTCATCAAACTCAACATCCGCTGTCTGATACGTTGACGCGGCACGCCGCGTCCCTACGTTCATTCGATTTCACGATTAAAATGGGCGGTATTGGAACGTGGGTTGACGCGGATTTTGAATAGTGGGGGAAAAAGGGTAACTTTGCGCATAAAGACGGCAACGTAATGCCGTCAGTCTTATTTGTGACATTAACCTTATACCATATTATCTAATCTCTTATTTTTATGGCACTTAATTTTACCGATGCGTCGGTCAGCGAACTCATTGAGTCAGGTAAACCTGTAATGGTTGATTTCTGGGCAACATGGTGTGGTCCCTGCAACCGTCTCACTCCTGTCATCGAGGAGCTCGCCAAGGAATACGAAGACCGAGTGGTCATAGGAAAATACAATGTTGATGAGGAAAACGAGCTTGCCTCGGCTAACCGCATCATGTCTATCCCCACACTTTTGTTCTTCAAGAACGGCGAACAGGTCAAGGAGCTCCGCATGGCAGGCGCACAGCCTATAGATGCCATCCGCGCCAACCTTGAGAAACTGCTTGCGCTGTAAGACAGTCTGATAGCATATTTAGATACGGACATAGGGACGCGGCACACCGTGTCCCTATGTTGAAACATCCTATTTGTAAAAACCAACCATTAACATACCACTTCACCATATGAAACGCACACTTATCACTCTTACAGCTGCCGCAGCTACTGCGCTTTCGGCTGTCTGTGCGGAGTCGCCTTTGTGGCTAAGAGATGCCAAGGTTTCTCCCGATGGCAACACCATAGTATTCCGTTATAAAGGTGACCTTTTCACTGTCCCTGTAAAGGGTGGCGAAGCTCGACGTATCACCGCCATGTCGGGGATGGAAAAAACTCCGCTTTGGTCGCCCGACGGCAGCATGATAGCCTTCGCAAGTGACCGTGACGGAGCCATGAATCTCTATGTGATGAGTGCAAAAGGGGGAGCGGCTCGTCAATTGACATTTGGAAGCACCAATGTTGTCCCCGAGGCGTTCACTCCTGACGGCAAAGCGGTGTTATATTCGGCATCCATACAGGATCCTGTCATGAGCCGTCTGTTTCCGACGGCTCGTCTGACAGAGTTGTATTCAGTGCCGGTTGATGGTGGTGCATCTGTGCAGATTCTTGCATCACCTGCCGAAAGCATCTCGTATCTTCCTGACGGCAAGAGTTTCCTCTATCAGGACCAGAAGGGCATGGAAGATGTATGGCGCAAACATCACACATCGTCGGTGACGCGCGACATATGGAAGTATGATGCGCAGAGTGGCAAGCACACCAATCTGACTGCCCGTGGTGGCGAGGACCGCAATCCTGTAGTGGCTCCTGACGGACACACGGTGTATTTCTTGAGCGAACGTGACGGCGGGTCGATGAATGTTTACGCCTTTGACCTGAGCTCTCCCGGCAAGGTTACAGCAGTCACTGATTTTAAGGATGCACCTGTGCGTTTCCTCTAAATGGGCAGCAACGGCAATCTGGTGTACACATATGATGGTGAAATTTACACCCAGCAACCATCAGGCAGTCCGCAAAAGCTTGACATTGCTGTGGTAGATGACCTGTCGGAGCAACCTGAGTTTGTGGCGTTGGGCGACTACTCGTTTGGCACTCCTTCGCCCGACGGGTCGGAACTGGCTCTGATATCACGCGGAGAGGTGTTTGTGACATCTGCCGATTATGCAACCACCAAGCAGGTCAGCAAGACTCCGGGTATGGAGATGGAGGTGTCATGGCATCCAGAGGGACGCAAGTTGCTCTACACTTCTCAGCGTGACGGACACTGGAACATCTACGAAGCCTCAATAGCGCGTGACGAGGAACCGAATTTTTCAAATGCTACAATTATAAACGAGCGTCCTGTTTTTAAGTCTGATGGTGTTGACCGTACAGGTGCGAAATATTCGCCTGACGGCAAGAAAATCGTGTATCTGCAAAACCGTGACTCGATCATGGTGATGGACGTGGCATCTGGGAAATCCAAGGCTCTGACTGACGGTAAAGGTATATATTCGCGCAGTCTTGACACTGAATATCATTGGAGTCCCGACAGCCGATGGATTGTAACTTTCCTCAACACCAACCAGCATGAGCCTTATTATGATGTGGTGCTCATTAATGCCGAGAGCGGCGAGCAGACCAATCTGACCGGTACGGGTTACTTTGACTACAATCCGCGCTGGGCGCTTGACGGCAATGCCATCATATTTGAGAGTGACCGTTACGGCATGCGCAGTCATGCCTCGTGGGGGTCGCAGTCTGATGTGATGATTGTGTTCCTCAATCAGGAGGCGATGGATCGCTTTATGCTTGATGAGGAGGAATTCAAGCTGCTGTCAAAGGCAGAGGAGAAAGCCAAGGAGGCGAAGGAATCAGACAAAGACGGCAAGAAAAAGAAAGATAAGAAGAAAAAAGCCGACAAAGATAAAAAGTCAGATGACTCCAAAGCCATCAAAGTGGAGCTTGACGGTATCCGTGACCGTGTGCTGCGCCTGACACCCAACTCGTCCAATCTGGGTGATTTCGTACTCGTTGGTGAGGACGGTAAGGAAGTGCTCTACTATATGAGTAATTTTGAAGATGGCTTCGACCTCTGGAAAGTCGTGCCCCGTAAGGGTGATGTGTCTATTGCCGAAAAACTCAATGGGCGTAATATGAAACTTGCCACGGATGTTAAGGGCAAGACGATGTTTATGATAGGCTCTAACACCCTCAAGAAGATGGATCTGGCATCGGAGTCGGTCAAGCCTGTAAAGGTCAGTGGCAAGTTGCGTGTCGATGCTCCCGCCGAGCGCGAGGCTATGTATGACTTCGCTGTGCGTGAAGTTAAGGAGCGTTTCTATGTACCTGACATGAATGGTGTGGATTGGTCAGGACTGACTGCCCAGTATCGCCGCTATCTGCCGCATATCACTAACAATTATGATTTTGCGGAGATGCTGAGCGAACTGCTCGGCGAGCTGAACGTATCGCACACCGGCTCCCGTTTCTTCCCCGATGGGTCCAAGGAACCGTCGGCAGTGCTTGGACTTCTCTATGACATGGCTTATACAGGTCCAGGCATGAAAGTCGCAGAAGTTGTTAAGGGTACGCCGTTTAATCGCGCATCCTCAAAACTCCGTCCTGGCATGATTATAGAGAAAATCAATGGCGAAGCATTGACCGACTCGGTCACTATGGACGTGTTGCTCAAACGGGCTGCCAAAACCAATACTCTCGTATCCATCTATGACCCGGCATCGGGCAAACGGTTTGAGGAAGTTGTAAAGCCTATCAGCCGAGGCACGCTCAATGATAAACTTTATGACCGCTGGGTAGAGCGAAATCAGGCTCTCGTTGATAGCCTGTCTGGAGGCCGTCTCGGGTATGTGCATCTGCGCAATATGACTGACGACAGTTTCCGCACAATCTATGCCGACATGCTCGGTCGTTACTACCAGCGCGATGGCATGATTATCGACACCCGTTGGAATGGCGGTGGCAGACTTCATGAGGATATAGAGGTTCTCCTGTCGGGCGACAAGTACATGACCCAGATGGTGCATGGCAAAAAGGCTGGCGAGATGCCTTCGCGCCGTTGGAACAAGCCTTCGATTATGCTCATATGCGAGGCTAATTACAGCAATGCCCACGGCACTCCTTGGGTCTACAAGCACAAAGGGCTTGGCAAACTTGTGGGTGCACCTGTCCCGGGCACCATGACCTCGGTCAACTGGATTGATCTCCAGGATCCATCCATGCTCTTCGGTGTGCCCGTTGTGGGTATGCAGCTTGCCGATGGCTCATTCCTTGAAAACCAGCAGCTTGAGCCGGACATCCTCGTGCTCAACGATCCAGCCACAGTGGTCACCGGCACCGACCGCCAGATAGAGGCTGCAGTGTCCGAACTCCTCAAACAGCTGAAATGATACAGGCGTTGTAATATCACGTACATAATATGTTAAAATTAGTAGGGTCGCTACATGTAGCGACCGCAAATAGCGACTGTCAGTAGTCAGCCTGTCAACGGTCGCTACATGTAGCGACCCTACTATCGGTTATATTATATAATTTATAGCATACTCTATCTAAGAACCCAATTGTAACGAATATAATCTATATGAAACATAGCGTCATCCTCGGTATAGAGTCGTCATGCGACGACACCTCTGCCGCTGTGATAGTTGACGGACTGCTCCGCTCCAATGTAATCGCCTCCCAGCAGGTGCATGAACAGTGGGGTGGGGTGGTGCCCGAGCTGGCGTCACGTGCCCATCAGCAAAATATAGTCCCGGTGGTTGATGCTGCCATCAAACAGGCTGGTATAACACTGCAGGAGCTTACGGCAATAGCATTTACCCGCGGACCGGGTCTGATAGGTTCGCTGCTCGTCGGCACCTCGTTTGCCAAAGGTATGTCGATAGGTCTTGGCATACCCATGGTGGATGTAAACCATCTCCACGGACATGTACTTAGTCATTTTATCCGTGAGAAGGAGGATGACGAGGTGCCGGAGTTTCCATATCTCTGTCTGCTGATTTCGGGTGGCAACAGTCAGCTTATCATCGTCCGTTCGCCAGAGGAGATGGAGATTATTGGTCGTACTATTGATGACGCTGCTGGAGAGGCATTTGACAAGTGCGCCAAAGTTATGGGGCTTCCTTATCCTGGCGGTCCTCATGTTGACCGCTTGGCACAGGAGGGTGACCCAAACCGATTCAAGTTTGCCAAACCTCATATCCCTGGGCTTGACTACAGTTTCAGCGGTCTTAAGACATCTTTTCTCTACACGTTGCGTGACGAGAAGAAGAAAAACGAGAATTTCGTTGAGGAAAATAAGGCAGACCTTGCAGCTTCGTTGCAGCGCACCATCATTGACATACTCATTGACAAACTTGACAAAGCGGTAAAGCAGACCGGTATCAAGACTGTGGCAATCGGTGGAGGTGTGTCGGCAAATTCAGGAGTGCGTCAGGCTGTGGCTGACTACTGCGACCGCCACGGGCTGAAAGCATTTATACCCCCACGCAAGTTCACCACCGACAATGCCGCCATGGTGGCGATTGCCGGACATTTCAAGGCTCTTAACGGCGATTTCTGCTCATTGGACGCTGTGCCGTTCGCTCGTGTAACTGTCTACAACTCTAAGATTGTATGAAATATTCTGTCATAGTCATAGGTGACGAACTCCTCCTTGGTCAGGTCACCGATACAAACAGCGGTTCCATAGCCCGCATGCTTGATCCATATGGGTGGAAACTTGACAATGTGCAGGTTGTGGCTGACGATGCCGATGCCATCCGTCAGGCGATTGACCGCGCTTTTGCTGCCACGGATGTGGTTTTGACCACTGGCGGTCTGGGTCCGACTAAAGATGACATCACCAAAGGGGTACTTACAGCATATTTCGGCGGTGAGCTGCATGAAGATGCCGCTGTGCTTGAAAATGTCATCTCTGTGATGACACGCAACGGACGTGAACTAAATGATTTGACCAGGGCACAAGCCATCGTGCCGACATCGTGCGAAGTCATACAGAACGAAGTGGGTACCGCTCCGCTGATGTGGTTTGACCATGACGGTAAGGTGCTCGTGTCGATGCCTGGTGTACCCCACGAGACACTGACCATGATGCAGCGCAGTGTGATGCCGCGACTGCTCCAGCGTTTCCCGTCAGATGTAGCCCTTGACCACCGCGTGGCTCTCGTAGCCGATTTGAGCGAGAGCCGTGTCGCTATGACACTCGCTGAGTGGGAGGACGCACTGCCTGAGCACCTCCATATCGCCTATCTGCCCAAGGCGCGTCTGATACGTCTCCGACTTGACGGCAAATCTGCCGATGCTGCGTCGCTCAGTGCCGACCTTGACCGCGAGTATGCCAAGATGATAGCTCTGCTTGGCAATCATGTCGTGGCGACCGAAGACATTCCCCTGCCCGAAGTGCTCATTAAGGCTGCCAGGGCAAAGGGCTTGACCATCGGTACAGCTGAGAGCTGTACAGGCGGCAACATAGCCCATGAAATCACCACCGTCCCCGGATGCTCCGACGTGATGATGGGCGGTATCGTCAGCTACAGCAACGATGTGAAGATGCGCGTCCTCGGAGTCAGCCCCGACACATTGGCGCAACATGGAGCCGTCTCCGAGCAGACAGTAGCCGAGATGCTCCGTGGCGCACACGAAGCCTGCGGAGCCGACCTCGTCATGGCGACTAGCGGCATAGCCGGTCCCGGCGGAGGCACTCCCGACAAACCCGTAGGCACCGTAGTCATCGGTGCCTCCCTCCGCGGCACCGCCCCCGTCATCGCCACCTGGCACTTCGGAGGCACCCGCACCCGCATCATCGACCAGTCCACCACCACCGCCCTCATCACCGCCCTCCACCTCCTCCAACCCTAACCTTCCTATCTCTATGACTCTCTTGGTAGTCATAATCCTCATCGTTTTGCTGTTTGGATGGCTGGGTCGTTTGGGTCAAATTGGGTCAGAGATGCGAAAATCCGCAGCTTCGGCATCATCCAAGCCAGAGGATCAAAAGCCGTTATCATACACTATTGGCTTCAATTTATCACAACGAAAGCGGACTGATGATGAGGGAATAGAGGACCCAGTGGTTGAGAATGCTTGTGATTTCAGCGGACTGAAAGGATTCTTGCCTGACGACAAAATAGACAAGATAGTCCGGAATGTCAACTCTATGATTGAACGACATGGTAGTGATGCTTTCTTCATTATAGAACAGGTGTCGAATATTGCTGCTGATGATTTTGTCAGCAATCACGGCTCATTGTTGTTAGGTGATGAGTTGCAATTAGACCTGTCTGCTCAGACGTCTGTCCCTGATGGGCGTTTTATCCCCATATATTTTAAGGCAGACAAGCAGCTTGTTAGAAATATGTTGATTTGGGAGAGAGATGAAGTCTGCCATAAATTAGACACATTGAAGATTACCGGGGCATTCGTTGGAGACATGACGGTGTACGCCGATAAATCATGGCGAGATGAAAGCAAAAGCATAATAGTATTCTACGATAATGACGATGACGAGGATGGCGAAGAAGATGATGATATGCCTGCTCCACCATCCTCTTCAGAGACGTTTGCTTCGCTTCTGTTAGTTTTGCAGTTGATGAAACAAAGGACCAGAATCCAAAAATAGAATTGTAGGGACATCGCTTTGCGATGTGTTCAATGATCATCAGCCAGTCAGTTATGAATGTAAACTTTTTGGGGCGGGTGGGCGTTTAGATTATCCGAATTTGTTGAATTTTTGTAACTATTATGATTGTATGGATAAGAAAAGACTTACCGCTGAAAACGGACGCCTGATCGCCGACAACCAGAATGTGCAGACTGCCGGTGTGCGCGGTCCGATGACGGTGCAGGATCCGTGGTATCTTGAAAAAATCGCACACTTTGACCGTGAGGTAATACCTGAAAGACGCATGCATGCCAAAGGCTCGGGTGCTTTCGGGACTTTTACTGTCACCAATGACATCACGGAATTTACACGAGCTTCTATTTTTGCCGAGGTTGGCAAGCAGACTCCATGCTTAGTGAGATTTTCTACTGTGGCAGGTGAGCGCGGTGCTGCCGATGCTGAGCGTGACATACGCGGATTTGCCATGAAATTTTACACTGACGAGGGCAACTGGGACCTTGTGGCCAATAACACTCCGGTGTTTTTCTTACGTGACCCTCTGAAATTTCCCGATCTCAACCATGCTATCAAGCGTGATCCGCGCACAGGTATGCGCAATCCTACCGCTAACTGGGATTTTTGGACTCTACTGCCTGAGGCGCTCCATCAGGTGACCATCACTATGTCACCGCGCGGCATCCCGGCTTCTTTTCGCCACATGCATGGCTTCGGAAGCCATACATACAGTTTCATCAACAAGGACAACAAGCGCACGTGGGTCAAATTCCACTTCATCACCCAGCAGGGTATAAAGAATCTGACCGATAAGGAGGCTGAAGCCATCATCGCCAAAGACCGCGAATCGCATCAGCGCGACTTGTTTGAGGCTATAGAGCGCGGAGATTTCCCGCGGTGGAAATTGCAGGTACAGCTGATGACTGAGGATGAGGCAAAGAGGTATCACATCAATCCGTTTGATCTCACTAAGGTGTGGTATCACAAGGATTTCCCTATGCGCGATGTAGGCATACTTGAACTTAACCGCAATCCCGAAAATTTCTTTGCCGAAATAGAGCAGGCTGCTTTTAACCCGACCAACATTGTGGACGGTATAGGGTTCTCGCCTGACAAGATGCTGCAAGGACGGCTTTTCTCTTACGGCGATGCACAGCGTTACCGCCTCGGAGTCAATCATCATCTTATCCCTGTCAATCGTCCCAAATGTCCTCACCATTCCTATCATCGTGACGGGCAGATGCGCACTGATGGCAATTTCGGTGCCACTGTAGCATATGAGCCTAACAGCTTCGGCGAGTGGCAAGATACACCACAGCGCAAAGAGCCGCCGATGCAGCTTCACGGAGATATGTACAACTATGACGAGCGCGAGTATGACGATGATTACTACACCCAGCCTGGCAAGCTGTGGCGTCTGATGAGTGATGACGACAAGCAAGCTACATGCCAGAACACTGCCGCACAGATGAAGGGTATCCCCCTGTTTATAAAGCAGCGTCATGTACGTGCCTGCCACAATGCCGATCCCCAATACGGTCAGATGCTCGCCGAGACACTGGGCATCGACCTTGCCGAAGCTCTCGTGGCTGACGATCCTGCCCATCCATCATGGGACAAGCGTACTGTAATCGATAAAAAGTAGTAGGGCGATCGGACCATTTGTCAATGAGTCCTCCCTTGACGTAGATGCTACGCGCCTTTATCATGAAGTATATGCATGATGGAGGCGCGTGGTTGTCAATTGCATTTCGCCATATGCCGCAGATACATATTACGGACATATGTGCAAGTATATCGCATTATGACAGCCAATGCTATGGCGGCAGCGATGTATACGGCGAGGTCAAGCCAGCGTAGGTATTCGTCAGATGGAGGCATGTAGCGGAAAACCAACTGCCGTGCTATGGGATGTGCGACGAAAATCCACGGTGAGAGTATTCCGACTTCAATCATAAGCCAGCGCAGAGGGCGTGGTAGGAGAGTGCACACCCATATCAGAGCGAGTGGCCACACAGGGGAGCTTAGCAGCCATGCCACAGGGTGAGGATAGACGCTCAGACTGATGGCGAGGACAAACAGCACCAGTCCGTAGAGATGCCATGAACGCGGATTGAGGTCGATGGGGTTTTGCGCCACCCATATTCCGAGGCAAAATGTAGGCACGGCGATGAATATGTTGGCGCGTAGTTCGCCCAGCAGCTGGCTGTCAGCGCCCAATGTGGCGATGACTGCTAACTGCGCCGCGAGAACCACCACAGACCAGAAAAGCAGCATGCTGCTTTTGCATCGGTGAACCAACGCATAGTAAAATATGTAGAGCTGCAACGTCAACCCGAAATACCAGTAAGGTCCATAGGCTATGTTGTTGAAAAGCGAACCTGTGAAATGAGAGAGAAATGTTATTGTGAAAAAAGACTGATGGGCGGTATAGCCGAAATCGTGCGAAAAAATCAGGGTCAGCACAGCATAGCATAAGAGTCCGGGAATCATCAACAGCCATAGTTTGGATATATTATGGCGCATGTATGCTCCAAACCGTGGGATGGAACCTGCATGTTTCTTAGCCAACCCGTAGCCGCTTAGAAACACGAATATCTCCACGCCGTAATGGCCGAAAAAGGCGATGATGTCCCAGATGGCATTGAGTACCCCGCTGCTTATGCTCGTCCACAGGTCCGTGATATTGGACGCAGCAAATCTAAATTCGTTTTCGCTTACTCCAGCCCAGCCGCAGAAGTTGTGCATCACGATGGCGAGAATAGCCACCCCACGTAATATATTATTGGTCTCTTTTGATATCTCAAATCTCATCACTTGGCGATTATGGGCTCAGCAGTCAGATAGCCTGACGGTTTCAGCAGGTCTGCCACTGTAGCAGAAGGATGTGCATCAAGATATGCCTGCACCATGCGGTAGCCGATGTATCTGCCGGTGCGCCCGGGAGCATGGTTGGCAAACATGAATGTGCCTGGCGATGGGGCAAGCAGCTGTGATATGATTTTCGGGTCGGTGGATTCCAGTATCTTTTTCTCTCTGATGTCTTGCAGCAGCTCAGCCTCGTGTTGATTGAGCCATTGCAGCTCCTCGGAAGTCCAGCCTCCGGCATCGGCGAGGGATGCGTGCGGGACAGATGACATGATGGCAGCAGTCACAGCTCCGTCATGTATCATGTGGCTCAGAGCTGTGGTAGTGCTGTCGGCAAGCATGGGATATGACTGCTGTATCAGCGATTCTGCTGTATGATATGGAGCAAGCCGAGCATCTTTTTGCCGACGGATGTATGGCTCAAAGTAGTTGTAGGCACCAAAGTCAGCACCTAAGTAGTGATTCAGCCCTATAAGCATCACCGAGTCCACGTTCATTACCGCTTGATTGTAGGGGGTTATGATGGTGTAGACATGTTTTGGCATCTTTATGTCAGGCAGCAATGCGGTCAGCTTATGGAGCGTGGTGTCTATACGGCACTCTAATCGAGCGTAGTCAAGCCTCTCGTCAACTGCGGGTTTGAAAAATTTAAAGGCTCGACTTTCAGCGTAGTTCTCTAATGCCTGTCGGTCGTTGCTCTCCAATATGCCTATACGAGCCATGGCATCTATGGCTGGGCGCAGTGAGTCAAGCATCGCCGTCTGGCGTATGCTGTCGCTGGCTGTGGCAGCTACCGCGCTGTCAAAGCGCACGATGCTTGCGGCATGGCAGAGCGGCATCCAATGATAGATGATGGCGACAATCGCAATGGAGATTCGCCAAAAGGCGTCACGGAGCATAGGAGAGTGCCGATTAATCGTTCAATACCTGAATGCCCATCACTTCGGTGGAGCATTCACCTGTCACTGGATTGCTGTTGATGACTCCTGTTGAAACCTTGATATATCGGATATTGTCGACAGTTACGGAGCGGTTATCGTCATCCACGGCATTTGCGAGATTGAGCCATGCTTCAGCCGCAGTGTTGGGATAGGAGTCCGCATAGCCCCATCGAGCCTCACCATAATAGTTGCCGGTGGCAGTCTCGATAGTCCAGTTATCAGGGAGACGTGTGGCTGTAAATGACAATGATGTCGCGCCTTCTTCCCACTCAGGGAAATAGGAGTGGTCGGTGTGGAAACCAGGGTTGCGCATTATCCAGCCTGAATGTCCGTTATCGGTAGTCCAACGGATATATTGTTGCGGAGTAGCATTGTCAACGGGGAGGTGATATGTTATTGTGATGTCGCGTTGAGCCTCGTCCCAGTTCTGTCCGGCAAGAGCGTACCATTGGGTGCCGTCTGTTGATACCTCTACCACACCAGGCTCGGCACTCCCCTTGAAGGCGTTGCCGAGCACTTTGAAGTCGTTGCCGTCAGCGCGGTGTCTGATTGGTTGCGCAAGTTCCATGACTATGTATCCTCCGAAAGCTCCGAGCGACACTCCACGTCCTCGTTGCAGGTCGGCGAGAGCTGCCTGCTGTATCTGCTGGCGTGTCATGCCTGATACATAGACCGGCATCTCGTTGACAAACTGACCTGGAGCGGGATTGTAGTCTACGGTGGTGATCTGGACGGTCTGGGATCCAGATACGGATGCGCCGGGCATGTCTGAATTGTCATCGCTGGAACATGCGCTCAACATGGCGCATGCCAATATTGCTGATATAGGATAGATTTTCATATTCATTTTACATGAAGAATTTATATATTAACGTCTAATTTAGCAGAAATGGTATATGCTCCAAAGCACTTACCATATGGTATCCTTTGCCCTTCGTATGCAGCAAAGGTAGCGATCGGTCATAGAGTATGGCATTCCATCCGGCACTGATGGCTCCGGCTATATCCGTGGTGGCATTGTCGCCTATCATCAGTTGCGCTGACGGTCGAGTCTGTCCGGTTCGTTTCATCGCATGCTCAAACAGTTTGACATTCGGTTTGTTGATGCCGATTTCGTCGCTCAACACCATTATGTCTATCATCTTGTCGAGTCCTGTCACTTGCAGTTTGTGCTCCTGCACTTCGGTAAATCCGTTGCTGAGGATGCCCACCGGAAGTCCCATCTGCTTCAGTGAGTCAATAAGAGGTAGTGCCCCGGGAAGCAGAGTCGATGCATCGGCAAGATAACCGAGGTATAACGTATCCATACGCGCCGACATGGCACGTGCTATTTCGTCAGCCACTTCTGCCTCGGTCAGCGGCAAGCGGAAACGTTCCATCCTCAGGGTTGACTGGTCGACCTGTGCACCGCTGTAGAGCTGCCACAAATGATAGTTGTGTTGCTCATATGATGTCTCCCAGTCTTTTGGCGAGGAGAAGAAACGGTCGAGGCGCTCATCATCGTAAACCTTGCGGAGAGCGATGCGTGATGCCCCCTTGAAGTCAATCAGAGTGTCGTCAAGGTCTATCCAGACCATCTCTATGTCTTGTCCGTCGTATCTCATCGTGAAGCGGATATGATGGGTGTATATTCTATACGCCGCAGCCTCTTGACGAGCATGACAGTCAGAGGCAGAGCTATGATCTCGTATATGGTTTTGAGTACTGTCTGGGTAAGAATGAGAGAGATGATGACATGCCAGGGGAGTACTCCGGCAAATGCCATGGGGAAGAAAATGATGCTGTCGATGCCTTCGCCCCATACGGTACTGAGGATTGCACGTGCCGAGAAGCGTGATGCCGATGTAGCATTTTTGCCTTCATTGGCAGCTGACTGCTTCATCTTTGCCATTACCCAGGCGTTGGTCAGCGAACCAGCCAGAAAGGCGGTGAATGATGCGCACAATATGCGGGGTGTCGCACCGAAAATTGCCTCCATGGCATCCTGTTGTGTCCATGTGTCGGCACTTGGTAGCCATAGCCCTACATGTAGCAGCAGCACGGTCAGCAGATTCATCGTGAAGCCGAGGAATATCACCAGACGCGCTTTGCGGAAACCGTATATCTCCACTAAGCAATCGTTGATAATATAGGAGAGCGGAAAAACTGCCACGCCTGCCGTGATGGTCATAAATCCCAAATCGACGGTCTTTATCTCCATAAGATTGGAGATTATGAGGCAGATACAAAAGGTTACGGTGAGTAACAGGAAGGTCAGCGAAAACCGTTCACGACCTAACGAAGATAGGGGAGAGGGATGGAGTGAATCCTGTAGCATTGTTCTTGTTTTTACGAGGTAGCAAGCACTCGGGGTTATAGAGATTTTGACGATAACAGGGGCGAGGCTCAAGCCCCGTCCCTGTCAGGTTAGTGGTTCATGCACCCTGTGAATGAGTGCAGTATATGGTCTTTATTTCTTTTTCTCGACCTTGTTGTAGCGGGCGTTGAGACCGGCGGTCACCTCCTTGGTGATGTCAAGGGCGGGGTTGAAATATGCACCTGCGGCTTTGAAGAGGATTGCATCGTAGCCTTTGGTCTTGTTGTATTCCTTGAGGAATGACTCGAGGCTGTCGTTGAGTTCTACCTGCTGCTGAGCCATCTCCTGCTGGGATGTGCGCTGCAGGTTTGCCATGTAAGCCTCGGCGTCTTGCTGCATCTTGTTGAGGCGGCGCACGTCGGCTTCATATTCTGATTCTTTGCCCACATAGTAGTTGCTGCGCATGTTCTGCTCTATTTTCTGACCGAGACGCTGAATCTCGGCTGCGCGGCTGTTCTGGGCTGATTCGATTTTGCTGTAGGTGCGCAGTGCTGCTTCCTTGAAGTCCTTTGCAAGATTATAATTGGCACTTACTGAGTCGGCATCGATGTATCGGATGTTGAGGGTCACGCCGCCTTTGGTGCTGTCAGATGCCGCAGCTTTGTCGTTGGCTCCGGCTGTCTTGTCGGCTGCGCCTGAGCATCCGACCAAGGCGGTAGAGAGCATTGCAACCATGCCGGTTGCAGCAATCGCTAAGTGATTTTTCATTGAAATGAATAAGGAATGTCTGAAATAATGTTATTAGCGTTGCAAAGTTATAAAATTTAGATGATTTTTGCAGACAAGTGAATTTTATTTTGTACCTTAGTGTGCTTTAAATTAGAAAAATTAACATAACCCCACTAATATATTCACGTTATGACTATCAAGGACCTTAAACCGGCACGAGTGTTTGAAATATTTGATGAAATCAACCAGGTGCCGAGACCATCGAAAAAGGAGGAGAAAATCCGCCAATACCTTCTCGACTTCGCAAAGAAACATGATATAGAGGTCAAGACCGACGCCATAGGCAATGTGGCGATGTTCGTGCCCGCGACTCCGGGACATGAAAGTGCGCCTATGGTGGTGCTCCAGGCACATATGGATATGGTGTGCGAGAGCAACGACAAGAATTTCGATTTTGACAACAGCCCTATCAAGACCATCGTCGATGGCGAATGGCTTCGAGCCGACGGCACCACCCTCGGCGCTGACAACGGTATAGGCATTGCTGCGTCGCTTGCCGCGCTGACCGACAAGGACTATGTGCATGGACCGCTTGAGGCTCTCTTCACTGTCGATGAGGAGACCGGTCTGACCGGTGCCTACAATCTCGGCGAAGGCATGATACAGGGCAGCATCCTGCTCAATCTTGACTCGGAGGATGACGCTGTGCTCTTCATCGGATGTGCCGGCGGTATAGATACCCAGGCATCGTTCCACTACGGACGCTCGTTTGCTCCCACAGATTTCATATATTTCAAGGCTGATGTCTCTGGTCTTCTCGGCGGCCATTCGGGGGGCGACATACATCTCGGTCGCGCCAATGCCAACAAGATAATAGCTCGCTTCCTCTACGATATGTCGCTGCGTCATGAAGTGGTGATAGCGGAGATCGATGGAGGCAATCTGCGCAATGCTATCCCCCGTGCTGCCCATGCCGTGTTTGGTGTGCACACTTCGCGCAAAGAAGAGGTGCGTGTGGCATTCAACGAGTATATCGCGGTGCTTGAAAACGAATACAAGGGTCTTGAGGAGGGCATGAAGCTTACGCTCGAAAGCACCGACAAGCCTGAGTTCGTGATTGACCAGACCACATCGTTCAACCTTATCCGTGCCATCTATTCTGCTCCTCATGGTGTCATCTCCATGAGCCGAGAACTCCCCGGGCTTGTAGAGACCTCGACCAACCTTGCCTCTGTGAAGATGGTGGCTGATAACAAGATCCTGGTAACCACCAGCCAGCGCAGCTCGGTAGAGTCACGCAAGTTTGACATCGCCAATCAGGTCAAGGCTCTCTTCACTCTCGCTGGTGCGGAGGTCAAGCAGGGCGAAGGCTATCCCGGATGGCAGCCTGACATGAATTCTCCAATCATGGAGAAGGCTCGTGACGCATATAAGGAACTGTATGGTATAACCCCTGAAATCACAGCCATTCATGCCGGACTCGAGTGCGGACTGTTCTTGCAGAAGTTCCCGCATCTCGACATGGTGTCGTTCGGTCCGACACTGCGCGATGTGCACTCTCCCTCCGAGCGTATGCATATTCCCACCGTTGAACGCTTCTGGGAGCAGCTTAAACTGACCTTGACCAAGGTTGCCGAGGACAAGGCATAATCCTGGCGTTGACGATCGTAATAATGTTGGGACGCGGTACCTCGCGTCCCAACATATCAATTGCAATATCTTGACATGAAAAAACTCCTCCTTATATCTTTGGCATTCGCATTCATCGCGACTGATTGCAATGCCCGCAGACGCACACACCATCGGCCGCCTGAGCCGACACAGGTCATCCCGTCAGTCCAGGATTCCACCAAGATTGACGATGCCATCGCTGCCGCCGAAGCCGAGAGTGTACCGGCAGGTGAGATACTTCGTCTGACCGAGGATGATTATAAGGAGGTGGCTGAAATGCTCGGCGTGGAGCCGGCTGCCGTGAAAGCTGTGGTAGAGATTGAGGCAGGACCCAGCCATCAGGGCTTTTCAGAGCCAGGTATGCCGTTGATTAATTTTGACTTTTCAATGTTCACGCAGTTTTGCCGTCGCAATGGTGTGAACTTGTCAAAATACCGCAAATCGCATCCGCTGGTATTCAACGCCCCGTCTTCGCGTAAATACGGATCGCGTCAGAAAGCTCAGCATGCACGTCTGCGCGCGGCACGAACCATCGATGAGCGTACAGCCATAGAGGGTACTTTCTGGGGCATGTTTCAGATTGGCGGTTTCAACTGGCGCAAGTGCGGAGCAAGCAGCATCAACGATTTCGTGGAACGGATGAGCCGTTCCGAGCGTGACCAGCTGGAGCTGTTCGCCCAATTTCTCAAGACAACCAAACTCGACAAGCAACTTAAAGCCAAAAACTGGGCGGCCTTTGCCCGGGGCTACAACGGACCATCATATGCGCGTCGCGGATACCACACACGCATGGCGCGTGCATATGCAAAATACAGCAAGACCAAATGAGCCAATACACCGCATCATCTGACTCTCCTGAAAACCATCACATCACCCCTGACAGTGCAGACCTCTTTGAGCCGATGAAGGATGCTTCATTGGATATGACTGTCGACACACCGGCATATACCGAGGACGACATCATCACTCTTGACCCCAAGGAGCATATACGCCGCCGCCCCGGCATGTATATAGGCAAATTGGGCGACGGTTCCAACAGTGACGACGGTATATATGTGTTGCTGAAGGAAGTGCTTGACAATTCCATTGACGAATACATGATGGGATATGGCAAGCAGATATCGGTGACGGTGACCGATACCACGGTGACTGTCCGCGACTACGGTCGTGGCATACCGTTGGGCAAACTTGTGGATGCGTCATCCAAGATGAACACGGGTGCCAAATATGATTCGGCGGCGTTTAAGAAGTCTGTGGGTCTCAATGGTGTCGGTATCAAAGCGGTCAATGCTCTCTCTACCTCGTTTATCATCACGAGCCATCGTGACGGCAAGATGAAGCGTATAGTATATGCGCAGGGTGACATAGTAGAAGAGACCGACATCCTTGATACCGATGAGCCGGACGGCACATTGGTGCAGTTCACTCCTGACAACACGATATTTCGCGACTACCATTACCGTGACGAGTATGTAATCCCGCTGATAAAGAATTATACGTTCCTCAACACCGGGCTTGCCATCATATTCAACGGTAAGCGGTACATATCGCGTCATGGTCTGCTTGACCTACTACAGGATGTGATGACCAAGGAACCTCTGTATCCCATCATCCATCTCACTGGCGATGACATAGAGATTGCCATCACCCATGCTCCGCAGTATGGTGAGGAATACTACTCGTTTGTCAACGGTCAGCACACTACTCAGGGTGGTACACACCTTGCCGCTTTCAAAGAGTCAGTCAGCCGTACCATAAAGGAATATTATGGCAAGAACTTTGAGCCGTCGGATGTGCGTAACGGCATGGTTGCAGCCGTAGCCATAAAGGTCGAGGAGCCGGTGTTTGAGTCGCAGACCAAGACCAAGCTCGGCTCACGTGACATAGGACCTGAGGGACCTACTGTCGCCAAGTTTGTGGGCGATTTTGTCAAGAAAGAGCTTGACAACTACCTCCACCGCAATCTTGACGTGGCGGAGGTGCTGCTTAAGAAGATACAGGAGAGCGAGCGTGACCGCAAGGCTATGGCTGGCTTGACAAAACAAGCCAGAGAGAAAGCCAAGAAAATCAATCTCCACAACAAGAAGCTGTTTGACTGCCGCATACACCTCAACGACAGCCGTGGCGACGAGGAGAAGATGCTTGAATCGTCCATCTTCATCACCGAGGGCGACTCTGCTGCCGGGTCTATCACCAAAATCCGTGATGTGGCTACCCAGGCAGTGTTCTCATTACGTGGAAAGCCGCTCAACACATTCGGTCTGACCCAACAGATCATCTACAAAAACGAGGAGTTCAACCTGCTTCAGGCGGCTCTCAATCTGGAGGACGGTATCGAAGGTCTCCGATATAATAAGGTGATAATCGCCACTGATGCCGATGTCGACGGCATGCACATACGCCTGCTTCTGTTGACGTTCTTCTTGCAGTTTTACCCCGACCTCATAAAGAAGGGGCATGTGTATGTGTTGCAGACACCGCTGTTTCGTGTACGTAACAAGAAGACGGCTCGCCGCTCAGGCAAAGCGTCGCGTCAAGGAGTGCCTGACGACACCTATTATTGCTACAGTGACGAGGAACGCATCAGTGCCATTAACAAGCTCGGAACCAATGCGGAGATTACCCGATTCAAAGGACTCGGAGAGATTTCTCCGGAGGAGTTTCGCGGATTCATCGGACCAGACATGCGACTTGACCGCGTGACTCTGCGCAAGGAGGACCAGGTCGGCGAACTGCTTGAATTTTACATGGGCAAGAACACTATGGACCGCCAGAACTTCATCATAGAGAATCTCGTGGTGGAGGACGACTCGCAAATATCATAGCATACACTGATGAATAAGACTGATAATCGCCGCATCGCTCTATTTCCTGGCAGCTTTAATCCGTTTACCGTCGGGCACAAGTCGATTGTAGATCGCGCTTTGCGGCTGTTTGACCGGGTGATAGTGGCTGTCGGTTATAACCCGTCCAAGGAGTCAGACTGCCGCACGGTCGAGGAGCGCATGGCAGCCATCAGGCGAGTGTATCCTGAGAGATCAGAGGTGGAAGTGGCATCTTATTCGTGCCTGACGGCAGATTTCGTGGGGCAGGTAGGAGCATGCGCCATTGTTCGCGGAGTGCGTAATACTGTGGATTTCGAGTACGAACGTTCCATAGCCGACATCAACCGCCAGCTGTGCGGAGTGGATACTGTGCTGATTTACACGCTGCCCGAGATGGAAAGCGTCAGTTCGAGCATGGTCAGAGAGCTTGCGCATTTCGGGCATGATGTCAGCCGTTTTCTTCCATGACATGTCATAATCCGGCTATAGAATAACATAATTATGAAAAAACTGTATATGATACCGGTGGCAGCCATAACCGCTGTGTCACTGGCGTTATCAGCGAAAAATAAAGCACCTGAAAATCCGTTTGTGTTCTCGCCAGAGCAAAAGCTCAGGCTTACCGAACGTATCATTGAGAATTACTATGTAGACAGCATAGATATAGACCGCACGGTCGAGGAGGGCATAATCAGCATGCTCCGTACGCTTGACCCGCATTCGTCATATTCCAACCGTGAGGAGACTATCGAGATGACCGAAACGCTCAGTGGCGGCTTTTCTGGGGTAGGCATATCATTCAATATGCTCAGGGATACCCTGTTTGTGGTCAGCACTACAATCGGCGGACCGAGCGAGAAGGTCGGTCTGCAAGCTGGTGACCGCATCTTGGTAGCAAACGACACTGTGATGTCGGGAGCAGGACGCAGCACTTCGGATGTGCGCAAGGTGCTGCGTGGACCCAAAGGGACTAAAGTCAGGATGAAAGTGCGTCGCAGCAATGTGCCCGACCTCATCGACTTTGTGGTCACTCGTGATGAAATACCCATCTACAGCGTTGATGCGCACTATATGGCTGATCCGCATACGGGATATATCAAGATAGTAAGATTTGCCGAGAGTACCGAGAAAGAGGTAAAGGAGGCACTGAAAACTCTGAAAAAGCAGGGCATGCAGCGTCTTATCATTGACCTGCAAGGCAACGGCGGCGGCTACATGAATGCTGCTGTAGGTGTGGCTCAACTGTTTCTTGACAAAGATGACGAAATCGTATATACAAAAGGCGTAAGAGTCCATCCGTCATATTTCAATGCTGTCACAACCGGACCCTATCGTGATATCGAGGTAGTGACGATGGTCGATCAGTCGTCAGCGTCGGCGAGTGAGATTTTGTCCGGAGCTTTTCAGGACAATGACCGAGGAGTGGTCATAGGGCGTCGCACTTTTGGCAAGGGGCTGGTACAGCGTCCTTTCCCGTTTCCCGACGGCTCCATGATACGCCTGACCACGGCTCGTTATTACACACCCTCCGGACGCAGTATCCAGAAGCCGTATGCCGATGGCGAAGATGATTACAACAAGGATGTGTACCGCAGATTACAGAGCGGGGAGCTGACTGATTCCACACTCACAGTGTCGCATCCTGACTCGCTGCGCTTCACTACCCGCAACGGACGTGTCGTATATGGAGGTGGAGGTATAACGCCCGACATATTCGTGCCGCTTGACACCACGCGTGTCACGCCGTATTATCGTGACCTTGTGGCGAAGGGTGTGCTTAACCGTTACTGTCTGCAATATGTTGACAGCCGACGCAAGCAGCTGAAATCAGACTACAAGACTGTCGATAAGTTTATCCATGGATTCAAGGTCTCGGATGCCATGCTTGCCGATCTCTACAGCATGGCGGTTGCCGACAGTGTTAAGACTGAGCCTGATGCTGTGGCTGATTCCCGGGAATACCTTTCAACAATAGTCAAGGCTCTCATAGGCAGAGATCTCTTTGACAGCAGCGCGTATTATCAGATAGCAAATCCGCTCAATCCCATCTATATCCGTGCGGTTGAGGTCATCAATGATCCGCGACGTATGCGGTCACTGTTGGCTCCGCCCGATTATGCTATGGAATGACAGGTATATATGGGGTACAACTGTTAAATAGCGTTGAATAGTGAAAAATTATTATTAACTTTGCGCATATCAATCCTATAAGCTAAGCATATGTCCACATATAGCTACGAACATACAGGCATATATTCTTTTTTGAAAAAATATACAGTGAAAGCCATGGCGATTGCGGCTGTGGCAGTCGTGATGTCATCATGCGGCAGCAATAAGTCTGATGAGTCAGAATCAGTGCAGGAGGAGCTTCGTAACACCCATCTTCTTGAAGCTATGAAGGTGGTGGATATCCCACGGGTAACCTCTATTGCTGACTCGCTTGCTCTCGATGTAGACGATCTGTCTAATAATGAGTCTGTGGCTGTGCTGCTTGCATATCTCGTCGTACACAACGAGGCTTCGCGTAATGATGACCGTGAGCAGGATCTGGTGACTATCAGGAAATATGTGGATGTCTACGACCTGTCGATGCAGCGTGACCGCGACGGCATGCTTTCAGCAATGCAACAGGCGCGTGAAATCAACCCTGCCGCTGATTTTGAGGGTCTCTATAAGGAGTTTCGCAATCGTCTCTCGGAGTACGATGCTCTCAATGGTCAGGAGTTGACTGCTGAGCCTGCCCAGGAGGAAGCTCCTGCTGATAGCACGGCTGTTGCTGACACAGCATCAGTTGCCCCATCATCGTCATCTGACGGTGCTGATCTGCCGGTTGAATATCGCCCCGCTGACTGATACTTGTTATATTTGGCTAATCTCAAAGCAATCCTTATTTATATTTATTCATCAATTAATCTTATGGACCAGAATTATTATCCCACTCCAGCTCCATCTCTGTCTTTTTCTGATGCTGTGAAAAAAGCTTTCGAGAACTACTGCAACTTCTCAGGTCGTGCCACACGTGCCGAGTACTGGTGGTTTGTTCTTTTCAGCTTCATCGTAGGCTGCGTATTCAGCATCCTTGGCCAGATTGCAGGTTTCTTCACTTATGTGGGCTACATAGCTAATCTCGCCCTCTTGCTTCCGGGTCTCGGACTTTGCTGGCGTCGTATGCACGATATAGGCAAAGGTGGTGGTTGGTTTTTCATCACCTTTATCCCCCTCGTAGGCATCATCCTGTGGATTGTATGGTGCTGCCAGCCCAGCGAACCTACAGCTAACCGTTTCGGCGACGTGCCTGCCAACGCATAAGTAAGCGCATGCACAACATAGCAGTGTTTGCCTCCGGATCGGGGACAAATGCGGAAAACATAGCACGAAGCTTTGAGTCTGATGCCACAGCCCGAGTGGTGGTGGCACTCGCCAACAAAGCCGATGCAGGTGTACACGAGAGGATGCGGAATCTCCGCATCCCCTCGCTTACATTTGACAATAGCGTCTGGGCTGACCATCCAGAGAAGATTATCGAGACGCTTGACCGTTACGGTGTCGATTTTGTAGTGCTGGCAGGATTCTTGCGGCAGGTGCATCCGATGCTCGTGAGGCGTTTCAAGGGTCGGATGCTAAATATACATCCTTCTTTGCTGCCTAAATTCGGCGGCAAAGGCATGTATGGCATGCGTGTGCATCAGGCTGTCATAGACTCTGGCGAAAAAGAGAGCGGTGCCACTGTGCATCTCGTCACTGATGTCATGGACGATGGCGACATCGTGTTGCAAGGTAGTGTAGATGTGTCGGCTGACGATACGCCGCAGTCGCTTGCTGCCAAAATCCATGAAGTAGAGATGGATATATATCCACGTGCAGTGCGCATGGTGCTTGGCAGGATGTAAAAGTCAATCTGTTAACTCTTAATTTTTAGAGATGAAATCCAGATATCTGTTGGTCTGCGCGGTGTGTGGCATGCTGATGCCGATGCATCTGGCGGCAGAGGAAAACATCAATTACGACGCTTCGCTGACGGTGGAGACTTCGTCAGGCTCGTTTGCGCCTTACTATTTTGCAGCTAACCGTTGGGGCACGTTGACACAGAGTGACAACGTATTGCTCAATGTCGGCGCTTCACGTGACTATGATCTTTCGAAGCGCGTCACCTGGAGTTACGGAGTCCGTGCCGTAGGCGGACGGACATCTGCCACCTCCTACGATGTATTCCACGCTTCATCTGATCCGCAATGGGACATACGCTATGCACGTCCGGCTGCGATATGGCTTCAGGAGGCATGGGCTGGATTCAAGTTCAGAGGTGTCTATATTGAAGGTGGTATGCGTCAGTCAGGCTCGCCTTTGCTTGATGACGAGCTTTCATCGGGCGATATGGTACACAGTGCCAACGCTCGTCCCGTACCGCAGATTATGGCTGGTTTCATTGACTTCCAGAACATTCCTTTCACCAATAAATGGGCGCAGATCAAGGGTGTCATTTCATATGGCTGGTTCGTGCAGAATAAATGGCTTGAAGATCACTATAACTTCTACAACTATCACATCACACGAAATCAGCTCTACAGCTATAAGAACATCTATTTCCGCAGTAATCCCGAAAAGCCGTTTTCGGTTACGGTGGGTGCGCAGATAGCCGGAGATTTCGGTGGTACTACATATCACTACTCTAACGGCAAACTATACTCGGTGGAGCAGCACGGATCATCCATATCCGACTACTGGAAGATGCTCATACCTACACCTGACAATGGTGATGATTTCTATGAGGGTGCATTGCTCGGATCATGGGACTTTCAGGCGCGTTACCGTCTGCGTTCGGGTTACGAATTGAAAGCATATTTCCAGTGGCTGTGGGAAGACGGCAGCGGCATGTCGAAGCATAACGGCTGGGACGGACTGTGGGGTGTGGAATATAAGTCAGACAATCCATGGTGGATCGACGGTGCAGTCATCGAATACCTTGACCTGACCAACCATAGCGGACCGATACACTACGCTCCGCATTTTCAGGGCGCGGATATACCGTATCAGAGCACTGGTGCGGACAACTATTACAACAGCGGTTACTACAACGCCTACACCAATCTCGGCATGGGTATGGGAAATGCTATGGTGATGAGCCCGATCTATAACCGTGACGGGTATCCTCAGTTTCTGCTTAACCGTGTCAAGGGTGTGCATGTCGCACTCCGTGGCACGTTGTCGGACAATGTTACTTATAAGGTGAAATTCGGATGGCGTAAGGCATTGGGCACCTCCTATGAACCGCTGCAGGCTCCTGTGCACTCGACCATGCTGATGGCAGAGGCATCGTGGCGCATACCTCAGGTCAAGGGATTGCAGCTGACCGGTGCTTTCGGTCTTGACCACGGCGAGATGCCCGGCAACAGTGTGGGCGGAATGGTGACCATATCATATGACGGACTTCTTAAACTCAACGGAAAATGATGCTCCACAGATTAATCAGACATATCAAGCCCCTTGCCTTAGTGGCTATAATGATGGCGGTGGTGACAGGTTGCACACACAATAACGGCGACATCGGACCTCTCTTCGGCTCATGGACACTTCAGAAAATCGTGATAGACGGTACGCCTGACGCGTCATACGGACACAATATGACGTGGAATTTCCAAAATCATAATCTCAGCATCATGACTGTCTACCCCCATCATGACCGGGCTGAGAATATGGGCACGTGGGAGTGGGTGAACCAAGACCGTGTCATAAGCATTAATTTTACATATAAGAATAGCGAGGGAGTAGCAGGCGGCTCTCCGTTCTGTCCTCCTCCCGGGCTGCATCTCCCGACGGGTCAGATACTTGTGATGGATGTCATGCAGCTCACATCGTCAGATATGACTCTGGTATATGAGAGTGCTGATGGTGAGATGATTAAATATAGGTTTACCAAACTGAGATGATATGAGATACAGTATAGCTGTTATATCAATGCTGTCGCTTGTTGCCGCTTCAAGCCTTGGCTCGGAGGCTGCATCGCTGCGCCTTGAGAAGATAAAATACGGTGACATGAACTCGTGGGTCACCCGCACAGTAGGGGAGTCGCGTGTCATAGGCGGCAACAAACGCACTATCTATGAAATAGGTCCCAATACCACCATCGCTGGTGAAAACAAGGCATACACGCCGCTGGGCGGCTCTCCATGGGGCACGAGTAATGTCTACGCGCATGTCAGCGGTATCAGCAAGGGCAGCAATGCCGTGTATCCCGAGGTGCGCAACGGCTCTGACCGATGCGCCAAGCTGACCAGCAAGATCGAATCGCTGAAGGTGCTCGGTCTTATCAATCTTGATGTGATGGTGTCAGGTTCCATATTCCTCGGGCATATGATAGAGCCTATCACTTCGACCAAAAATCCCTACGCCAAGATGGAGATGGGCATACCCTATACAAAGCGTCCCAAGGCATTGGTGTTTGACTACAAGGTGGATATGCCATCGTCGTTGACACGCACCAAAGCCACCGGCTTCGGAGGCAAAAAGACGCTGCCTGGCCGTGATGCTGCCGTGGTGTTTGTATTTCTCCAGCGCAGGTGGGAGGATGCCCAGGGCAATATCCACGCCAAGCGTGTGGCTACAGGCGGCGAAAGGTTTAAGGTAGGCAGCGGATGGAAAAACGCTCACCAGATACCTCTCCACTATGGCGACTACTCCACCCAACCGGGCTATCAGAAATGGCTCAAACTCCTACCTAAGGAGCGTTCATATTATGCCCGTAACTCCAAGGGCAAGATGGTGCCTGTCATCGAGGAGGGCTGGGATGATGCTGATGCCACTCCCACGCATGCCATAGTGATGATGAGTGCCGGCAGCGGTGAAGCATACGTAGGCTCTGAGGGACTGACTCTCTACGTCGATAACGTAGCCTTCGGCTTCTGATTTTTTTGATTTAAAGACGTGTCAATTTGTAGGGACGCGGCGTGCCGCGTCATCAACCGAAACACACGTCGCCTGATACGTTGACGCGGCACGCCGCGTCCCTACAAGATGGTAAATGTTGTTGCATTGCGACATGATACAGCGAAGGCGGAGCTTTGGGGCTCCGCCTTCGGGCTTTTTATCGGGGGTATCAGCCGGCTTCGCCGGTGAGGATCATCATGTCGGGCATGCAGCGGAAGCCGATGGAGTGGAACATGTAGCGGGCGGCTACTGATGACTCCAGATATATCTTGGTGATGTTCTGGCGGTGGGCGTAGGCTATGAGCCATGCCACTATGTCGCGCCCTATGTCGGTGGTGCGTCCGTCATGGCTGACGTATATGTTCATCAGGCATGCGCACTTGCCCGAGGGATTTGACGACGAGGGCATCTCGGAGTGGAGGCACATACCTCCGCAACCGAGCACATTGCCGTTGGCAGTGGCTATGCAGGCGATATGCGAGCCGTCGGTGAGTGCAGACTGATAGTAGTGCCAGCTTGCTTCTTCCAGTTCTTCACTGTCGCCATAGTTAAGCTGACCTGAATTATGAAGGACCTCCATGCGCAGTTGCAGCAATGTGTCAAGGTCCTCATAGGAGGCTTGGCGAATAACAACATCGGTCATCATAGTTATAAAGTGTCAGTGTGTGGTGAATAAGACTTTTCTTTATAACAGTCAGATTTTCAGCGTTGTTTGACGATTGTTGTAATTTTTTAGCTTTGATGTTGATTTTTAACATTAACCATGTGTCACCGTGGTCGCCTCATCAGATAGTCAGCATGTTCTTTGCCGAATCTTCGCACTAAATTCTCATAATGTTGTATCCGCGCCAAAGAATCCTGGACTCTTTGGGCTTCCCATCTCGCCTCTTGCTCCTGTCGCATCCTTTCAAGCTCCTCGGGGGTGGGCTTGGGTTTGATTTGTTGCCAGAAGAGACATTCATACTGCTTCATCCCCTTTGGCACCACATGGTTGATCAGGGGTTCTTTGCCATCCTTTAGATAAGGTGACGGGGTCAGATATAAAGCCAGGATGGTGATGGCTGTCACAGCGATGAGCACTGCGCCGCTCCAGCGTGCCACTTTACGGGGTATCTCATATTGGAAGTCCTCAAGGTCATAATCATGGTCTATCATCGCGTTGCGGGTGTGGATGCTTTTGACCATCAGCTTATTGTTGTTATTGTCAGGCGTATTCATCATGCTCCGAGTTCAAGTTGGTTCTTAATCAGGTTGTAGTAGTGTCCTTTGACGTTGACGAGGGCGTCGTGGGTGCCTTGTTCTACGATGCTGCCCTTGTCGAGTACCACTATCTGGTCGGCGTCGCGGACGGTGGAGAGGCGGTGTGCGACGATGACCACTGTGCGACCCTTGTAGAAATCGCGCAGATTCTCCACGATGTCGTGCTCGTTGGCGGCGTCGAGGGAGTTGGTGGCTTCGTCGAGAAATATGTAATCGGGATTTTTGTAGACGGCGCGGGCTATGAGTATGCGCTGGCGCTGACCCAGGCTGAGCCCCACACCGTCGCCGCCGATTTTGGTCTCGTAGCGCAGAGGCAGCCCCATGACGAAGTCATGGATGCATGCCACACGAGCAGCATGCTCGAGACGCTCGAGGTCGATGTCTGTATAGTCCTGGGTGGCGATGTTGTGTGCTATGGTGTCGGAAAATATGACTCCCTCTTGCATGACGGCTCCGCAGCGTTCGCGCCACATTCTGGGTTCGAGGCTGAGCAGGTCGCCAGAGCCGATGCCTATCTTGCCCCGTATGTCGGAGAAGTATCCGAGCATCAGTTTGACCAGAGTTGTCTTGCCGCTGCCCGATGCGCCCACTATGGCTGTGACCTTGCCCTGCGGTATTTCGAGCGAGATGTCGCTGAGGGTGTCGTTAAGGGCGTGAGGGTCATATTTGAAGCTGAGGTTGTCAAATCTGATGGAGCGGTCACCTTCGGGCAGTTTGCGTACACGGCGGTCGGTGCATTCTAATGGGCGGTTGCGGATCTCGTTTATGCGGTCAAGCGAGATTCTTACATCCTGGAAGGCGATTATGAAGTTCATCAGTTGGTCCACGGGGCTGTTGAGCTGTCCGATGATATACTGGATGGCGAGCATCGCGCCGAGGGTAATGTCGCCGCCTATGACGGCTGTCGCGGCAAGCACGGTGATGACTATGTTTTTAAGCTCGTTGATGAATATCCCGCCTGCCTCCTGTGTCTGGCGGAGCTTGAGTGCACGGGTCTGCACGCCCACTATCGCCATCTGGGTGTCCTCCCACTCATGGCGGCGGCGGTCGGCGCATCCCTGGAGCTTGATCTCCTGCATCGTGGTGACAAACTGGTAGGTCTGGTTCTGGTTACGCGCCTGCAGCTCGAAGATTTCATAGTCGAGCACCTTGCGGCGGCGCATAAACATCATCAGCCACATGGCATAGAGCGCGCTGCCTCCCACAAACACTCCGAATATCAGCCAGTTATAGAAGGCGAGGACGGCTCCGAAGATTACGAAACTGAGCATGGAGAATGTCACGCCGAGAGTCTCGTTGGTCAGAAAATTCTGCACACGCGCATGGTCACTCATGCGCTGGATGATGTCGCCGGTGAGCTTCGTGTCAAAAAATGTCATCGGCAGCCTTATCAGCTTGCGGAAGAAGGCACTGACGAGAGCTATGTTGACTCGGACTGAGATGTGGAGCAGCAGCCAGCGGCGCACGAAGTCTGTGGCTGTGCGCCCGAGCACTATCATCAGTTCGCCCAGCAGCACCAGCCATATAAACCCGATGCTCTTGTTGTGGATGCCTATGTCCACTATGGCCTGTGTCATAAAGGGCATGATGAGCTGGAGCACACAGCCGAGCACCAGTCCAAGGATGAGATGGACGAAGTGCTTCTTAAACGGCTCCATGTAGGGCCACAATCGGCGCAGGCTGCTGTGACGGCGGCGGTCAGCCTTGCTTGCCACCTTGAAGTTGCTGTCAGCGGCGAGCACCATGGCTATGCCGGCAGGCTGTCCGTCATCGGCAGTTGTGGTTGCCCAGTGGCGCAGAAAATCCTCACGGTTGTAGGTGATGCGGCCCTTGCCGGGATCGAATATGTGAAACCGGCGTCCTTTGCGGCTGACGCGGTAGAGCACCACGAAATGGTTCTGGTCCCAGTGGAGTATCATCGGGTAGCCACTGTAGAACTCCAGACGGTCGAGTGTCAGACGTCCGGCAGCAGTGCGCATGCCGATTTTTGAAGCTCCGTCACGCAGAGCCTGCATCGACACGCCCTCGGTGGTGGCGTGGCACACCTTGTCTATGTCATTGACGGTGGTATAACGCGCTCCGAAATAACGCGATACTGCTGTCAGGCATGCCACTCCACACTGCATGGAGTCGCGCTGCATGACTGTCGGAAATGGTTCTCGGATAGATATATTCATGTCTGAAAAAGGGTGTAGTGGTGGCATGACGCACATGGAGCACGTCATGCCGTGGGTTTATAATCTTTAATGTAAAAGGGTCGTGGACAGGAGGTTACTCGATGTCACTAACTTAAGCAGTCGTTAATGCCATCATTGTAGTAGGGACATGCCATGGCATGTCTGCTGATGACACACCCCTCATTAGCATGGCTTTAGGCGACATGCCATGTCCCTACTGCGTTTGCTGCATTTCGTTATGTCGTCGGAGAAACCGCTTAAATGAGAGCATTAATCTATCAGTAAGATAAATTTGTCAAATTTAAGCATAATTTTCAAGTTTTTTGTTAAGTATATGCTGCAGGTTAATGTCAGAGCCTTTGTTTTTCCGACTCGCCGGCCCCAGTGCCTTTATATTTATCTTTGCTGTAGTTAAATGTATATCGCAGAGATAGACTAAATGACCGAGAATCACAATGCGGATTCATGCTTATGCTATAATCTCCTACATACATAGTCCCACGTGTCTGTGCTCCATCAAGTATATCGGAGGCATTAAACCAGATAGACAAATTTTTGTTAAGAAAAGTTTTATGGCTCTATAACGAATTGTATGGGTAATCGAATTGGAGTTTGCCGCTGACGAAGTA